>Ga0315281_10008582_pt1 | contig 14278 bp, 9 predicted proteins | sample YL17G07_0_MG_FD_204540 | JGI IMG/M metagenome (GOLD analysis project Ga0315281, IMG submission 204540) | Sediment microbial communities from Yellowstone Lake, YNP, Wyoming, USA - YL17G07_0 | ecosystem: Environmental > Aquatic > Freshwater > Lake > Sediment | place: USA: Wyoming | collected...
AAAAGCGGGTTCGACCAGGCGGTCTTCCCGCCCGCGTCCTTGATCTCGAGCCGCAGGTATCGCTGCGGCTGGGTCCACCAGTCCGCGTAGCGCACGATCCAGTTCCGGCGCGGCCGGTTCGAGAAGCAGCAGAGGCCCGCGCCGACGCCGTCCGCGATCGCGCGCAGTTCCACGACGGGCGAGGTCCGGACCCTGACGACCCCGCGCGCGACCGCGATTTCGCGGAACTTCGGTCCCATCGTGGAGTAGTAGGACCCGGCCTTGAGCGCGCGCATGATGGCGTCCCGGGTCAAGCGCGGGGCCCGGATCATGACGTACCCCCCGCCGAACTGGGGGTACGCCGGCCGGAAATGGGAATCGTCGGTGGCGAAGCCCCAGTACCGGCGCCCGGTCTGGAGCATCATGTCCCAGCGCTCGAGGCAGTAGCCGATGCCGTTCTCGATCTCGGTCACGTGGTTGTAGACCTCGACGGCGTGGACGGGCCAGGCTTCGAGCGTCTCCTCCCACGTGTGGTTCGACCAGGACGGATGGCAGAGGACCCCGAAGCTCCGCTCCCGGCGGATCCGGGCGAGCACGGACGCCAGCTTCTCGTCCCGGATGCGCCCGCACTCGGCGGCGCCGATGGTGAGCAGGTGGGGCCATGAGAGCTCGCCGGTCGGGATCAGGAGCTTCCCCGGGAACCACTCGTCGGGCACTCGGCTCACGCACCCGTGGTCCGAGAGCCCGATGACGTCGAATCCCGCGTCCGCGTACTTCCGGATGGACTCCGCGGGGGAGAGCTGGCCATCGGAGTTGGTCGAGTGGAAGTGGAACGCGCCCTTGTACCACCGGCCCCGCGGCCGGTACGGGTTCTCGAGGAGGGGAACCTTCTTAGCCACGCTAGCGGCCCAGGACCCGGTCGAGCCGCCAGCCCGCGGCCGCCAGCCGCCGCCGCGCCTCCGCGGGCGGGAGCCGAAGCAGGCCCGCCGCGATGCGGACGGCCCGGGCACGGAGCTTCTCGTTGACCGGTCTCACGTGGTCCATGAGGTTACCACGAACGCGGCCCAGCCGGGCGAAGACGCAGGTCGAAAGCATGTTCAGGAGCATCTTCTGGGCGGTCCCGGCCTTGAGCCGGGAGGAGCCGGCGACGACCTCGGGGCCGACCTCGGGGACGAGGGCGATCCCCGCTGTCCGAGCCAGGACGGAGTGACGGCTGCAGGTGATCGCCGCCGTGGCGGCTCCCCGGCGGCGCGCCTCCCGTACGGCGGCCACGACGTACTTCGCCCCGCCGCTGACCGAGAGCCCGATGACGAAGTCCTTCCGGCCGATGCGGAACCGGCGCATCGCGGCCGCGCCCGCCCCCGGGCGATCCTCGGCGCCCTCGACGGACGAGTCCAGGGCGCGCCGGCCGCCCGCGATGACGCCGACCACGACGCCTCGCGGAACGCCGAACGTGGGCGGCGCTTCCGACGCGTCGAGGACGCCCAACCTCCCGCTCGTGCCCGCGCCGACATAGACCATCCGGCCGCCGCGGCGCAACTGCCGTTCGGCGACGGCGACGGTCCGGGCCACGGCGGGCAAGATCCGCGTGATCGCGGGCGCCACCCGGGCGTCTTCGCGGTTCATGGCCCGGACCATGGCCAGCGGGGAGAGCCGCGAGAACCCGGCGGTCAGAGGATTGGCGCGCTCGGTGACCGGGAGCTTGCCGGCAGCGTCCCGAATCCGTTGCGGCCGCGACCGGCCGACGCGGTCGAAGGCCGGTTCCAGCTTCCGTTCGGCCCTCGGCCCGCCGAACGCGCGAACGGCAAGCCGCAGGGCGGCGGATTCGGGCACGATCCGGCGCCGGTCCAGGACGAACGATCCGCCGGGGCGCACGGGAACAACGCCCGCGAGTCCTCCGGTCACGAAGAGACGAACGGGACCGCGGGCGCGGAGCTTGCGCCGGGCGCTGCGGGCGCTCTCGGCCATGGCGCGTCCCGCGTCCCGGACCAGCCGGCGCGCGCCGGGATCCCCCCGGCGGGCCCATCGCGCGACAACGGGGACGAGCCGGGCGAGCGACTGGGGGCGGAACCCGGGGGCGTAGAGGCGGCGGATGTCCCGCTCCGGGTCCGCCAGTCCGGCGGCCCGCAGGACCGCGCGGGCGAAGGCCGAGGGTCGTTCCCGGCCGTCGTGGGCGCGGAGGGCGTATTCGACGGCCCGGCGGCCGATCCAGAGCCCGGACCCGGCGTCGCCGAGGACCGGCCCCCACCCGTCCACGCGCACCAGCCTGCCGGCTTTGGTCCGGCCGACAGTGACCGTGCCGGTTCCGGCGGCAACCAGGACCGAGTTCTCGCGCGGGGCGAGGGCTTCCAGGAGCGCGACGGCGTCGTTGCGGACGAGGACCCGGCGCGTTCCGAGCGCGGCCTTGAGACGCGCTGCGACCCGGCGGCTGATCGCGGGCGACCAGGCTCCCGCGAGCCCGACGGCGACCGCATCGACCTTGAGACTTCCAAGGGCCTCCACGATCCGGTCCCCGGCCGCGTCCGGCCCGTCCGCGACCGCGTTGGCGCCGGGACCCTCCCGGTGCGCGAGGAGCCGACCGTCGCTGTCTGCCGCTGCGACCCGAACCTTGGTGCCGCCCGCATCCACCCCGGCGTAGAGGCGCGGGGTCATCGGGCCGGCACCAGGACGCCGGCACAGACGGCGCGCCGCGCCCCCGTCACGCGGGGGAGGACGTTCGGGATTCCGCGCAACCTCGCGACGGCGAGGAGGGCGAAACAGACGGGCTCGAGCGCCTGGTCGGGCCAGCCGAGCAGGGCGACGGGGCGGACGGGCCGGGGGGCCAGCGCCCCCGCCAGCGCGCGCATGAGGGCGGGGTTGCGGGCCCCGCCGCCGCCGACCCAGACCGGCGCCCGCCGGGCGGCGGGGGGCAACCACCGTCCGATCTGGTCCGCCACGGACCGCGCCGTGAACGCGGTCGCGGTGGCGACCGCGTCCGGGCCGCTCAGGCCCCGGAACGCGGGCAGGAGGGCCGCCCCGAACTCCTCCCGCCCCGTGCTCTTGGGCGGCCGCCGCCGGAGGTACGGGTGCGCGAGCAGCCGGAGCAGGACGCGGGGCACGATCCGGCCCCGGGCGGCCAGCTTCCCGCCGCGATCACAGTCGAGCCGGCCGCGCGTGGCGCGGGCCGCCAGCAGGTCGATGACCATGTTCGCCGGGCCGGTGTCGAACGCGATGACGTCGCGGTCCCGGGCGCCCGCCGGGAGCCAGGTCACGTTCGCGATCCCGCCGAGGTTCAGTACGATCCCCGGCTCCCGGGGAGAAGCGAAGAGGAGCCGATGGGCCCAGGGGGCGAGCGGCGCGCCTTCGCCGCCGGCGGCGACGTCGCGGGCCCGGAAGTCTCCGACGACGGCGACCCCGGTCTCCTCCGCGATCCGGGACAGGTTCCCGCACTGGAAGGTCACCGCCCCCGCCCGGTCGTGCGGTCCGTGGTAGAGCGTGTGCCCGTGGGCGCCGATCACGGCGAGCCGGCGGGCCGGGAGCCGCGCGGCGCGCAAGAGCCGGCGCACGCATGCCACGGAGGCGCGGGCGACGATCCCGCCAGCCCGGGCGACTGCGGCGGGCGCCGCGGGATCCCCCGAGGCCAGGCTGAGCAGGAGCCCGCGCTCGGAGCGAAGGTAAGGGACATGCGCGGTCGCCGCGAGCGAGGGCCGGTAACCGGGCGAGGGGAGCCGGATCAGGGCTCCCGACATCCCGTCGCACGACGTCCCGGACATCAGCCCCGCCGCGTACATGGGGACTATGGTAACAGCCTTTGCGGAAGTGGACCCCTCATATGGCGCTGAGCCATGGAAGATATAATGTCCGGATGCCATCCCGCAGAGTACCAACCTGCGTCGTCATCGCAGGGCCGAACGGTGCGGGCAAGACCACGTTCGCTCGCGAGTTCCTGGTCAAGGATACCGGCATCGTGCATTTCGTGAACGCCGACCTGATTGCGGGTGGCCTGTCTCCTCTGCGTCCGGAACTGGCGGCGCTGAAGGCCGGGCGCCTCCTGTTGGCGGAGCTCGACCGGCTTGCCAGGGAGCGCGCCGATTTCGCTTTCGAGAGTACCCTGAGTGGGCTTGTGCATCTCGCTCGGTTGAGACGGTGGAAGGCCGTGGGCTACCGCATCGAGATCGTCTACCTGCGTCTCTCCTCCCCGGAGCTTGCGCTCCGCCGTGTCGCCGCGCGGGTCCGGCAGGGAGGGCATGATGTCCCGCGCGTCGATGTGATCAGGCGGTTTGCCCGCGGCTGGCGCAACTTCGGGACTGCCTATCGGCCGCTCGCGGACGCATGGGCGGTGTATGATAACTCTGAAGACGGGCCAAGATTGCTGGAGACTGCCCCATGAAGAACAGGAACGGAAAGAAGCGGATCAACGCGTTCGCCCTGGCGGTTGGGCGCGCTCTGCGCCGGTCGGCTCGCGCGGCGCGCAGGACCGCGCGGATTCACGGCACCCCCATCTACATCTGGCGCAACGGCAGGGTGGTCGCTGAGAAACCGTAGCGTTCCGTCCGGTCCCGAACCACGATAGCTATAATGCCTCCATATGTCGTGAAGCAGCTCTCGCCTTCCTCTGAAACATCGTCATCGGTGTCGGCCCTGGTTGCCATCCTTGTGGCGGGAAGCCTCGGAATGGCGGCCGCGGCGCCCGCGGGGCCGGGCCGGCTCGAGGTCGCGGTCTGGATGCCCACGAACTGGGACCTCGAGAACGCTTGGGCTTCCTTCATCGCCAACACCCCCCGGATCACGTGCGTCTCCCCGGTCTGGTACTGGCTCGAGCCGAACGGGGGAGTGCAGGCCCGGCTGGCGGGCGGCAAGGCCGGGGAATACGTCGGGCCGGTCGAGTCCGACGTGCGCTCGGTCTGCTGGCGGGCCGGGATCAAGCTCGTGCCGCTCATCAGCAACTCCCAGCCCGGCCGGAGCTTCGACACCGAGCTTACGAGCCGGATCCTGAACGACACTGCGCTGCGGACCGCGCACGTCCGGGCCCTCACCTCCCTCGTCGTCGCGCACGGCTACGACGGGATCGAGATCGACTACGAACTCATGAAGGGCTCCGACCGCGCGGCGTTCACGGCGTTCATGACCGAGCTCGCCGGTTCCCTCCACGCGAGGGGCAAACTGCTGGCCGGTGCGTTCCATCCCAAGGTCGCGGAGCCCGGGGACGATTGGGGGCCCCGGGCCCAGGACTGGGACGCACTGGGCAAAGCCGTGGACAGCTTCCGGATCATGACCTACGACCACCACTACTCGGGCGGGCCGGCGGGCCCGGTCGCGGCCCTGCCGTGGTTCAAGGAGGTCCTCGCCTTCGCGGTCGCGCACGTGCCGAAGGAGAAGATCCTGATGGGCATCCCGACCTACGGGTACGACTGGACGGGGTCGCGGACGGGGAAGGCCGGGGATGTTGACCCCAGGTCCGCCCCGGATCTCGCGAAGCGCAAGGGCGCGAGGATCGAGCGCGATCCGGAGTCCAACGAGCCGCACTTCAACTACCTCGAGAACACGGACGAGCACGTGGTCTGGTACGAGGATGCCGAGTGCCTGCCGCCGAAGCTAGACGCGGTCCGGGCCGCGGGCGCGGCGGGAATAGCCGTCTGGCGGATCGGGACCGAGGAGCCGGGGTTCTGGCTTAGGCTGGCCCCGCCTGCGCCGTAGCGGTGGCGGGAGCCGACCGTGACGGGCATCCTCGCGGCCGTTCTCGTGGCGGCGGCGGCGCCGCCGCTCTCCCGTTCTGCGGCGCCGGCGCCGGCCGATGACGGGGCGCCGACGGTGACCTCCCGCGCGTTCGGCTCCGGGGTGCGCTCTCGGCTGGCGGCGGCCGTCCGGGAGGGGCTCGACCGGAAGCTCTACCCGGGGGCGGTCGTCCTCGTCTCCGTGGACGGCCGCGTCGTCTACCACGAGGCATTCGGGGACGCGCAGGTGGAGCCCGAGCGGGTGCCGATGCGCAAGGACACGATCTTCGACATGGCCTCGCTGACGAAGCCGCTCTCGACCGGCGTGGCGCTGGCCCTCCTCTGCGACCAGGGCGTCCTGAACCTCCGGGACCGGGCCGTCCGGTGGCTCCCGAAGTTCACGGGTGGCGGGAAGGACGACGTCACGATCCTGGACCTGGCCACGCACTCGGGGGGCCTCAACGACGCCGGGCTCTACGACCCCAAGAACCCGATGGTGACGACCGCCAGGATCTTCGACCTCCTGTGGACCAAGGAGCTCTTCGCCCCGCCGGGCACGGCCTATCTCTACGCCGACTACGACTACATCACGCTCGGCAAGGTGGTCGAAGCCGCCTCGGGGATGGGGCAGGACCGGTTCTTCGCGGAAAGGATCGCCGGCCCGCTCGGTCTCAAGGACACCGGCTACGGGCCGCCTGCCGCCAAGCGGTCCCGGTGCGCGGCCACCGAGCGGATCGGCGACCGGATGCTCCGGGGCGAGGTCCACGATCCCCGGGCGCACGACATGGAGGGCGTCGCGGGCCACGCCGGTCTCTTCTCGACGGCGGCCGAGACCCGGGTCATTCCGCAGGTCCTGCTCGACGGGGGGAAGTGGAAGGGGAAGCGGTTCCTTTCGCCGGCGGCCGTCGCGATGCTGACCTCGATCCAGTCGCCGGCGGGGTTGCGGCCGAGGTTCGTGGGCTGGGACTCCGACCCGGACGGGATGGGGCCCCGCGGCGACCTCTTTCCCTTCGGCGGGTGGGGGCACACGGGGTTCACGGGCACCTCGGTCTGGACGGACCCGGCGACGCGGATCGTGGTCGTGGTCCTGACCAACCGGGTCCACCCCGCGGGAGGCGGGAGCGCGGATCCCCTGCGGCGCCGGGTCGCGAATATCGTGGCGTCAGCCGTGACTTCAAGGTTGGGGCGGACCGGAGGCAGTCCGGCGAAGCCGCGCGCAGAGCAGGTTCTGACCGGGATCGACGTGCTGGAGGCGGATGGATTCAAGTCTTTGCAGGGCAAGAAGATAGGGCTGGTCACGAACCTGTCCGTCCTGAACCGGAAAGGAGAGACGACGCTCGCCGTCCTGCGGCGCGCGCCGGGCGTTGCGATCGCGGCGCTGTTCACGCCCGAGCACGGGCTCGAGGCGAAGCTGGACGAGAAGGTGCCTTCGGGTGAGTTCCCCGAGCTCAAGATCCCCGTTCACTCGCTCTACGGCGATACCTTCCGGCCGAAGCCTGAATGGCTTGCCGGGCTCGATGCCCTCGTCTTCGACCTGCCCGACATCGGCGTCCGGTTCTACACCTACCATGCCACCCTCGGCTACTGCCTCGAGGAGGCGGCCAAGGCGGGCCTCGAGACGATCGTCCTTGACCGGCCCAACCCGGTCACGGGTCTTCACGTCGAGGGACCGCGCCTTCCGAAGGAGCGGTGGGGGTTCACGGGGTACACGGCGCTTCCCGTCCGGCACGGGATGACCATGGGCGAGCTTGGGAAGCTGATGAACGGCGAGCACCGGCTCGGCGCGAAGCTCACGGTGGTCCGGATCAAGGGGTGGCGGCGGAACATGTGGTTCGACGAGACCGGACTGCCGTGGGCGAACCCGTCGCCGAACATCCGGACGCTGGCCCAGGCGATCATGTACCCGGCCGTGGGGCTCATCGAGGCTACGAACCTCTCGGTGGGGCGGGGGACGGACGCGCCGTTCGAGCACCTGGGCGCTCCGTGGGTGGACGGGCCCCGGGTCGCGCGCGAGCTCAACGCTCGTGACCTGCCGGGGGTAAGGTTCTACCCGGAGTCGTTCACGCCTTCCTCGGGCCCGTTCACCGGTGAGGCGTGCGGCGGGGTCGCCCTGCACCTCACCGACCGCGACGCGTTCCGGGCCGTCCTGACCGGGCTCTCGATCGCGGACGTCCTGCGCCGCGTGCACGGGGAGGCCTTCCGGATCGAGGGGCTGGACAGCCTCCTCGGGTGCCCGCCCGCGCGCGAGTCACTGCTGAGCCTCGTTCCTCCCGCCGCGATCGCGGCCGGGTGGCGGGACGAGGAGGAAGCGTTCGAGGACCTGCGCGAGAAGTACCTGCTTTACTAGCGACTACTGAATTTTGATCCGGTAACAGGCGCAGCCCGTGGTCTGGACTCCCGCCACGAACATCGTCCACCGCAGCCACCGGGTCCCCGACACGGGGTTCGCGGTCGTGAACGAAGCGGCCTGTGGGACCACGCCCGTGCTCAGCGTGGAGTAGGACACGCTCATGGCCACCCCGTCCGTGCTCCCGCAGTCGAGGGCGGTGATTCCCGCCTCGGGAATGAAGTCCGTCCCGTTCGGCACCGCGTCGGTGACGACGAAGGTGAAGGCCGAGGCGGAGGAGTAGTTGCTCCAGCAGACCTTGAACTTCACGGTGTCCCCGGTTGCCATGACGGACAACTTGGGTTCCTTCCAGAGCCTGATGTCGGCGCCAACGACCATGATCGAGGCCAGTCCCGTGATCGACCCGTCCGCCGTGTCGGAGGCGACGATGGTCTGGAGCCCTATGTCCGAGAAGGTCACGTTGAAGAAGATCTTGACTCCATTGTCGAAGGGCGAGCTCCCGCACGGCGTGACGCCGCTCTTCCACGTGTAGTTCGTGGTGTCCATGGGGGTGCCCATGATCTTGGCGGCGGGGTCCGTCGAGGTGAACGAGGTCGTCCCGCAGTAGTCCGTCTCGGTCCCGCCCAGCGTGCTGGTGACGATGATCGTGATCCAGAAGTTCTGGCCGATGTACGCGGTCTGGGGAGCGACGATCTGGTAGTGGGTGCCGCTCGACAGGAACGAGGCCGTGTACCCTTTTTCCGTGATCTGGGTCTGCTGGTAGAGTCCCATCATGGCGCCGCCGGTGAGCTGTTCGAACCGGGTGCTCCGCTTGATGCCCTTGTCCGGGCAGGTGAGCCTCGTGAACGCGATGCACTGGTCCGTCCCGTCGGTCGTGTACCGGGCGCTGTAGCCGTCGTTCGAGACGGCGTTGATCGACTGCACGGTCTTGGGCGTGAACCACTGGACCACGAGGGTGTAGCAGGTGTTGCGGCCGCCGGTCTGGTGGTGCCAGAAGGTGGAGCCCGCCGGGGCCGTCCCGTCGGCCTCGTGGATGACCGCGCCGCCTCCCCACTGGGCGAAGAGGTCGGTCCCGCACAGGACCTGGATCGGCCCGCCGGAGTTCAGCTCGACCATGAACAGGTTGTTCCCGCCGCGCTTGAACGGCGCCGCGTTGTAGAGGTCCACGGTGTTCGGCGGCCCCACGTTCGGATCCGGCGGCGCCCCGGGCCCGAACCCGGCGGCCGCGAGGTTCACGTTCGCCATGGCCGGCATCCAGAACCCGCTGGTGCCGCGCAGGAGTGCCGGGATCCTGGCCGATCCGATGTTGGTGTCGGGCGTGTACCGCCATATCGTGTAGGTCCCCGCGCCGCCCGTGCTCCCGAGCAGGACCATGCTCATGTTCGACCCGCAGCCCTGCGGCCCCACGACCCCGTAGAAGTGCGACCCCGCCTTTCCGACAACGAGCCCGGTCTCCCGCGTCGGCGCGAAGGTCCCGTGGTTGTCCGCCCCCGAGCAGCAACAGCAACCCGCCGTGTTGAACTCGTACTCCCCGACGTCGACGATGATCTGGGTGTCCGAGGACATGATCCGCCACGGCGCGGTGTCCGCGCACGGCTGGGTGTTGCCGGGACAGCTCAGGATTTCCGAGACCTGGCTGTGGCCGCCGATGCTGTACGTGCTCATGTACAGCCAGTCGTTGGTGGTGTATTCGTACCGGAACAGGTGCACGGTGGTGCGCAGGTTCGCGTTGAACGTTCCCGAGGGAGGCATGCCGGTGTTGATGATGGTCAGCGACGCCCCGTCGGCGAAATCGCCCCGCCAGGTGTAGGCCAGGTACCCGGCGTAGGTCAGCGTGGTCGCGGGGGCCATCGTGTGCCGGTCCTGGTTGCAACTGGTGAAATGGGTCAGGATCTGCCAGACCACGGGCGAGTTCGAGGTCAGCTTGTAGATGAAGTTGAACGGCCACTGGAACGCGCCGCAGTCATCGTTCGGGAGAGCCCAGATCGTGGGGTTGTAGACTGCCGGGATCCGCTCCACCTTGCAGCCCGCGTAGCCGCCGCCCGGGATGGCGGTGACACCGGCGCCGAGCGTGCACAGCGAGTCGCCCGGGAACCCGTTGATGCAGTCACCGATCAAGCATCCAATCGACTGGCTCTTCCCCCCCACATCGGCCCATGTTCCGGCGCCGCCGTACTGGATTCCGCGCAGTTCGAACTGCGTCTGCTTGTTCAGCGGGAAGAAGTCGATGAAGAACCCGGGACACGTCCTGTTGTTCGTGGCCGCGCCGAACCCGACGTAACTGATGTACGTTGTCCGCAGGAAGATCATGGCGAGGTGGGTGAAGTACTGGACCGGCCCCGTGTCGCCGGTGCCGTCCACGACGTTCACCCGTCCGAGCCCCTTGATCGCGACCTGGTTGATCGCCGTCGAGCCGCTCGGCGCCGTCGGCTTGACCTGGCTCTTCCACCGCAGCGTCAGGGTCATGTATGGCGGCATGTCGAGCCGCCAGGTCAGGACCGTGCCCTTGGCGGCGTTCAGGTAGGAGGCGGGCGAGGCGGCCGCGCATCCCGACGGGGTCATCGTCCACCCCGTGCACGGGTCCTCGAATCCGCAGTCCTGGTTCCAGACCTCCAGATAGGCGGGAACGGTGTCCCAGATCCTGACGTCCCACCAGGTCTTCCTGGCCGACAGGTTCTTCATGAAGATCGAGTAGATCATCTCGTCCGGGGGCTGGCCCAGCGCGCTGGCGAAGAGGACGTCGTTGTCGCCGAGCTTCCAGAACAGGAACCGGCGGACCGGCGTCGAGATGGGATCGGTGGTGAGCCCCTTGATCCCGCACGTCGTGCCCTGCCAGCTCATCTGCGCGCGGTTGACGAGGGGCTGGCCCTCGGGCGCTCCGATGTCGCCCGATCCCGGCTCGAACGATTCGCCGTTCCCCCAGTCAACGCTCACCTGATACGTGATCGAGTTCGTGGGCCCTCCGGCCACGGTCAGGTCCGTGGTGACGGTCCAGCGCAAGCGCTGGGGCGGGCCGATGTCGGGGTCCCAGCCCGGGTCCGGGGCCACGGACCCGGTGCCCTGGATATAGTGCGTGTAGTTCGGGAGCGTGTCGGTGACGACGATGCTCGAGAGGTTGTTCGTCCCGGGCTTGCCGTAGTAGATCGTGTACGTAATCGTGTCCGCGGGCGCCGCCGAGACCGGGTCCGCCCTGTCCGCGTCCTTGTACGCCCAGACGATCGTGTCCTCGTCCGCGCCGCGGTTGATGTCCGCCTCGTACCAGGGCACGGCGCAGCCCCACGCGTCGTCGTATATGCTCCCGGGCAAGGAGGTTGACGACAGCTCGTGGCTCGGGAAGCCGAGGTTCACGTTCGCCCACGGCGTGGGACACGCCGCGATGTCGGCGTACACGTAGAGCGTGAGCGCCGCCCCGCACACGGGGTCGCCGCAGAGGTCAGGGCAGTTGGAGAAGTCGGGGGTGAGTCCCGTCCACGTCCACGCGGGGTAGGTGCCGGAATCCTCCGGATAGGGCCCCTGATAGCTCATCGTCAGCGTCCCGGTGTCGGGGTCCGGGCCGGTCGGGTTGCAGTAGAGGCGCACGTAGAGTCCTTTGATGTCGGCGGCGGTCGCGGTTCCGTAGTTGACCATCGTGATACCCGTGATCTGCTCCAGCGTTCCAGTGCCGTCGACGAACAGCCAGAGCGTGTAGGTGCCCATGTAGACCTTCCCCCAGTTCGGGAAGATGAACCGGCCGGGGGCGTCGCCATTGTACCATACGTCCCGGAGGCAGGTGTCGGCGGAGGCGGGACGGGGGGAGAGGAGACACAGAGCCAGAACAAGCGTGGCCGCCGCGCCAGCGCACCGGCGGGCCAGTCGAGTCAATCGCCCATTCACGGATGTCTCCCCGCCTGATCTTACCACGCCCCCGCCCGGGGTTGTGTCAACCCGGTGTCAGGAACGGCACTTTCCGGGGGGAAAACACCCAGGGGGAGGCGACGGCGACCGCGTACCGGCACCCGGCGACCGCCCCGTGGGCCTGCATCGCGCCCTTGTAGTAGTCGAGATACCGGAACGACAGCGCCCCGCCGCGGAAGAGCTCGTGCTCGAGGCAGGACTTCTCCCAGATCTCGATGACGTCCGAAACGTCCACGTAGAGCGCCGGGCGGAACTCGAAGGGGTCTTCCCAGTTCTCGGGGCACCAGACGGCGCCGACCTGCCAGGGCGGCGCGGCGGTCCTGATCCGCGCGACGGGCGCGCACTCGACGGCCTGGAGCGCGCAGTTCGCGGAGTGCGAGTGCCCGGAGTGGAAACTGCCGGGCCAATGGCAGAGGACGACGCCGGGCTTCCGCTCCCGGATCAGGTCCATGAGGCTCGCGACCACTTCCGGGCCGCCCGCGAACCCGATGTCGGCGTGGGGGAGGCACACGAGGCCGGCGCCCAGGATCCGGGCCGAGGCCTCGGCCTCGCGCCGGCGCTGGGGCGCGTATTCGGCGGGGCTTTTCGTCCGGTGCCCTCCCTCGCCGAGCGTGACGTGGACGATCGTGGCGGCGGCTCCCCGGCGCGTGTGGGCGGCGATGATCGCGCCCATCGTGACCTCGACGTCGCCGGTGTGGGCGCCGATCGCGAGCAGGTCCGGCGCCGTTTCCGTCACAGGGACTTCGCCATGACCGCGTACTTGCGGGTCACGACGAACCCCGCCCGGGCGTAGTAGGGCTGGGCGCGTCCCGTTTCGCCGAACCAGCAGAACCGGTACCCCATCTGCCGCATGCGGTCGAGGAGCCGGTAGAGCATGACGGTCCCGATGCCGCGGTTCCGGTATGCCGCCGCCACGCCGAAGGGCCCCACGTGATCCCCTTCCAGCCGCTGGCAGTAGCCGACGACCCGGCCCTTGTCGAGGGCAAGGACGATGTCGTCGTGCGGGTCCTGCCGGTCGAGTTTCTCCCGGAAGAACGGCGCCCAGTCGGGGAAGTCGCCGGCGAAGAAGGCCTCCACGGCGGCCCGCATGGGGGGCGCGAAGTGCCCGGCAGTGAGTCCCTCGCCCGCGCGTTTCGCTTCGAGCGTGCGGAGCTCCTTTGGCCACTCGAGGTCGTAGAGCTCGCGGCCCATGGCCACGGCCTCGTATGTCTGCTCGAACCCGTGCTTCTCCAGGAAGGCCAGGCCATCCGCGTAGGCGCGGTCGAGACCGGCCACGTAGTATTCGTGGGCGGCGTAGACGACCTTCTTGCATCCGCGCTTCCGCAGGAACATGAAGGCGGCCTCGAGGAGGCCGTTCCCCACCCCGGTCCGGCGCCAGCCGGGCAGGACGCCGAGCCCCGCGATCCGGCCGGTGCCCGGCGGGGGGGCGAACCGGTGCGATGCGCCCGGCGGCACGGCGACGGCGAATCCGGCGGTTGCTCCCTTGATTCCGGCCGGTCCCTCGTCCACATACGCGATCAGGCACCCGTCGGGGGAGAAGTTCGGGTCGCCGAGCGTTCGCTCCTTGAAGAGCTCGGGCGAGATCGGGTCCCGGGTGAGCGTCTCGTTCCAGAGACGGACCACGGTCTCTTCGTCGCCGGGCCCGGATGACAGCACGCGGATCAGGCTCACGCAGGCATTGTAACACCCGGCGCGAGCGGCCAGAATTCGGCGTTTTCGCGCGCTGGTCCGCCGGCTCGCCGGGTGATAGAATCTCCCACCATGATCACCCTCAGCATGTTCGCCGACGAGATCTCCCCCGACCTGGAGGAATCGCTCCGGGCACTCAAGGCCGCGGGCCTTTCGCACTTCGAGCTGCGCGGCTTCAACCAGACCAACGTCATGAAGCTCAACGACGAGCAGGTCTCGTTCGCGGCTTCGGCGGCGAAACGCGAGGGCTTCTCGGTCGCCGCGATCGCGACGCCGATCGGGAAGGTGGACGTGACGGACGCCTTCGAGCCGCAGGCCGGCCAGATGAAGCGGGCGGTGGAGCTGGCCCGGAAGCTGAAGGCGCGGGCCATCCGCCTGTTCTCCTTCTACGTCCCCAAGGGCGACGACCCGAAGAAGTGGCGGAAGGAAGTGGTGTCGCGGATGGGGAGTCTGGTGAAGATCGCGGACGGGACCGGCGTCGCGGTCGTCCTCGAGAACGAGGAGGGGCTCTACGGGGACACGATCGAGCGGTGCGTGGACCTGGTGGAGGCCGTCAAGGCCCCGCATTTCAGCCTCTGCTTCGACCCGTGCAATCTCGCCATCGTCGGGCCGAAGCCGTTCACGGACAGCTACAAGCCGGCGCGCAAGCACCTGGGGTACGTGCACGTCAAGGACT
>Ga0315281_10008583_pt1 | contig 14278 bp, 13 predicted proteins | sample YL17G07_0_MG_FD_204540 | JGI IMG/M metagenome (GOLD analysis project Ga0315281, IMG submission 204540) | Sediment microbial communities from Yellowstone Lake, YNP, Wyoming, USA - YL17G07_0 | ecosystem: Environmental > Aquatic > Freshwater > Lake > Sediment | place: USA: Wyoming | collected...
ATCATCAATCCTAAGGATTATCGCTTTTCACACTAAAAATGCTGATGTGACTAGGAGGATCCGTCCGACCCCCCGGATCGACCCACCTTAATCCATGTCCTCCCCACACGCCTGACCTTGTTCTCCGCCTCCAGATCCTTGAGCGTCCCCCTGATGAGATCTTCGGAGACGTCTATCTGGAACTGATCCTTGAACGCTTTTCGAATCTCATCCTCTGTCTTTCCTTCAATCAGCGTCTTGGGAAGCAAAGTGCGCAGATCCTCATGCAGGTTCCAGGGGAAGATGAACCAGGTCCAGTCCGCCTCAGGCACCCGGACAGAGTAGAAGTTCGGTTCGATTTTGGAGTGTATGATATGGAGCAGCGTGGCGGTCCTCGTCTCCTTGGGCTTCATCTCTTCCACGTGCGCTATCGCCAGCGTCAGGCTCTCGCCAGTGTCCGTTATGTCGTCGACGATAAGCACGCTCTCGTTCTCGATGGAAGCGTTCAACTCCTGGGTCAATAGTGCTTTCCCGTTCTGATTGGCGGTTATGCCCCAGTGTTCCGTCTTGACCGCATAGAGCTTCTTCACGTGTAAGTGGTCACAAAGCAAGCGAGCTGGAACCCACCCTCCCCTCGTCAGCCCAACAATCACTGTCGGTTTGCAGCGGCAGTCTTGTATCTGCCTCGCCACGTCTAGGGTCCACCTGGAGATCTCATCGTAGGATACCATCTTGCATCGGAAGTTCTCCATCTTTTCCATTTGTCTTCCTCCCATTCGCTTGGCCTGCTGCAATCAACGAGACCTGCAGCATCGCATCGCGTTCCATCTCCCATCGATTGCCATGGCAACAATGTACGATGAAAAAAAGCTTTGCCGAAAGGTGACTTATCTCAGCTCCTACCGCCGTTACCCATAATCATCTTGCGGAACTCAGGGTCCTGGAATGATAAAGTCATGAATGGTGCAGGCAGCTGACAGCCCATCCCCTTGACGAACGCATCGATCTTCGCCTGCATTCCAGCCACTTCAGCGCAGGGAAGGTTGCTCATTAGTCCAGCAACAGGCAGGGGCAGGGCACATGACCGTGCGCCATCGTAAGCGAAGTATCCTCCGCCTTGCGAGGCCACGCCATTCATGGCGTATGCCAGGCTCTGAGAATCCGTTCCCACTCCGATGATATTGTGTGCGTCGTGCGCCACCGAAGAGGCAATTGCGCCACTCTTCAGTCCGAAGCCTCTGATGAACTCCAAGCTTACTGGCACCTTCACGTACCGGTTTGCCACGGCGAGGAGCAACGCATCCCTGGAAACATCGGGCGTCACCTTGCCATCATTCACCTCCAACCTGATTGTGCCTATGCCGCCCATGATTTGATCCGGAAGGGCCTGGATATATTCCACGTGGGCTACTGGACCAGGATGTCTGGTCTCTAAATCTGGGGGTCCTAGATCAGGATGCAGAACGCTTGGTCTCAGGGGACGTGGCACGGCAGAGAACAATGCTTTGCCGTCCTTGGCCACCATCTCCCCTCCGATCCATGTTTCTAGCACCTTGAACTCCTCGAGGTTATTCACCACCACGAGGTCGGCCATTCCCTGCTCCCGCAGCACCCCAAAGGGAAGGGCATAATGCTGTGCTGGCCACATCGTCACAGCCCTTATAGCATGTATCGGGTCCACGCCCAATGCGACCGCGTTTGCTAGCAGGCGATTCACATGTCCCTTTGTCAAATCGAGCGCGTCGAGGTCATCGGAGACTAGGAAGCACTTGTTCTTCATCGCAAACGAAGCCAATGCCTTCATGTTCTTGGAGGCACTTCCTTGTCGGACCATGATCATCATACCCTTGCGGTGCTTCTCCAGTGCTTCTTCGTTGGTGGTACACTCATGGTCCGTGGAGATTCCGGCAGAGATGTAACGGTCCAGGTCATGTCCGGTCAGTCCCGGGGCGTGTCCGTCCGCTGGTTTCCCTTCACCACGCGCCACTTCCAGCTTGGCCATCGCCTCCGGATCGTTCATCAGAACTCCCCGGTAATTCATGACCTCCCCGAGGGCCACAAAGCGGTCCATTCGCAGCAACTCCCTCACCTCGCTCCATCCTAACCTGCCGCCATAGGTCTGCGTGGGCATTGCCGGTACGCAGGAAGGAGCTGTGAAGAATATCCTCAGCGGCACGGACCTGGCCTCCTCCACCATATACATGACCCCCTCCATGCCCATGACATTGGCTATCTCGTGAGGGTCGGAGAGCACAGCAGTGGTGCCATGCGTCACGGCTACCTCGGCAAAGCGGGAGGGGCAGAGCAGAGAAGACTCGATGTGGATGTGCGCGTCTATCAGGCCTGGTAGGATGTAGAGGTCTGGAGCGGAGCCTATCTCGCTCAGTCGAAAGACCTTTCCGTCAACGATGACGAGCCTGGCCGGGTAGATGCGACCGTCCAATACATCGACGAAATTCCCCTCCACCTCCTTTTGCTTCATGGTTTGAATGTTCTCTTAGGAAGGACAAAAACCTTTTGCTGCCGGATGCCTAGAAGGCATGTGGTTTACCCTAGGGAGGTGCTCAACGAGCTGAGGTGGCGGAGCGATAGAGGACTCGAGCGAGCCGAGATTCACTACAAACATAGAGGCGCTCCTGCTGACACGAGAATTATCTCTGGCATAGAGATAGTGGAGCTTGGCAGATCGTTTTTCAGAGCGACCAATAGTGAAATACCTTATCACAGAATAACGAAGATCATACACGACGGAAACGTGCTCTACGACTCGAAATACCCATGCGGAAAGAAAATCTCCGAATGAACGGCTGTCGGGAAACTCGAACGTCGAATTCCTCAGAAGGGCTGCAAATAGGAAAAACGGGAATGAGAGATTGAGCGTTCCTATCTCTCTTCGCCGCAGTTGGGGCAGGTCCTCATGAACGCCGGATACTGGACCCCGCACTTCTTGCACTTGACCATCTCAGGGTGCCTTGACTTCTGCTGAGCCGCGGCTGCCTGCTCCTGCGGGGCGGCCTGCTGAGGCGCTTGCTGCTGGGGTGCTGCCTGCTGAGGTGGAGGAGCGTACGCAGTCGGCGGTGCCTCCGGAGGCTTGCCCTCCTGATAGGTGCCCGGAGCATACGGTTGATACTGCGGCTGGAACACCTCCTGCAACCTTGCGAAGGCGGTTATGAGGAATATGCCTGGAATCACTCCAAAGATTATCCCGAGAACGCCAAGGACGAGGAGATGGTCGCTTGCCTCATTGAACCGGCCCTGATCCATGTGCTCGAAGACGGTCGACTTCATCAGAGCGAGGATGATGAAATCCACGAAGCCGGAGACCACCAAGTAGATCCCGCTTCCGAGGTCACGAGTGATCAGTAAGATGATCCCGAGTATCAGATAGACTATCATGAATACGAAGCACATCAGCTGGCCCCAGTACGCGAGCTTTCTAGCGTCCGAAGCGCTGGCCGGAAGCCATGGTGGGCCTCTACTATCAGCAAAGAACGAACTATTCGCCAACGTCATCCCTTCCTATCTCACCTACACTCCCTATGTGTTGGATGAAATTGTCCCTTCTTGTAATGAATCGCATTCTTTTGTATTTAACCGTATTGCATGGACTGTGAAGGCGTTCGCGACGTCTGGTCGGACCCTCGAAAAGTCATAGGATTCTTCATAACTGTGCTCGAAAATGCCGAACGCCTCAGCGAACTCGACAGTGCAAAAGGAGGGAATATCGGCAGCGAGCGTGCGTTCGGAGTTGAAGGATTCTACTTTATGCCAGGTTTCTCCAGCTTGTCGAAGAACGGCGATAGTTATAAATAGCGACCGGCCGCTACGACGAGAAAAAGACAAAAAGAATCAGAGTGAAATAATGAAGTACAATGACTACAGGTCAGTATATGAATCGCTTAATGATCCCGCTGACATAAGACATCTTGCGAAGAAATTGAGTCTTGATGAAGAACTTCTAACCGTCATATTCACGCAGAAGACAGTCAGAGAAACGACGAGGAAATTCTACAAGGTCAAACAGAACGCAGATCGACTCGTACGCGAGTGGAAGAACGGAAGGAGCATACTGTCGATCGCCAGGAAGTGGAGATTCCCGCCGATATTGACGGGGCTGATGATATTCCAGGAGCTGGATTTCTCGAAGAAGCAGTTCTGGAAGTATGTCAAGAACCCGGAGCTCATCGAGAATGCAAGGACCAGGAAGGAGATCACCGACATAACGAAGGAGGACATCGTCTACTCCCCGCAGGCCGCCGAGAGCCAGTACAAACGAGGAGCCTGGGGGGAAGAGCGCCTGAGAGACTGGCTCAACTCCCACGACATAACTTACAGAACCGAGCGGGACCTCAGGGGGGAGTTCGCGAAGACCCCCGATTGTCTTTTGGATGAGCCAATCCGGGTCAACGGATGGGAGATCAACTGGATAGAGTCGAAGGCGTCGTTCGGTGACAGCATAGAGGTCAGGAAGAACATAAGGAATCAATTGATACCGTACAACGAGCTCTTCGGCAACGGTCTTGTGGTCTATTGGTTCGGAGTCGTTGACGATGTCGACAGCCCAGAGGGCATAATCGTCGTGGACTCGTCGCTCGTGGAGCACAGGTGCGAGAGGATCGAGAACGGCGGAAACGGAAAATCGCAAGTATTACAGACAATGAAGTAATACTTACAGTCGAAATGGAAACGATCTCGGCAAGCGACCTCGAGCGATTCGCGTATTGTCCCCTGAGCTGGTGGCTGAGCACCAAGGGCGACGTCACATCTCCCCTTCTCGAAGAGGGCGAAAGGGAGCACAAAGCTCTCTCGGTCGAGCTCTCGGACATCATGGACGAGGAGAGAAAGGCGAGGATCTGGGAGAGGATGGTGCTCTGGTTCGCGTTGACGGCTACCGTGCTCGCCGTCATAGGCGTCGTCTTCAGGCCAGTGGAGAACTCCGCCGGATGGAGCAAGATACTCGGCCTTCTGTCGATACCTTGGGTCATCTCCGCGGTCTTGATGTTATATCGATCTGCTTCCGCAAAGGAGGAGAGGAAGCGCTCTCAGTACGAGCAGGTGATCGTCATCTTCGCAATCATAGCGATGGTCATAACGTTGAATTCGGTGACAGTGCTCGGGGTCGACCCGGAGGTCGCGATGATATACGAGGTCGCGGCCCTGATTTGGCTCATAGGGGCGAGCGTCGCCCTTTACATTTCGTTGTCCGCGAGACAGGCGGCGGTCGAGAAGAGAAGGAAGAAGGACATCGAGGGAGAGATCAGATACGTCGGCAGGAGGGAGTCCAAGCTGCTCAAGTCAGAACGGTACGGCCTGTCGGGAAGACCCGACTATATCCTGTCGGTCGATGGTGAGCTCGTCCCGGTGGACGTGAAGACCGGCCGAAAGCCGAGGGGCCCGCTCTTCTCGCACATCCTTCGCGTGGCGGCCTACTGCCTTCTCCTGAGCGATGATGAAGGCACCAAGGTCACTCATGGCATCCTAAAGTACGACAACATCGAGCACGAGATAGAGTTCAACGACGAGGTGAAGGGGCTTCTGATTTCAAAACTGGACGAGATGAGGAAACTCATGAGGACCCACGAAGCCCACCGGAACCACAACAGGGTTGGCAAGTGCCGGTCCTGCTCCCGGAGGAGCGTCTGCCCCGAGAGGCTCGCTTGATTACTCCACAGTCACGCTTTTCGCGAGGTTCCTGGGCTTGTCGATCGGGCATCCTTTTCTCTTTGCAGTGTAGTATGCCAGCATCTGGAGGACGACCGTGATCAGCACGGGCGAGAAGAGCGGTGCGACCTTCGGTATCCCGATCACCCTGTCCGCGACGGCGCTCAGCTCGGTGTCGTCCTCAAACCCGATTGCTAATACGGGACTGTCCCTGGCGGCGACCTCCGCTACGTTGGCGAGCATCTTGTCATAGGTGTGGTCCCTTATGCACACCGCGACTACCGGTGTGCGAGCGTCCAGCAGGGCCAGCGGGCCGTGCTTGAGCTCCCCTGCGGCATAGCCTTCGGCATGGATGTACGATATCTCCTTCAGTTTCAGGGCCCCCTCGAGGCCGGTCGGATAGTTGATGTTGCGACCGATGAAGAAGACGTCCCTGGCATCGACGAGCATGTCCGTCGCCTCTTCGATGGCCGATGCGTTGTCGAGGACAGCCCTGACGTACTGAGGCATGGAGCGCAACTCAGACTTCATCGACCTCAGCGCATCGTGCCCAATAGTGTTCCTTGCGAGTCCCATCCGCATACCCAGAAGATAGAGCGCAATCAGCTGGGTGAGGTAAGTTTTCGTCGCGGCGACCCCAATCTCCGGGCCCGCACGCGTGTAGAAGACCTCGTCCACCTCCCGCGTTATCGTGCTTCCGACGACGTTCGTGATCGCGTAGGTCTTGCAACCCCTCCTGCGCGCCTCTCTGGCGGCAGCGAGCGTATCGGCCGTCTCCCCGCTCTGGGAGACCAGCACGACCAGGGGCAATTCCTTTGTGCCTGGTGAATACCTATACTCAGAAGCGAGTTCAAGGGTCGTTGGCGTGTTCGAGAGCGCCTCAATCACATACTTGCCGACCATGGAGGCATGATAGGACGACCCGCACGCCACTATCTTCACGGAACTGAAGTCCGAGCTGCCGATGGAGTTCCCGTTCGTGACATCGTCTAGATATCCGAGCAACGTGTTGTGAATCGCTGACGGCTCCTCGAATATCTCCTTGAGCATGAAGTGGTCGAATCCGCCCTTCTCCGCGTCGTCCACGGTCCAAGAGATCACGCTCGGTTCGCGCTCGACCTCCTTCCCCGATTCGTCGAATATCTTCACGCCAGCGGGAGATATCACCGCGGATTCCCCGTCTATTATGTAAAGGACCTTGTTGGTGTAGTTCAGGAGCGCCGTCACGTCCGACGCGACGAAATTCTCACCGACTCCAAGGCCGACGACAAGTGGGTTCTCCTTCCGGGCTACGACCACCTCCTTCGAACCGCGGCGGACCACGGCGACGGCGTAAGTCCCCTTCACCTTCTTCAGTGCCTCGATCAGGGCAGCGTGAGTGTCGCCTTGGAAGTTCTCTTCCAGCAGATGGACGAGGACCTCGGTGTCGGTCTCAGAGGTGAACTTGTGACCCTTCACCATGAGCCCCTTCCTCAGAGCCATGTGATTCTCGATTATTCCGTTGTGGACGAGTGCGAACTCGCCGGTGCAATCGACAAACGGGTGCGCATTCTCCTTCGAAGGCCTGCCGCAGGTCGCCCACCTTGTGTGGCCGATCCCGACCGTTCCCTTCAGGACCGGAAGGGACTCCTGGAGTCTGGAGATCTCACCCTTGTCCTTGTAGACCTGCACCTCCTTTCCACAGATAGCGATCCCGGCCGAGTCGTATCCTCTGTACTCGAGCCGTTTCAGAGCATCGATCAGGACTTCGACTGCCTGCCTTGAGCCAGAATAGCCGACAATCCCGCACATTTCAGACCACAACGCTCTTGTTCTCGAGATTGCCGGTCACCCGCACTCCGCTCCCGATTCTGCAGCCAGCGCCGACTATCGAACCTGGAGAAACAACGACCCCCGCGCCGATCTCGGTGCCTTCGCCGATAAGCCCGCCCACGCGCTCCAACTTGAAGAACTCGTCTTCCACCCTGGCGAAGGCGCAGCCAGCCGGCGCTGCCAGACCGGTCGCGACCCTGACGCCGTCATCAAGTACCGAATGAGAGAGATGAGAATGAGAACCGATGTCTACATTGTTCATAACCAGGCAGTTCGAAAGCAGGCTGAACGAGTCTATCTGCACCCCGTTGCCGATGCTTGTCGACGGGAGGATCGTCACACTGGGACCGATGTCGCAGCCTTCCCCGATCGTGACAGGGCCCTCGATGTACGTTCCAGATCGGATCCGTGTTCCGGCACCGACCGACACGCTCCCTTTTATGGTGACCCCCGACTCCACCGTGCCGACGATCTCCTGCCCGCGGACGGTCAGAGCGGCCGCGTTGACCCTGATAAGATCCCAAGGATACACCGCGTCGATCCACTTCCCTGTGGTGTGAACAGCAGGAAGGTCCATTCTCGGGACCAATGTCTGGAGGACATGAGTTATGCCGATCTTTCCGTTGCTGACACCGTCTTCGACGATCCTGAGCAGGTCCCTGTTGAAACAGTATATCCCAGTGCTGATGATGTTGCCGACCCTCCCCTCGGGCTTCTCGACGATCCGTACGACCTTGTTGCTCTCGACCTGGACGACCCCATACTTCGACGGCATCTCGCTTTCGGTGACAAGGATCGCAGGTCCCCGCTTACAGCCGACGAGGTCCGATATGGTCCGGCTGTCAATCAGATTGTCCCCGGCGACCACCAGGAAGTCCTCATTAAGGTGCTGCTTCGCGATCGCGAGAGCGTGGGCTGTGCCAAGCTGCTTCTCCTGGACAGCGTAAGTCACCCTCGCCCCGAACTTCTTCCCGTCGGCAAAATAGGACATTATCGTTTCCTTTCTGTACCCAACAACCAGTACGATATCCCGAATGCCGTTGTCGACGAGCGCAGAAATGACATACGCTAGTATCGGCCTGTTGCCCACCGGAATCATTACCTTGGGGCGAGAGACCGTAAAAGGACGGAGCCTCGTTCCTTCACCAGCAGCAAGAACGACCGCCTTCAATTTCCAATCCTCCGACTATCTGGATTCAGGTCGATGCTCTTAATACTTTTCGCACTCGGGAATGATAGAGTCGCTAGAACGATGCATGCCTTTCCGTCACAATATCATTCGAGAAAATATGCTGGAAACATTTAAGGAAGAGTTGCCGAATTGAGACAGGATGGCACCTGCTGAATCCCGAACCCAGAGAGAAGGAGACGCGACTGTGTCTGCCCCCAGGATACCTTCGGAGATATTCGACTTCTTCACTTACGAGGGGGGCCACTCGCTGATAGTACGGGGGAACGCCGGTACCGGCAAGACAACATTCGCACTCCAGACAATCGAGGACATCTCGGCAATCGAGAGGAGTTTCTATCTTTCGACCCGCGTCTCGGACGCATCGCTCTTCGCTCAATTCCCTTGGCTCAAGGAGAAGATCGAGCGGGGTGAGGCCTCATCCCGTTCGCTTGCCAGCGACAATGCCGCGGGGGGCGAGGGACACGGTCGAAGGAGGACCGAACTCAGCAACCTGAAGGGGTTAGGAGAGGCGTCGGAAGGGCAGGAGGCGATGATGTCCGTTTCAATCGGACGGGACCTCGGAGAGTTGGAGGCTGTCTACAACACGCTTGAGAAGAACCTCCCGGCCAAATCACTCATAGTCTTCGACAGCATAGACGCGCTGGCGGAAAAGTACAGTGAGACTTGCGCCAGACTCATACTCACGGTTCAGAACGATATCGTCGAGGGATACGGCGCCAACGTTCTCTTCGTTCTCGAGAGCGCCGACCCGCAACTCGACTATCTAGGAGACGGCGTACTGGTGTTGAAGTCAACCGACTACCAGGGCAGAAGGATCCGCGAGATGGAGATATTCAAGCTCAGGGGATGTGAGATCGGGCAGCCCAAGTACCTGTTCACGCTCAAGGGCGGGAAGATAACGAGCTTCGGGCACGATTTCAAGGAGGAGTTCTCGTCTTCCAAGGCGTGGTCGCCAGTCGAGGATTCCTCGGACAGGATGTCGTGGGGAATAAAGGACCTGGACAGACTGCTCCTCGGAGGCCTCGAAAAGGGATCGATCGTGCTCATAGAGCTGGGATACGGCGTTCCCGCGACGGTCAGCAGCGCGGTCGAATGCAGCCTTGTCGCCAACTTCGTAGGGTTGAAGCGGGGCGTCATGTGGGTGCCTCTCAGGAAGGCCAGTGCCGAGAGCGCGAGGAATCACATAGTGAGAATGCTGCCGAAAGATGAGTTCGATAGGTTCGTGAGGATACCAGAGAAGGCGACCCAGATCGGAACGGTGAGCGAGCACTTCGTGCTTCCCGTCGAGGGAACCACAGCCTTGGCCGACTTCAGTTGGCAGGGTCTGGCCTTCAGCCTGAAGGACGCCGGCGTGCCGTTCCTCTCACTGATGGGCTTCGACACGATGGAGTCCATATACGGGAATCACGTCATGGACCAGCTCACAGATCATCTGCTTTCTGTGAGGCGAAACAACGGCGTGTTCGTCGGCATCACTTCACCTTCCACATCCTCGGCCCACCGCTTGGCGGACCTCGCTACGACACACGTGAAGATCGACAGGATCGGGGGCACGGTCATCCTATATGGTGAGAAGCCGTTCACGGAGTGCAACGCACTCACGTTCGAAGAGCAGGAAAAGGGGGGCGGCGTCTCGCTGACGCCGATCCTCTGAGGCGGGTGATGTCAAGTGATCAAATCCACATTCCCCGATAAGTCCTCGATAATCATGGTCGGAAGCCCCGGCATCGGTTTGCTCGAGTTCAACATAAGCTTGGCGAAGAACTACATCGAGAACGGGGACATCGTGATCTTCGTCGCGGTCGATCTGCTCCCCGCGGATGTGATCTCCGCCATGGAATCTTTCGGGATCAGCGTGAAGAATACGCTCGGCCACAGCCTGTTCATCATAGATTACCACTCAAGCCTGCTCGGCGCGTTCGAAGGCAGGGATTCGAAGCAGACCGGAGATGTGCGCCAGGTGTCAGATATCGAGGGAATAATGTTCAACGTATCCGCCATAGCGAAGGAGACCGGCAAGCCTGTCCGCATCTTCCTGCACTCGTTGTCGACGCTGTTCCTCTACAATCAGACGAACGTCGTGCTCAAGTTCTTCCAGATATCGAGTTCCCGAATTCGTTCGGAGTTCGGAACAGGATTCTTCACAGTCCACGACGGCGTCCACGACGAGAAGACAATGAACCATCTCATGGCCATAGCAGACGGGGTCATAGAGCTGAAGTTCGATGACAATCTGAACCGGAGGATGAGGATAAGGCATATGAGGGGGTACGCGGCTTCGTCGCAGTGGATCCCGTTCGAGATAAAGCAGATCTACAAGGGAGATCGGATATCGCTCCTGGAGTGGAAGTGACGTTGATGTACCGCTCGGACCAGGTCACTCTTCCTGAAGGTCGTTATCCGATATCACTCCGTACATCACGTTGCGCATCTCCTCCTCCCCTTCGCCTGTCGACTTGACATAAAGATCGCATTTCGTCTTCGGCCTCACAACGATCTCTTTCTTTATACAATAGATGAGTTCGCTGTTGAACCCCAGTTCTGGCCTTTCGTCCCTGTAAAGGCAGGAGAAGCAAAGCGCGTCACGACTCATATGTTCTCGCCGGTAATATGCCGCTGCCTCTATTTCTTATTTTTCGATTTCACTCATTCCAGACGTTCGTTCAAGAATACAATAAACTCTCCGACTTCCAGGAGGTCGACCCTCCTCAGGTTCAGGACGCAGAACGGGCATGGAGCCAACAGCAACTCCGCCCCAGCCTCCTTGGCTTTCCTCATCTTCTCGATCGCAAGATCGAGTGCGATGTCGGGGTAGCCAGCCACGACGCCTCCCCCGCCGCCGCAGCAAGCGCCCGGGTCCTCCATCTCGACCAGCTTTAGACCGGGCACAGACTGCAACATAGCATAGGCGTAGTCGATGACATGAGGACCGATCGTCCTTGCTAGATGGCAAGGATGGTGAAGTGCGACCCGGGTCGTACGTGTGGACGACTTGAAGCGCAGACGGCTCAAACCCACGTTCTCATACAGGAATTCGATCGTGTGGAGCGGCTCGAGATCGTAGTGCATTAGGAGATGGGATGTGCAGCCGGGGCACGAGGTCACTATCTCCCTGAAACCCTCGAACCTCGTCAGGTTCTCCTCGCGGAGGATCTTAAGCCTCTCCGAGTCCCCGATCTTCTCGAGAGGAGCGCCACAGCACACCCAGCCATTCGGCACTCCGAAGTCCGCGCGCACCTTTCCGAGAACGCTCACCGACGAGTCGTATATCGAAGTGATCCTTTCCTTGCTGATGCAGCCGGGGAAGTACATCACCTCTCCGGTCTCCTTCGGAGGCGACATATCCTGCGCGCTGCGCGGCTCGATGGACCTCCTGTACTTGTCTATGTTCTCTGCGATCCTTCTGTGCCCCTCGAGCATCTCCTTGTCGGAGAATATCAACTTCCTGACCCGAAGTATCGCCTCGGGAAGCGGCAGGTTCGCGGGGCAGACCTCCTCGCACTTCCAGCACGTCACGCACATCATGATGTTGTCCCTCGTGACCGCGATATCGGGAAGGAATCTCGGGGCCTCTACCGCAAGGTTCATCGGTCCCGAGAATCTCTGCACTCCCTCCGCCGCGATCACCGGACACGCATTGATGCAACTTCCGCATTTGATGCAGCCGCTTGTCTCAATCCCCGGCCTCGCCAATCAATCCGCCTCCATAGCGTTCCTAGCGGCCATCCAAGAAGTCAACATGACGCCGCCCAATCCGACCCCCGTCGGAAGCGAGAACCCCGACAGCACAGAGCCGGCCCCGAACACGTTGTCCAAAGTCCCGCCCTGCATTGTGAACAGTCGGAGGTGCGGATCGGCCCTGACGCCGCTCTGCATCACATCGCGCAGGGCCTGGGAGCTCAGGCTCGGGTCCGGAGGCGGATAGAAATCTGTACCGCCCCGGCTCTCGACCTGCAGGGAGGAAATCGCTTCCTCCACCCTGTCACCGTCTGGCACCAGCCCGCCCCCGACGAGGTCCCCTGTGGCGAATATCAGCCTCGAGAATGTGATCCTCTGTTCCCTCGATCGGCTGCGGACCGTGACCGAGGAGGCGTGATTGCCCGAAAACTCGACATCGACCGCCGTCAATCCCTTCAGCAGTCTGCAGCCCTCCCGCGCCGCGACATTCTCGAGCGCGTCGTGCAGTCTTTGACCGGGAAGGGACATAGGCGTCGCGACCTCGAACACCCTCTTGCCCGTCTGCCGCTCTAAGCACTCCATCTTCCTGATGAATTGCGGAAGAGAGAAGAGAGGAGGGAGCCCGACGGACTCCTCGCCGAGCTCCTTCAAGATATCTGCGATCCCCTCTTCGAGAGGAGCGCGCTCGTTGAGCGCGGCGACATCCGACGAGGACATGTCATGTCTCTCCTTGACCTCGGGAATCTGGGTCCAGTAAGCCCTGACGTTCCTCCGTCCCATCGCAGACTCGAGCGTGGAGACGGCCAGGTCGGGATCGAAATCCCTCAATCCCAGTATCCCAAGGAGCGCCACCGTGCCACTGGCATTCCAGTCGAGCCTGCCCTTCTCGACGTAGCTCGGACTCACCGAGCAGGAATAGGGAGTACCTGTGTTCGACAGAACGGAATAGGAATGATTGAAATCCCCGGACATCGGGAGCCCCTGCGACCTGAGCCTAGGGATGATGAAAGAGAGTATCTCGGACAACGAACCTGCGAGGTTCTCTGGGCTCCGTTCGAACAATGAGTTGAAGGGAGCGACCGTCCTCGAGAGCATGTCGAAGTCGGTCCGGGATGGCCCGGGAACGATGCCCGGCGGACGAAAGAGCGTGAAACAACCGGTGGAAAGCGCGGTGGCCGTTGTGGTCCGCCCCACAATAGCAACGCTCCTTCCGCGCGAGGAGATCAACGAACCGCAGAGCAATCCAGCTGCGCCGTGCCCCACGACGAGGAAATCCACATCCAGTTCCGCAACCTTTCTCAGCGCCCCTCACCCCCGAGAAGCGATTCCAGCTGGTACACGCCATCGTAAAGATATCGCTTGAAGACCTCCTGGCGCAGTTGAGCCCCGAAAAGGACCGGTTCGACACCCCGCCATCGCTCCCTCAGGAACTGCCCGATCATCTCCAATGGGTCTTCATTCGAATGTTCGATCATGACGGACGCCATGCCGAAGGCGCACATTCCCGCTTGGCAATACCCCATGCCAGCCCTCGTCCGCCTCATCAGGTCGGAAAGCCCGGTCACATCTTCCTTGCTGGCGAAGTGCTCGGCTTCTCCCCTCAGCACCTCTTCGCACGAACAGAGAACCTCCTTGCCTCGAAGGCTCGACACACAGTTCCTCACGATGTCGCAATGACCCTTGCCGTATTTCCTGGTCATGCGAACCATTGGAAAAGCGAGGATGTCCTGCCTCTCCTCCGCGGTCATCGGCAGCGAAATCGGTTCCAATGCAGTACGGCAATGACCTGAGGATCCCAGCTTGTGCATCACTACGTCGGACGTCCTCTCGGCCATGAGACGGTAGGTCGTGAGCTTGCCACCGATTATGCTCACAAGGTTGGCCACGCCTTCCTCGGCATGATCGATGACCTTGAACGTCCTGCTCGCATCCCTGCCCCCCTTTCCTCCACCAGGC
>Ga0315281_10008585_pt1 | contig 14276 bp, 14 predicted proteins | sample YL17G07_0_MG_FD_204540 | JGI IMG/M metagenome (GOLD analysis project Ga0315281, IMG submission 204540) | Sediment microbial communities from Yellowstone Lake, YNP, Wyoming, USA - YL17G07_0 | ecosystem: Environmental > Aquatic > Freshwater > Lake > Sediment | place: USA: Wyoming | collected...
GCCGCCGGGGGGTCCCCCCCAATTAACCGCTTGCAACTTCGTACGTTCTGCGTGGTTTGCCGCTTCGGGGGCCGTTTTAAATTAACATCCCCCCCCCCCCCCCCCCCCCGGCGAGGTCATGGACCAGAACCCCGGTAGTCCCCCGGTATGCGAGGGGCTGCTGGCGGTCGTCGTCGAACCGGACACGGAGCGCCGCGATCAACTCCGGAAAATGCTGGAAGATCAAGGAGTGCTCACGCTGGCGGTGGCTTCCGTCGAAGACGGATGTAGCCGGGTCGAGAAGCTCGGACCGCCCGACCTGGCGATCGGCGACGTGGCCCGCCAACCCGATCTGGTCAACCGGTTGTGCGCCGGGGGCCGGCCGGCCCACGAGCAGCCCTGCCCTTATATAGTGGCCGTGATCGACGACCGCCGCGCGGCGTTTCAGGCCATGGTCAATGGAGCCGATGATTTCCTGCTGTGGCCGGACGAGCCGGATGTCATCGCCAGCCGCCTGCGGGCCATTCTCAGGCAAACCACCCTGCGCGCGTGGACGGACACCATCCGCAAGGCCAGTATGGTGGTGTCCGGCGCGCAACGGTTCGATGGCCTGTTTTCGGACGTGGCGACCCGGCTGCGCCGGGTTCTGCCAATCGACCACTTCGTTGTGGCGCGCGCCGAGAACGGCGGCGTTCGATTCGAAGTAGTCGACATGCTCAGCAATTGTTGTTCGCCCTGGAACTTCTGCCTGCGGGCGCCCAGCTCGGAAGTGTGTCCCGAGCGCTTCGAGGCGACGGAAACCGGCTACCGGATTTGCAACCAGGTGCGCGACCAGGACCCGCGACTGGCGCGGGAGATGCAATCCTGCCTGTGCATCCCGCTGTGGGACGACGGACGGATGATCGGCTCGCTGTCATTGGCCAGCCGCGAGCCGAACGCGTTTGAAAAGATCGTCATGCCCCACTTGGGCTCGCTGGCCGTACAGGTGGGCCATGCGGCGGCCAACATCGAGCGTTATGAAAAGGCATTGAACGAGGCGGACCGGCTGGCGGTTATCGTGCGCGAGGTTCATCACCGCATCAAGAACAACCTGCAGGGCGTGATCGGACTGCTGGCCGGGCACCGTGACAACACCCCACAGCTTGCTCCCGTATTAACCGGCGCCATCTCCCAGCTGCACGCCGTCGCCGAGGTGCACAATCTCCTGTCGCACCATACCCGTGAGCAGGTGAATCTGCATGAACTGATTCGGGCCATTGCCCAGCACGCCACGGCGTTGTGTCGTCATCACATCGACCTCCAACTGTCGGAGGACACGGAGACCCTGTTCCTTGAAGCCAGCGAGGCCGTCCCGTTTGCGCTGGTGGCCAATGAACTGATTCAGAACGCCGTCAAGCATGGCTATCCGGACGGGCGGCGCGGCGTCATCCGGATCAACCTGGAGCGTGCGGGCCAAACGCGCTTCTGCGTGGCCAACGAAGGCAATCCCCCCTCTACCGCGCCAACTCCGGCTGCCTCGGGTCTCGGTTTGCAACTGGTGCGTGCGTTGCTGCCGAAGTCGTGCGACTTTCAGTTATCGGCGCGGGATGGCTGGACCCTGGCCGAAGTGACGCTGCGCGGCTGGGGCGACAATTTCTGATCGTTTCTTGACTTCAAGCCAGCCTGTCCTAACCTGAGACTACTTGCCTCAGCGACGCCTGCACACGGCATGCTTTGTGCAAGCCTAGAGTTGAGCGAGAGCGCCCGCCCCCAACCCGCGGGTATCTGAGCTTCAGGACCGGTACCATTATTTTTTTCAGTCGGTACCCGTCAATCGCACGAGCCAATCCCCCCGCTCGAATTCCGCCAGCACCGATGTCATCGGTACACCATCGCCATGGTGCGTGCCCATGTGCGCCGGATTTGAGTGTTCGAGTGTGGATATGACTTCCGCGGTTCAACGCAGTACTTGCCAGGGAGGCACAACTGATCCGAGAACTTGATCCAGATCGTGCAATGACATCTGGACCAGACAGGGGGAACGATGCACGCCGTTACGACTTCAGCATCTCTTTCGCAACAGGCCGAGCAGGCCTGCTTCGATCCGGCCAGCGGCCTGCTGGGCGTGATCGCCCAGGCCCTGCCTTCCGGACACGCCATCCTCGTGTACGCCTCGGGCATCGGCGCCGTGGCGCTCGTACCGGAACGCCGGGAATACTTCACCGAACTGACCGAAGATGAACTCGCAGCCTTCTGCCGCTTGCCGGCCACCGGCTATGCCACGAAACGGCTCGCGGATGGGGGACTCAACCAGTTGCTGACCCAGGGCGTGCGCGGCCGGAACATCGACGAACTGCAGTGGCGCGCCGCCCTCTATGCCTCCGCTGGCCGGTTGATGAAGGGCTGCGGTCGCGACGATGTCGTCCTGCTCAAGGCCTGGCCGAACCTGACGCGGGTGCCGGGAACGCCGAACGCCATGCGCATCGCGGCGCTGCTCACGCGCTACCCGACCACGGTGTCGCTGGCGCACCACCTGCTCAAGATTCCGGTCGAGGAAATGAACGAATTCTACAGCGCCGCACATGCATCGGGCCTGGCCGTGGCCGTGAACCGCAAACCCGAACGGATGAAGGGGGACACCATCAAACCGCATCGCAATCGCGGCCTGCTCGGCCAATTGTTCGAGCGCGTAACCGGTCTGTGAGGAACAAACGATGCTGAACGCGGAACAGAAGATCATCTTTACCGGCCCGGTGGGCGCCGGGAAAACCACGGCGATCAACGCCATCAGCGACATTCCAACTGTCGGCACCGAAGCCAGGGCCACGGACGAAACCGCCAAGCTCAAACACAACACCACCGTCGCCATGGACTATGGCGTCCTCAACCTGGGCAACGGCCAGAAGGTGCATCTGTACGGCACCCCCGGCCAGGAACGGTTCGATTTCATGTGGGAAATCCTGACCCAGAAAGGCATCGGCCTGGTGCTGCTGGTGGACAATCGCCGCGACGATCCGCTGGAGGACATGCGCTTTTACCTCGAAAGCTTTCGCGATTTCATTTCGGACCGCGCGGTCGTCATCGGCGTCAACGGCATGGAAACCAAAAATCGCCCCGGCCTGCACAGCTACCAGAAACGTCTCGCGGACCTGGGGATGAAGCCACCGCTGTTCGAGGTCGATCCGCGTAAACGCGACGACGTCAAGACCATGCTGCTGGCCCTGCTGGCCATGCTCGATCCAAACCTGTGCCGCTGACCGCACAAACTCCACATGTCCCTTCGAAAAACCATCATGCCCGCAACCTCATCCACGCTCGCCGCCGAAACAAGCGCGCGCGAATCCATACTTGAGCTGAATGAATTCGGGGTCGCCTTCGGCGACCGGGTTGTGCTGAGTTCGGTGTCGCTCACGCTAACGTCTCGCGGCGTCACCACCCTGCTCGGTCCCGGTGGCTCCGGAAAATCCACGCTGCTGCGTACCCTTGCCGGATTCAACGCCGGCAATCCGTCGATGCGTACCTGGGGCGAGGCCCGCTACGCCGGCAGACCGCTGGGTGACTGGGACGCGCCGGCACTGGTGGCGCAGAGCGCGCGTCTGATGATGGCCAGCGTGTTCGAGAACGTGGTGCACGGCCTGCCCAACCGCGCCGAACTGACACCGGCCGAACAACGCGATCTGGTACGCGGCTTGCTGAACGAGGCCGGCCTGACGGACCTCATCGATCGGCTCGACGAGCCGGCCATGATGCTGTCGCTGGCGAAACAGCGGCACCTGGCCATCGTACGCTCGGCGGCCTCCGATCCGGCGCTGTTGTGCGTCGACGAACCGACTACCGGCCTCGATGAAGCCGAGAGCGGGGCGCTGCTCGATTACATCAAACGCGAATCCGAACGCCGCGCCATCCTGATCGTCCTGCACAACCAGGCACAGGCGCGCGACTTGGGCGGCCGCGCCGCGCTCCTGGCCGGCGGCGTCATCCAGGAAGCGAACAGCGTTCCACGGTTCTTCGAATCGCCATGCAGCAGAGCGGCGTGTGAATTCGTAAACTACGGATCGTGCTCGGCGCCATCGCCGAACGCCGACCCGGGCGGTCTCGATGAAAACAGCGAACCGCCCCGGCCGCTGCCGGAACCGGCCCGGCGCCCAGCGCCGTACGGCAGCGGACCGCGCGGTTTTCTGTGGCTGAAACGCGGAAAACTGGCCGGCACGCCGCGCCCCGGTATCGTGGCCGAGCTGGATTACGATCTCGCCGCGCTGCAACGCGCCGGCATCACCGTCCTGATTTCACTGACCGAACGGCCCATGGAGACGGCGCCGCTGGCGGCGCACGACATGCATCACGTCTGGTCGCCGATTCCCGACATGTGCGCGCCGACTCTGAAACAGGCCACCGAACTCTGTCTGAAGATCGACGATTTCCTGGCCGCGAAACATGCCGTGGCCGTGCACTGCCGCGCCGGTCTCGGCCGCACCGGGACAATTCTCGCCTGCTACTTGATCTGGGAAGGCGCGGAAGCGCTCGCTGCGCTGGAAACGGCGCGCCGCATCCAGCCGAACTGGGTGCAATCCACCGAACAGGCCGATTTCCTGGAGGAATTCGGCCGAGATTTAGTAAAGCATCGCGCCGCCGTACGACGCCCGGCGGCGATACAGGTCGTTTCGCCCAATATAGTGCGTCAATAACCCAACTTAAATTCATCGGAGAAACTGAAAATGGCCAGCAAACTGGATACAGCCCTGCAAACCACCATCGCCACCGTGCCGGAGTGTGTCGCCGCCGGTTTTGTCGACATGACCACTGGCATGCTGCTCGGCGTCAAGACCGTGGATTCGCATCCGGCTGAAGTACTCGAACTCGTGGCCGCGGCGACCGCCGACATGTTCCAGGGCGCGAACGTGACCATGATCGAGAAGATGTTCAAAAAAGCCCGCGGCCTCAAGGAAGACGGTCATCACTACTTCACGGAAATGATCGTGAACAGCGACAACCTGATTCACGTGTTCCTGCGCGGCGCCAAGATTGAAGAGCACGTTCTGGTCGTCGTCTGCCGCAAATCCGCCAACATGGGCATGGTGCTCACCAAGGCACGCAGCATGCTCGGACCGATGGAGGCCGCGGCCTGATACGGGGGAAAGGCCGGGGTGCCGGTGAATCATACCGGCGCCCCGGCCGGATCCGTGTCAACACCAATCATGAACACATGACGGGAGAACAAGGATGATGGCGGCAAAAAAAATCAGTGAGCCCTCGGCCGATGACGCGGCGCGTGACAAGCTGCTGCGTCCCGTGTTGCGGACCCTCAATGGCGTGTCACCGGATATCGAGGCCTCGGCGGTCATTACCAGCGATGGATTGACGATCGCCGCGGTGATGGGTGACGGCGTCGATCGCGACCGCTTCGGGGCCATGTGCGCCTCGCTCCTGGCGCTGGCGGACCGCGCCGCCCAGGAAATCTCGCGCGGACAGCTCAAGCAGGTGCTGGTCGAAGGCGAGCACGGCACGATGCTGCTGGTCCAGGCCGGGAATGACACGGTACTGGCCGTGGCGTCACGCCCGACCCAGAACCTGGGCATGGTATTTCTGGAGGCACGACGCGCGGCACAGAAAGTACGGGAAACCCTGGCCATGGTGGGCAACTAAACAACGGAGATTCAACCATGCAGCTGCACAATGAGTCACTCGATACACGCGAGCGGATGCGGTTATTGATAAAGCGCGCCGGGATGGTCGGTTTTGTTTTCTTTCTGGCCAAGGGATTGTTGTGGCTGGTCGTCTCCGGTGTGCTGGTCTGGATGGGAATCGATCCGTGAGATAAACCGCCATGTGCGCAGAGCATGACAACAAGGATGACGGCCATCACTATGCCGATTGCAGCGATATGGACTGCGAACAGGGGCGGGCGCTCGGTTGTCAGGTGTTCTGCTGTCGCCTGCTGGTCCGGCTGGAACCGGACGAGCGCCCGCCGGCGGAAAACGGCCTGGCGCAGAAAGGCTACATGGACAAGGACCCGGACGGTTACTGCATTCATTTCGACCGCGAGCGCGGCATTTGTCGAATCTGGGAGCAGCGCCCGAAGATCTGCCGATCCTACAGCTGCAATCACGACCCGCTGCTGCAGGTTGCCTTGCGCTACCGGTTTCGCAACCTGGCGGATCTGCTCCGGGCCTCGATGCGTATCCTGGTTCCGCGCGGCGCGAAGAAGGTCATGCCGCACCTCGAATCGAAAACCGGCGATGGCCATGACCGCAAACCTTGATCGGCCGGCCTGAGGAGAAATCGTGCCGACACTGATATACCAGAACCAACGCCATGACTGCCGGGACGGCGAGACCGTGCTGGAGGCATTGATGCGTCAAGGCGTGGAGGTTCCGTTTTCATGCCGCAACGGGGCGTGCCTGACGTGCCTGCAAAGACGGGTTCACGGCGACATCCCGCCCGAGGCCCAGAAAGGACTGCGGCCGAATCTCATCGCCCTGGGATATTTCCTGCCCTGCCGCTGCCGGCCGCGGGAAGATTTTGAATTTGCGCCGCCCCTCGCCGGCGACCTGTACACGCCGGCCGTGGTGCACGCCAAGGAACTGCTGGCGCCGAACGTCTGCCGGCTGTTGCTCGAACCGCCCACCGCCCTGCGCTACCGTCCCGGCCAGTTCATCAACCTGCGCCGCGCCGATGGCCTGGTGCGCAGCTATTCGCTGGCCAGTCTGCCGGATGAAGATTATTTTCTCGAGCTGCACGTCAAGCGCATGCGCAACGGCCGGATGAGCCGCTGGATCTTCGACGAACTCAAGGCCGGCGATGAACTGGAGTTCCAGGGGCCGGAAGGACATTCCCACTATCTGGGCACCGACCCGTCCGAAAACCTGCTGCTGGTCGGCAGCGGCACCGGGCTGGCGCCGCTGTTCGGCATTGCGCGCGACGCCCTGCGTTGCGGACATACCGGCGGCATTCACCTCTTTCACGGGTCGCGCGATCCTTCAGAGCTCTACCTGCGTGACCGCCTGCTCGAACTGTGCGGCCGGCATCCGAACTTCCGTTATATCGCCTGTTCGTCCGGCGATACGGCCGCGGCCGGAATTCTTCATGGGCGCGCGCACGAAGTGGCTTTTACCCTGCATCCGAACATGAAATCCTGGCGCCTGTATTTCGCCGGACCGGAAGCGATGGTGCTGGCGGCCGATAAGATGGCGCTGCGTGCCGGGGCGCGTCCGGAACGGATCCACATCGACCCGTTTGTCTACCAGGAACTGCGCAAACAATCGCGCACCGCCACCGCATCGGGCCAGATTGCCACGGGCGGCCACGCGATCATCCCAACCGCGGAGCGAGGCCGGCGGCTGGAACCCGATCCGGAAATGTGGGCGGCGCTCGGCGAGGGCGAGCTGCTGACAGCGATCTTGACGGATTTCTATACCCGGGTATTCGACGACCCGCAACTGGCGCCGTATTTCCATGGCGCTACCCGGCAGCGTCTCATCGAAAAGGTTTACTCGTTCATGCGTCAGACGTTTACCGGCGAGAAAATATTTTTCGGCGACCGCCCGCGTAACGCGCATCACTGGATGGTGATCTCGGACGAACTGTTCGACCGCCGCGAGGCGCTCATGGCCACCGTGTTGCGGCAGCATGGGCTGGCGGAACACCTGGTCGAACGCTGGCAGGCGTTTGAATACAGTTTCCGTCCCGACATCGTCAAGACCCAACCCTTTGTCAAAATCATGGCCGGCGTGGAAATGCCGCTCGACGGTTATGGAGAAATGACGGTCACGGTGGGCACGCTGTGTGACGGCTGTGCCGGCGAGATCGGTCCCGGCGAGAATGTGCGTTATCATCTGAGGATCGGGTCAACATACTGTCAGCGTTGCGCCGCTCCCTTCGCGCGCACCGGAACCGGAGAAATATAAAATGAGCTTGTCCGGCACGCCGGCCGGAGCCAATCCCTCGCCGGCGGGGACTGCGTCCAAGGCCTACCTTGTGCCGACCGCCGCCGGCGCCTGGTACGCCGCTTCGCTGGGCAAGGACGAATCGCGTCGCGAATTGCTGATTGCGCTGCTGCGCGGCGCATCCGGCTTTCCGATCTCGCTCGACTGGTTTTCCCAATGGATGGAGCTACGCGAACGCAAGGCGATCGCCAGTCTGCTCTTCGCCTTGCAGCGCGAAGGTCTGCTAACCAGCGAAGCCGTTCCTCTGGAGTCGCCGCGCGGGCCGGCCTCCACGCTACTGGGTGGCTTGCTGGAACGTATCGCGCACGGTGGCGGAATCGTGCTGGCCGACACAACCGGGCTGTGTGTCGCTTATGCCGGCGCGTCACCGGAAACGGCGGAACAACTGGCGGCTCGCGTGGCGTCGCTCGATCCGCGTTTGCGCCGCCTCGCGACCGACAGTGAAGGCTGGAGTCTCGGCGGAAATGGCTCGGACCCGCGTTTGACCGTACGGCCGTTGCAACTGACCTCACACAGGTTCCTGCTGGTGTCCAGCCCATCGGCCAACCTTGCCGGCGAGGATTTCGTACGGTTCATCGGCGTGCTGGCGCGCTGCTGCCTCGGCGTTATCGTCACTCCCAGTAACGAAACACGGATTACACCATGAGCAACGTGATTGGACGCGAGCGCCTGGAAGGCGATCGGACACTGGCCACCTTGCTTGCTCATTTGCACGAAGATTCGCCGGACATCGAGGCCTCGCTGATTATTTCGCGCGACGGGCTGATGCTGGCGGCCCACGGTACCGCCAATGCCGTTGAGCAGGTCTGCGCCACTTTCTCCGGCCTGTTTGTCTCCGGCGCCGGCGCAGCCGGCGAAATCGGTCATGAGGAATTGCGCGAGGTGATACTGCGCAGCAACCGCGGTTTCGTGGTCATCACCGGCGCCGGGTCCGTCGCCATACTGGTGACGGTGGCGCGCAACGAGTCCAATCTCGGGCTCGTCGTGCTCGACGCGCGCAAGGCGGCACTGGCTATCGCAGCCGCAATCTAGGGAACCTCTGATTAAGTCGTCATTCCGGCGAAAGCCGGAATCCAGGTCTTGAAAAAGCATCGGCCGTCAGGCCGATTCTGGATGCCAGCTTTCGCTGGCATGACGGCAATACAACTTGTTCAGAGCTTTCCTGGCGGCGATCTCTATTATTCGATAGACAAAGGCCTCCATGCGCGGATGATGGGGTTGCGTGAATCAGGATCATGTCCAGTTGTGTAGTCAGGAAATCCGTCGGGCCGGGGAGGTCCAAATGTGCATTCTGCCCGTCAGTGGCGAAAGCAGGTTCGTTTCTTGCCATGTACATTCATGGGCACAGTGTCTGCCGTTGCCGACTTGAGGCCCAGACATATGTCGCCGGAATCCGACCGCTTCTACCTCGACCTCCTGCGCGCCTATCTGGACAGCGCCGACGATGCCATCTTCGTACTGTGCGACGAGCAGAAATTCCTGCTCTGTAACCGGCGGATGGAACAGTGGCTCGGGGAGACGGAGGCGAGCCTCACTTGCCACAACCGCCGATTACCCTTCGCGCGGTTCTTCAGGGAACCCGCGAGCACCGAGCGGTTCATGCTGAACTTCAACGTCACCCTGCAAGCGGCGCAACCCACCCGGTTTGAGTGCACACTCGAGCCGCCTCAGGGGGAACGCCGACACGTCGAGTTCGCCCTCAACATGGTGGACGTCGAGTCCGCGCAGATGGTCATTGTCGTAGCGCGCGACGTCACGCATCAACAACAGAACCAGGCGATGTTGCGCAAGCTCTCGAGCGCCGTCGAGCAGACCGCCGATTCGGTCGTAATCACGAACCGTGAGGGCGTGATCGAATACGTCAATCCTGCCTTCGTGGCAACGACCGGCTTCAGCCCGGAAGAGGCGATCGGGAAGACACCACGGATCGTCAAGTCGGGACAGCACAGTGCGGCCTTCTACGAACAGCTCTGGTTCACCATTCTCAATGGTGAGGTGTTCCGGGAAGTTCTGACGAATCGTCGCCGGGACGGCGAGATCTATTACGAGGAGAAGACCATCACGCCCCTGCGCGATGCGAATGGCGAGATTACCCACTTCGTGTCGACCGGCAAGGATGTCACGGCCCGGGTTCGGGTCGAGGAGCGTCTCGACTATCTCGCCTATTACGACCCCCTGACCGCCTTGCCGAACCGCAATTTGTTCCAGGAACGGCTGACCCACGCGCTCGACCAGGCCCGGCCGCACCACCGCCAGACCGCGGTCGTCTTCCTCGACCTCGACAATTTCCGCTCCGTCAACGACAGTCTCGGCCACGAAGCCGGCGATGCGGTACTGCAAGGCATGGCGGCGCGCCTCCAGGCGTGTGCCGGCCCGGAAAACAGCGTCGCGCGCATGGGCAACGACGAGTTCGCCATTCTGTTCGAGGATATCGGCGACGCGATCCGTGCCGCGCAGCAGGCCCAGCGGCTGATCGAGGCCTTCGCCGAGCCGTTCCGGCTCGACGACCATGACGCGGACGTGTTCGTGTCCATGCACCTCGGCATCGCAATGGCGCCTGTCGACGGCGACGAGGCGGATCGGCTCTGGAAGAACGCGGACACCGCCTTGCACCACGCCAAGTCGCTCGGGCGCAATCGATTCCACTTCTACTCCGCGGACATGACCGACCGGATCCGCGAGCACTTGGCGCTGCGGACAGAGCTCGTGCGGGCCCTGGAACACAACGAGTTCCGGTTGCACTACCAGCCCATTGTCGCTTTGCAAAACAATGAGATCGTCGGCGTGGAAGCGCTCCTGCGCTGGCAGCACCCGGAGCGCGGCCTGATCGGCCCCGATGTGTTCATCCCGGTACTCGAGGAGTCGGGTCTCATCCTGCGCGTCGGTGAATGGGTGTTGGGCGAGGTGTGTCGTCAGGCGCAGCTGTGGCACCGCTTGGTGTCGCCGCCACTGCGCGTGACGGTGAATGTTTCCGTTCAACAGTTTGTGGCGCCCGACTTCATCAGATCGGTCGGTTGCCTGGGCTGCGTCCTCGGCGGCCAGGGCCAATGCAACGGCATCACTGAGTTCGAGATCACCGAGAGCGTTTTCATGCACAATGATCCGGTGATTCTCGAAACCTTGCGCACCCTGCGCAACAAGGGCATTCGCCTGTCCATCGATGACTTCGGTACCGGCTATTCTTCGCTGTCCTACTTGACCCGTTTTGAGGTTGACACCGTCAAAATCGATCGATCCTTCGTCCGGGACATGTTGACGAATAGGCAAGCGGCCGCGCTGATCGAGGCCATCATCGCCATGGCCCATGCACTCAACCTGACCGTGGTGGCGGAAGGGGTGGAGACGGTGCCCGAGTGCAATTATCTCCGGGGCCTAGGGTGCGACATGATCCAGGGGCATGTTTTCAGCCCGGCGGTACCGCCGCAAGTACTGACCGAGATACTTAAAGCCAGGAAGGGAATAGGCTTTGCTGGACAGTGAAAGTGCATCGCTGTGAGCAAGGCGGCACTTTCTATCGCGACCGCGGTCTGGCGGCGATCTCCCACACCGCGCTCAGGAAACCGAGCGCGCCGCCCGGCGCAGACCGAGCACCGTGAATATCCAGCCGAGGATGAACAGCGCCATCACCGCCTTGAGTTGTCCGACCGCGAACGGGATGGCGTTAAGCGCGATCATTTTCTCCGGGTAAACCGCGAAGCCCGGCATGCCGCCGAAGCCGCACAGGTTCCAGGCCGCGAGTGCAAACGCCAGTAGCCCGAGCCCCTGCCAGTCGGCCGCCGGGCGCAGGGCATCCGACAGGCGCATGCGGTATTTTCCCCAGAACCACATGGCCGCCGCGACCAGTGCCAGAATCGCCATGCCGCCGTATCCAAAATAGTTCGGGCTGTGTTGCGAACCGAAAATACCCGGCGTCAGAATCGGCACCAGCACCACGAGCAATGCGATGCCGCCGATGCGCCCAGCGCGCGATTTCGCCGTGCCGCCGAACAGCGCGGCGCCCAGGAAACTGATCCCCGTGCCGAGTGGCAACGCGAAGGCGAACAGCAGCACCTTCAACACGCCGGCATCGCCGTACTTCGCCTGCATGCCGGCGAGGCCGAGCGCGGTGACCTCGGTTTGTATCTGCTTTCCATAAATCACATCGCCAATCATGATCGCGAGTCCAACCAGATACACGATGCTGCCCAGTCGTTGAGTGTTCATGCTTCACCTCACGCGCGAAACTGCCCTTCAGCCAAGAAATAACCGGTACGCCGGATTTTTCGTTTCCTCGGCATATTCATAACCGAGATTTCGCAGAAATTTCTGGAACGCCTTCTTATCCTTCGGTGGCACCTGCATGCCGACCAGCACGCGCCCGAAGTCGGCGCCGTGGTTGCGGTAGTGGAACAGTGAGATGTTCCAGCCGCCCGCCATCTTGTTGAGGAAGTTCAGCAGCGCGCCCGGGCGTTCCGGAAACTCGAAGCGGTAGAGAATTTCGTGCTGCGCGTTCGGCGCGTGCCCGCCGACCAGGTGGCGGATGTGGAGCTTGGCCATTTCGTTGTCGGTCAGGTCGAGCACCGGGTAACCACGGCGCTTGAGCACATCGATCAGCGGTTTGATCTCGCCGCCATTGGCAATCTGCACACCAACAAAAACATGCGCCGCTTTCGGGTCGGCGTAACGATAATTGAATTCGGTGATGTTGTGATCGCCGATGATCGCGCAGAACTTGCGGAACGCGCCGGGGCGCTCCGGAACCGTGACCGCGAGAATCGATTCGCGGCGTTCGCCGATCTCGGCGCGCTCGGCAACATGCCGCAGGCGATCGAAGTTGACGTTCGCGCCCGAGGCGATGGCGATGAGGTTCTTGCCCTTCAGGCGTTTCTTTTCGGCGTAACGCTTGAGGCCGGCAAGGCTAAGCGCGCCGGCCGGTTCCAGGATCGAGCGCCGGTCCTCGAAGACATCTTTGATGGCGGCGCAAATTTCGTCGTTGGAGACTGTCACCATCTCGTCCACGTATTGCCGGCACAGGCGAAAGGTCTCCTTGCCCACCTGCCGCACCGCGACGCCGTCGGCAAAAATATCCACGTGCTCGAGCACGATACGCTTGCGCGCCTTCAATGACCGGGTCATGGCGTCGGCGCCTTCCGGCTCGACGCCGATGATTTTCACCCCCGGGCGCATAGTCTTGATGTACACGGCCATACCGGAGATCAGCCCGCCGCCGCCCACCGGTACAAACACCGCGTGCAAGGGGCCGGTATGCTGCTTGAGGGTCTCCATCGCCACCGTCCCCTGACCCGCGATCACCTCCGGGTCGTCGTACGGATGCACAAAGGTCAGGCGCTGTTTCTTTTCCAGTTCACGCGCATGGGCATAGGCGGCGTCGTAGTTGTCGCCGTGCAGCACCACCTTGCCGCCCAGATTCCGCACCGCGTCCACCTTGATCTGCGGCGTGGTGCGCGGCATGACAATCACTGCCTTCGCGCCGAGCCGCTTGGCGGCCAGCGCCACGCCCTGCGCGTGGTTGCCGGCCGAAGCGGTGATCACGCCCTTGCGCAGTTCCGCCGGCGTCAGGCTGGCCATCTTGTTGTAGGCGCCGCGGCACTTGAACGAGAACACCGGCTGCTCATCCTCGCGCTTCAGCCACACATGGTTGTGCGTGCGGCGCGACAGGATCGGCGCATAATCGAGCGCGGTTTCGCGCGCGACGTCATACACCTTGGCGTTGCGGATTTTGGTCAGGTATTTCTGCGACAAGCGGACAGCCCTCGCCTTTTCGCTCGCCGGACGGCGAGTCGAAATCGGCCTTAATTCCGTACTAATCTACCAGACCGTTCTTTATTAATGTATCGGCAATACGGTATCCTGACCCCTGGCTGAGACTTTGATAGAAGAAGACCATGACCCAGGACGAAATGAAAAAGGCCGCCGCCAAGGCGGCGCTCGACTACGTCGAGACCGGCACCATCATCGGCATCGGCACTGGCTCGACCGCCAACCACTTCATCGACCTGCTGGCCGGCATCAAGGGCAAGATCGAGGGCACGGTGGCCAGCTCCGTGGCCTCGGCCGAGCGCCTGAAGAAGCATGGCATCCCGGTATTCGACCTGAACGCCGTGGGCGACCTGAGCCTGTATGTGGATGGTGCGGACGAATCCAGCCGTCACCTGCACCTGATCAAGGGCGGCGGCGGCGCGCTGACGCGCGAAAAGATCGTAGCCGCAGCCTCGAAAAAGTTTGTGTGCATCGCCGACGAGACCAAGCTGGTGGATGTGCTCGGCAAGTTCCCGTTGCCGGTCGAAGTGATTCCGATGGCGCGCTCCTATGTCGCCCGCCAGATCGTGAAACTCGGCGGCCAGCCGGTGCTGCGCGAGGGCTTCACCACCGACA
>Ga0315281_10008586_pt1 | contig 14276 bp, 13 predicted proteins | sample YL17G07_0_MG_FD_204540 | JGI IMG/M metagenome (GOLD analysis project Ga0315281, IMG submission 204540) | Sediment microbial communities from Yellowstone Lake, YNP, Wyoming, USA - YL17G07_0 | ecosystem: Environmental > Aquatic > Freshwater > Lake > Sediment | place: USA: Wyoming | collected...
GGCCTATGGCTATGACCTCGGCACCGCGCTTCACGAACTCTTGGTATTCTTGACGCAACTGCGCCATATGTTTGCGGCAGTACGGTCAAACGAAGCCGCGGTTGAAGATGAGGATGATGTGCTTGTTACCTTTGTAGCTGGAAAGTCTTACCTTTCGACCTTCGCTGTCGGTAAGCTCGAAGTAGGGGGCGGGTTTTGATTCGATTATTTCAATGTCGCTCATGCTGTAACCTCCCTGCCGATTTTATGAAGTTTATCATGAATGGGGGGAAAGTCAATCGCTGAGGCTAGGCAGCGGGCTGCAGTTCTATAGCGACGGGTTCGGCGCTTGCCGGTACGCCTCCCAATTTTCTCGCCAGTACGACCTTGACAGGCAGCCCCAGTTTTTTTATCTGAGTGCTTTTCACCGTCAGGAAACCCGCCTCCTCCAAATCATCCTGAACGTAAATGGGACGGCAGTCGATGAGGTCGGGGAACTTGTGATGCGCCCACATGTAGAGTTTAATCATAAAGCCGGGCTGTTCTTTCTTCGATAAAGACACCACGCATATGCGCCCGCCTTTCTTAAGAGCCCTGCGGCAATGGCTCAGGACTACCGGTATCTCCGTTGAGTCGAAGAGCTCGAGGGAAAAGCTCATGAATATGGCATCGAAGAATTCTTCCTTGAATGGAAGCTGCGTAGCATCACCGCGTTCCAAATGAGCTGTTTCGGTCAGTCCTGCTCTTCGCACCCTGTTCTTTGCTATCTGCAGCATCCCGTCCGATATGTCTATGCCATAGACCATACCAGTGCTACCTACCGCTTTGGCCAGTGCTAGAACGCAGTGGCCAGTTCCGAATCCGATCTCCAGCAATGTCTCTCCGCCAGTCGCCTCAAGCATGCTGATACCGATGTCCCTGCACTTCCTCTCAAACCGGTTTGATAACAAGTCGTACCAGCGGCTCATGCGGTTATAGCTTTTCCTGGCGATTTCGCTGCGCCCCGTGGCAGGAAACTCACTTTTCATCGGACCCTCCTTGCGATAGAGTTCCGTATGTTCAGGAACTTATTTCTTGTTCGTCTGTTCCTGCTGGTACTTCTTATACATCGGACACCATCCGGTGTGCCATTTCCAGATGCGGGAAAGCAGTGAGTTGGGGTTCTTCTCTGCTTTCATGCGCATCGAGCAAGTCTCGCATTTAGCTGTCATGTCATACCTCCTTACAACACGCTACCCAGTATGAATAAAATGGCTACAGATACAAGTATAAAAGGGCAGATTTTAATCGGTATTATCTTCGTGCGGGTGCCGGTGAGCGCGGTCAGCGCCGCCATTACGAGCAGCATTCCCCCAGAAACCATGTAAACCAGGAGCGATATAGCGTTGGAGTAGTCGTACAGCGCGGTGATAAGCAGTACTAGGAGTCCGATGAATACAAGAGCGAACCCCTCGGCGATCCATTCCATGGTGATGATGCGCCTGTTGTCAGCAGAGATGTCGCCGAAACCCTTGACTACGGATTTGGTTGGAGCCAGATGCGCTATCCCCCAGGCCATGGAAACAGCCGAACCGGTGTAGAGCAGAACTTCGTTTGTCATCCGAGTCCTCCTAATTTAAGAGGGAGATGGATAAGCTAAGTCAACCCCCTGTTATCCCCCAAGAGTGGGGGATTTTTAAAAGAGATAGGGGACACCCCTAAGACCCCGGTCCTTCCGCGGAAGGACACCTCTTTAAATTTCTTGCCGGTTTTCCAGGGCGCGGGTGAGCGTGACCTCGTCGGCGTATTCCAGATCGGCGCCGAAGGGCAGGCCGCGCGCCAGTCTTGTAACTTTAATGGCGAGAGGGCTGATGATTTTTTGCAGATACATGGCAGTGGCTTCACCCTCAAGGTTGGGATTTGTCGCCAGTATAACCTCCTGCACTTCGCTGTCCTTGAGTCGGTCGAGCAGTTCATGCATCTTCAATTCATCCGGTCCGATGCCATCGGCGGGGGAAATGACCCCATGTAGAACGTGGTACAGTCCTTTATAGCCTCCGGTGCGTTCCAGCGGCAGGATATCGAGGGGCTCGGCGACGACGCATATTTTAGTGCGGTCGCGTTTGCTGCTGCGGCAGAATACACAGGGGTCAGCATCGGTGATGTTCTGGCAGGTGGAACAGAGGATGATTTTATCTTTAATAGCCAGGATAGCTTCGGCTAGGGAGCGGGCTTCCTCTTCAGACATGCGGATGAGATAGTAGGTGAGCCGCTGAGCGGTCTTGGGGCCGATGCCCGGCAGCTTGTGAAATTCATCTATGAGCCGTGAAACGGGCTGTGCGGTTGGCACGTAATCGATATCCAAGTATGCCTCCCATTTGCTACGTCAGTCCAGGGATGTTCATGCCGGCGGTAATCGCGCCGAGGCGGCTCTGGGCCAGCTCCTGTGATTTCTTTACGGCCTCGTTCACCGCCGTCAGCACCAGGTCCTGCAGCATTTCCACATCTCCGGCGGCCTCAGGAGCGATCTTCACCGATTTTATCTGCTGGTGGCCGGTTATGACTACCGTAACGGCGCCCCCGCCGGAACTGACTTCAACCGTTTCTTTCTCAAGCTCCTGCTGGGCTTTCTCCATCTTTGCCTGAAGCTGCTGGGCTTGTTTGAGCATCTTTTGCATGTTCATGATTCGTTCTCCTCGTCAACAGGCGTGGCTCCCATCTTGAGTGCTTCATTTACGAGATAGCTGCTTGCTTTCTGCTGTTTTTCTACTATAATGCAGCGAAGTTTATACGGGTTGCCGAATATCTCTTTGACCTTGGCCTCCACCATGTGGCGGTATTTAGGGTCCTCGATCTTCTCTTTATGGAACTCGTAGTAGAATCCCAGTACGATGGTATCATCGTTAATGGATATAGGTTCGCAGGCGCTGCGCAACAGGGCGTCTAGGTTGCCCCGCGACCCCATGCCCTTTGTAGCTTTGACCACCTCGCCCCAGCGTTTGCGCAGTATCTCGATATTTATCGGCCCGGCGGGCTCCTTAACCGTTGCAGTCGGGGCGGTGGGAGCGACTATTTCGGAATCCGCTTTCGGCTCCTTCGTCGCGCTAACCTTGTCGGGAATGTCAGGCGAGGGCGATTCGCCAATCGCCCCTACAGGGGTGACGTCGGCGACTTCCGCGGCGGGCTTCGGCGGTTTTGCCTTGCGCGGCGCTGCCTGGAGCTTTTCTGCGACAGGCTCGGCGGGGGCTGAGGGCTTCTCCGCCTTGATCGCCGGCGCTTCACTTTTCTCGATGACGGGTGATGGATGGCTGATACGGTCGTCTTTCGCCTTGACCGTGCATTCAACCAGCGCCAGCTCCATGGGCAGCGGTGAGAAACCATCGGATTGCTGCTCCACTTCACGGAACAATCTGGCCGCCTTGGACAGCTGCAGCATGGTAGCCTTTTCCGCTATCTTTTTCATCTCAGCAATGGTTTCCTTGGGCGCATCTACCGCCGTATCCGCCCCACCCTTCGTCATGATAAGCCCGCGAAGGTACTCCACCAGCTCGCGGCAGAACTGTTTCAGGTCCACTCCGTCCTGAGTGACGCTGTTCAGTGTATGCAGACCTGCGGTCAGGTCATTATCTACTATGTATTTGGCAAGCTCATGCGCGCGGACGTCTCCGGTGATGCCCAGCATTATTTGCACCTGAGCCAGGTCGATGTTGTTCCCGTATTGCGCGGCTAGCTGCTCCAGCAGGTTCTCGGCATCGCGCATGGAGCCTGTGGCGCTGCGGCTTATGATATTGAGCGATGCCTCATCGATCTGGATGCCTTCGCTCAGGCATATCTCGGCCATCCGTTTGGTCATAGCTGCCTGCGGGATGCGGCGGAAGTCGAAGCGCTGGCAGCGTGACAGTATCGTCAGCGGTACCTTGTGCGTCTCGGTGGTTGCTAGCACGAAGATGGCGTGCGGCGGCGGCTCCTCCAGCGTCTTGAGCAGGGCGTTGGCGGCGGCATCGGTAAGCATGTGCACTTCGTCGATAATGTACACCTTGAACTTGGCTTCTCCGGGGGAGAACCTAACCCGCTCGCGCAGCTCCCTTATCTCATCGATGCCGCGGTTGGAGGCGGCGTCGATCTCTATTATGTCCATGGCCCGCCCCTCGGTGACGGACTGGCACATGGAGCATGTGTTGCAGGGTTCTCCCTTGCCGCTTTTAAGACAGTTGACGGCCTTGGCCAGGATGCGGCCGGTGCTGGTCTTGCCCGTTCCGCGCGGGCCGCAGAAGAGGTAGGCGTGCGCCACTTTCCCCGTCTTGAGGGCGTTGAGCAGGGTTTTGGTCACGTGCTCCTGCCCCACCACCTCGGACAGGGTCTGCGGCCGCCATTTGCGATAAAGTACCTGCGATGCCATTTCTTTGTTCTTTATTAATTGATGTGCGATATCGTCTGAAAAGGCAATAAATATTCGGGTAAATTGGTTTCTATATGATAACGTTTTGGCATTAATTAGTAAATGTTATGTAAGCGTCCATAACATATTGGACTTTTGAGGGGGAAAGAAGTTATCCAAGAAGTAACGGAGCGGCGGCAAATTACCGATGCCGCGATGAGGTTTTTCAGTATTATACCGGATCAAGTATTGCATCAGTTTACTATTGAAGGAATCCAGGACATACAGGTCATCGATGAATCGGTTAACGAACTGATGTTGAATAGTCATAATGAATCTTTCCAGGTGGCAGTTGTATTGAGGATGTTCATGGTAATTGAAGAAGTGAACGAGGCCGGATTTCCGGCAATCGTTATCGAAGTGTTTTTCGAATTCACCGCCGTTATCGGTCTGGATTCTTGCAGTGGGGAAGAGTGCAAGTGTAATGAACTTGCTAAGGGAGTCGCTTACCCGCGCTGGGGGGCACGTCTGGCAGTTAGGTCTTCAATAACCTCATAGTTATCGCCTCAGGGTTGCAGACCACGGCACACAGGCCGCAGCCATAGCACTTACCCTCATCAATCGTGGCCTTGAGCTTCTTGGACTGGGGAGTCTTCTCCATCTCTATGGCCTTGAAGAAGCACCTCTCGACACAGTCCTGGCAGCCGGTACAGAGCTCCTGATCGACTTCAGCGCGAAAGCGGCTCTTCTGCAATACCTGCTCTATGTTACCAACCTCCATGCCAATGGCGAAGATATCACAACATTCCCGGCAGCAGCTGCATATTGCGGTCAGCCGTTGCGGTGTGCTGGAGGCCCAGGTGTGAACCAGGCCTGCTTCCTCCGCCTCACCGGCGATGGCTATGGCCTCTTCCGCAGATATACGGTGGCCGGCGCCCCGGTTTATGGCATATTCTGCCCCGCGGTTGAAATGTAGGCAGACGTTAAGCGGGAGATCGCACCTCCTGATCGACCTGCGGCAGGGACAAGGAACTACGGAGATCGGATCTGCTCCTCTCATCAACTCCTTGATGTTCTCCTCGGGCAGAAGCTCACCTCGATCCGGGCTCTGATCCATAGCCTTCCATGCGGGAATAACCTTGAGCACCTGCACATACGACTCTCCCAGCCCGCCGGCCATCGTCTGGGCCCACTCTGCGTCCCGGAAATCCCGCCACAGGTCTAGGAGCTCGGTATCGACCCATTTCCCAGCGCTGGAGAGGCTGGAATCGTGTAACTGGGTCATATCACGGGGGAAGCAGAATAATCCCTTACTGGTACGGATGACCAGTCCCCGCTCCATGAACTCCTGCAGCTTGCGCTGAGCCACCTCTTCGTCCAACCCTGCTTTTTGCGCCAGTTCCGCAGGTAGCGCTGGCAGCAGGAGCAGCAGTTCCCCCTCCTCGGGGGTCACCATCTTCTGCAATATGCGACGAAAGCGCTCCGACTGGGGGTATTTCAGTCTCTCTATCAACTCGGAATAGATATCGCTTGTTGCCACATTGCCTCCTTCAACTCTGTCGTCTTCTCTTCTCTTTCGCCGGCCTGGGCTTCGTGTCCCGGGCCCGCTTCTTGCCCGGCGTCCGCTTCATGCGAAATCAGGACGGCGTGCGATATCCTTTCATAGCCCTACTACGATCTCCAGTAGTGTATTTCCCACTTTGCTGGAGCTTGTGCCGTAGTCATATCGATCCTGGCAGCCTTTACCCTGAGGAGGGGCGCTTCCGGATAGCGGTCGTTTTCTCCTTTAGAACTTCTTTCGCCTTTGATTCTTGATATCAGTAACCCTCATTAACTTCGCAGCTATTTCCCAACCGTCACTTCCAGCCCATGAGATTCCAGAACCACCCTGCACTTTTTCACCACATCACTATCCGGTTCAAGCATGCCATCTGCTCCATTATGACCATATTGCTTTCCTAAACTGGAATATTTGCCTTTTCCCCACTCATGATATGGCAGTAGAGATATCTTTTCCGCTCTAGTCCTGCAAGCAAGCTCGGCTGTCTTTTGCATATTTGATTCCGAATCATTGAAACCAGGTATTAGTGGAATTCTCAACCAGATTTTCGTCGTGGTCGCGTTTGAAGCTTTATCAAGATTCTCCAGAATCAGTTCATTAGATACTCCGGTTTTTTCCTCGTGCTTCTGAGGGTCCATATGCTTGATATCAAAGAGAATCAGGTCTGTGTACTTGAGAACCTGTTCCATACTCTCCCACGGGCAGTAGGCCGTCGTATCAAGCGCAGTATGAAAACCAGCATCTTTGCATTTCTTGAAGAAGTCCCGAACGAATTCCCATTGAAGTAGTGGCTCACCTCCGGAAATTGTTACTCCACCGCCAGAAGTGTTGTAGAAATCTCTGTCCCGCGCAGCAATCTTGAATGCTTCATTCACTGTCTTATACTCCCCCATCACCTGGATGGCATGGGAAGGGCATACCTTGCCACACTCCAGACAATTGGTACACAGCTTCCAATCAATGGTGCGGATACCGTTATCGAAAGAAATGGCGCCCGCACCGCAAGCTTCGGCACATCTTTTGCAGCCGATGCATTTGCGCTCGCCCACCATAATCTCAGGTTCGTTTCTCATTCCCTCAGGATTACTGCACCACGGGCAATTTAAAGGGCAGCCCTTCATGAATAGGGTAGTCCTAATACCAGGACCATCTTGAATCGAGAACTTCTGGATATTGAATATCAATCCCCTTTGTTCATCTGCACTGTCTGACATCATTTGTACCTCTGATGATCCTGCGCTTTTGCGCAGGTGGACAAAACGGGTGAACCAGTGCGCCGATAGTAGCTGGCATCCCGTGCCACAACATCCATCACTTCGGCGACAGTCATGCGTTTCCCCACGGCCTTTATCGCTCCTGAAGGGCATACCTCGGCACATTTCATGCAGTAGTTGCACTTCTCCCACTGGATAATACGGTTGTTATCAATGACGACAATTGCCTGCTGGGGGCAAACCTTGACACACTTGCCGCACCTGATGCACTTAATGTCCCGGGTAATTATCTCGGGGGACAGTCTCATCGACTCTGGGTTGCTACACCACCCGCAGCTTAGGGGACAGCCCTTGAGGAATACCGTAGTTCTTATCCCCGGCCCATCATGAATGGAAAAGCGCTGGATGTTGAATACCACACCACTGGCTTCGGCGATGTTGTCCTGCATAATTCCCTTTACAGGTTTAATTAAACAGGGATTCCCCATTCAGGATGCATTAACATAGGGATTGCTCCGTCCTGGCGATAATGGCGTCCTGGGTTTCCTTGGCCAGATCAATCCAAAAGGCGCTGTAACCGGCAACCCTGATCTGCAGATTGGTGTACTTATCTGAGTGTTCCTGGGCATCCCGCAGAATCCGGCTATCCACCACATTGAACTGGATGTGGGGGATGGTCCCTTTCTCATACCATACTCTGAGATATTGGGCGAACAACTTTCTATTCTCCCCCTCAAGGAATTGCGGCATGAACCTCTGGTTCAGGAGCTGGGTATGCATAAAGGGTATCTTGCCTACCGAGTTGAGAACCGCAGTGGGACCATTCTTATCCGCCCCAATCATAGGTGACAGGGTGCCGTCAGCCAATGGCGTACCCCCCAGTCTGCCATCAGGAGTGGGGCCACATCCAAGGCCTATCGATTGGAACCCGGCTGCCATGCTACCATCGAGCGTGAGCGGCGAACCCCAGGCATCCTTGACCTGAGCGAACGTGTTATACGTCCTTGTCAGAACCTTCACTGCCCACGCATCGGCATAGTCGTCGTCGTTGCCGTACCTGGGAGCGTTCAGGAAGTCCTGACGCATCACCTCGTGGCCTTCCCAGTTTGCCCTCAGCGCCTCGAGTAGCTGATCCATGGTGTACTTCCCGTCATCGAAGATGAGCTTTTGAATGGCCGACAGGGAATCCGCTACGTTGATCCCACCGAAATGGATCGTGATGGGCCAAGTGTCGTGCTCCTTGTTAAGCCGGGTCAGGTCGACGCCTCTCTCCAGTGCCTCTTCCAAGAGGAACGAGTTGCATGGATCAGGGTTGTACTCCATGATGACTTGCTGAGCCAGGTTCCAGGAGTGTACTCCTATCTTCAAATTGAACAACAGCCGCTCACAGTATGCATCGAGAATCTCGTCGGCGGATCGCATCTGTCTCGGATCCTTGAGTGCAGGCCTTCCTGGTATGTCGGGGACATCGAACAACCCCAGAACCTCTTCCAGCAGCTTGGTGGCGTAAAGGCCTCCGACCGTACCATTACCCGTTGCACCTATAGTCCTGCCGGGGATGTTGTTGGCCATGCAGCATGCCGCCTGCGCCCGTTTGGCATCCTCCGGAGGCCAGCCCCTCGAGAGGGCCCATTGCTCCAGCAGGTCCTCATTGTGCCAGGATGGGTGCCCCATGCCCATCCGGTTCAGGTCGATGGCTCTTTCCACCACATCGGGCGAGATGTTGCGGTGGTAACGCACGGTCGGGGCCGGTTGGCAGATGTGGAGGTTCGCCATCGCTTCCATGATAACGCAGCTCAAGTCGTTGGATAGATCCATACCATACCCATCGGATCCACATATATCGAACGTATAGCCAATATCGAAGCCGGAGGTTGCACTGAAGACCACAGGCCACTCCGGGGGAGAGCCCACATCCTGAATCTTAAGGAACAGGCATTCTACCAATTCCCGTGCCTTATCCCTGGTAATTCGGCCCGCTTCCATGTCGGCTTTGTAGTAAGGCCACCATATCTGGTCGAGCCGAGCGCCGCTTCCATTTCCACAATGCGCAAAGAAATGCGCCGTGACCTCGACCATCCAATAGAACTGGAGGCACTCATGGAAGGTTCGCGGCGGATTCGCCGGGACCCAGTCCAGGATTTCGGCCAGCTCCTCCAGCTCCCTCTTGCGGGTTTCGTCTTTCTCCGCCCTGGCCTGCCCTCTGGCCAGTTCCGCGTTTCTCTGGGCGTAGCGGATCATGGCCCGGCCGCAGATAGCCATGGCTTCCCAATGCTGCTTCTTTGCCATGTACTCCCCAGGATCCATCTCTCCGATGCTGTATTCCAGATCCTTCTGCTTGGTCTCGATCTTGTCAATCCTCGCTTGTAGGCCTTCCTTGAAGAGTGGTACATAGTCGTACGCGGGCGGGGTGCGGCTCTCTTCATAGCTCCGGACGCCGAGGCTCCAGGCCATCGGATCCGCGATCAGGGGGTGTATGTAATCGGGCATGGCGTCCCACACCCGATCCCCAACGCTTCTTCCCTTCCAGTACTCACAGATATCTTCAATGATCTCTTTTCTCTCCTCGTCGCTGACCATTTCAGAAAAACCGCCAGTGGTAACCCCCTCGGACATCCACCATGCGCTGGTCTCGGGGTACCATCGAATCTCGTCCGGTGCCCCGTTCGCATCACCCACAATGAGCTCGCCGGGCTTGATGAATATGGGCATCTCCTCACAGAGCTTCTCCACCATCTTCGCCTTGCGGAGGACCCACGGCTGTCCCTCCGTCTCCCTATAGGCCTGGGTCATGAGTCTCGCTCTGTCCAGGTCGATCTTGACTTGTTGGCCTTTGCGGAAACTGCACTTACCTATCCCGGCCGCAACGTTGATCCACTCCTTGGTTGTCGTCGATTTCCAATATAAGGCGTCCCTAAGCTTGCCAATGCGGGGCGTGGAACCATAACCCCACTCATGGGGCACACTCTTAGTTGCAATGTCCTCAAAGTAAATACTACCCGGCTTCGGTATCTTTGTTGTTACCTTCAGTTTCTGTGCCATTGCCCTATACCTCCCCTTCTTTAGCCAGAACTGAATATCCCCATCTAAACCATTCCAACAACGTTGGAACACTATCCAGCTAGGCTCGCCTTCTCAGGATGCACTAACACAGGGCCTGTTCTGTTCTTTCAATGATGCTGTCTTGGGTCCACACGGGCAGGTCGACAAAGAAGGCGCTGTAGCCCGCGACCCTAATGATGAGGTCGGAGTGTTCCTCCGGCTTCGCCTGTGCCTCCCGAAGCTCTTCACTACTCACCACGTTGAACTGGATATGCGGGCACGTTCCCTTCGCATGCCATACCTTGAGATAATCGGCAAAGAGCTTCTTATTCTCTCCTTCCAGGTAGGTGCGCATGAAGCGCTGGTTAAACAGCTCCGAGTGCATGAAGGGCACCTTGCCCCCCGAGTTCAACACGGCGGTCGGACCCTCGCTGTCGGTTCCCGCCATCGGCGATAGAGAGCCATCGGCCAACGAGCTGGCCGCCAGTCTTCCATCTGGGCCGGCAGGGGCCGCCAGACCCATCATGGTGTGCCCGGCGGCAGTGCTGCCATCCATCGTGAATGAACAGCCCCAAGCGTCCTTGAACTTGCTGACAGTCTCCCATTGCCCGACCAGGAGCCGCCTTGCCCAGTCATCGGCGAAGTCGTCGTCGTTGCCGAACTTCGGTGCATTAAGGAAGTCCTGTCGCATTGCCTCGTACCCGGACCAGTTGGCGTCCAGCGCCCGCAGCACCTCCTCCATGGTGTATCTCTTCTGGTCGAACACCAGGCGCTGCATCGCGGCAAGCGAGTTCGCCACGTTGATCGCACCGAAAGGAGTGACCTCCGGCCAGGTGTCGTGCTCCTTGTGAAAGTCTACGACGTCGATTCCTCGCTCGAGCGTCTCATCCAGGAGCAAGGAGTAGCACGGGTCGGGCTTGCGCTCCATCAACACCTGCTGCGCGATGTTCCACGAAACCGTGAAGATCCTCACGTTGTACTTCAAACGCTCGGAGTAGGCCTGCATAATTTCGTCCGCCGAGTGCATCTCTGTCGCCTTCTTGCCGGCAGGCAAGACCACGGGGCCGCACCTGGCCTCCTGGTCGTTGAGGCGCAGGACCTGGTCGAGGACCGCGGGGCAGTTCATCTCTGCGCCGGGCGCCAGGCCGGAGGCCAGCATGCCCGTGCCCTTAACGCTGTAGGAGCCGCATGCGACCGGCATGACCTGCTTGGCGTCCTCGACGCTATATCTTCTCATAATTCCCCACCTCGTCAGCAGATCCCTGTTGAAGTAGGAGGGGTGTCCCAGGCCTGTTCGACCGAGATCAATCGCCGCCGAGATGAGCTCCGGCGAGATCCCGGCGTGATATTGGACTGCCACCGGTGGCTGGGTCAGGTGCAGGTTGCCGAGCGCCTCCAGGACGATGAAGCTGAGTTCGTTGGTGGCGTCTTCTCCATCGTCTGTTATGCCGCAGATATTGGCTGTGTACAGAGTGCCGCTACCGGACACGCCGGCGAAGATCGGCGGCCACTGAAGCGGTGCGCCAATCTCCTGGATCTTCAAGAAGAGGCACTCGACAAGCTCGAGCGCGTCCTCCCGCGTGATCCGCCCGGATTCGATGTCCGCCTGGTAGTATGGCCACCAGACCTGATCAAACCTCACACCGCTGCCGTAGCCCCAATGAGCGAAGTAGTGGGCGACGACCTCGACGGTCCAGTAGAACTGCAGGCACTCGTGGAACGTTCGGGGTGGACGGGCGGGGACGTGCTCAAGGATGTCCGCCATCTCCTCGAGTTCCCTTCTCCGCTTCTCGTCGCGCTCTTGCGCTGCCTGCTGCCGAGCCGTCTCGGACAGCCTTTGGCCGTAGCGAATGATCGCCTTGCCGCAGCGCACCATCGCCTGCCACTCGTAGCGCTTCGCCAGGTATTCGGCCGGTTCCAGCTCCTCAACCCTGGCATCCAGCTCTGCGATTTTAGCCTCAGCCTTCGCTATCCTGGCAGCCAGTCCCTCGCGGAAGAGAACCTCAAAGTCCCAGGACGGGATTACCATCCCCTGCTCCCATGTGTGAAATATAACAGCTCCGTAGGTTGTGATCATGGGAGCCATCTCCTCCGGCAGTGAGGACTTGATCAGTGCCGCCGTGCTCCTCCGTTCCCAGAAGGGACAGATCTCGTCGACGATCTCCCGTCTCTCCTCGTCCGTGACAATCTGAGAGAAGCCTCCCGTGGTGACCGCCTCGGGCATCCAGTCGACGTTCGTCTCTGGGTACCATCTAATCTTGTTGGCACCACCGTTAGGGTCGCCAACGATCAGATCCCCGTCCTTGATGAAGACGGGCATCTCCTCGCACAGCTTCTCCACCATGCGGGCATACTGTAGTGGAGCCGGTTGGCCCTCGGTTTCCCGAAAGGCCGCTGTGACGATCCGCGCCCTGTCCATGTCGATCCTGATACCCTTACGGAACCCGGTCTTCCCGAGCCCCTCCGCCGGCTTCACTAGTATGCTCTCGGTAACCGCCCCCTTCCAGTACAACGCGTTCCGCAGCATGCTGGTCCGGGGTGTGGAGCCATAACCCCACTTGAAAGGTACGGCCTTCTTGAATCTCTCCTCCGTGGAAACTCTATTATGTTTCGACTTTGTGGTCATTGACTTTTACCTCCTTTGGTGATTGAAGGGATATCGATTATTTATATCACCTGTCATTGGCATCACATCCTTTCCTCCAAACCTTGGAATGAAAGCCACCCCAGAATTTATATACTACTTATAAAGCGGTATCCACTTAGAGCACTTTCCTGGTCCTTTGTCGCCATAGTACCTCTTAACTGCCCTAGGCCAGCGGTTTGAACGCCAATTAAATGCTCCATTTTGTCGCTCCGCCAACTAGGCTGTATGGGAACACATTTTACCATGCTTAATGTGTCTGGTGGTATCTTAGTACAATGGGCGCAACCTTGGCCGCGGAGTCAACAGCCTGATGTGTACCCATACCGTCGCCGCCGGCATCGACGCCGACATAAAACAGTCCCTGGATCGGTGACACGGGCGATGGCTTGTTCTTGCCGCACTGACCAATTATCTGTCCCAGCCCGATGCACTCGCCGCCGCCGCCGGGGACTGCGCTGTCGCGGGTGACGCGGCTGACATCGGCGGCGGTATAGTCCTCACGCCTGATCAGGTGTTTTTTGAATCCAGGTCGATACTCCTCGATCTTCTTGTCCAGGGCATCCAGCCATGCCTTCTGGTTCTTCATCTTGGGATCGGCCTCACATATGGTAGCCGTCAGCACAACCTGCTTGCCTTGCGGGGCCAAGGAGGGATCGAAACCCTGCGGGTTGAAAATGAGGATAAGCATATCATCGGGGATCTCGCCTGCTTTCACCTTCATATAGCGCTCCATGTTCCACCAGCACTTGTCATCGAAGATAACGTAAGCGCAGTCTTCAAACACTATCTTGTCCAGGAAATAGCGGCTGCCCATGAGCCCTAGTGATGGCACCAGGCTCCTGATGCGGCTGGTATATCCTTTATCGAAATGCTCCTCCCCAACCAGCTTGAGCACCGTTGGCTGTATGCCGGCGTTGCTCACCACTATCGGTGCATAGAAGGTACCCTTGTCGGTATAAACTCCTTTAACCTGTCCATCCTCCACAATGATTTTCTCCACGCGTGCCTTTAGCTTGACCTCTCCGCCGTGTTTCTTCACTGCTCCAGCAAATGCCTCGCTGAGTTTAGCGTACCCGCCCATGAAGTAAGCCGAGCCGAGGCCGGTGGTGTACTGACGCAGCGTCTTTATCATCTCGGAGGCGCTGCACAAGTCGACCGGCGCTAAGAATCCGATATTGCAGAACAACGCCAGGTAACTGTAAGCACCCTGGGGAATGTTGTATGGAGTGATAAAGTCATGGAAGGTAACATCGTCTAGCCTATCGAGCTGGTCCTGCGGCATGGAGGCGATATCCTCGAAGAGCTTGTTAACCTTAGCCAGCCCATCGGGGTCCTTCATCAACATCTCGGGGAACTGTACCGGGGGAACAAGGACATAGCCCACATATTTGTCTGATCCTTGGGGTTTGTACAGGAACCCTCCGTCTTTAAGAGTGCCCTTGCCGGACATGATATTAGCAAGACTGCCTGTTGTAG
>Ga0315281_10008588_pt1 | contig 14273 bp, 17 predicted proteins | sample YL17G07_0_MG_FD_204540 | JGI IMG/M metagenome (GOLD analysis project Ga0315281, IMG submission 204540) | Sediment microbial communities from Yellowstone Lake, YNP, Wyoming, USA - YL17G07_0 | ecosystem: Environmental > Aquatic > Freshwater > Lake > Sediment | place: USA: Wyoming | collected...
ATCTTATTATTGATTGCCCGCCCGGTACCGGTGACGAACTGATCTCTATTGCCCAACTTCTTGAAAATGCAGATGGCGCCATTATTGTTACCACCCCTCAGGACGTGGCACTTAACGATGTCAGGAAATCAATATCATTCTGCAATCATGTTCAGTTGCCTGTTATTGGTGTCATAGAAAATATGAGCGGTTTTGTCTGTCCGAATTGCGGTGTTGCTACCGATATTTTCAAAACAGGCGGGGGAGAAAAAATGGCTTCGGAAATGGGAGTGCCGTTCCTGGGCAGGATACCAATAGACCCGAAAATAGTCGAACATAGCGACAGCGGAAGACCTTTTCTGCAATATGTTCCCGAATCTGAAACAGCGGGGGCTTTTGAATCCATCATAGTCCCTCTTTTAAGTCTGAACAAAGAGAAGGAGAGAAAATAAAATGCCGATCTATGAATATCTCTGTGATGACTGCGGCAGGCAATTCGAGATAAGCCAGTCAATGCGCGATCTTCCGATTGAAATATGTCCTGAATGTAAGGGTAAAATACGGAGAATCATTTCAGGAGGAAGCGGCTTTATTTTGAAGAGCGCCGGTTCCGAACCTACTCTTCAGCCGCGTTGCGGGAAGAGCGAAACCTGCTGTGGCAGCAAAACGCCCTGTGAGACGCCTTCCTGTGAATCCGGATAACAAGAGAAGTCAATCAAAAAAAAAGTTATGGACGAGGACGGAAAGAAGGTTGCGCTATATTCGATATTCCTTAATATAGTCCTCGTTTTTGCGAAAGGCGGGATCGCATTATTGTCAGGGAGCACGGCGGTCTTGGCTGAAACCATCCATAGTTTTACAGATGTTTTAGGGAGCCTGACTGTCCTGATAGGGATTTCAATCTCAAAGAAGAAATCACCATCCTTCCCATGGGGGCTTACTTATGACGGTTGTTAGTAATATCCTATCTGTGTCAGGCCGAATTGCCGCTGAGAAGTGAAAGAGAACCGTATTAGGGATGTCAATCGATCGGTATCAACAATGGAAATTAAAGTAATAGCAGCAGGCTCAACAAAATGGGAAAGGTTTATCAGGAGATGGGGTGTTTCCTTTCTGATAGGAGAGGATGTTTTATTCGACACCTTCGGTGATCCGAATGTGTTGATGAAAAATATTCGAAGAATGCACATCGACCTTTCCAAGGTACGACATATAGTAATATCCCATGACCACTGGGATCACATTTCGGGATTGTGGCATGTGATAGGTAAATGCAAGAATGCAACTATTTACATCTGCCCGGACTTCGCGTCAGAGATAAAAGACAGAATAAGGTCTTTTGGTGTGAATACGGTTGAAGTCAAGGGATGGTTCAAAATAAAAGATGATGTATTTACAATCGGTCAGATATGCGGCAAATGCAATGGGGAATCTATATCAGAACAGTCTCTGGTAATCAAATCGGCACAAGGGTTGATGATCATTACCGGCTGTGCACATCAGGGGATTGACAAAATTATTGATGACGTCAAGAAAATGTTCAATGAAAAGATATATCTGCTTATCGGAGGATTGCATCTGAAGGACAGTAACCAGGAACGGATCAGGGATGTAATATCAAATCTCAGAGCATGCGGAATTGAAAAAGTCGCACCCATGCACTGCACGGGGGCTAAGGCAGACAAGCTGTTAAAGACTGCATATCGTGATAATTTCATTTCAGTAAAAACAGGGCAGGCAGTGGAATTCTGAAATACTCAGATCCTGGAGCTGCCGTAACTGTAAAGCTTGCAGAAATGGATAATAATATCCTTGTGGGAGATTTTCACATCACCACGGAACCCATAGATGTTTACACCCTAAGATTTTACCGGGGCGTGTTGGTTTTCATCATGGATAAGATGAGGGGTTAAAATAATGCCGAAAATTGAACCGTTCGAAAAATATACACAACAATATGAAGATTGGTTTGAGAAGAACAGATTTGCCTATGAGTCGGAACTCAGGGCTATAAGGGCTCAATTGACGGAAAGCGGAGATCGTATTGAGATCGGCGTCGGAAGCGGAAGATTTGCATCACCGTTGGGGATTAAGCTTGGCGTTGAGCCGTCAAAGAAGATGAGGGAGATTGCGGAACAGCGTGGGATAAAGGCTCTCGACGGTGTGGCTGAAGCACTTCCTTTTAATGATTCGGTATTTGATTGTGCCTTAATGGTAACTACAATCTGCTTTTTAGATAATATTGAAGTCGCCTTTAAAGAGGCATACAGGGTGCTAAAGCCTGGCGGTTCACTGATAATCGGATTTATCGATAAGGACAGCATAATTGGAAGACTGTATCAACGACAAAAAGAAAAGAGTATTTTTTATCGGATAGCTACTTTTTATTCTGTGGATGAGGTAATTTTGTATCTCCGGAAGGCGGGTTTCAGTGAGTTCCATATTTCCCAGACGATTTTTCATTCCCTGTCAGAGATAAAGGATATCGAGCCTTTAAAGGAAGGCTATGGTGAAGGTTCCTTTGTCGTAATAAAAGCGGTAAAAGGGAAGTCATATAGAAAAGAAGGATATTTCAGAACATAGTCAATAATGGATAAGCCCGCTATTATCGCTTATTATCGCTGCTGAAGTGAAAAAGGGGAATAGCGTTGTCATTCTGAGAGACAGTTCGGGAATACCCGTATGGGCGGGCTGGAGAAGGTAGCATCGATTAAAATATGGCCCTGCTGCAGGCATGGCGGGGATATTGAAACTTTTTGCCTCACTTTTCACATAATTGCACCCTGAGTTTATTGTGATATTGCATCCTATTTTTGCAATACATTGCAAATATGCATTATTAGATTTATAGGCTGCCATTATCTTTATCCGCTAATGTTTTGATTAATCTGCATATTTCAAATTATTACTACCTGGTATATTGTTTGCAATATATTCTGTTATGAAAGTAGCCATCCCGGTATTCGAAAGCAGGATTTCTCCACGGTATGATTGCGCTCCGGCTCTTGTTTTATATGAGATTGCAGGACAAAGAGCGGTCGGGCAGAAAGAGATCTCCTGCGAGGGGTGGAACGACATGGAGAGAGTTTCTCAATTGAAGGGCCTGGAAGTTGATACCTTGATCTGCGGCGGCCTTCCGAATTATATGCTCAGCGTCCTGACGAAGAGCGGGATTAAGGTTATCCCCTGGGTAGCGGGCGATACCGGCGAGGCATTAACCCTTTTTCTCCGGGGGCAATTGAACTCGGGTACGGTCATCTGTCCTGGAAGGAAAAGGCGCCGCTGCAAGAGAGGGATAAATGTTCAGTATTAATATTTCAGTGAAAGGGAGGTTCATATATGAAAAGAATAACTTTTGCATGTGAAGATGCGCAGGGCCTGGATGGACTCATGAGCGGACATTTTGGCCGCTGTCCCTTCTACACCCTGGTGGATGTTGAAAAAGATGAGGTTAAAAACGTAATTGTGATCGAAAACCCTTATGCCGGTAATCACATCCCCGGAAAGGTCCCGGAATTTATCAGGGACCAGAAGGCCCATGTAATGATCGCGGGTGGAATGGGTCCTAAGGCAATTGACTTATTCTGTGGTTTCGGGATTGAAGTCCATACCGGAGTGTCGGGGCGGGTGAAGGATGTCCTTGATGCCTACTTTAAAGGCGAAGTCAGGGGAACAGTTGCCTGCGCCCATGACCACAAAGACAGCTGCGGCCATGGACATTAAAAAGGAGGTGAGATATATGTCAAACGGAATGGGTTTCGGCAGAGGTTTTGGATTCAGGGGATGTTCTCCTGCATGGCCATATGATGGCCGTGGAAGAGGCGGTCTTCCCCGGTGCCTTGCTTACGGTCTTTCATATACTCCACCGGCGATCGGATGGCAAACAACAGTTCCTGAAACCGAAATCAGCCTTTTAAGAAATCAGGCTCAAAATCTTAAACAGCAACTTGATCTCATTGAGACAAGAATTAAAAACATGGAGCAGAGGAAAGAAGGGAAAGAACAATGAAGCTTTGTATAAGCTCAACAAAAAATGATCTGGAAGCATCTGTTGACCCCCGGTTCGGAAGGTGTCAATATTTTTTGTTCGTCGATACAGGAACGATGAATTTTGAAGCTGTAGGGAATCCCGCTTTTACCGCGGTAGGAGGCGCCGGTATTCAGGCTGCTCAGGCGGTGGTTAATAAGGGCGCAGATGCGGTTATAACCGGCAATGTGGGACCTAATGCATTTCAGGCATTGCAGGCCGGGGGAGTGAAGATAATAACAGGGGCTCAAGGCCCGGTGAAGGATGTAGTTGAAAGATTTAATAAAGGTGAGTATGAGTATGCTGCAAGTCCTTCAGTCGAAACGCATTACGGTGCAAGGAGGTGAATACTATGCCAAGAGGAGTTGGAATGGGATCTTCCGGACCAGGTCAAGGAAGCGGACAGGGATCAGGAAAAGGACGAGGCAACTGCCGGGGAATGGGCGGAGGCAGGGCAGCCGCGGGGCCGGGGGGAGAATGCATCTGCCCTTCCTGCGGAGCCACAGCGGCTCACCAGGCCGGCGTCCCGTGTTATCAGTCTAAGTGTCCCAAGTGCGGGACAAGTATGGCGAGGAAGTAGGGGAGCGCGCTCTATGGTTATCTCGATAGCAAGCGGCAAAGGCGGGACAGGCAAGACGAGCGTGGCAGTGAGTCTTGCCCTGTCTTTAGGTACATGTCAGTTTTTTGATTGTGATGTCGAGGAACCAAATGCCTCTTTATTTTTAAGACCTTCGATTACCGGAAAGACGTCGGTAAGTGTACTTGAGCCCTGGATAGACGAGTCAAAATGTTCTCACTGCGGAGAGTGTTCCGGAATCTGTGCCTATCATGCGATTGCCGCATTTGAAAAAAATGTCCTCCTCTTCCCTCCGCTTTGCCACGGATGCGGCGGATGTATTTTGGTCTGCCCTGAAAAGGCTATCGCTGAAGGGAAAAGGAATATCGGAGTTATTGAAGAGGGTACAAGTAATTCCATTGCCTTTATCCAGGGGATATTGAATATAGGGGAACACATGGCGACTCCCGTGATCAAAGACATGAAGAGGCTCATCCGAAAGGATATGCATGTGATCATTGATTCACCTCCGGGCACCTCATGTCCGGTGATAGAGAGCATTAAGGGAAGCGATTTTGTTTTACTGGTTACCGAACCGACACCATTTGGCCTGAACGATCTCAAATTGGCGGTAGACGTGGTTAGAGAACTGAAAATTCCCTTTGGTGTGGTTATCAACTGTGACGGAATCGGAGATGACAGAGTAAAAGAATACTGTCAGAAAGGAAATATTCCATTGCTTCTCTCAATACCCTGGAGCAGGGAGATTGCTGAAGCGTATTCCCGGGGAATACCGGCGGTCGAGGCACGCCCGGACTTGAAGGAAATTTTTCGTTCCCTCTTTCAAGGGATAACGAGAATTACGGAAAGTAAAAGAGATTATGATGTCCAATTAGGGGCCTGCAGATGAAACAGCTTACGGTAATCAGCGGTAAGGGGGGAACCGGCAAGACTACCTTAACCGCTGCATTTGCCCATCTTGCCGATAATCCGGTCATCGCTGATTGTGATGTCGATGCGGCGGACCTTCATTTAATTCTTTCTCCTCAACTTGTTAAACAGGAGCCTTTTTATGGAGGTCAGTTGGCGTGGGTTGATAAAGAACAATGCAGCAAGTGCTGTCTCTGTGAAGAGACCTGCCGTTTCGGAGCAATCCATGGATTTGAGGTGGATAATACCTCCTGTGAGGGATGCGGGGTTTGTGCTTATATTTGCCCTGAAAAGGCTATTTCTATGAAGGAGAGACTTTCCGGCTATTGGTTTATTTCCGATACAAAAGAAGGACCGATGGTGCATGCCCACCTGGGAATTGCTGCGGAGAATTCCGGAAAGCTTGTCTCAGTCGTGCGTCAGCAAGCAAAGGACATAGCAGAGAAGGAGAAGAAAAATCTTGTCCTTATTGATGGGCCGCCCGGTATTGGTTGTCCGGTAATAGCATCAATTGGAGGAGTAGATATGGTTCTCGCCGTGACCGAACCGACTCTTTCAGGACTTCATGATTTAAAGAGGATACTTGAGGTGGCGGATCATTTCAATATCCGGGCCGTAGTCTGCATTAACAAATTTGATATCAATCAGGATAATAGCCGGATGATCGAAAATTATTGTGAAGAAAAGGGGATTGAGCTTATTGGAAAAATCCCGTATGATCCCTCAGTGACAAGGGCAATGATTAATGTCCTCTCTGTGGTAGAATATCCATGCGGGGAAGTGACAAGTCAGGTAATAAGGATGTGGCGGAAAATAGAAGAATTACTCTTTTAGCTTTTTATTAAACCTTGAAAGGAGGTAAGAAAAGATAATTATGGCAAAGAAAAGGATAGCAATTATAGCATGTAAAAACATTAAAGGTATCAGTTGCGTAGGCGGCTGCATGAAGTGTTTTAAGGGTATAGCAGAGAAGGCGGGTGAGTATGAACGGTGGAAGGATTATGAAATAGAAGTTATTGGCATGGATGACTGCGGCGGCTGCCCCGGCGTGATAATACCAAAGATGAAGCTCATGGTAGAGATGTGTAAACTATACGACAGGGATATCGATGCCGTTCACCTGGGAACCTGTGTAATGACGGCTGCGCAAACAGCCCAATGCCCGGTTGATGTTGTAGAGCTTAAAAAGACAATTGAGGAGAAGTTCAAGAAAGAGGTAATCTTCGGCACGCATCCGTATTAACGGGAAATGGATGTCAACTGAGAATGCTCCGGAGAAATACTTTGCAGGAGCGGATAACGAAAAAAAATGCAGAACCCGTTTAGAATAAATCAGACATTTATGCCGGTGATTTAAAAAGGTTAAAAGAAATTAAGAAAAAAATTACTTTTTACAGGAAAGACGTAACCGATAGATTGTCAACGGGATGGCTATCCTGGTTGGTCATCCTGATTATGAGTCAATACATTAATCGGAGGTTTTATGCAACGGTTCAAAAAATATATCGGCAAAGACTTCATAATAAAAAATATTAATGATTCAGAACACCTTAATGCCACTGGATTTAATTGCAACTACCTGCCGGACTCGCTTGGTGATTTTGACGAGCTTGAATTCTCTTCAGATTTTGACGGTCAGACAATCTTGATGTGCGTTGCGGTATTGGAAGGAAGAATTAAAAGAATAATGTTTGTGCAGATTGATAAGGAAAGCCCGGATGACGTCAGGCCTTTGACCGAATCACAACTGAAAGATTTTTTAGACCAGCGGGGCGTGCAACTAACTGATTTTTTTGAGCATATTACGCAGTAAAAGTCTTAAGCTCTGATATGTGCAGCCTGCCGCGCTCTGACGTAGTTAACTAATCCATCTTCAATAATGCATCAGGATGAGTAACAACAGCGACCGGGCATGAACTCCCGGCGCTTACGTGCTCCACGGCACTCCCAACATATCCCTTTTCGCCTCTCTCTTTTGTATGCGAACCCATAACGATCAGATCTACGTCCTTTTCGCGCGCATAGTCCAGGATTGCCCAATAAGGTTGAGTTCCTTCCCGTATATCATATTCAGCCTCAATCCCTCCGGGCACTCTGCAAAATTCCTTTATCGTTTCTTTGGATGGAGTGCTTTCTGTCCCGGCGTGGCTTGCCATGTGAAAGAGGAATAGCTTTGCTCCGTATTTTTGTGCCAGCTTAACTGCAAACTCAGAGGCAGTTTTGCAGGATTTGGAGAAATCAACGCAAACCGTTATCTTTGAGAAATTTAATCTTTCTTTGGGAATTAAACTACTGACGATCATCACAGGGGTCGTGGTATTCATAATCACATCCTCCACAGTGTTACCGATGGGAATCCCTATTAGTTCTTTTTCTTCTTCCGCTCTTCCAGCATGGGGGCCAAGCACGATCAAGTCCGCGCCAAACTTTCTCGCCCATCTCCGGATCTCAATGCTGGGCTTTCCATAGGATATATCAATCTGGTAGTTGCCGTATGGTTGCAGGGCCCCAGCACATTTCTTATCCAGTTCCTCCTTCACCGCTTTTTTATACTCCAGACTTGCAGCAGTTTCCTTACCAGTTTTGAAGTCTTTGACACTCTCCAAAGGCCCACATTCATGGAAATAAGAAGGTTCCAGCACATGCATGACAGAAAGCCGTCCCTGGTTTTGTTTCGCGATTTCCAAAGCGGTAACGACTGCCGCATCGCACGCATCTAGCATGTCCGTTGCCGTTAATACTCTCTTAAACATTTTATCCTCCTTAAGCAAGAAAAAGATTATTTACTAAATCTCAGCTTTCAAAAAGTATAGCAAAAATCAGTCCCCAATTCCATCATATTCATGCTTGAGTTGCAAAACGTTAGGGAATCTGTTATTGCCCTCGCCTTGACGGGGGAGGGTGTGTCTTGGCAGAGAGATAAGGTACATTACATATTAAAAAATACAACATACGAAGGTGAATTCTATTGTTTCCTGCAGGTCGAATATGCGTGTTCTCCCCGAATGAATAAAAATAACAAACTACGATTTGTCTTGATAATTCGGATTATGATAGATGTTACATCCTGAATTAGAAAATCATATTTCTTTATAAAAAATATGTTGACATTTTCGAAATGATTATGATATTTTGCAACACGGTAAAAAATGGAGCGTCTCTTAGAGGGTTATTTTTTTGGTTCACAAGGGTCGGGCTTACATCATTTTTACCAGAATAAAAATTGACGCTATGGCAAGGAAAAGACTATGAATGGTTCAGTTAACTGGGACTGGGATACAAAAGAAAAATTAGTTGCAAATATAAATGATTGGAAAAAGAAATTTCCACAAGTCCGTGAACTTGTCCCCAGCGATGACGGCGAGAAAATAGCTACCGCAGTGAGAGACCAAGACAAAAAATTTACGACGTGTGTGAATGGAGAGACATGGGAAGAGACGTTTGAAAGAATATACTCGCTTAAATTTAACCCAGAGAATCAATTGATTTCACTCGCATTACGAAACTATGAATGGTCAGTAAACGTCGGTCATGAGATGTGGGAGGAAAAATTTGATTATCTGTGGAATCTGACTTTAAGCCCTGATGGGAAAAGTATTGGCGTCAATATAAGAACGGGAGAGATGACAAGTGGGGCTTGTCTGAATGGTAAGTCCTGGGAGAATAAATTTCCTGAAGTAAGGGATCTTGCTATAAGTCCCGATGGAAAAAGGACCGCATCCCATGTACAGATAAAGCCGAAGCCTGATTTGGATATCTTTGGGTTTCTTAAAAAGATTTGGACACTTGCGGTAGATGGCACTCCTTGGGATACGACTTTTTTAACTCTCTGGGGGTCTGTCTTTAGTGATGACAGCAACCATGTGGCAGCAACTGTAATGACAGACATATCTCAATATACTATTGCTGTGGATGGAACCCCCTGGGAGCAAGTGTTTGGCGCTGTTTGGGAGCCGATCTTTAAGCCTAAAAGTGCCGATGTCGTTGCCCCTGTGCAGACACCCAAAGGCTGGACACTCGCAATGAATGGTAAACCAATGTGGGGTAATTTTTCTCAGGTATGGAAACAAAATTACAGCCCGGATGGTCAAAAATTAGCCGCTGTTGTCGCCGTCGATGTCGGAAAATGGACAGTAGCAGTTGACGGTTCACCGTGGAATACTATATTCAATCAATTAGTGTTATCTCCTGTATTCAGTCCTGACGGGAAAAGGGTTGCAGTTCCGGTAAAGCATAATAAGAGGTGGACAATTGCTGTGGATGGCTCTCCCTGGTCAGAAACTTTCGATAATGCATGGGATCCTGCTTTTAGCCCTGCAGGCGACAACGTGGTAATTAAGGCTGAAAGAAACGGAAAATATTTTGTTGTCGTTGATGGAAAGATTGGGAAGAAAGGGTATGAAGAGCTCTGGAATCCTGTCTTCAGCCCGGACGGTGGAAAATTATTGGTTCGATGTGTTGATGGTGGGAAATATTATCGTCGGGTAGTTCCGGTGAATGAAATATGATAGAGGGAGCAAAAAATGTATGACTTTATAAAAGACCCAACATTATATAATCTTGTGAAAGGCCCTTTAGTCTGGATTGCATTTATTGTATTTATTGGAGGAAGCATATATAGACTATATTCTTTTATTAATCTGGCAAAAAAAGATAAAACGATTATGCCTTTCATAAGCCTGAAATATACTCTCCGCTCCCTTTTCCACTGGCTTATTCCCTTTAATAGCGTTAATTGGAGAAGGCGGCCCGTAATTACCATCACAACATTCCTTTTCCATATTGGTCTTGTTTTTACACCTATATTTCTTCTTTCACACAACATCCTCTGGCGTGAATCCTGGGGAATAACCTGGTGGACCATACCCGAAGATTTAGCTGATATAATTACTCTGGTAGTCATTTTTTGTTGTGTTTTCTTTTTCTTAAGAAGGATTCTTGCTCCCGAAGTTAAATTTGTTACCTTTAGCTCCGATTATCTTGTACTTTTTATCTCGTTTGCACCTTTTATGACCGGGTTTCTTGCATATCACCAGTTGTTACTTTCGCATAAAACCATGGTAATTCTTCATATCCTTTTTGGGGAAATTATGCTTATAGCAATCCCTTTTACGAGATTGGCGCATATGTTTTATTTCTTTTTAACAAGGTCATTTATGGGTTCTCAATTTGCCCTTTGGCATTCAAGAGACTGGTAACAGGTTTAAGGATAAAGGAGGTTCATTGATGGCAGTTAAAGAAAAGGTTGATAACAAAGAAAAGATTGTCAGCAGGGACTTTAAGGAATATATTAGAGAGCCTAATCCTGATGTAGGGCTTGATGAAACAATAAAAAGACTTACTCCGGAAAAGATAGAAAAGACAATAAAGGCAGTCATAGGAAGACTTTCTGCCAGGATAAAGGCGGTAATAGAAACCTGTATCCATTGCGGGCTATGCTCTGAGGCTTGCCATTGGTATCTGTCCAATGATAAAGACCCGACCTATGCCCCGGTAGCGAAAATGAGAATGACCATATGGGAGATGCTCAAAAGGGATGGAAAAGTTGATGCGGAATTCATAAAACAGTGCGCAAGGATAGTATTCACTGAATGCAACCTCTGCCATCGCTGCAGCATGTACTGCCCCTATGGGTTGGATATAACATTCATTATAGGGATGGTGCGTCGCATCTGCTTTCTTCTTGGGGTAGTGCCCCAGCGCCAGATGGACCAGGATCAAGCCCATATTGCTACGTTAAATCAGGTCTGGATGTCCCAGAATGACTGGCTTGATACCATGCAGTGGCAGGAAGAGGAGATAGGGGCCGAGTTTAAAGATCTGCGCATTCCTATTGATAAAGAGGGAGCAGAGGTTATGTGGTTACCCCTGGGTGCTGAGCCCAAGACGGGTACTTACCATATAGAGCGTACAGCGAAGATCATGCTTGTTGCAGGTGTTAATTGGACAGTGCCCGGAAAAGATGTCTGGGACAGCAGCAACATGCCCATGTTTATACGTGACCTTGTAACAATGCAGAGGATTGTGCGGGGACTGTTTGAGAATGCAGCCCGACTACGAATAAAAAAGCTGGTATTAACTGAGTGAGGGCATCCACGTTTTGCCACAAGTTTTGTGGCACCGCCGATGATGGGATATAAAGACTTGCCCTTTGAAATAATGCAGACTGGTGAATTTTACTATGATCTTCTCAAGAGTGGAAGGATAAAGATAGCGAGAAAGATTAAAGAGCCTGTCACACTGCAAGATCCATGTAACATTATCAGGAGGGCGGGCGCAGCAGACAAATTCAGATACTTCGTCAATGCAACCTGCGAAGATTTCACAGAGATGTACCCCAACCGGGAGCACAATTACTGCTGTAATGCGGGCGGTGGGCTGGCTGCATTATCCAATTGGGCTGCCCATAAGGCCAGAGGGAACAGAGTAAAGGCTGAACAGATTAAGAGAACAGGTGCAAAGGTCTGTATCACCCCATGCCATAACTGCAGCACCGGAATTAAGGATGTAATCAAATATTGGAAACTCGGAGTAAAGAACATGTTTTTTGATGAAATACTGGTTAATACCATGGAAATTCCTGAGGAATTGAAAGCATAATAAACCGGGAAGGATAAGATATGAAGAAAGAGTCTATAGTCGCCTTAGCAGTAGGCATAAGTCTCCTAATCATAATCGTTTATGGGATAGGAAGTCTGTACTCTATAGAAAGTCCGTCGGCTGTTGAGACAACAAGTAAGCTGAGAACGGCGATCAAGCCTGAGAATAAAATTGCTATAGCTCATACGGAAATCTTCGGTGTCTTACAACGGCCGCAGGTAATATTTGATCACAATAAACATACCGAGGCATTTAAAAAGGAAGGCAAAAAAGAAGGGGAAGGGTGCGATACATGCCACCCTCTCAATAAAGAAAAGGATCTTATCTTGTTCGATTTTCCTAAAAAGCTTGAGGGAAAAGACAAAGACTCAGTGATGAATTCGTACCATGACGCATGCATTAACTGTCATAAAGAAAGGTTAATAGCAAAAAAGAAGGCCGGTCCAGTTATATGTGCGGATTGCCATGCTGAAAAGCTTCAATCCGTCGAAATCAAATATCCCGTCTTTGAATTTGATTTTCAAGTTCATAATACTCATGTTAAGAAGCTGAAAGAGAAAATAGGCAAAGATGACTGTAGCCTATGTCATCATTCATACGACATTCATGAAGAAGATGAATCTTTAAGATTAGTATATGAAGAAGGAACTGAGGAATCCTGTTACTATTGCCATGAATTTGGGAAGAAAAAAGGTCCTGAGTTAACTGCCATAACAAATGCTGCTTCTAAAAAAGGGCTTTCGATAAGGGAAGCTTCACATGCAAGATGCTTGAACTGTCACTTATATTATACCTTAAAACAAGAGAAAGCAAGTCCTACAGGGGAGAAAAAAGTAGGCCCTATTGTCTGCACAAAGTGCCATACAGGAAAGTATAAAACAATTGCTGAACTTGCGAAGGTTCCCCGACCCGACCGTGACCAGCCGGAGAAACCCTTAATAGAGATCGAAAATGCCAAGATGAAGGGGGTTTCTTTTGATCATAAGTTGCATGAAAATAATTCAAAGACCTGTCGGGATTGCCACCACGAAACTTTGAATGCATGCAAGAAGTGCCATAATATTATGGGCAGTCCTGACGGAAAATGGGTGAGTACTGCCAACGCATATCATGACATATCCTCTGGAAAAAGCTGTGCGGGCTGCCATAGAGTCAAGAAATCGGATAAGAATTGTGCGGGGTGCCACTACCACCTATTGCCGGTAGATTTGCATACAATGGATCCGAAGAAAGAGCTCTGTTCCGTCTGTCATACCGGTAAAAAGGAACGTCTATCTACACCCCGTCTGACGGTTTCCGGGCTTGATACGAAAACAGTCAAAAAAGAAGTGGAGATTAAGACCCTGGAAAAAGAATTTGACCCGGCCAAGTTCCCGCATCTCAAGATTATCGAGAAGTTCGTCAAAATCTCTAATGACAGTAAAATGGCAAGCTATTTCCACAGGAAGTTGCAGACCATCTGCGATGGCTGCCATCATCAGAGCCGCGCTGAAGCTGAGCTCAAGAAAGACACTCCGCCGAATTGCAGGAACTGCCATACTATCACTTTTGACCCTGTGCATCTGAATAGACCGAGGCTGCTCGCTGTTTATCATCGCCAGTGCATAAGCTGCCATAATCAGATGAACCTCGAAAAGCCCAGAGAGTGTAAAGAGTGTCACAAAGAAAAGGCCGTGCGCCCTGTTGATATAGTTTCTAAACCTCCGGATTACGAAACCCGTTAAGATGGGAAGGAGATAAAATGATTCATCTTTATATTTTTGAACAACTATTTACGTCAAAGGGTTTTGAATACATGATAGCGGTTTTAGCTATGTTTGTATTCATATTATTTTATTATATCTTAAGCACGCAGAGATAACCATGTCACGGAGGCTAATCTATGAGTATTAGCAGAAGAGAATTCTTAAAGCGGACTGCAGCGATCGCAGGGACTGTCTTACTTGGCAACGGTGTTGCCGCTCATGCGTATGAAAAACCTGACCAGTCTATTTTGTCTACCGGAAACACCGCCAATGAGAGGAATTGGAAGATATGGGCTGAGAGAAATAGATTGCATATTCCTGAAGAACGGTATGGTGTGCTTGTCGACACGACCGTCTGTATAGGATGCCGAAGATGCGAGTGGGCCTGTAATGACTGGAACAAAAATCCGAACCGTCCGATAAAAGAATTTGAGGC
>Ga0315281_10008589_pt1 | contig 14273 bp, 19 predicted proteins | sample YL17G07_0_MG_FD_204540 | JGI IMG/M metagenome (GOLD analysis project Ga0315281, IMG submission 204540) | Sediment microbial communities from Yellowstone Lake, YNP, Wyoming, USA - YL17G07_0 | ecosystem: Environmental > Aquatic > Freshwater > Lake > Sediment | place: USA: Wyoming | collected...
GACGAGCTGGCTCATCGCCCGCCGAACCGCCGTCGCCGGCCCGCATACTCGTCGAGCGCGCTCCGCAGCTGCTCGTCGCCGAAGTCCGGCCAGAGATCGTCCACGAAGACGAACTCGGCGTACGCCGCCTGCCAGAGCAGGAAGTTCGAGACGCGGAGCTCGCCCGACGTCCTGATCAGGAGGTCGGGGTCCGGCATCTCGGGGGCGTAGAGCCGTCTCGCGAGTGCCGCCTCGTCGATCTCGCCGGCGGGAACTCCGTCTGCCGCGAGCCGGCGGGCGGCATCGACGATCTCCGCCCGGCCGCCGTAGTCGAAGGCGATCCAGAGCTGGAGCCGGTCGTTGCGGACCGTCTCGGCCTCGAGCTTCGCCATCTGCGCCTGCAGCGCCGCGGGCGCGCGGTCGCGGCGTCCGATGAAGCGCGTGCGCACGCCCTGGCGCGCCAGGTCCGGCAGCTCCCGCTCGATCGTCTCGCCGAAGATCTCCATCAGCGCCTCCACCTCGTCGGGTGGCCGCGTCCAGTTCTCCGTCGAGAAGGCGTAGACGGCGAGCGACTCGACTCCGAGGTCGAGCGCGGCTTCGACCGTACGGCGCAGGGCCTTCGTGCCGGCGCGATGGCCGGCCGCGACGGGCAGCCCTCGCCTGCGCGCCCAGCGGCCGTTGCCGTCCATGATGATCGCCACGGAGCGAGCGACGGCCGGCAGCTCGGGCTCGGGAGCGGCCGTGAGGCCGCGCAGCGTGCGGATGCGGGTGAGCAGGCTCACGAGGGTGGAGGTTCGCAGGCGCGCGGCCTAGACCTCCATGATCTCCGCTTCCTTGTGCCGCAGGAGATCGTCGATCGACTTCGTGTGCTCGTCGGTCAGCTTCTGCACCTGCTGCTCGCCGCGGCGCTCCTCGTCGTCGCCGACGTCGCCGTTGACGACGAGGTCCTTCAGGTGCTGCATGACGTCGCGCCGGACGTTGCGGATCGCGATCTTGCCGTCTTCGGCCATCTTGCGAACGATCTTCGCGAGCTCCTTGCGCCGGTCCTCGGTGAGCTGCGGGATCGGCAGGCGGATCGTCTTGCCGTCGTTCGAGGGCGTGAGGCCGAGATCGGACTCCTGGATCGCCCGCTCGATCGCCTTGATCGAGGACGGGTCGAACGGCTGCAGCGTCAGCAGGCGCGGCTCGGGCGCCGAGATCGTCGCGATGTTCTTCAGCGGCGTCGGCGTGCCGTAGTAGTCCACGGTGATCCGGTCCAGGAGCGCCGTGGAGGCGCGGCCCGTGCGCACGCTGTTGAACTCGCTGCGCGTGGTCTCGATCGAGCGGTCCATGCGCCGCTTCGCATCCGTCAGGAACTCCTCGATTGCGGCCATCAGCCCTCCTCGCTGGGGGTGGAGATGATCGTGCCGACGCGCTCGCCGCGGGCGACGCGCTGGATGTTGCCCTCGGCCAGCTCGAACACGTAGATCGGCAGCCGGTTGTCCATGCAGAGCGAGAGCGCCGTCGTGTCCATCACGCGCAGCCCCTGCTCGATCGCCTCGAGGTGCGTGAGCGCCGGGATGAACGCCGCCGCCGCGTCCGCCCGCGGATCGCCGTCGTAGACGCCCGCGACGCCGTTCTTCGCCATCAGGATCGCCTCGGCACCGATCTCGAGCGCGCGCAGCGCCGCCGCGGTGTCGGTCGTGAAGAACGGGTTGCCGGTGCCGGCGGCGAAGATGACGATGCGGCCCTTCTCGAGGTGGCGCATCGCGCGCCTCCGGATGTACGGCTCCGCCACCTCCGAGACCTCGATCGCGGACAGGACGCGCGTGTGCGCGCCGAGCCGCTCCAGTGCGTCCTGAAGGGCGAGGGCGTTCAGCAGTGTCGCGAGCATGCCGGCGTAGTCGGCGGTCGCCCGGTCCATCCCCTCCGCCGCGGCCGCCATGCCCCGGTAGATGTTCCCCGCGCCGACGACGATCGACAGCTCGAGCCCCTCCGCCTGGACGGCGACGATCTCGCGCGCGAGCCCGGCGACCGTGCCCGGGTCGAGACCGTAGTCGCGGTCACCCATCAGCGCCTCTCCCGAGAGCTTCAGGAGGACGCGCCGGAAGGCGAGAGTCCCACCCCCCGGGGAGCCGGCCGCGGCTTCGTGGGACGGGGCGCTCACGCTACCCGGCGACCGAGAGCCGCCGGAATGCGACGACGCTCGCGCCCGCCTCGGTGAACGCCTGCCCAACGGTCTTCGCCGGCTCGTGGATCCACGGCTGGTCGGCCAGGACGCCGCCCGGCTGCGCGGCAAAGAAGCGCTTGGCAAGCATGCCGTCCACGATCTTCTCACGCGCCGCCTCGGGCTTCGACAGCACCTCGTCCGAGTGGAGGTAGATCTCGCGCTCGCCGGCGAGGAGGTCGGCGGGCACGTCCTCCCGGCGGCTCCACTCGGGGGCCGCGAAGGAGATGTGCATGGCGAGCTGCCGGGTCAGCTCCGGCGTCCCGCCGGCGACCTTCACCAGCACGCCGATCTTGTTGGCGGGCGGATGGACGTAGGCGGTGACGGTCTCCCCGGCCACCGCGTCGTACCGCTCGGCGCCGACGACGGCGACGTTCTCGCCGAGCTTCGCGACGAGCGCGACCCGCGCGCCCTCGAGCGCCTCGACGGCGCCGGGGCCGCCGGCGTCCACCGCGGCCAGCACGGCCTCGGCGAAGGCCCGGAACTCCTCGTTCTTCGAGACGGGCTCCGTCTCGCAGCCGACGGCGACGAGCGTGCCGTGGGCGCGGTCGCCGCGGAAGCCGACGAGGCCCTCCGTCGTGGCGCGGCCGGCGCGCTTGCCCGCCTGTGCCATTCCCTTTTCGCGCAGAAGCGTGCGGGCGGCCTCGACGTCGCCGCCGGTCTCCTCGAGCGCGCGCTTGCAGTCCATCATCCCCGCCCCGGTGGCGTCGCGAAGCTCCTTGACGAGGCTCGCAGAGATCGCCGTCACGCCTCCGCCCCCTCCTCCGGCGCAGCCGGCGTCTCGGCCTCGGCCGCCTCCGCGATGGGCTCCTCGACCGGCGGCTCCGCGACGAGCTCCTCGACGAGCGCCACCGCGGCAGCGGCGGCGCGTCCGGCCGCCAGCTCCTGCTCGCTGACGAGCGCCTTGCCGGCGGCGATCCCGTCCGCGACGGCGCGGACGATCAGGCTGCAGGAGCGGATCGCGTCGTCGTTGCCCGGGATCACGTAGTCGGCCTCGTCCGGGTCGCAGTTCGTGTCCACGAGCGCGATCACCGGCAGGTTGAGCCGCCGCGCCTCGCGCACGGCGAGCTGCTCCTTGCGGAGGTCGACGATGAAGACGGCGTCCGGCTGGCGGCGGAGATCGGCGACGCCCCCGAGGTTCGCCTCGAGCTTCTCCAGCTCGGAGAGCATCGAGATCCGCTCCTTGGGCGGCAGGAGGTCGAGCTGGCCGTCCTCCTTCAGGCGGCGCAGGTCGTGCAGGTGCGAGATCCGGTCGCTGATCGTGCGCCAGTTCGTCAGCAGACCTCCGAGCCAGCGATGGTTGACGTACGGCATGCCGACGCGCCTCGCCTCGTCGGCGACGGCGTCCTGGGCCTGTTTCTTCGTGCCGACGAAGAGCACCGAGCCGCTGCGGCTCGCGATGTTGCGGGCGAAGTCGTGCGCCTCCTGCACCAGCTCGAGCGTCTGCTGGAGATCGATGATGTAGATGCCGCCGCGCTCGGCGAAGATGAAACGCTTCATCTTCGGGTTCCAGCGGCGGGTCTGGTGGCCGAAATGGACTCCGGCCTCCAGGAGCTCACGCATCGTGACGACGGACAAGGACCGCCCCTTTCTTCGGGTTATGTGCTGTATCTGCCGACGGGGCGCGGGCGGAACCGGACTTAGCGTCCGGCACCCCCGCCCGGCCTGGTCGCCGGGTAGCGGGATTGAAACCGGTGCATTCTAACGACGGGCGAGCTCGAGCGCGGCTGCGAGGTCGGCCGGCAGCGGCGAGGACACGTCCACGCGCTCGCCCGTGAGCGGGTGGACGAAGGCGAGTCGCGCGGCGTGCAGGAACTGGCGCCCGAGCCCGAGGTCGCCCGCCGTCCCGTAGAGCCGGTCGCCCGCGACCGGCAGCCCGATCGCCGCGAGGTGCACGCGGATCTGATGTGTGCGTCCCGTCTCGAGCGCGACGTCGAGCAACGCGTAGTCTCCGATCTGCTCGACGAGCTCGAAGTGCGTGACGGCACCCTTCGGCACCGGCGTGTCCAGCGACCGGCGCGCCCGGTCCCGCCGGTCGCGGCCGATCGGCGCCTCGATCCGCCCCGTGCGCGACTGGGGCCGGCCGTGCACGAGCGCGACGTAGTGACGCTCGAGCTGTCGTGCGCGCACGAGTCGCGACAGGAGGGCGTAGCACTCGTCGGTGCGCGCGACGACGAGCAGGCCCGACGTGTCTCGGTCGAGCCGGTGGACGATTCCCGGCCGCTCCGGGTCGCCGCCCGCCGGCCCATACGGCCGCAGCGCGTCCACGAGCGTCGGCTCCGTCCGGCCCGGAGCCGGATGGACGGTGAGGCCCGCCTGCTTGTCCACGACGAGGAGGTGCTCATCCTCGTAGGCGATTCGCAGCTCGATCGACACCTGCTCGGGCTCGGAGGGCTCGGCGAGCTCGACCTCGATCTCCTCGCCGCCGAGCAGCTTGTGGCTCTTCAGCCGCGCCCTGCCGTCCACGCGCGCGGCGCCGGCCGCCAGCAGGCGCTCCGCGGCGCCGCGCGAGCCGACGTCCGGGAGGCCGGCGAGGAACTGGTCCAGGCGCGAGCCCGCGCCGGCGTCAGGGACGCGAAAGCGGAGAGTCGCCAACGCGTCGCGGCCGCGACGGCCGGTGGTCGGTCGCGACGAGCGCGAGGAAGAGGATCGCGACGCCGGCGACGATGAACGTGTCGGCGAGGTTGAACGCCGGCCAGAAGCGGAGGTCGAGGAAGTCCGTCACGTGGCCGAGACGGACGCGGTCCACCAGATTCGACGTGCTCCCGCCGAGCACGAACCCGAGCGCGACCGGAAGCAGCGGATGCCGGAGGGCCGAGCGCGCGAAGAAGATCAGCATCCACGCGACCGCGATTCCCGTGAGCACGATCACCGCGGACGTGGCGCTCGAGAAGAGGCCGAAGGCGATGCCCGAGTTCTGGACGTGGTGGATCGAGAACGGACCCGTGACGAGCACCTCGTGTCCCAGCGAGAGCCGGCTCGAGACGACGTGCTTCGTGATCTGGTCGGCGGCGACGGACGCCCCGGCGACGGCGGCCAGCTCGGCCCACTCGCGCCGGCCCGCCGCGAGGGAGCGCTCGGCCGCCGAGATCGGCCGCAGCGCGTTCGTCGAGGAGCCGACGCGGACCTCGACGGTGCGCCTCGCCGGCGCCGGGTCGCGTGCCGGCTCGTTCACGCGCGCCCCTCGCCGGCGTCGGCTCCCGCCGGGCAGAGCCCGGCTCCGCCGCTGCCTGACGCCGCTCGCGGCACCGGTCTCTCCGGGGCCGTACTCCCCGTACTGTCCCCTCCGGCCCGGCACCGCGAGCGGCGCCCGAGGAACGCGCGAGCGGAAGGGGTTGACACAGGGCGTCTCACGCGCGCTCGTCCCGGCGCTTGTCCTCGATGCAGAGCGTCGCGGTGGGAACGGCTTCGAGCCGCTCCTCGCCGATCTCGCGGCCGCACACCCGGCACAGGCCGTAGGTGCCGGCCTCGATCCGCGCCAGCGCGGCATCGACATCGGCCAGCAGCCGCCCGGTGTCCTCCTCGAGACCCTCGTCGAGCTCTCGCGCGAAGGTGTCGGTCGCCACATCGGCCGGATGATCGTCCAGCCGTGTGGAGACGAAGCCGCCCGCCTCGTCGACGAGGGACGCCTCGTGGTTCAGGCCCTCGGCGGCGGCCACGAGCCCCGCCCGCCGCTCCTCGAGGAGCGAGCGGTAGTGCTCCAGGTCGAGAGAGCCCGCGCTCATCCGGCCTCACCTGCACGCGCCAGCCGGCGCTCCGCCTCCTCGGCGCTGATGCCCGCCAGCTCGACCACCTTGTCGCGCGACGAGCCGCCGGAGACGACCGTGACGCCCTCGCGGGGGAGCGACAGCGTCTCGGCGAGCAGGGCGACGACCGCCTCGTTCGCGCGGCCGCGCTCGGGGGCCGCGACGACGCGCACCTTCCAGGAGGCGCCGTGCCGGCCGACGACGCAGGCGCGGCGCGCCCCCGGGGAGACGCGCAGCTGCAAGCGGACGGTCGGAGCGTTCACCCCGACAAGGATACCGTCGGCTAGCCGACGATCTTACGGAGGCCGCTCTCCGTGACCTCTTCGGGCGCGCGGCCGCGCTCGGCGGGCTCCTCCTCGACCGCCGCGAGAGCGGAGCGGAGCAGCGACTTGACGCGCCGCACCTCGGCCTCGAGCCGCTCGCGCTCGCCTGTCGCCTTGCGCGTGACGGCCCGCGCCTCCGCCTGAGCCTCGGCGAGGATCGTGTCCGCCTGCCGCCGCGCCTGCTCCTTCAGCTCCTGCGAGGCTCGCTCCGCGGAGACAAGCGTCGTCCGCAGCAGCTCCTCGGTCTCGCGGTGCTTCGCGAGCTCGCCCGCGAGCTGCTCGATGCGGTCGGCGAAGTCGGCGCGCTCGCGCCAGACGTCCTCGAAGCTGTCGGCGATCTCGGCGAGCAGCCGGTCGACGGCCGCACGGTTGTAGCCGCGGAGCGCACGGCCGACCTGGAGGTGTCTGATCTCGACGGGGGTGAGACTCATGGAAGCTCCCTTCTAGAAGGCCCGCTCGAGCAGCGAGCCGAGCAGCCGGTCAAGGACGATGAGGACGATCACGCCGACCATCGGCGACAGGTCGAGCGGCCCGAGCGGCGGCAGCACCTTCCGGAAGATCCGCAGGTACGGGTCGCAGACGTCGAAGAGGAAGCGCTGCACGCGGTTCAGCCCCGGCGAGTACGGCAGCCGCACCCATGACGTGAGGATGTAGACGAACAGCAGCAGGATGTAGACGCCGATGAAGACGTCGAGGAAGCTGCGCAGGCTCGCGCCCGTGCTGAGGAGCAAGCCGACGGCGGCGAGGTCGCCCATAGCTCGGGGATTCGGCCCCCGCTTGCGGAGTCCTACGCCTGGTTGAAGAACCCACCCGGCTCTCGGCGCGGGGGAACCCAGGGTTCCCCCGCGGGCCCCCTCCTTCGCGCACCTCGCCGTCTGACCGCGCCTTGGGCTACGCCGGAATGAATCCGGCTACGCCCCCGGGCTGGCTCTCGCCGCTCCGGCGCAGCGCGCAGAGCGTCAGGCCTGGTTGAAGAACCCACCCGGCTCGAGCATCCGCGCGCGTTCCTCCGCGGAGAGCTCGACGTTGCGGGGGGTCAGCAGGAAGACCTTGTCGGCCACGCGCTGCATGCCGCCGTCGAGGGCGTATGTGAGGCCGCTGGTGAAGTCGATCAGGCGCTTCGACAGCTCCTGGTCGGCGTTCTGGAGGTTGAGGATGACCGGGATCGAGTCCTTGAACTTGTCCGCGATCTGCTGCGCGTCGTTGAAGCTCCGCGGCACGACGAGATGGAGCTTGCCCGACGCCGCGCCCGGGGCCGCAGCCACCCCGCGCAGGCGCGGCCGCGCCGCCGGAGCGGGCTCGGCTACGGGCTCCGGGTCGGTCCAGTCGTCGAACTCGTGCTGGCGCCGCCGCGGCGAGAGCCGGCGCACGTTCGCGCGGTCGCGAGTCTGGTAGCTGCGCTCGAGCTCCTCGTTCGTGACATAGCCGTCCTCGTCCCAGTCTTCCTCCTCCTCGGCGATCCCGAAGTAGACGAGCGTACGGCTCCAGACGTCTGCGAATCCCATGCTTCGACCAATGTTAACCTCGCCACAGGATCGAGCCGACACGGATCAGCGTCGCGCCCTCGTCCGCGGCGATCCGCCAGTCCTGGCTCGTGCCCATCGAGAGCTCGCGCAGGCCGTGCTGCTCGGCCAGTGCGCGCAGGCGGCGGAAGTACGGACGGGACTCCTCGGGGTCGGCCGTCGCGGGCGGCATCGTCATCAGGCCGCGGATGAGCGGGTAGGCGGTGAGATAGGCCTCGATCTCCTCGGGTGGCACGCCCGACTTCGTCGGCTCGCCGGAGAGGTTGACCTCCAGCAGCGACGGCACGGTCAGCCGCCGGGCGGCGGAGTGCGAGTCGAGCGAGTGGACGAGCTCGCAGAGCCCAGCTACGAGCTTCGTCTTGTTCGACTGGAGGTGCCCGATGAAGTGCCAGCGGAAGGCGTCGCCGTAGGCCGCGTGCTTGCGCTCGAGCTCCTGGGCGCGGTTCTCCCCGACCACCTCGATCCCGGCTTCCACCAGGACCGCCAGGTCCTCGAGCGACACGTACTTCGTGGCGGCGACTATGGTCACGCCCGGCCCCGCCTCGGTGCGGATCGCGGCGTAGCGCTTCCGGATCTCCTCAGCCGGCGACGTGCGCGATCACCCCCTGGCGCCCGGTGCGACCCCGGTCGCGGCGGTGCGAGAAGTAGCGCTCGGAGCCGCACGACGTGCAGAGGTCGGTGCGGTCGACTCGCGCGCAGCCGGCCGCCCGCAGCGCGCGCTCGGCGGCCGTCCAGAGGTCGAGCGTGCCGCTGGGGGCGACGTCGTCGCCGAAGGCCTCGCGGAACGGCACCGCCACCGCCTCCCCCACCTCGTAGCAGCACGGGCCGATTCCCGGGCCGATCACCGCCGCAAGCGTGCCGCCGCCGAGCGCCTCGGCCCCCGCGGCGGCGATCCCGGCGAGCAGCCCCCGCCAGCCGGCGTGGAGGATGGCGAGCGCGGGGTCGCGACCTGGGCCGCGAGCGAGCGCGATCGGCAGGCAGTCGGCGGTCAGGAGCAGCATTGCCACACCCGGCTCGTCGCTCCACAGCCCGTCCCCCTCGGCCTGCGCGGCGCCCGGCTCGGCGATGCCGCGGCCGGGGGCGGCACGGTGCACGTCGGCGCCGTGGCGCTGGCGCACCATCGTCGCCCGCTCCGGCTCGACGCCGGCCGCGCGGCAGAGCCGGCGGCGGTTCTCGCGCACGCGCTCCGGGTCGTCCTCGGTGAGCAGCCCGAGGTTCAAGGACGCGAACGCGCCGTCGCTCACCCCGCCGGCGCGTGTCGAGAACGCGACCTCGTAGGGCCCCGGGGCGTCCCAGCGCAAGAGCTCGACGTCGCTCACAGCGGGACCGTACCGCGCTCGTATCGCCGAGTGTCTACTTACAGTCGAACCTCCACTTGGACGCCTGCGAGCGACGTAGTCCCGTCGCGGAGTCGCCCCGCGCCCGTAGAGATCGTCGCTGCGCTGAGTGGCGGGGTCTTCGCTCGTCCTTTGATCGTGTCAGGCGTCCCGTGGTGGCGGCATCACCGCGAACGGGGGCGGAGCGACTTGGAGCGTGATCATCCTCTCGTCTTCAGCAAAGCGAAGTTTGAGAACGAAACTCGTCTCCTCCTCGATCTGGAACTGCACAGGCCCCGCGATCACAATGGTCACGTCGCCGCCACGCTTGCCAGCTGCTCTACCCGCTTCGAGCTCACCCGCCATCTGCCATCCAAGGGCCTCCCCGTCGAGCGTCGCGACGGTTCCTTGAATCGGGAATCGACGGTTGGTGTCCTTCCACGGCACACGTAGCACCGCACCAAATGAGAACCGCGGGGCGAATGGAAACTGCGCCGCCCACAGCGTGTCGAACCCGCCTCCCATGAGGTAGAGCTTGCCGTTAATGGCTTCCGCCCAGTCTGCGGCAACGAAGCTATCGATCCGTGGGTAGCCCTCCATCGGGTCGTCCATTGTGACCTCCCTTCGTACGACAATGTATACTCAGTATACACGATCGAGGGATGGGCGTTGTGATCGGGATTGCCGAGCTAGAATTTGATGATTACAAAACATTCAAGAACTGGCTGATCACGGCGTCCGCCCCCGGGAGGTGCTTCAGCTTCTCCAGAATCCGTTTACAGTTCGGCGCAATCGGAAGGGAAGATCCGGGCAACGTCAGCTGATCGGGCGTACGCACGGAGGGCGAACTCTCACGATCATTCTCGGTGAGACACGCGTTCCGGGCCTGTGGCGCCCAATCACCGGATGGGACAGCACAGACGCCGAAAGGAGAGCGCTTTCATGAACAAGAACGACGAACAGGCGTGGGAGATCGAAGAGGTGGAGATCTCCAAGCCGGTTGGGACTGTCATCTCCGTACGCTTTCCCAGCGAGACGGCCGAGCGCGTGTTTGCAGAGGCCGAACGCCGCAGCATCCCTGTCTCGGTTGTTGTCAGAGAAGCAGTCGAGGACTACCTCGCGGGGGCCGTTGCAACACCGGCCTTCTTCGACATCACGGTTTCGAGCGACGCTCCTGTCACCCTGGTTAGCGGCCGAAGCGCGCACGGTCGGACGGCCAGTGCCCCTTCAGACTTTGTAGGGGCGCGCGAGTAGCCCAACTGACGCGCGGCGCGTAGCGGTCGGTATTACAAGTCTCCTCAGCGGTGGACCGGAAGAGACCCGAAGCCTGGATGCGAAAGGCCCCTCTGATGCGCAGCGTGCTCGAGCGCAAGCTCCGCCTCGACGGCTCCGTGCAGGAGTGGCGCTGCGACCTGCTCGCGCTCGAGCCCGGACGTTACGCGGCCGTCCGCTACGTCCTCCCGGAGGAGCGCGCGCTCGCCGGCACCGACCTCGTCCTCCCCGCCGGCACCGTCACGATCGGCCACTACTGGGCCGACCGGCCGTACACCGCCTACCACTGGCTCACCGGGGAGCTGACGCTCGCCGTCTACTGCAGCGTCGCCGAGCTCCTGGAGGTCGGGGCCGAGCTGATCGCCTACCGCGACCTCGCGGTGGATCTCCTCATCCGGCCCACCGGCAGCTGCGAGGTCCTCGACGAGCACGAGCTGCCCGCCGGCTCGCCTGACGCCGCCGCGGTCGCCCGCGTGCTCGCCGGCCTGCGCGCCGATCCCTCCGCCCTGCTCGTCGAGATCGAGATCGCCACGCGCAAGGCACTCGCGGCGCGGTTGTAAGGAGGACACTAACCTGGTAGAACACGTGTTCGTATGCGTGTTCGCCGTGTCTCCACAGGCCCCCTCCACGAGCGGGATTTCCGTCTGCTCTTCATCGGGCAAGCGAGCTCGTCGGTCGGCAACGCGCTGACCTCGGTCGCTCTCGCCTTCGCCGTGCTCGCCGCCACCGGCTCGGTAACGGCGGTGGGTCTCGTGCTCGCGGCCACGCGCCTCCCCCTGACGCTCTTCGTCCTCGTCGGCGGGGTCGTCGGCGACCGCCTGCCACGCCAACGCGTCATGCTCACCTCCGACCTCGTGCGTCTTGTGACCCAGGCGGCCGCGGCCGCGCTCCTCCTGACCCACCGAGCGGCCCTCTGGCACCTGCTCGTCCTCTTCGCGCTCCACGGCGCGGCGCAGGCGTTCTTCAACCCGGCCGCAAGTGGGCTCGTGCCGCAGACCGTCTCGCCCGCGCGACTCCAGCAGGCGAACGCCCTGCTCGACCTCTCGCGCAACGCCGCGGGAATCCTGGGAACGCTCGCCGGCGGCGCGCTCGTCGCCCTGGTCGGCGCAGGCGCCGCCTTCGCAATCGACTCCGTGACGTTCGCCGTGAGCGCCGTGTCGCTCGCGGCGCTTCGTCCGGTCGGCATCCTCCGGACGAAGCCGCCGGGCGCGTTCCTGCGCGAGCTCGCAGACGGCTGGGAGGAGTTCCGCTCGAGAACCTGGCTCTGGGTCGGCGTCCTCCACATCGCATTCCTGAACGCGTTCGCGCTTGTCTCGTTCTTCGCCCTCGGCCCCGTTGTGGCCCTCCGGTCGCTCGGCGGCGCGGCGAGTTGGGGGACGATCGCGGCGGCGTTCGCGGTCGGGATGATCGCGGGCAACTCGGTCGCGCTCCGCTGGCGTCCGCGGCGGCCTCTGGTCGCCGCCTTCGCGGTCGTGGCCGCGGCGGCACCGCAGCTCGCGCTGCTCGGCGCCCGGGCTCCCGTCGCTGCGATCGCGGCGGCGGCAGTGCTCGGCGGCGCCCAGGCGAGCTTCTTCGGCGCGATCTGGGCGACGACGCTCCAGCAGAGGATTCCCGCCGAGAGCATCGCGCGCGTGAGTGCGTACGGCTCGCTCGGCTCCCTCGTGCTCGCGCCGCTCGGCTTCGCCCTCGTGGGCCCGCTCGCCGGGCGGGTCGGCATCGACACGATGCTCTGGCTCGGCGCCGCATGGATCGTCGCCGCGACTGCTGTCGTCCTCAGCGTGCCGAGCATCCGGCAGCTTCGGACGACTGACGCGGCGCTCCCGGAGCTCGGCTAGAGGGCGAGCGGCACCCCGGGCAGCGGCTCGCGCGTCCCGTACTCGAGCGCGGCGGTGTCCACTTCGATCCCTGGACCGCGCAGGCGCGCCCGCTCGGCGTGGTAGCAGTAGGCGGGCGTCCCGTCGGGATCGAGGTACGTGACGCCGACGATGTCCACCGGGTCGGCCTCGACCCGGTAGGGGCCCACAGCGAGACTTCCGAACGCGACCGACGCCGGCGTGCGCAGGAGCTCGAGCGGCCCGTTGTGACGCCCCTCGTCGCTCGCGTGGAGCGCGAGCTGCGGCGCTCCGGGAACCTTCGCCGCAAGGAGCTCCACCCAGCGACCGTCGGGGGCGTTCGCGTGCGCCCAGCCCCAGCGCTGCGCGTGCCGCGAGCCCCACACGTGCGCCTGGTGGCCGGGCGCACGGTCGAGCGAGTGCCGCACGCCGTCGACCTCGATCACGCCCGACACGGTCAGCGCGGGCACCGCGCAGACGAGCTCCGTCTTCGCGACGCGGAGGGCGCGCACGAGCGGGTGCGCGTGCGCGAAGGGCTCCGCGTGGGGCGTCAGCTCGAGCTCCCAGCGGGCTCCCTCGACCTCGCCGCGGGCGCTGCGGCCCGAGAGCGACCCCGGGCCGACCTCGATCGGCCAGCCGCCCGCTGACGCGCGGAACAGCTCGAGCGGAAAGAGCTCCCGCCGTGCGACGGGCGTCCCCTCGAACGAGACGAGCCAGAGCGCGCACTCGCCCTCGCCGGCGGGGTCGCTCGGGACGCGCAGCGTGTACCGAAGCCAGAAGCGGCCGGCGACGACGAGGTACCAGACCTCGTAGCGGCCGCGCCGACCGTCCCAGCGGACGGCGTTCGCCCGGTCGGCTGCCGCGCTCACTGCTGGGCGATCAGCTCGCGTGCGGCCGCCAGCTCGGACTCCCGCCCGTCGAGATCGCCGTTCAGCTTGCGGCGCCTCAGCTCGGCGAGCACCTCGCCCACGCGCGGCGACTCGTCGAGGCCGAGGGCAGCGAGGTCGGCGCCGCCGATCTCGAGCCGGATCTCGCGCAGGCGCTCGAAGTAGGTGTGCAGCGGCGGCAGGTCGGAGAGCGCGAGCGCGTAGAGCGGCAGGTCGGGCGCGTACGGGTCGCAGAGCGCCACAACCTGCGCCGGGTCGGGCCGTTCGGCGTGCAGCCGCTCGACGACGCGCGGAGCGACCGTGATCGCGCCGGCAATCCGCTCCGCGTCGCGGCGGCGCACCTTCAGCCGCTCCAGCCAGCCGAGCGCCTCGTCGGACGGCAGGGCGCGCGCGAGCACGACGAGCCCGAGCCGCCAGGACGGCACCTCGACGCCGTACCGCTCCCGCAGCTCCACGAGGCGCGCGAGCAGCCCGGCCGCCTCCTCGTCGGCGCGCAGGTGCGCGTGGATCGCCCGGTCGGCGCCGAGCTCGCCGAGGCGCAGGATCGAGTGCCGCGTCTCCCCCTCCTCGAGCAGCGCCACGAGCTCGTCGCGCAGGCGCGACGTCGACAGGTCGCCGACGAGGCCGAGCTCGATGCAGCTGCGGGCAAGCCGCAGCGAGTGCTCCTCGAGCCGGAGGCCGTACCGGGTCTCGTAGCGGATCGCGCGGAAGATCCGCGTCGGGTCGTCGATGAACGAGAGGTTGTGGAGCACGCGCAGCGTGCGCGTCTCGAGGTCGGGCCGGCCGCCGAACGGGTCGACGAGTCGCCCGAAGTCGCCGGCCTTCAGCGAGACCGCCATCGCGTTGAGCGTGAAATCGCGACGGAAGAGGTCCTCGCGGATCGCGGCGCGCTCGACCGACGGCAGCGCCGCCGGGGCGTCATAGAACTCCGTCCGGGTCGTGACGACGTCGACTCGCTCGCGCTCCCCGTAGAGGACGGCGGCGGTGCCGAACTTCTCGTGCGCGGTGACGCGCCCGCCGAGCGGCTCCGCGAGAGCGCGGGCGAAGGCGATCGCGTCGCCTTCGACCGCGATGTCGACGTCGAACCCCGGCACGCCGAGCAGCAGGTCGCGGACGCTGCCGCCGACGAGGTAGACGCCTTCGACCCGGTCGCCGAGCGAGGCCGCGGCCTCGAACACCGGTTGCAGCC
>Ga0315281_10008590_pt1 | contig 14273 bp, 16 predicted proteins | sample YL17G07_0_MG_FD_204540 | JGI IMG/M metagenome (GOLD analysis project Ga0315281, IMG submission 204540) | Sediment microbial communities from Yellowstone Lake, YNP, Wyoming, USA - YL17G07_0 | ecosystem: Environmental > Aquatic > Freshwater > Lake > Sediment | place: USA: Wyoming | collected...
ATGTTCGATCGCGACGTGACGATGAGCGCGTCGACGGAGGCGCGCGCACAGGCATGGCGAACGGCCTCGTGCCGTCGTTTAAGCGTGGCGCTCGGCGCGTGCGACATGGACCGCGGTCAGGAATTGTTCGAGGGCGGCGACGGTGGCAACTGCATGGGCACGTTCCTGTTCTACCGCGGGATCGACCGCCGGGGGCGGAGGGGGCGGCGCCGGAGCGTGCATCAGGAACTCCTGGGCCGCCTGCTCGAAGGAGAGGCCGTCGGTGGCGTTCGCGGGCGCTTTCGGCTCCACCTGTCGCGCCAGGTCGGCGACCGTCTGCTCGAGATCCGGATCGTGCCGCGCGAGGGCGAGCGCGGTGCGGTACTGCGCGAGGGCTTCGACGAGCGCGCCCTGCCGATGGAAGACATCGGCCAGGCCACGAATCGCGGCAAGGTTCTCGGGAGCGCTCCGCAGCACCTGCTGCAGCTCCTGCTGCGCGTCCGCGAACTGCTGGAGCTCGACAAGCGCGCGTCCAAGGGTCACACGGGCGGACAGATACGAGGGATGCACCGCGAGCCCTGCGCGGCACACGTCGACCGCTTCCTGAAACATCGCGGCGCGACGGTACTCTTCGGCGAGCTGGGCGAAGGCGATGGACGACGGGTCGTGCTGGACCCGTCGTCGGAGGTCTTCGAGACGTGAGCTGTCGGCCACCGTGGCGCGGCTACTGAACGACGACGGTCTGAAGTACCGACGTGTTCTGTCGGCCCGTCGCATCGGTCACCGTCAGCTGCACGGTCCACGCGCCGATGGCATTCGGAGTGAATGTCGTCGTCGGATTCGCGCTGCCGCTTCTCGTGACCACTACCGGCGCCGGGCTCGTAATCGTCCAGAAGTAGTTCACGATCACTCCCGTGGACGGTGAACCGTCGAGCGCGACTGCCGTGTTCACCGAGGCCGGATTGGGCAGCATCGTGAACTGCGCCGAGGGTCCGGCGCCGGCTGCAACTGTCACCACCGACACCGTGGGTGTCGATCGCGTGCCCTGACTGTTCGTCACGACAAGCGACACTGCATACGGCCGCGCAGCGGTGAATGTATGCGTGGTCAGCGAGCCCGAACCGTGCGCCGTGCCGTCGCCGAAGTCCCAATCCCAGCCGGTCACCGTTGATTGGGCGCTCGCGCATGCAGTGCCGGACAGGCTCGACGGACAGCTGCCCGTGCCGTTGAACAGCACCGTGGCACCCGCCGCCGGCGCAGCCGGCGTGATGCTCGTGATGACGGCCGTCGGCGTTTCAGTGGTCGGCGGCACCACGTCGCCGGGCGTGAGGCGGATCACGGCCTGAAACTGGCCACCGGCCTGGTTCAGGATGCCGGACGAGGCCGCGTCCGACCCGATGGGCGTGGCGATCAGCGTCACCGTGCTGCCGAGTCCGCCGGCGCTCGGTCCGGCTGGGGCCGTGTAGACCGTCTTTGCCGTGCCGTCGGATCCTGTCGTCAGCGTGCGTGCGGCCAACGTGCCGAAATCCCGTGTCTGGCCGTTCACCTGCATTTCCAGACGCACGGTGAGATTCGGGTATGGCGCTCCGCCCGGGTTGAAAGCCTTGACCACAACCTGCGACTGCGCGGTGCCGTTCTGCGGCAGCGTATCCGGCAGCGCCGCGACGCTCAGGGCAATGGCGAGGCTGGACGGCCCGGTGACGCTCGGCACGTCGGCCTGATGAACGGTACAAGCGGCAATCGCGAAAAGCGAAACCGCCGCGGCGTAGACAAGAAGCTTTCGCATGACTTTTACTGATCCCCGAAGTTTGCGAAATCGATGCTGATCGAGCCCGTGGCACTGACCGCGTTGCCGACGAGGTCCTGCCCGTAAAAGGTCACGTCAGCGATCATCGAGAGCACCTGGGCGCCGGTGCGAAGCTGCACGAGCGGCGACTCCTGCTTCGCCTGCACACGCACCAGGGGGAATCCCATTGTCACCGTCGACGTGCTGGGGATTGTGGCAGTTGACGCCGTGTCGAACGCGAACGGCACGTCGACGCCTTCCTGGTTCCGTCCGTCCGTGCGGCGATACGACACGCGCACGCGGGTGATCGTCACCGAGTTGTTCGAGCTCGGCGCCGGCGTCGTCGCGCCCGGAAGGCCGATGTCCTTGAGCGCGAGGTGCAGGCCGGCCTGTCCGTTGTCGGCGAACACCGTCGGACACGGGGTTGCCAGCGAGCACGATCCGCCAGTCGTGACAATTGAAAACACGTCGGAGTTGAGACTCGAGGTGGCCGTGCCCGCCGCAACAGCGCCGCGGATGCCGAGCACCGAGTCGACCACAAGGATCACGGGCGAGCGGCCGTCACGCACGACGCTGCCGCACGAGGTCGTCGCCGCAATCAGCGCGGCGGCTGTCAGAACGCGAGTGGTGATTCGCATAGCCTTCATAAAGTCCTGCCGCTAGCTCTTGATGATGCGCGGTGTGATGAAGATCAACAGTTCTTGGCTGCTGTCCTGCGCATCGTCGCGCTTGAACAGCCACTTGAGAATCGGAATGCTCCCGAGCCCAGGCGTGCGGTCCGTTTTGTACTGTTCGGTGCTGACGTAAATGCCGCCGATGACCGTGGTCTGTCCGTCGCTCACTTGAACTGAGGTATTCGCGCTCTGCGTGTTGATCGGCGGAATGCCGTTGACAGCCCTCCCGAAGTCGGCCTGCCCGTTCTCGAGCGAGATTTTCATGATGACCGTGTTGGACGCCGTGATCTGCGGCGTCACCTTCAGGATCAGCGCCGCGTCCTTGAACTGGACGGTCACCGTGTTGTTGGCCACCGTCTGAATCGGAATCTGCGTGCCCTGCTTGATCTCGGCTTCGACGTTGTTCTGCGTCGACACGCGCGGCGTCGACAGCACGCGGCCGTTGCCGGATGTTTCGAGCGCCGACAGCGCGACGTCGAGGTTGAATGCGCCGTTGATCGAGCCGAGCTGCAGGCCGACGGCACTCGGCGCGCCGGGCACCGGCAGATTCACGGCCGTCGGCAGGCCGCCCGTCGTGCCGGTCGTGCCGCCCGACAGCGTGCCGCTGTTCGGGAACGCGAGGTTCGTCGTGTTGCCGAGCGCCGGATCGGCGCGGCCGTTGAAGCCCCACTGCACGCCGAGCGTCCGCTGGAAGTTCTTGTTCACCTGGACGATGCGCGCTTCGATTTCGACCTGGGGCTGCGCGCGATCAAGCGTCGCGATCAGGTCGGATGCGTTAAGCACACGATCGGGCAGGTCCGTGATGATCAGCGTGTTCGTGCGCGGATCCACCTGCACCGTGCCGCGCGCCGACAGCACGGCCTTGGTGAGAAGCGCCTGAAGATCTTCCGCCTTCGCGTAGCTGAGCGTCTTGGTGAACGGACGGAGCTCGCCGGAGAGCGCCTGCGCGTCCGCCAGCTTCTGCCGCTGCCCTTCTTCCTCGGCCAGCACGGTCAGCGGCGCGATACGGATGATCGTGCCGTCCACGTTGTACCCGAGCTTGTTCGCGCGCAGGATGATGTCGAGCGCCTGATCCCACGGGACGTCCTTCAGCGCGACGTCAACCGATCCGGTGACCGTCGGGTCGATGACGATGTTCAGGCTGCTGATTTCCGAGAATGTGCGGAGCACAGCCCGAAGGTCCGCGCCCTGAAAATCCAGGCTGACCGAGTTTCCCGTGAAACGTCGCGAGCCGGTCGGCACCTGCACCGGCGGGGCGGCCTGCTCGGGCGCGGCCGGCGCGCGCGTCTGTGCCTGCCCGATCTGCGCCTGCGGCCGAGGAGCGTTGAGTCCGAGCGCGGTAATGGGATCAACCGCAGACCGGTTCGCCATCACCAGCGCCTGCATGGCGTCGGGGCGGTTGGAGGCCGGCGCGGTCGCCGCGACCGGCCTGGCAGCGGGCGGCAGCACATACGGCGCGCCCTTCGTGCTTGACCGGTCGAAGTCGATCACCACGGTGTTGCGGTCAGCGCGGACGCGATGCGCCACCGGCTGAGACAGATTCACGCGAACGCGCGGGCTGCCGCCGCTCGTCGCGTCGCCGGGTTCAACGGTGACGCCCGCAATCGGCCCCTTCACATTCGCGGCGAAGCTCGCGAGCCCGTCCACCGAGACGTTGCGGAAATCGATGTAGACGGTCAGCGGATCCGGGCGCGTGGCCACGTACGGAACCGGATCGCTTGCCTCGATAACGAGCGAGGTGCCCGCGTTCGTCGCGCGCGACGTAATCGTCTTCAGACGGACGACTGGCGCCGCGGCTGTCGTGCCGTTACTGGATTCCCCACTCGACGCGACGGCGAGACCGCCCGCCAGTACCACCGCGACGAGGAGGGCGTAGGCCTTTGTCAGTCTCACTTGGCGTCCTCAAGCCCTCGCAACAGCTTGCGAATCTCGCGCTGTTTGATTACCGAGAGCGGGTCGTTGACTTCCTGCTCGATGACGAGCCCCTGCGGCGTGATCGATTTGATCGATCCGTCCAGCAGCTTGTCTCCCTGGTGCACGACGTACGTCTTGTTGTCCGGGCCCATGACCATGGCGACCATCTTGCCGCGGCTCTCCATCACACCTCGCACGGAGATCTCCGCGACGCTCATGCCCGCCGGTCCGCCCTCGCCTTTCTTCGCCTGATTCCGTCCGTTGCCCCCCGCGCTGATCAGATTCAGAAACGGATCGCGCCTTCCCGCCGGGTCGTACGCGTACGCCTCGACCGGCGCGGGCTTCGCCGCCACCGGCGCAGGCGCGGGCTTCGCCGCCACCGGTGCAGGCGCCGGCTTCGGCGGCTGGGCAGGCGCTTTCGTCTGCTGCGCGCCAAGAACCGTCGTGGCCGACGCCACGAAAACCGCGAGGCTCAGTGTCTGCAGGGCACGCATCTCTAGGTGCCCTTCGGCGCGGCTGCCCCACGTCCCGCTCCACGTCCCGCCCCACCACGTCCCGCCCCACGTCCCGCCGGCACGTTGCCCGGCTGTGGCCGCTCCAGCAGCACGAAGGTCGTCGCCACGCAGGTGGCGGTGATCGTCGAGTCGGCGGAACCGGATCTGTCCTTGCCTTTCACGTCGAGCCCGCTGATGTTGACGATGCGCGTGAACTTGCTGACGCGATCGAAGAAGAGCGCGAGGTTGTGATACGTGCCGTCGAGTTCGAGGTTGATCGGCCACTCGGCGTGCAGCTGCTTGGTGACCGTCGGCGCCGGCTTGAAGCTCTTGATCAGCAGATTCGACTGCGTCGCCACCGTCTGCATCCGGCGCAGCAGATCCGCCGCGTCTTTTTCTTCCGGCAGCACCGCTTTGAGGTTGTTCAGCCGCTCTTCGAGATCGCCCACCTGGCTGCGAAATTCCGGGAGCTTTTTTGCGGTATTGAGGCCCATCGCGAGGTCTTTGCGGAGGACCTCGAGCTGCACCTGACGCGACACGAGCTCGGCCCTCGTCGGCCACTCGTAGTAATAGACAAATCCGCCCACGCCCGCGAACGCGAGCAGCAAAAACGCGCCAACCTGCCCATACCAGGGCAATCGTGTGAGGCTCAGCTCCATGTTGCTATCCAGCCGTATCGGGGTATCGCCCGTCCGGCTTTACTTCTTCCCTCCGCGCCCGGCGGCTGCCGCCGGCGCCGGCGTCGGTTCACCGGGCGTCTGGAACACGGCCTTCAGCTGGAACTTCACGATTTCCGGCGCCTGCGTCGTCGCCGCCTCAGCCTGGCTGCTGACGATGTCGACCGACTTCTTGAAGTAGCCCGACGACTCGAGATTGCCGACGAAGTCGGACACCCCGGTCTGCGTCGTGCTCCTCCCGTCGATCGTGATCGATGTGTCGTCCTGCTTCAGAGTGGTCAGCCACAGCATCGGGGGCAGCGATCGGCTCAGCTGGTCGAGCATGTGCACCGGCCCGGTCTGGCTCTTGCGGAGCTGCTCGATCAGCACGACGCGCTGCTGCAGCTGCGCTTTCTGCTGCTCGAACGCCTGCACCTGCTGAATGATGCCGTGCAGCCGCGTCGTCTCGGACTGCGCGGTGGCGATTTCGGCGTCCATCTGGGTCGACTCGCGCGCAAGCAGCCAGTAACGCCAGCCGACGACGCCGGCCGTGAGGACCAGGATGAAGCCGCACGCGAGCGTGATCTTCTGCCCGGCCTGGAATGTCGCCTTCTTCTTCTTGGCTTCGCGTTCGACGGCGAGAAGGTTGATGCGAATCATCGGTCGCCCGCCGTTCGAAGCGCGAGACCGACGGCCACGGCCGCGGCCGTCTGCACGCCCTCCGGATCCGAAATCCCCAGCTTCCCGGGTTCGAATCCGATTTTCTGGAAGGGATTGAACGGCTCGATCACCGTCGCGAACCGATCTTCGAGCGCTTTCCGGAATCCGTCGACGCGCGAGGCGCCGCCGCTGAGGAGCACCCGATCGATCCTGTCGGAGGTCGCCGTCGCCTTGAAGAAATCGAAGGTCTTCTGAATTTCCAGCAGGACGTTTTCCGTCATCGCATGCAGCACGGGCTGCACGAGGTCAAACGTCACGCCTTCCACCGGCTCTCCCTTCTTGGCGGCCTCGGCCATGTCGAACGGCAGATTCAATTCCTTCTGGACCGCCTCGGTGTAGGCGTTGCCGCCCATCGAGATGTCGCGCGTGAACACCGACTGATCGCCGCTGATGATGTTGATGTTGATGGCGCTCGCGCCGGCATTCAGCAGCACGACTACAGCCTGCGGGTCGCCGCCGTAGTTCATCTCGTAGGCGTTCTGCAGCGCGAACGCGTCAACGTCCACAACCACGGGCGTCTTTCCGGCTTGCGCGATCACGCCGGTGTAGTCGGCGATCTTTTCTTTCTTCGCCGCGACGAGCAGGACGTCCATCGTCCCCTTCGAATCGGGTCCCGTCCCCGCGTCGAGGATCTGATAGTCGAGATTGACGTCCTGAATGTCGAACGGGATGTACTGCTCCGCTTCCCAGTAAATCGATTCGCTCAGTTCCGCCTCGGTCATGACCGGCAGGCTGATCTTCTTGACGATCACGGCATTGCCCGACAGCGACGCGGCGACTTCCTTGCTCTTGAACGCCTTGTTCTCGAACAGCCGCTTGATGGCGTCGGCCACCGCGGTGCCGTCGATGATGGCGCCGTCGACGATGCTGTCGGGCGGGATCGGCTCGATGCCGACCGCCGTCACCTTGAAGCTTTTGCCCGACGCCTTCAGTTCGACGGCCTTGACGGCGCTCGACCCGATGTCGAGCCCGACGACTGGCCTTGATTTCTTAGACAAACCAAACACGGCACACCCTCATGCGCAAAGCCGATACCAGCGGAGGTCACTCGGCGGATTTGCAAAATCCGGAGCGACCCGACAGCATTCGATGCCCTGGCGGACGCGGCAAGAGTGCCGCCTCTTACAATTTCGTTAGTGGATCACGAAATTGCCGGCCGACACCTATTAGCGTTCCCCGCTCCCTTATCGGACGGTTGCCTCCTCAGCTTGACAGTCCCCCGAAACGTTCGTATCATCAGGGTTTGTCGTTGTCGGACCAGGCCGGGCCGAGCCCACCAAAGCTCGTGTAAGCCCGCTTGCCACCCCAACACAACGGTTTCTTACGGCGAAAGGGTTTTTGGGAATGTCTACGTTCATCGCCAGCGCCGATCACGCCGCCAGCAGCGTCCGCTGGCATCTGATCGACGCCGACGGGCAGGTGCTCGGCCGCATCGCGACGAAGGCGGCGCGTCTGCTCCAGGGCAAGCACAAGCCGACCTACACGCCCTTCATCGACACCGGCGATCACGTCATCGTCATCAACGCGTCGAAGGTCAAGCTGACCGGCCGCAAGGAAGATCAGAAAATCTATCGCCAGCACAGCGGTTATGAAGGCGGGCTTCGCGAGACGCGCGTGCGCATCGTGCGCCAACGGCATCCGGAGCGCCTGGTCGAAGATGCCGTGCACGGCATGCTCCCGAAATCCAAGATGGGCGCAGCGATGTATCGCAAGTTGAAGGTGTACGCCGGCGCGGATCATCCGCACGCGGCGCAGAAACCGTCCAAGCTCGAGGTCGCGTAACGTGACAGCAGCGCAGTACTACGCAACGGGCCGGCGGAAGACGTCGACGGCCCGCGTGTTCCTTCGCCCCGGCTCCGGGGCCATCAGCGTCAATCGTCGGCCCTTCGAAGCGTTCTTCCCCAGAGAAGCTCTGCGCATGCAGATTCGGACGCCGCTGGTGCTGACCGAAACCGCCGATAAGTTTGACGTGATGGCGACGGTCGCTGGCGGCGGCGTCTCCGGACAGGCGGGCGCGGTGCGCCTCGGGATCGCGCGCGCGCTGGTTTCGTACAACGCCGAGCTGCGCAAGGCGCTCAAGAGCGAAGGACTCCTGACACGCGACGCCCGCGCGAAGGAACGCAAGAAGTACGGCATGGCCGGAGCGCGCAAGCGTTTCCAGTTCAGCAAACGGTAAGGGAGGCTTTTTGGTCGCGATCGCATTAAAGGATCTACTGGAGGCGGGGGTTCACTTCGGCCACCAGACGAAACGGTGGAACCCGAAGATGAAGGAATACATCTTCGGCGAGCGCAACGGCATCTACATCCTCGACCTGGGCAAGACGCTGAAGCTGGTTCGCGATGCCGAAGAGTTCGTGAGCAAACTCGCCGCCGAAGGACGGACGATCCTTTTTGTCGGGACCAAGCGCCAGGCCAAAGACGTCATCGCCGAAGAAGCCCTGCGCTGCGGGATGTACTTCGTCAACGAGCGCTGGCTCGGCGGCCTGTTGACCAACTTCGCGACGATTCAGCGCAGCCTCGGCCGTCTCCGCGACATCGAAGCGATGTCGACCGACGGCCGCTACGACACGCTCTCGAAGAAGGAAATCGCGCGCAACGAGAAAGAGCGCCGCAAGCTCGCGAAGAACCTCGAAGGCATCCGCTCCATGTCCCGCCTGCCCGACGCCGTGTTCATCGTGGACACGAAGAAGGAGCAGATTGCGGTCGACGAGGCGCGCAAGCTGAAGATTCCGGTCATCGGCGTCGTCGACACGAACTGCGATCCCGACGAAGTGGATTTCGTCATCCCGGGCAACGACGACGCGCTCCGGTCGATCCGGCTGTTTGCCTCCCGCATGGCCGACGCCGTGCTGAACGGCCGGGGCCTGAAGGAATCGATCGACGCTGACGCCACCCGCGACGGCGCAGGCGCCGAGGGCGGCGACGATCGGCGTGCCGCGTCGCGCGCGCCGCGCCGCACCCGCGAAGCGGCCCCCGCATCGGCCTAGCGGCCTCCAAGAGATCGTTTAATCCGGCGATTTCGTGATTTGGTGACTTCACCAGATCACGCGATCGCCCAATGGCTCAATCCATGAGTATTACTGCCGCAGACGTAAAGAAGCTCCGCGACGCGACCGGCGCGGGCATGATGGAATGCAAGGCCGCCCTCACCGACGCCAACGGCGACTTCGAAGAAGCGAACACCATCCTCCGCAAGCGCGGCCTCGCGTCGGCGGCGAAGAAAGCCGGCCGGACGACCAGTGAAGGCCTGATCGGCAGCCGCCTTGCGCCGGATCACTCGGGCGGCGTCCTCGTCGAGGTGAACTGCGAGTCCGACTTCGTCGCGAGGACCGACGACTTCCAGGCGCTCGTCCAGGACATCATGACGGCCATCGACAAGGCCGGCGACGCCGCCAGCGACGGGTGGATCACCGACCCGAACGGGCCCGTGGTCGCCCTGCTCAAGCCTGTCATCGGCAAGCTCGGCGAGAACATGGCCGCTCCCCGCCTGGCGCGCTACGCGGGCAAGGGATACGTCGGCCAGTACATCCACACGGGCGGCAAGCTCGGGGTGCAGGTGGAGTTCGCGGGCGTGACGCCCGACGTGGCCACGCGCGACGAGTTCACGACACTCGTGAAAGAGATCGCGATGCAGGTTGCCGCCTCGGGCCCGAGCTACGTCTCGCGCGCGGCGGTGCCCGCGGACGTCGTCGACAAAGAACGCGCAATCTACAGGGCGCAGATGGAGCATTCTGGCAAGCCGGCGAACGTGATCGACAAGATCGTCGACGGCAAGCTCGGCAGCTTCTACTCGCAGGTCGTCCTGGTCGACCAAGCCTCCATCCGCGACCCGAAGGTCTCGGTCAACGAGGTCCTGGCGGCCGCCTCGAAGGCGCTGGGCGCCACGATTTCCGTCTCGCGATTCGCGCGCCTGCGCGTCGGCGAAGCGGCACAATAGCACCACCCCAGCCGGGCGGCACGAAAGGCTATAATCTCCTTTCGTGACCGCCTCGACTGCCCCCGCTTACAAACGCATCCTTCTCAAGCTGTCCGGCGAAGCCCTCATGGGCGAGCAGAACTACGGCATCGATCCCGCCGTGGCCGCGCAAATCGCCCAGGACGTCGCCGAAATCCAGGGGCTGGGCGTCCAGACGGCCATCGTCATCGGCGGCGGCAACATCTTCCGGGGCGTCGCGGCCAGCGCGCGCGGGATGGATCGCGCCACGGCTGACTACATGGGCATGCTGGCGACGATCATCAACGCCCTGGCGCTGCAGGATGCGCTCGAGCAGGCGGGCGTGCCGACGCGCGTCGTCACGGCCATCGAGATGCGGGCGGTCGCCGAGCCGTTCATCCGCCGCCGCGCCATCCGCCACCTCGAGAAGGGCCGCGTCGTCGTGTTTGGCGCCGGCACGGGCAATCCGTACTTCAGCACCGACACGGCCGCCGCGCTCCGCGCGATGGAAATCAAGGCCGACGTGATCCTGAAAGGCACGAAGGTCGACGGCATTTTCGACGCCGACCCGATGCTGCAGCCGAATGCCACGCGTTTCGATCGCATCTCCTACATCCAGGTGCTCGACAAGGGCCTGAAGGTCATGGACGCGACGGCAATTTCGCTCTGCATGGACAACCACCTGCCGATTGTCGTCTTCAATCTGAAAACGCCCGGCAACATCAAACGCGCCGTCATCGGCGAGCCCATCGGCTCGCTGGTCACTGTCTGAGAATCGGTGTCGAGGATCTAGATATATGGACGTCAACGACCTCAAAGGCCTCTACGCGGAATCCATCAAGCGGATGACCGTCGCGCTCGATCACCTCAAGCACGAGTTCTCGGGCGTCCGCACCGGACGCGCATCGGTCACCATGCTCGACGGCGTTCAGGTGGAAGCCTACGGATCGAAGATGCCCCTCAACCAGGTCGCGGGCCTGTCGGTGCCGGAGCCGGCGCTGATCGTCGCGCAGCCGTTCGATCCGGCGCAGCTCGCGGCCATCGAGAAAGCGATCCGCGGAGCCGGCCTGGGGCTCAATCCCGCGAACGACGGCAAGGTCGTGCGGATTCCCCTTCCCTCACTCACCGAGGAGCGGCGGAAAGAGCTGTCCAAGCACGTGCACAAGCTGGCCGAAGAAGGCCGTAACGCGGTTCGCATTGTCCGTCGCGATGCGAACGAGCGTCTGAAGAAGCTGCTGAAGGACTCGAAGATCTCCGAAGACGACGAGCGGAAAGGGCTGGACGAGGTTCAGCGCATCACCGACAACCACATCAAGCTGATCGACGACGCCCAGAAGAAGAAGGACACCGAGCTGCTCAGCAAGTAGTGTCCGCCTTCAGGCGGACCTAAACGATCTCGTCAAACGACGAGATCGCGTCCAGCGACTCCGGGCCTTCGACCGGGCCGTTCCCCGGCCGCACGGCCAGGAGAATCTGGCACCCTGCATCGAGCGCCGCGTTGAGCTCCTCCGCCACATCCGACACGAACAGGATCCGTTGCGGCTGGCGACCGAGTTCGCCCGCGATGCGGCCGTAGCTCTCGACCGACCGCTTCGGCCCGACGGCCGTGTCGAAGAACCTCGAGATCACTGGCGTGAGATCGCCGGCGCTCGCATGGCCGAAGATCAGGCGCTGCGCTTGCACGCTCCCTGAGGAATAGATGGCGATTTCAGCGCCGCTCGCCTTCCACCGCTCGAATGCAGGCGCGACATCGGAAAACAGATCGCCGCGAAGCGCGCCGTCGCGGAAACCCGTCTCCCAGATCTCGCCCTGAATGCGCTTGAGCGACGGCGACTTGCGATCGCGGTCCATCAGCCACGCGAGGTATCCCGCGGCCGCCGCGAAGTCGCCCTTGGGCCACGCGGGCGGCGCTTCCCCAGTCCTCACGTCTTCGAGCCACTCGACGCGCAGCGTCGCCACCGTATCGCGCAGCGCCTCCTCCGCGGCATGCTGCTGCGCGTAGCTGGCGAGCCGTGCGCGCGCGTACGGGAACAACACGTCGTACACGAACGACATCGGCGTCGTCGTCCCCTCGATGTCGAGCAGGACGAGATCGACGCCGTGTTCGCGCAGGCTGAAGGTCACGCCCTGACGGACGTGGGCGGAATATACGCCGGGCCGAAGCAGATCGGCTGGAAGCCGCGATCGACGCCGCTGCTGGTGTAGTGCGGCGTCCAGCCGGAGATGTCCTGAAACAGGCGGATGGCGCGAATCCGGCGATCGCCGCACAAATCGAACCAGTGATGCGTGCCTCGCGGCACGCGGATGAGATCGCCGGCTTCGACTTCGATCGCAAAGACGGGGCCACCATCGGCGGGATGGATGTGAAACAGGCCACGGCCCTCGACGATGAGGCGCACTTCGTCTTCGTCGTGCCAGTGTTCCGAGCTGAATCTTGCGAGCATGGCCTCGAGGCCCGGCGTCTCCGGCTTCACGTCGATGACGTCCGCCGTGACGTACCCGCCGCGCGCTTTCAGCTCGTCGATCTTGCCGGCATACGCGGCGAGGATGGCGTCCGCGCTCGCGCCGTCCGGGACGTGCCCATCCGGCGTCCAGCGTTCGAATTCGATCCCGCGGCCGATGAGATACGCCCCGACCGCCTGATGGTCGTTCAGCGTCCGGTGCTCTTCAGGAATTCTGACTACCGCCATGATGGGCCTCCTCGCGTCCGGCCAATCGCCTCGAACAGAAACTCGAAAATCTCCACGTGACGCTCCGCGTCGGCAAGCGACTCACCCCAGGTGTACAACCCGTGGCGCCGCAGCAGGAACGCATGCGCGTCAGGATGGCGATCGAGGGCGTCGCCCACGCGGCGCGCGAGCCGCGCCATGTCCTGGTCGTTGGCCACGATCGGCACCAGCTCCCGGTGCTCGTGCGACGTGACGCCGGCGAGCCCTTTCAGCATCTCGTAGCCTTCGATCGCGACGCAGGCGACCTCGTTGTCAGGACCCGGCGCCGCGGCGTCGGAAAGCATCGTGCTCCAAACCGAATGCGTATGCAACACCGCGCCGGCGCCGCGCCGGCGGACGATCTCGACATGCAGCAGCGTCTCCGCTGAGGGCTTCCCTCCCGCGCGCCCGACGACGCGGGCATGTTCATCGCACTGCAGGATGTTCGACGCGCGAAGCGCGCCCTTCGGCAGCGAACTGGCGGTAATCGCGAGACGCAGCGGCGTGCGCGAGACGACGGCGCTGAAGTTGCCGCTCGTGCCCAGGACCCACCCGCGCGAGTAAAAGCGCCGGCCGACAGCGGCCAGTTCCGCGGCGATCTTCCGGTTAGTCGCCAAAGGTGACGCCCAGCGCTCTGGCGGTGAGCAGCAGATCCGAGTCCATCGGGACATTCTTGATCTTGCCGACGACGTCCTCGAGCGGGCGCGCCACGATATCGGGAGGAGCAAACGCCACCATCGTCCCGAACTGTCCCTGCTGGACGAGCTCGACGGCCTTGCCGCCGAACCGTGTCGCGAGCGCCCGATCGAAGCTGGTGGGTGCGCCGCCGCGCTGCAGGTGCCCCAGCACCACCGACCGGGTTTCTTTGCCCGTGCGGTCCCCAAGCAACGCACACACATGCGCGCCGATGCCACCCAGCCGCTCAACGTGTTTGTCGCTGGCCGCCTCCTGCAGGACGGCGCTCCCGCCTTTCGGAAACGCGCCCTCGGCGACGACGACGATGCTGAACTTCGCGCCCCACTTGTCGCGCGCGCGGAGGCGCTCGGCGACGACCTCGATGTCGAACGGAATCTCGGGAATCAGAATCGCATCCGCGCCCCCGGCGACGCCGGCATACAGCGCAATCCATCCCGCGTGACGGCCCATGACCTCCACGACCATCACGCGGTGATGCGCTTCGGCCGTCGTATGCAGGCGATCGATCGCGTCGGTCGCGAACGCCACGGCCGTGTCGAAGCCGAAGCAGTTCGTCGTGCCGACGATGTCGTTGTCGATGGTCTTCGGGACGCCGACGAGAGGAATGCCGCGTTTGAAGAACTCGTGGCCGATCGCGAGCGTGCCGTCGCCGCCGATGGCGACCAGCGCGTCGAGGCCCATCTTGTGGAACATGTCGATTACCCGCTCGCCA
>Ga0315281_10008592_pt1 | contig 14272 bp, 12 predicted proteins | sample YL17G07_0_MG_FD_204540 | JGI IMG/M metagenome (GOLD analysis project Ga0315281, IMG submission 204540) | Sediment microbial communities from Yellowstone Lake, YNP, Wyoming, USA - YL17G07_0 | ecosystem: Environmental > Aquatic > Freshwater > Lake > Sediment | place: USA: Wyoming | collected...
CGACGTCCATGATGACGCCGCCCTTGAGCATCTGGGCGAGGCCCTTCTTCACGGCCCACGTCCCCGTCGCCGAAGCGCCGTTCGCGGCCACGCGGTCATTCGCAGCAACCATCTTCATTCCTCCAGGAAAGGGAGCGTGTGTGCCTCAGTGTAGCGAATCTGAGCGGAAGCGCGGCTTACCCGTCTTCGAACAGCGCTCGGTAGCCGCGCGTGGCGGCCCAGGCGGCCGGGAGCGCGAGCAAGGGCAGCAACGGCACGTGGTATCGCGGGTCGCCGAAGAACACGACCGAGACGGCGGCCCAGACGCCGATGGCGGCGAGCGGCAGCGCCACGCCCGGCACCCGCGCCCGGAGGAGCAGCACGCTGCCGGCGGCGGCGAGCAGGAGCAGCGCGTAGTACCAGAGATCCGAGAGCTGGCCGATGCCGGTACGGGCATCCGGCGCGAAATGCGGGTGGCCGGGCGGTTCGTACCACGCGATGAACGAGCGGTCGTTGCGGAAGGTCTCGAAGATCTTCGCCGGCGCGCGGGCGACCGTCGCCAGCGGGTGATGCGCCACGTAGCGCAGCGCGGCGTCACGCGCGAGCGCATCGAATCGGACTTCCTTCTCGGGATCGGCGAGGTCAGCCGTGTCGCGGTCGAACGCTGCCACGGGCGCGTTCACGAGCGCGCCGGTGGCGTCCGAGTTGTTTCCCGTCCAGAGATTGATGCCGAGGTTGGTCGCGACCGGCGCGAACGTGTCGAGTTGCACGGCGTTGCGCACGGCCCACGGCGCCAGGGTCAGCGCCGCTGCGGCGATGACGATCGCGGCATGCGCGGCTGATTTGCGCCGCTGGTCGCGCGCGAAGCCGCCGAGCGCCCACCACGACGCGAACAGCGCCAGCACAAGCAGCAGCCCCTGTGCGCGGACCAGCGTCGCGGCGCCGAACACGACACCCGCCAGCGCGGCGTTCCACCTGGACGATCTGGCCTGCGTGCCGAGGAGGAAGCCGGCCATGATCAGGAAGGTGAACAGGACCTCGCTCATGAGCACTGAGCTGTAGAGGATCAGGCTGGGCGTTAGCGCCACGACGCAGCCGGCGATGGCGCCCGCCCGCTGTGTGAGCAGCCGACGCGCCAGCTCGGCCGCCAGCACGGCGGTCAGCGCGCCGAGCACGGCCTGCGCTAGCCGGGCCGCGCCTCGCGAGTTGCCAGTTGCCTTGTAGACGGCGCCGAGGAAGATCGGGTAGCCCGGTGGCCAGCGCGATGTCGCGGCGCCGCCCGGAAGCACGTAGCCGTGCCCGCCGGCGATCTCGCGGCCGAAGAGGTCGTACCAGCCGGCGTCGTTAGTTGTCGCTGGCGGGTGATCGAACTGGCTGGACACGATCGCGCGCGGCGCCAATGCCAGCAGGAAGATTGCGAGGAGCACGGCGAGCCACTTCGCGGGGGGGGGGGGCCTCATCGCGCCATCATGCGCCAGCGCGTTGGCGGGGACAAGTGGGCGGGGTGCTGATGCGCGCGGCGCGGGCCGTCGCTTGCGGCCGCCTGCGATCAGGCGAGGCCGGGGTTGAGCTGGGTGCCGGGGGCGAACTCGCGCGCGACGGTGGCCGGCGCCTCGCCCGCGAGCAGGGCGCGGATCGCGGGCAGCGCTGCCTGCGCTGCCTCGATGCCGGCGTCGAGGCAGCGCACCATGCCGAACGGTGAGTTGCCGTTCACGTGCCCCATGGGTGGCCGGATGACGAGGTCTGCCGTGCGGCCGGCCGGCAGCGGCCGCGTGACGGCGTTGATCGTGAACGGCACGCCGGCGATCGTCCGGGCGAAGGGCACGCCCGCCATCTTCTCCGCCAGCCACTTTGCCGGCGCAATCAGGCTGGGGTGCAGCTCGTACGGCTGCCCCAGCTCGACCGCGACAACGATATCGGCGCCGAGGCCGGCGGCTGCGCTGACAGGGGCCGAGCCCCAGAAGCCGCCATCGAGCAGGTAGCGGCCCTGGTGGGCGACCGGGCGCGCCAGCATCGGGATGGCGATGCTGGCTTCGATCGCGTCGATGATCGGGCCGTAGGTGATCACCACTTCGCGGTGCGCGACGATGTCCGAGGCGGTCGCGGCGTACGGGGTCGGCAGGTCCTCGATGTGGTGGCCGGCGAGTGCCTCGTAGAAGCGCCGCGAGAGGCGGTTGTTGTGGCGCAGCTTCAGCCGGTGCCGGAAGAAGTTGATCACCTCGAAGTTGGGGCAGTCGCGGATGCCTTCGTCCAGCTCCTGCGACGACCGGCCGACGGCGTAGGCGCCGCCGTAGAGCGAGCCGATGCTGGTGCCGGCGACGGCATCGATCTTGATGCCGGCCTCGTCGAGCACGCGCATGACGCCGACGTGCGCCGCGCCCTTGGTGCCGCCGGCGCCCAGCGCCAGTCCGAGCTTGAGTGTCCTCATGATGCCGCTCCGCCTGCGGGGTGTGCCTCTATGTGCCGCGTTGCATAGAGTCTACATAAAGTATCGTGCGGCGATTGTGCACCGAGAGCTTTGGCGCGTCAACCGGCATCTCACAGTCGTGTCAAGATTCGGGGCTGGCAGGCTCCTGATGGCGCGGCGGCGCCACCCCCGCGAATGAACATGAACTGGCGCGGCGGACCGAGCACCTCACCCCCGACCCCTTGTATCCACGCAGTGGAGATACAAGGGGAGCCCCGGCCGGACTCTGAATCTACGTTCAAGGCAGGCTCACGGCCTACCGGTGCAGGGGGCCTCAGCCGGGTTTGAAGGCGGGGTTGCCGTCGTCGGCCGGGGCGACTTCGATGTAGTCGGCGGCGCAGTAGCCGGCGATGCGGCGGGAGATCTCGTTGAGGTCGCTCTTGTCGAAGCCGGAGGAGACGAGCGTGATGCTGCCGTCCGGCTCCACGAGGTAGAGCGTGGGCGTGGCGTCCGGGTCGTAGCGCTTCGAGACGGAGAGCGACGGCGCGTCGAGCAGGACCGTCGGGCGGAAGGCGTGCTTCCGTACGAAGGCGCCCGCCGTGGCCGCGTCGTCCTGCGCGATCGCCCAGAACGACCAGCCGATGTTCTCGTACGCGTCGTAGAGGCGGTTCAGGTAGGGGGCGGCCAGCTTGCAGGAGCCGCAGCCGGCCTGCCAGAACGCCAGCAGCACGGGGCCCTTGCCGACGGCTTCGTGCAGGCTGTACTCCAGGCCGTCGAGACCCTGCAGCGTGAAGCCGGGTGCTCGGTCGCCCGGCCCGATCATGGCCGCGCCCCCGTGCCCGACCACGCTGCGCCTTCGGGCGCCAGGGCGCGGATGCGGGCGACGGCCGGCGGCAGGACGTCGAGCAGGCGGTCGATGTCGTCCATGGTGTTCTCCGTGCCGAGGGTGAGGCGCAGGCTGCCGCGCAGGTACGCCTCAGGCACGCCCATAGCAACGAGCACATGCGACGGTTCCAGCGATGCCGTGGTGCAGGCGCTGCCGCTGCTGGCGGCGATGCCCTCGAGGTCGAGCGCGAGCAGCACGGCTTCGCCCTCAACGTGCTCGAACGCGAAGCTGGCGCTGTTCGGCAGGCGGCGCGCGCGGTCGAGCGGGCCGGTGATGATCGTGCCGGGCACCCGCCGCGGCACTTCATCGAGCAGGCGGTCGCGCATGGCGATGAGCTTCGCGTTGCGCGCGTCCAGCTCGTCGCTGGCGAGGCGGAGGGCGGTGGCGAGGCCGACGGCGCCGGGCACGTTCTCGGTGCCGGCGCGGCGGTTGCGCTCCTGCGAGCCGCCTAGCGTCTGCGGCAGGAAGGGCGTGCGGCCGCGGATGTAGAGCGCGCCCACGCCCTTCGGGCCGTAGATCTTGTGGGCGGCGATCGACAGCAGGTCGACGCCGAGGGCATCGACGTCGAGGCTGAGCGCGCCGGCGGCCTGCACGGCGTCGGTGTGGAAGGCGATGTGCGGATCGTGCGCTTTGACGATGCGCGCCGCCTCGGCGATGGGCTGTACCGTGCCGACCTCGTTGTTGGCGTACATGATGCTCACGAGCACCGTACCGGCGTCGAGCGCGTCGCGGAGGGCGTCGAGCCGGACGAGGCCCTCGCCATCGACGGGGAGGTACGTGATGCGGAACCCGTCCTTCGAGAGCGCGTCGCACTCGTGCAGCACGGCGTGATGCTCGACGTGGGTGGTGATGATGTGATCGCCGCGGCCGGAGGCGCGCGCGGCGGTCGCGACGCCGCGCAAGGCGAGGTTGTCGGATTCGGTGCCGCCGCTGGTGAAGACGACCTCGTTGGGCTTGCAGCCGAGGACCTCGGCGACCGTGCGGCGCGCGGCGTCGAGCCCCTTGCGGGCCTCACGGGCCTCGGCGTAGATGCTGCTGGGGTTGCCCCAGGCGCTCGTCAGGTACGGCAGCATCGCGGCGACGACGCGCGGGTCGGGCGCGGTCGTGGCTGCGTGGTCGAGGTAGATGCGCTGCTGGCGGCTGGTGGCTGGTCGCTGGTCGCTGGTCATCGCGCTCATGATAGCGCTGCGGCCCAGATCAGAGAGCAGACGGCAGAGAGCAGGGGCGCGCCGCGCAGCAAACAGCAAACAGCAAACAGCAAAGACCGGACGGCACAGAGCAGGGAGCAGAGAGTAGGGTCGGCGACCAGCGACGAGCGACTAGCGACCGCCTGCTACGCGGCCTTGGAGTCGCGGTAGGCGTAGAGGGCGAGGAGGACTTCGACGACGGCGGGGTCGAACTGGGCGCCAGAGTGCGCGCGGATCTCGCTGCAGGCGGCTTCGGTGGAGTGGGCGGGCTTGTAAGGACGCGGCGACGTGATCGCGTCGAAGGTGTCGGCGACGGCGAAGATGCGGGCGGCGAGCGGTATCTCCTCGCCCCGCAGCCCGCGCGGGTAGCCGGCGCCGTCGTAGCGCTCGTGGTGACAGAGCACCAACTCGCCGGCGGTGGCGAGGAAGCGCACGTTCTTGAGCATGTTGTAGCCGTGCTCGGGGTGCTTGCGGATCTCCTCCCACTCGGCCTCGTCGAGCGGGCCGGGCTTGCGCAAGATGGCGTCCGAAATGCCGACCTTGCCGACGTCGTGCAGCATGGCGCCGTGCTTGAGATCGACCCACTCGCGCGTGCCCTCGACGATGCCGAGCACCCTGCCGATCTGCAGCGAGAGGTCCGCCACGCGCGCGGAGTGGCCGTGCGTCTCGGTGTCGCGGAGGTCGAGCGCGGCGACGAGCGCGCTGAGCGTCTCGTGGTAGGCCACCTCGAGTTCATCGGTCAGCGCCTGCACTTCGGCGTTCTTCTGGCGCAGCTCCGTCACCGTGCGCTCGGTGCGGCCGACGTACTGCTTCATGGTGAAGCGCACCATGAGCGCCGGCGCGACGAAGCCCAGCATGCCGTAGATGCCGAACAGGTCGTAGGCGCCCGCGAGCGCGAACGCGAGGAACCCCATGAGCACGAAGTGCGGCGCCAGCCAGAGGAACTTCTCGCGCCAGACGGCGCGCGCGCTGATGCCGTTGGTGAGCGCGATGACCAGGCTGACGAGCACGCTGCTGACTGCGAAGTCCGCGAGCGCGGCGAGCACGGCCGCGACGGCGCTCAGGGCTTCTGTGTGGCGCCACGGGACCGCGGCCACCGAGTGGTAGACGTAGGTGGCCGCCAGCCCGCTGCCGATGAAGGCGCTGGCGTTGAACAGCAGCTTGTAGGGCGGCCTGCCGCGGCCGGCGTGGCCGCCGATGGCGATGAGCGGGCCGACGATCAGCACGCCCATGGGGCCGATGACGATGGCGGTCGTGAGCAGGAACAGCGCGCTGATCGAGAGGCGGCTGTCGCCGTAGAGGTCGATGTCGAATCGCTCGGCGGCGACGGCGAGGGCCGCCAGGACGACGAGCGCGTCCCAGACGAGGGCACCGCCCCGCGCCGCCGTGACCGCCGACGCCAGGATCGCCAGCACCGAAAGCCAGCCGATGAGCAGGCGGGCGCGCGGGGGCAGCGAATCGGCGGCCGGGCGCGCGGGCGCCATAGCCGGTGCGACCGGTCCATAGGCGGACTGGGGCACGACTCTGAGGTGTTTCACAAGGGAATGTTCGTCACGGGCCGATTCGAGATACAGGGCGCGGGCGGGCCAATCGTAGGGAAAATTGGGATTTCTTTGAGATAGAGGCAACAGATCGGGCCGGGGGTGTCCGAGTAGTAAGGGGCGGAGAGCCAGCGGGTTCTCCGGTTTACAACCGAATACGACCTCCGATAAAGGCAAACCCGTCCGAAAGGCGGGGACGCAAAGCCACGGGCCTACAGCCCCCTACGGGGGCCAGGGCAGCCGGGATGCCGGTTCTGTTTCGGAGCCAACGCCCCTCTTATCTCAGGGCTGAGGTAGAGGGGCTCTTCGTTGTAACGGAGGTACGCATGTCGTCAAGAGTCTTCAAGTCGCCCTTCCTCAAGTTGCCCGTCTTTGCATTCATCCTCTTCGCCGTGGCATTCGGGTTCGCTCCGGCGCGCGCGTCGCTCGGCCCGTCGCGGGCGGATGCTTCGGTATGGACGTACCGTGATGCTCACCCGCAGGGCTCGCTGCCGCTGATCGTGCAGTCGGAGCGAGCAGCCGACCCGTCGGCGCTGGTGCGCGCGGCCGGCGGCACCGTGCGCGGCGAGCTGGGGATCATCCACGCAGTGGCGGCCGATGTGCCGGCCGACCGCCTGGGCGAGCTGACCCTGGCGCGCGGCGTCAGCTGGGTCAGCCTTGATGGCGGCGTCTCCGCCACCGATAACGCGTTCGACTACAGCAAGTTCCCCTCCAGCGTGTACCCGCAGGAGATCCACGCCGACAGGGTGTGGAGCAACGGCAACAGCGGGCAGGGCGTCGGCATCGCCGTGCTGGACACAGGCGTCTTCGCAAGCAAGGACTTCGGTTCGAGCCGCCTGGTGGCGAACGTGGGCAAGGCCGGGCCGAACGCGGACGGCTTCGGGCACGGGTCGCACGTGGCGGGGCTGGCCGCCGGCAACGGCGCGAACTCGAACGGCAAGTACGTCGGCGTCGCGCCGCAGGCCAATGTCATCAACGTCAAGATTGGCGATGACCAGGGCTTCGCGACGATCAGCGACGTGATCAACGGGCTGCAGTTCGTCCTCGACAACCAGGCCAGGTACAACATCCGCGTCGTCAACCTCTCGCTGAAGTCGGACGTGGCGCAGAGCTACACGACCGACCCGCTCGATGCGGCGGTGGAGTTGCTGACGTTCCGCGGCATCCTCGTCGTCGTGGCGGCCGGCAACCTCGGTTCCGCCTCGGACGCTGTGTCGTACGCACCGGCGAACGACCCGTTCGTCCTCTCCATCGGCGCGCTCGACGACATGGGCACGGCCGACCGTGACGACGACCAGGTGCCGTCGTGGTCGAGCCGCGGCAAGACGCAGGACGGCTTCGCGAAGCCCGACGTGTCGGTGCCGGGCCGGCACCTGATCTCGGTGCTCAGCCCGGGCAGCGTGCTGGCGACGGCGTTCCCGGCGAACGTCGTGGGCAACGACTACTTCCAGCTCAGCGGCACGTCGATGGCCGCGGGCGTGGCGAGCGGCGCCGCGGCGCTGGCCATCAACGCGCACCCGAGCTGGACGCCCGGCCAGGTGAAGCTGGCATTCATGCAGAAGTCCGACTCGATCTCGGGATCGGGCAACGCCCGGATCGCGCTGGTGGACCGCGTCGTCGCGATGACGACGCCGCCGACGGACACGAGCCTGAACATCAAGCCGAACTTCATGCTCCTGACGGCGGCCGGCGTGGCTGACCCGCAGAGCGTGAGCTGGGGCAGCGTCTCGTGGGGCAGCATCTCGTGGGGTTCGATCAGCTGGGGCAGCATCTCCTGGGGCTCGGTGAGCTGGGGCAGCGTGTCCTGGGGCAACGTTAAGGATTAGGGCAGGCATCGGGAAGTTGGCGAGTAACCAACATGAAGAGCATGAGGTTTGTGATGCCTGAAGAGCGAAGTTTGCAGAGATTGGTGGCCGTGGTCGTGGCCTGTGGCGGTGTCGCCGCTGCCCTGGCCGGCGCCTTCGGCACCAGTTCCGGCGACGCGCTGCTCATCGCGGGGTTAATCCTGGGGGGCGCGCTCTCGGAACGGTTCAAGGTCAAGCTGTTCGGCGATAGCCACGTCTCGATGAGCGTGTTCGCCTGCATGACGGCGGCGCTTGTGGGCGGGGCGCGGGACGCGGCGATCGTGGCGCCGGTCCTGGCGATAGCGGTGAACCTGGGCGGACGGGTGCCGCTGTACAAGACGGTCTACAACTGCGCGGTCTACACCCTCAGCTCGCTGGCCTGCGTCGCGGTGTTCGAGGCGCTGGGCGGACTGCGGACGGCGCAGCCGGTGACGGGATGGATGGTGAGCGCGACGCTGGCGGGCATGGCCTACTACGCGGTGAACGCGGGGCTGGTCGCGGCGGCCGTCGCGATGGCCTCAGGCCGGACGCTGACGGCGGTGTGGCGGGAGAAGTTCCTGTGGCTGGCGCCGCACTACCTGCAGCTGGGGACGATGGTCTTCGCTGCGGAGGTGGCGTACCGGGCGTCGGGTGCATGGGTGCTGCCGCTGGTTGCGGCGCCAATCGTGGGCATCCACGTGGCGATGGCGCTCTATTCGAGCCTGAAGGAGTCGAGCGCGGCGCGCATGGCGGACGTGGAATCGCGACTCCACGCGGTCGAGCAGGAGCTGACGCGGACGCGGGGCCAGAGCGGGAGCTTCGGCTCGGCGGCGTAGGCGGCGCTGCGGCGCCGCAGAACAGAGAGCAGAGGGGACGACAGCAAACAGCAAACAGCAAACAGCAAAGGGCCGACTGACGGCGGAGAGGAGAGAGGCACACAGCACACGGCACCATCCAGAGGCGGGCTCGGAGACGGGCCCGCCTTTGGCGTTTGATTGACCGGCGCTGCGCACAGCAAACAGCAAACGGCAAACAGCACAGGGCCGCGGGAGAGCAGAGAGCAGAGAGCAGAGAGCAGGGCGGAGGCGCACACGCATGGCGCGATGGTACGCCGTGTGGGGGCGGAACTCCGAGCGGGGGATGTCGTCGTGCTAGGTGCCCGGCGTCAGTGGCCGAGGGCTAGCCTGGTGCTGTGCGTCGTGTCAGGGATCGGGCCGGATCCGGCGCTCCGGGCGCCAGCCGGGGAGCGTGCGCACAAACGCCTCGGCCGCCTGGAGCGAAGCGAACATGCCTATCTGGTCGGGCAGGCCGATGTCTTCGTAGTCACCGTCTTCGTGGCGCTCGATGTGCACCCAGACCTTGTATTGGAGGTTCGCGCCCACGCGGATCTGGAAGGACATGACCGGTTGTTCGTTGCTACTCATGTGATGCGACCTCCGCTGCAAGCGCATCGGCGACGGTGGAGATGGGAACGCCCATGGGGAAGGCGGTGAGGCGCAGGTCGATGCGCCGGTCACCGGCGCGCAGGGATGCGCGATGGAACAAGCGGCCACGCTCGCTGAGCGACGACCAGGTTGCTTTGGAGCACGGGTATGCCAGGACGAGGACGATGCGCGGGCTCGCGGTGAGGTTTCCGTAGGCGAGCACCTGCAGCAGGTCGGCGCGATGGCGCTCGCGGAGTTCGTCTTCGAGTTGGCCCCAGGGGCGGTCTTGCATCTCCTCCCAGTGCTCTTTGTACTTGGCATCGACGATGATCGTCGTGTCGCCGCGTTCCAGCACGAGATCGGGCAGCAGGTACTTCTGCGAGCCGATGTAGGGCGGCTCCCAGCTCAACGGAGCCAGCGTCTCGCGCTTGCGGCCTGAGCGGAGCGTGCCGCCGATCTTCTGTGCGACCATGCCGAGCACGGTCTCCGCCCACGCCTCGAAGAACGACTCCATCGACATCGCCCACGGTAGGCCCTGTAGGTCACTAAGCCCCGCGAGGCCGCGGTCATCGACCGTCCACTCGATCGCCTGCAGGCCATCGCGGAAGGCGTTCGTTCGCAGGGGGCCGCGCAGCCAGGCGTCGAGTTGGCGCGGGCCGGGCTGGCGCGGTGGCGTATCGCGCACTCGCTCAAGGAGGCGCTGGCACAGCTCCAAAAGACCCACGACGAACGCGCCCGCGGTGCGTTGCCCGTCCAGCCCTTGAAGCTGCTTCTGCAGCGTGAAGCGGATGGCGGCCTTGAGGTCGCGATCATCGCGCAGATCGGGGAAGCGACAGGGGACGCTGAGGAACTGCGCGCGGCTGATGTGTCGAGTCGCGTAGGCCGTCCAGTTGACCGAACCACGCGGCGCTGTGCGGATCTCATCGACTACTTCAAAGCGACGTTCGAGGCGATCGAGCAACGCTTTCAGCCGGAAGAGCACAATGGTAGACAGCACCCACGGCGGAATCTTGCGGTCGGATCGCGGGAGCATCGGAAGAGAAAGAGGTGCCGGGATGACGCGCCAACCCATGTCGGAAAGCATGGGGCCGAGGCCGTGCCACTCGAATCGCGGCTTCACGATGAGACCGTAGTCGGGCCTGCCTGTTGTTGGCGAGATCAGCGGTACAGCGCCGACCTTGGTGTGTGTCCGCACGACGAGATCAACTCGCGAGCCGTCGTATTGCTGGTCGATCTCCGCGTCGATGTGCAAGAGCGTCGCGCGATTCGCGGCGATGAATTGCGAGCAGAGGCGCGCGATCTGCGGGTTGGGGTCGCGCGATGGAGCTGCGGGCAGCAGCGCCGAACCGGCGATACGCGTCGTCGACGAGTCGGTCGCCTCGAAGCACGGTGATTCGCGTCGGCGCGACGCCACGAGCGGAATACGGGTGACGCTCTGTCTGCGGCTGGCTGCGCGGGCGGCCATTACAGGCTATCGATCCATTGGAGGTATGACCGGATCGGTTCCGAGAAGCCACCGACGTAGCCCTGCGACAGGTACTCCTCCAGCAACGGCGCCAACGTGGTCTTGAGTTGCCGCCTGGCTCCGTCGTCGTCCGCCGGATCATCCTGGATGAAGTACGAGTGTCCGGGGATGAGGTTGAACGCCTCGTCGGTGGCGTGTTCGACGAAGATCGATGTCAGCCTTATGAAGGCGTCCTGCATGGTCGCTCCGCCGTGCGCTTCGACCACGCGCAGCTGTGGCCAGAGCTTGGTGAAGGCGAACCGGCGTCGTACCGCCACGTCGACGATAGCGAGGCTGCGATCGGCGGTGTTCATGGTGCCGAGAATGTGCAGGTTCGCGGGCAGCGAGAGCTCGTTGCCGAACGGCGCACCGAAGTCGTAGGGCAACCTGAGCGTGCGATTCTTGTCGCCGGTTTCGAGCAGGTAGATCGCTTCGCCGAGGATCTTCGACAGATCGGCGCGGTTGATCTCGTCGATGTGCAGCAGGTAGTCCCGGCTCGGCTCGGCGGCCGCCGCCGCTGCTGCGTCCATCAGGTAGCCGGGGAGCGGCGCAAAGCTCAGACCGAGGCCCTCGTCTGTGCGCGTTGGCGCGAGACCGCCGACGAAGTTCTCGTAGGTGGTGTTCGGGTGGAACTGCACCGTGTGGCCGTTGCCGTGGTAATAGGTCGGTAGCAGTTCGTCCTTCGCCATGCGCGTCTTCCCCGTGCCGGGCGGCCCCTGGATCACGACGTAGCGGCGCGCCTTCAGCAGTTCGTGCACGTCGGCTGGCGAGGTGTCCGGCATGAGGTGCGCGAACCACTCGGCGCGAAGGCCCTCGGCGAGTGGCTCGCGCTTGATATAGGTCTCAACCCCACGCTCGCTGAACATGAGGTCGAAGAACGCCGTGACGGCATCGCTCGTCGCCGCTGCGTCAGTAGAGGCGAAGACGGCGTAGAGTTCCTTCCCGTAGCGATCGAAGACGGGTTTGTAGTCTGAGAACGCCAGCGCAACGTTCTCGGGAGCGTTCTGGTCGTATCGCGCCGGATCCTGCTTGGCCCAGGCGATCATCTTGCCGCGACCGTGCTTCTTGTTGAGCCATGCGCAGATCGCCTGCACTTTTCGCGCGTGCCCGGGGCGGCCGAGGATGTCTGCATCAGGGTCGAGGCCATTCGTGCCGACCACGAATGTGAGGAGGCAACCTGCGGGCTGTTCCGTGTCCGCCGGTTTGGCGCTCTGCTCGCTCTCGCGCCCCGTCACCGGGAAGATGGCGATCGACATGCCAGCATACGGGCCGCTGTTTGGATTCGTGGGGTGTATGTACGCGCCGAACGGGACGCCTAGAGATCGACTTGCCTCATCCTCATCATCGTTTCGATCGCGACGCTTTATGGGGAGCCAGCGGAGCGTTACGGGTTTCTCGGCGCCCCGAGCCGGGTAGCGCCCTTCCACCGAACCGAACAGGGCGCCGAACATATCGTCGTTGGCTGCGTCTTTGCCCGTGGGCCAATCGCTCTTGCCGCAGACGATGCTGATGACCTTGTCGAGCGCCATGGCGTCCTCCCGCTGTGCGACCGTAGGACGCTATCTTCTCATCATTCCTCGTCTGGGTCGAATGTGTTGTCTTCGAGCGAGCCGGGGCAGATCTGATAGTCGTTGCCTTCGGCGTCTGTCAACGTGACGTGGTCGCGTTCTTCCTCCATGCAATGGCGGCAGATGGTGGTCGGCTTTGGCATCGCTTAGCCGGCGTTGGCGCGGTGTTCGTTATGGTTGGCCGCTACGGCCGCCAGCGTGGTGCGGGCGGCGGCGATGTCTTCTTTGGTCTCGGTGCGGGTGCCTTGCTCGCCGGCGATGCGGGCGATGCCGGCGAGGACGGTGCTGTGGTCGCGGTTGCCGCAGAGGCGGCCGATCTCGGCGACGCTCTTGCGGGCGTCTTCCTTCAGCAGGAACATCGCCATGTGGCGGGCGTAGGTGATGTCGCGCTGGCGGCTGCGGCCGCGGATGTCGGCGGGCTGGGCGCCGGTGCGGCGGCAGACGGCATCGATGATGGCGTCGGACGACGGCAGCTCGGGCTCGGTGCCGGCGGCCTTGTCGGCGAAGGGGGACAGCGCCTTTTCGATGATCTCCTTGGTCACGGTGCCTCCCTTGCCGGCGGCCATCGGCACGTATGCCAGGACGCGGTTCAGATAGCCTTCCAGTTCCCGCACCGTGGGGCAACCGCGCTCGGCGATCTGTTCGAGCGCGTGGTCGGGCAGGACGTGCGCGTGGCGTCCGGCCTTGGCGCGCAGGATCGCCAGGCGGGTCTTGAACGCGGGGCGCTGGACATCGACGGCGAGACCCCACTGCAGGCGGGAGCGCAGGCCATCGTTGAGGCCGCTGAGCTGCGCGGGGACGCGGTCCGCCGTGACGACGACCTGCTTGCCGGCGGTGTGGAGGTCGTTGAAGGTGTGAAAGAACTCCTCCTGGAACTTCTCCTTGCCCTCGAAGAACTGGACGTCGTCGATGAGCAGCACGTCGGCGCTGCGGTAGCGGCGGCGGAAGGCCTCGAGGCCGCTGCCGAGGGCGCGGACGTAGTCGTTGCCGAAGCGCTCCGCCGGTGAGTAGATGACGGTGAGGCCGCGCTCGTAGGCGGCGTGGCCGATGGCGTGCAGCAGGTGCGTCTTGCCGAGGCCGGAGGGGCCGAAGATGGTGAGCGGGTTCATGGCGCCGGGGTCCAGCGCGGTCTTGCGCGCGGACTCGCAGGCGAGGTGGTTCTCCTCGCCGACGACGAAGGCGTCGAAGGTGAGGGCGGGGTTGAGCGCCGGGGGCACGACGGAGGCGGCACGGGGAATGCCGCGCTCCGCCGCGCCTTCGGGCTCAGACAGGAGAGAGGGCGGTTCAATGGCGGCGGGGCGGACGACCTCGAAGAAGACGTCGACGGCGTGGCCGAGGACGCGGGCGAGGGTCTTGGCGATGAGGGGGCGCAGCCGGGTGGTGAGCCACTCGGTGGCGAAATCGGTCTGGGCGCCGACGACGAAGCGCTCGTCCTCGTGGCGGAGGCCGACGGTGTCGCGCAGCCAGGTGTCGAAGTTGGCGCGCGTGACGATGAGTTCGAGCTGGCCGAGCGTGGCGCTCCAGGTGTCGGCGGGCGTGGCGGCGAGGGTGCAGGTGGTCATTGGGCGCGGCCGATCATGGTCAGCAACAAGAGGGACTCCGGAGTGCAGAGGGGCACTGTGATCGCGGGAGGGAAGTGAGCCGATCCATCGGCTCCGAAGCGGCATCCTGCAGGCAACACGAATCCCTCCCGGCGGGCACGGTAAGTACGCGACGACGCGTACGGCGATGATCGGCACAGAAATCCCTGAGGGTGGAGACCCTGGTGCAGCAGCCGACCTCACAGCGGCTCTTTGCCCTCTGCCCCTTTCGGGGCGGAGCGACCCGCACCGTGTGACGGTGACGGGCCGGGTGAGGTAGTCGATGAACCCTCAGGACATGGGGGAGAATACAGTTGGCCCCTGAGGGGATCAAGGCTTTTATGACGACTACTCGGGTGAAATTTCTCCCCCT
>Ga0315281_10008593_pt1 | contig 14272 bp, 9 predicted proteins | sample YL17G07_0_MG_FD_204540 | JGI IMG/M metagenome (GOLD analysis project Ga0315281, IMG submission 204540) | Sediment microbial communities from Yellowstone Lake, YNP, Wyoming, USA - YL17G07_0 | ecosystem: Environmental > Aquatic > Freshwater > Lake > Sediment | place: USA: Wyoming | collected...
GGGCGGCACCTGTGGAACTCCGGCATGTTCTGCTTTCGCGCCGATGCGGTGCTCGCGGCGTTTTCGCGGCACGCGCCCGCGCTGGCGACGGCCGCGCGCAGCTGCTGGCACGCCACCGCCGCCAGGGCCGCGCCGGAGGGCGTGGTGGAAATCGACGGCCCCAGTTTCGCCGTCATCGAATCCACGTCCATCGATTTTGCGGTCATGGAAAAGGCGGAGAACGTGGCGGTGGTCTCGGCACGGTTCGACTGGAGCGACATCGGTTCCTGGAATGCGCTCTCGACGCTCACCGAGGCCGATGCGCAGGGCAACCGCGTGCGCGGCGACGCGGAGCTGGTCGACGTGCGGGACAGCTTCATTCACTCCGAAGACCGTCTTGTTGCGGTGCTGGGGCTGAGCAACGTCGTCGTCGTGGATACGCCCGATGCATTGCTGGTTGCGGACCGCGGGCGGGCGCAGGACGTGCGGCGCATCGTCAGGGAACTGGAGGCGCGGTCGCATGCGGCAAGCCGCGAGCACCGCACCGTGCACCGCCCCTGGGGCACTTATACGGTGCTCGACGAGGGGCCCGGCTTCAAGATCAAGCGCATCATGGTGAAGGCGGGCGCATCGCTGTCGCTGCAGATGCATCATCGGCGCAGCGAGCACTGGGTCGTGGTGAGCGGCGAGGCCGAGGTCCTGAACGACGAAGCGCAATTGCGGGTGCGCGCCAATGAGTCCACTTACATATCTGCGGGACACAAGCACCGTCTTGCGAACCCGAGCGCGGAGCCGCTCGTGCTGATCGAAGTGCAGACCGGTTCCTACCTCGGCGAGGACGACATCGTCCGCTTCGACGACCGCTACGGCCGCGCACCGGCGTAGACGATTTCGAGCGCACGGCGCCGCGCGAACCGGCGGTTCGCATGCGCTCCGGGCGCGAATTGCAAGCATTCCGCAAGCCGAATTCCACTTGGGCAAGGGGTTGAATGGTAGAATTCCGGCCTCACTTAGAGCCCGGTGTCCATGAAGAATCCCGCATCCCCGCAATCGGAACTCTCGGCGGCCCTTTGGTCGCTGCGCGGCATTTTCTACGTGGCCGTCGCCTTCTCCTTCTTCATCAATATGCTGCTGCTGGTCCCGTCTATCTACATGCTGCAGATTTACGACCGGGTGCTGAACAGCCGCAGCGAACTCACGCTCCTGTTCCTGACGGGCATCATGGTGGGTCTGTATCTGCTGCTCGGCGCGATGGAATCGGTACGGTCACGGCTGCTTGTGCGGGCGGGCGTGCGCTTCGATGACAGGATGAACAAGCGTATTTTCACCGCTGCGTTCGAGAACAACCTTCGTGGCGCGGGGATAAGCGCGGGTCAGGCACTGACCGATTTGACCAACGTTCGCCAGTTTGTTACCAGCGCCGGCCTGCTTGCCTTCGTCGACGCGCCGTGGGCGCCGATTTTCATCCTGGTGATATTTTATATCCACCCGATACTCGGCTTGTTCGGCATCGCCGCCGTGCTGGTGCTGGTGTCGATGATGTTGGTGACAGAAACGGCGACCAGGGGCCCGCTTGCGGAGGCCAACCGCGCCGCCATCGATTCCAACCGTTTCGCCGACGACAACCTGCGCAATGCCGAGGTGATCGAGGCGATGGGCATGCTGCCAGACCTGCGCCGGCTCTGGCTCGGGCGCCACGAGAAGCATCTGGCGCTGCAGTCGATGGCCAGCGATCGCGCGGGGATGATCAGTTCGGTCACGCATTTCATCCAGCTCTCGGTGCAGTCGGGCATTCTCGGCCTCGGAGCGCTGCTGGTGATCGATGGCAAAATCACGCCTGGCGGGATGATTGCCGCCTCCATTCTGCTCGGACAGACGCTGCGTCCGGTGCAGCTCGCCATCAATACCTGGAAGGGACTGGTGTCCGCGCGCGCTTCCTACCAGCGCGTCAGCGATTTGCTGGCCATGTTTCCGGACCGGGGCAGGCGCATGTCTCTGCCACCGCCAAAAGGTCAGGTGCAGGTTGAGAGCCTCATGGCGGCAGCGCCGGGTACCCAGACGGTGATCCTGCGCGGTTTCACCTTCGGCATTGCGGCCGGGGAAATTGTCGCCATCGTCGGCCCGAGCGCGTCGGGAAAATCGACCCTTGCGCGGCTCATCGTGGGCGTGTGGCCGGCGCTGAGCGGCAAAGTGCGTCTGGATGGTGCGGACGTCTACCGCTGGAACAAGGACGAACTTGGCCGCTGCATCGGCTATCTGCCCCAGGATATCGAGCTTTTTGAAGGAACGATCGCCGAAAACATTGCGCGCTTCGGGGAAATCGAGTCCGACAAGGTGATTGCAGCGGCCAGGCGCGCCGGCGTTCACGAGATGATCCTTCGCTTTCCGCAGGGCTACGACACTCCCATAGGCCGCGGCGGCAGTTTTCTCTCCGGCGGGCAACGACAGCGCATCGGATTGGCGCGGGCTCTCTACGGCGATCCTTCGCTGATCGTGCTGGACGAGCCGAACTCGAATCTCGACGATAGCGGCGAGGCAGCGCTGGTGCAGGCCGTGCTCGAGCTGAAATCCCAAGGTAAAACGGTGATCGTGATCACGCACCGCACCAACATTATCGGGGTTGTGGACAAGATGCTGCTCCTGCACGAAGGGCAACTGCAGTTGTACGGTCCGCGGCAGGACGTGCTTGCAGCGATTGCCCAGGCGCAGCAAAAGGCGCAGCAGCAAGCGCAGCAGCAAGCGCAGCAACAAGCCAGTCAGGCAACGCAGCTCGCGCCCGTACGGGCTGCGCCCGGTGCCTAGAATGAAGCGACCGATATGAGTACGCCGCAGCCGCCCACCAAGGACGCCCCGCAGGCACGGCATGAGCCGGCGAGCGTCGCTACACTGCCCGGGGCCGAGGACGTCAAGAAGTGGATACGCATCGGCATTGCGCTGCTGGTGTTCGGCATGGGGGGATTCCTGGTTTGGGCGGCGACGGCCCCGCTGGACGAAGGCGTGCCCGTGTCCGGCATGGTGACGGTGGATACCAAGCGCAAGACCGTCCAGCACCTCACCGGCGGCATTGTCAAGACGCTACACGTCAGGGAATCGCAGCTCGTCAAGGGCGGGGACGTGCTGGTCGAACTCGATGACATCCAGGCGCGGGCCAATTTCGATGCGGCCCGCCAGGCGTATGTCGGGCTGCGCACGACCGAAAGCAGGCTGATCGCGGAACGGCGCGGCGCGGCCCGGATCGAATTCCATCCCGATTTGGGGAATGCGGAGATTGCGGCTCATGCGCGCGAGTTTATCGCCGCCCAGCAGCAGTTGTTCGGGACGCGGCGCCTGGCCTTGCAGGGGGACATCGCGATCATCAATGAAAACGCATCGGGCCAGGAGGCCTATCTGAAGGGACTGACGGCACAGCTTGCGAGCCGCCAGTCGCAGCTAAAGCTGCTCCAGGAGCAGCTGGCGGGAACGCGGGACCTCGTACAGGACGGCTACCTGCCGCGCAACACGCAGCTTGAGCAGGAGAGGTCTGTTGCCGACCTGAACGCAATTCTCAGCGACCTGCAGGCCAACATCGTGCGCACCGGCGCCACGATTGCGGAGCTGCGGCTGCGCGCGGCGCAAAGGCAGCGGGAGTACCAGCGCGACGTGGAGACCCAGCTTGCCGACACCATGCGCGATGTGTCGACGGCAGAGGAGAGACTGAAGACGGCGCGCGAAGACCTGCGCCGCATCATCATCCGGGCGCCCGCCGATGGCCAGGTCGTGGGGCTGACGGTATTCACGCAGGGGGCCGTGATCGGCCCCGCGCAGCGCCTGATGGATATCGTTCCGATGGGCGAGGCGCTGGTGCTCGAGGCCAAGGTGCCCCCACACCTGATCGACCGCGTCCACGCGGGGCTGCCCGCAGACGTGAATTTCCACGGGTTCGTCAATCAGCCGCAGCTGGTGGTGGGCGGTTCGGTGCTTTCGGTATCGGCGGACTTGCTTGCCGACCCGCCCGGTCCGGGGCAGCCCGGGGGCCTGTCGTATTACCTGGCCCGCGTGTCCGTGACCCCCGAGGGGATGAAGAAGCTCGCCGGGCTTCAATTGCAGCCCGGCATGCCCGCGGATGTCGTCATCAAGACCGGCGAGCGCACACTGCTGAAATACCTGCTCAGGCCGCTGCTGCAGCGGCTTGCAGTGTCGCTGAAGGAAGCCTGACCCATGCAAGGGGGTTCGTCGGTACGGCGTTGGACCGCGGGCGCCGCGATCGCGCTGTTCGCTCTGCCTGCCGCTGCACTCGATCTGGTAACGGCTTACCTGCAGGCGCTGGAAAACGACGCAAATTTTCTGGCCGCGCGCGCCAGCACCGACGCGCAGCGCGAGGCGCTCCCGCAAGCGCGCGCCTGGCTCCTGCCCAATCTGTCGTTCAGCGGCAACCGCAGCAAGAACAACACTGATATTACGCAGAACTCCGGCTCCGGGCCTCTCACGCGCCACTTCGATTACTTCGCCGAAGGGCAAAACCTGACGCTGCGCCAGCCGTTGTACCGCCGCGCAATCCTCGCCCAGTACCGGCAGGCGGAGGCGCAGGTCGCCGGCGCCGAACTGCTGCTTGAGCGGGAGCGGCAGAACCTGGCCGCGAAAGTCGCGGCCGCCTATTTCGACTTGCTGGCGGCGCAGGAACAACTGCGTGCCTTTGCGGAGCAGAAGACTGCGTACCAGGAACAGTGGCTGCGCTTCCAGGCCATGTTCGAGAAGGGCGCGGGCACTCGCACGGACCGGGACGAGGCGAAAGCGCGCTATGACATGGCTATCGCGCAGGAGATCGACGCGGTGAACGCGCTGGACCTGGCGGAGCGCACGCTCGCCGCGATGACCAACAGCCCTGCGCCGGCGGTCTCGCTCGCGCTGCTGGACGGGCGCCGGGTCGCGCTGGAGCCACCCGTTCCTGTTTCGTTCGAAGAGTGGGTGAAACTCGCCGAAAACTCCAATCCGGAGCTTGCTTCGATGCGCTATGCCATCGAAGCGGCACAGCAGGAAGTAACCAAACAGGGCAGCGGCCACCTGCCCACCCTCGATCTGATCGTGCAGCACTCCTACAGCGCAAGCGAAACGGTTTCGATCATCGGCAGCCAGTACAACACCCGGATGCTGGGCTTTCAGTTGGCGATTCCGATTTTCTCCGGCGGCGCCGTCGTCTCGGCGGAGCGGCAGGCGCTTGCCAACGTGGAGCGGGCGCGCCAGCAGTACGAGGCCGCCAGGCGCCAGATGACGCTCAACGTGCGCAGGGAATTCAACAACGTCGTGCAGGGAATCGTGAAGGTGCGGGCGCTGGAGCAGGCGCTGCAATCGGCAGAGCAAGCGCTGCGCTCCACCGAGATGGGCGTCAAGGCCGGCACGCGCAACAATCTCGAAGTGCTCAATGCCCGGCAGCAGCTCTATACCACCCAGCGCGACCTCGGCAGGGCGCGATACGACTACGTCGTCGGCAGGCTCAAGCTCAAGGCGGCCGCCGGCACGCTTGCTGTCGAGGACATCGAGGCGACCAACCGCTGGCTGACCGTGGCCAGGTAGGCTGCGTATCCCCGTCGGGGCGCGCGTGCAACTACGCGCCCAGGTTCACCGGCCAACGCACGGAGACAGTCGGGATTTCTGCGGTCCGACCGTATAATGCGGTCGGTCGCGGCCTCGAGTGCGCGGCCCCCTGGCGTATTGCCGGCGTTGCGCGTCCGGCTGCCCCGGCAGACTTGCGAATCCGACATTACGCGGCGACACAGCCAATGCCAACCCTGACCTACCTCCAGCGCCTGGAAGCGGAGAGCATCGACATTTTTCGCGAGGCCGTGGCCGAGGCCGAGAATCCCGTCATGTTGTACTCGGCGGGAAAAGACAGCTCCGTGATGCTCCGGCTGGCGCTGAAAGCGTTCTACCCGTCCAAACCCCCTTTCCCCCTGCTGCACGTGGATACCACGTGGAAGTTCCGCGAGATGTACGAATTCCGCGACACTACCGCGCGGGAGCTGGGATTGGATCTCATCGTGCACATCAATCCCGAGGCGCGCGAGAAAGGTATCAACCCTTTCACGCACGGATCTGCCGTGCACACCGACATCTGGAAGACGCAGGGGCTCAAGCAGGCCCTCGACAAGTACGGTTTTGACGTCGCGTTCGGCGGCGCCCGGCGCGACGAGGAAAAATCACGGGCGAAGGAAAGGATCTTCTCCATGCGCTCAGCCGCGCATCGCTGGGATCCCCGTATGCAACGCCCGGAGCTGTGGCGCCTGTACAACGCGCGCAAGCACAAGGGCGAGAGCGTGCGCGTGTTCCCGCTGTCGAACTGGACCGAGGTGGACGTCTGGCATTACGTGTACCTGGAGAACATCCCCATCGTCCCCCTTTATTTCGCGGCCATGCGGCCGGTGGTGGAACGGGACGGCACGCTGATCATGGTGAACGATGACAGGATGCCGCTCCGGGAGGGCGAGATGCCCGCGCTGCGGAAGGTGCGCTTCCGCACGCTGGGGTGCTATCCGCTCACCGGTGCTGTCGAGAGCGACGCGGACACCCTGTCGGCCATTCTGCGCGAAATGTTCCTTGCCACCACCTCGGAGCGCCAGGGCCGTGTCATAGATCACGATTCAGCCGGCTCGATGGAAAAGAAGAAGCAGGAGGGATATTTCTGATGCGGCGCTCGCTGGATCCCGCGGTCACCGAGACCGGGCAGTACCTGCGCTCACAGGAGCAGATCGGGCTGTTGCGGTTTATAACCTGCGGCAGCGCGGGCGACGGCAAGAGCACGCTGATCGGGCGGTTGCTGTACGAATCGAACATGATTTTCGAGGACCACCTGGCGGCGCTTGAAGCCGACTCCGGGCGCATCGGCACCCAGGGTCAGGAGATGGATTTTGCCCTGCTGGTGGATGGCCTGGCGGCGGAGCGGCAGCAGGGCATCACCATTGACGTCGCCTACCGGTTCTTTGCCACCGATAAGCGGCGTTTCATCGTGGCCGATACCCCCGGGCACGAGCAGTACACGCGCAACATGGTCACCGGCGCTTCGACTGCAGACGTGGCCGTGCTGCTGGTGGATGCGCGCAAGGGCGTGCTGACCCAGACTCGGCGGCACCTGTATCTCGCCTCGCTGCTGGGCATCCGCCAGGTGCTGCTCGCGGTCAACAAGCTGGACCTGCTTGCTTACTCGAAGGAGGTGTTCGAGCGCATCGAGTCGGAATTCCGCTCCTTCGCGTCGGCCCTGGGGTCCATGCGGGTGACTTGCGTCCCGGTGTCGGCGCTGAAGGGCGACAACATACTCTCGCCTTCGCCCAACATGCCTTGGTACCGCGGGCCGACGCTGATGGGCTACCTCGATGGTGTGGAGATCGAAAACGCTCCCGAGGCGGGGCCGTTCCGCATGCAGGTGCAGTGGGTGAATCGGCCAGACGCGGAATTTCGCGGCTTCTCGGGCCGCATCGTTGGCGGAAGGATCCGCGCCGGCGACCGCGTGCGGGTGCTGCCCTCCGGCCTGGAAACCACGGTTGCGCGCATCGTCACGATGGACGGCGATCTGCAAGAGGCCATGGCCGGGCAGTCCGTGACGATCACGTTGACCGAAGAGATCGATGTCACGCGGGGCGATGTGCTTGCGGGCGTGGATGCGCCACCGGGGCTCGCCAATCAGTTCCAGGCCACTTTGGTTTGGATGCACGAGGATCACATGCTTCCCGGGCGGCCCTACCTGCTGAAGATGGGTGCGCGCACCGTGGGGGCGTCAGTATCCGAGCTGAAGCACCGGATCAACATCAATTCGCTCGAGCACCTGGCTGCGAAGGTGCTCGAGCTGAACGAGATCGGCGTCTGCAATCTGAACCTGGACCGCGCAGTGGCCTTCGACCCCTTTGCGCAGAATCGGGACATGGGGGCGTTTATCCTGATCGACCGGCTCACCAACAACACGGTGGGCGCGGGAATGTTGCATTTCGCGCTGCGCAGAGCGGACAACATCCATTGGCAGGGACTGGACATCAACCGCAGGGAGCGGGGCGCCATCAAGGGCCAGCGACCCTGCGTCCTCTGGTTCACGGGCCTGTCGGGCGCGGGCAAATCCACGATAGCGAATCTGGTGGAGAAGAGGCTGTTTGCCGAGGGCCGCCACACCTACCTTTTGGATGGCGACAACGTGCGGCACGGATTGTGCATGGATCTGGGCTTTACCGAGGCGGCCCGCGTCGAGAACATACGCCGCGTATCGGAGGTCGCCAAGCTCATGGCGGATGCCGGCCTGATCACGCTGGTGTCGTTCATTTCGCCGTTCCGGGCCGAGCGCCGCCTGGCGCGCAGCTTGATCCCGGAGGGCGAGTTTTTCGAGATTTTCGTGGATGCACCAATTGAAGTGGCCGAAAAGCGGGACCCGAAGGGGCTGTATAAGAAGGCCCGCCGGGGGGAGCTGAAGAACTTCACCGGTATCGACTCCCCTTACGAGCCGCCGGACCATCCCGAGATACGCATCGATAGTTTGACTACCGCTGCAGAGCGTGCCGCCGACCTGATCATTGCCCGCCTGCGCGAGGCGGGGCGCCTGGAGCTGCCATAGTCTCGAGGCGTGCGTACCGGGCGAACGGGCTTTGTCAAGACCGGCAACGACTCCTCGCGTCATACCCGCGGCACCCAGTTGCCCGCGCGCGCAAGCGCCCGCGCCCACTCACCCATGCGCCCGGCAGCCTCGTCGCGCGACATGGCCGGCTCGAAGCGGGCATTCTCCTGCCAGTGGGCGGAAATGCTCTCCAGATCCTTCCACACGCCCGCGGCAAGGCCCGCGAGGTAGGCGGCGCCGAGCGCTGTCGTCTCCAGCGTGCGCGGGCGAACCACCGGGACCCCCAGCAGATCGGCCTGGAACTGCATCAGCAGGTCGTTGGCGCTTGCGCCGCCGTCGACGCGAAGCTCTGCGAGCGAAATGCCGGTATCGCGCTGCATCGCGCCCAGGACCTCGGCCGACTGGAATGCGATGGATTCGAGGGCGGCGCGGGCGATGTGGCCGGCGTTCGACCCGCGCGTGAGTCCGACGATGGTCCCGCGCGCGTAGGGATCCCAATGGGGCGCGCCCAGGCCGGTAAACGCGGGCACGAGATAAACGCCGCCTGAATCGGGAACGCCTGCAGCGAGTTTCTCCACGTCCGCGGACTTCCGTATAAGGCGCAGGCCGTCGCGCAGCCACTGCACCACCGCCCCGCCGATGAACACGCTGCCTTCGAGCGCGAACTGCTTCGCACCCGACGGGCGATGCGGCTCGCCGAGATGGGCGACACGGGTCGTAAGCAGGCCGCTCTGCGACGCGATCGCCTTGACGCCGGTGTTGAGCATCAGAAAGCAGCCGGTGCCGTAGGTGTTCTTCGCCATGCCCGCTTCATGGCAGCCCTGGCCGAAAAGCGCTGCCTGCTGGTCGCCCGCGATGCCCGCGATAGGAAGCTTTTCGCCCAACACGTTCCTGTCCGTTTCGCCATACACATGCGAAGAGGGCAGGACTTCAGGCAGCATTTCGCGCGGCACGCGAAAAAGTCGCAGCAACTCGTCGCTCCATTCCCCGCGGTGGATGTCATAGAGCATGGTGCGCGAGGCGTTGCTCGGGTCGGTGACGTGGAGCTTGCCGCCGGTAAGGTTCCAGACCAGCCAGCTGTCCACGGTGCCGAAGGCGACTTCGCCACGCTCGGCGCGGCGCCGCAGGCCCGGTACCTGGTCCAGAATCCAGGCGAGCTTCGTGGCAGAAAAATACGGGTCGACCACGAGTCCGGTTCTGGAACGGATGGTTTCTTCGGCGCCTTCCTTCTTCAGCGTCTCGCAATGCGCCGCGGTGCGCCGGTCCTGCCACACGATGGCATTGTGGAGCGGGGCCCCGCTTTCGCGATCCCACAACACCACGGTTTCCCGCTGGTTGGTGAGCCCCACGGCGAGAATCCGTCGCGGGTCGATGCCGGCCTTTCTTACCGCCCTGCGGGCGACGTCCCGCTGCGTTGTCCAGATTTCCCGGGGATCGTGCTCGACCCAGCCGGGCTGGGGATAGATCTGCGGGAATTCGCGCTGGGCCCTGGAGATGGGCGTACCTTTCTCGTCGAAGACGATTGCCCGCGAGCTGGTGGTTCCCTGGTCAAGAGCGAGAACGTAGCGCATGGAAAATTCTAACAGAGCGGGATACCGCTGCTCGCCTGCGATTGACTTGCGTCAACATGGGGCGCGAGCCGATTCCCTATGTTGGTCCCGATCGGTTGCGAGGGAAGCGGAGATTTATGGCTCGGGTCGGCGTGATTGGGGGAGGGGCCTTCGGCACGGCGATGGCTTGCGTAGTGCGCCGGTCGGGGCACCACACGACCATCTGGGTGCGCGAACCGGAGGTCGCCGGCACGATCAACCGCGACTCGGCCAATCCCCTGTTCCTTCCCAACGTGCGCATGACGCCGGGCATCGCGGCGACCAACGATCTGGCTGTTGCGGCAAAGGACGCGGATTTTCTGGTGCTCGCGCCCCCGGCTCAGCACATGCGCGCGGTCACGACGCAGTTGCGCCCCTTTCTGAAGGACGGAACGCCCGTCGTCAGTTGCTCCAAGGGCATCGAACGGGTGACGCACGCGTTCATGGCGCAGGTCATCGCCGAGACGCTCCCGACGGCGCGGATCGCGGTTCTCTCCGGTCCATCCTTCGCGAACGAAATCGCGGTGGATCTGCCAACCGGGGTCACGCTGGCGTGCGCCGATCTTGAATTGGGAGAGCGGCTTGCGCACGCCATTGGAACGGCGCGCTTCCGCACCTACCTGTCGGACGATGTCATCGGCGCCCACATCGGCGGCGTGCTCAAGAATGTGCTCGCGATCGCGAGCGGCATCGCTAGCGCCAAGAAGCTCGGCAACAACGCCCGCGCAACGCTGGTGGCGCGCGGGCTGGCGGAAATGACCAGGCTGGGGTTGGCGCTGGGCGCGCGGCTGGAAACCTTCATGGGTCTTGCCGGCATCGGCGATCTGGACCTGAGCTGCAACAGCCCGCATTCGCGCAACATGTCGCTGGGGATCGCCCTGGGCGAAGGCCGGAAGGTACACGAGGTTCTGGGCGAAAGGATCACCGTCCACGAGGGCGTGCACTCCGCGGAGGGGGTGGCAGCCCTTGCCAGGCGCCACGCCCTGGACATGCCGATATCGCTGGCCGTGGACCAGGTGCTGAACCATGGCGCCGATGTCGACCAGGCCATCGCGCAACTGCTTGCGCACCCCTACGAATTCGACCGCATCAGCGACCGGTAAGCGCGCCCGGTGAGGCGGCTGCGGTTCACCCCGGTGAGCCCGGTTGTACGGTTGATCTGTGTCAAGTGGCCCCGCGCGGGCGCGGGCAGCATGGCACAATAGCTGCGGTTCCTTCGCTGCGGTTCCTTCCACATCCATTGACGGGAGAACACCATGATCCGAAGCCTGAAGCTGGTCCGAATTGCGTTGACAGCATCGCTGGCCGCCGCACTTGCCGGGACGGTTAGCGCTCAGCAGATCGAGGAGGAACTGGTCCTCATCACACCTGTTGCAAAGACCCTCACCGACCCGACGCTGGCGGATTTCGCCAAGTACGCGAAGGAAACGTGGAATATCACGGTGAACACGAGCGCTCTGGCGGCGGGAACGCCCGTGGCCTACGGGCGCATTCTCGAATGGAAGGGCCGCCCCGAGGTCGATATCTTCTGGGGCGGCGAAAGTGCGCTTTTCGACAAGCTGGCGGAACAGAAGCTGCTGGCGCGGCTTGATCTGTCGAAGAATATCGTGGACGCGATCCCCGCGACCATCGGCAAGCCGAAGCCCATCTATCTGAAGGATCCGAAGGGCTTTTGGATCGGCACGGTGCTCGAACCCTACGGCCTGGTGTATCAGCCGAAGGTGCTGGAGAGGCTCGGCGTGCCGCCGCCGAAGGACTGGGACGACTTGCTGCATCCGAAGCTGAAAGGCAACGTCGCGCAGTGCGCGCCCAGCCGTTCGAGCAGCAGCCACGCGACCTACGAGGTGATCCTGCAGCGCGACGGCGACGACAAGGGCTGGGCGTGGCTGAAGCGCCTTGGCGCGAACACCGGCATCTTCACCGCGCGCAGCCGCGACGTGCCTTCCGTGGTCGCCCGGGGCGAGTTCGCCGCCGGCTTCGCTGTGCCGAGCTACATGGCCTTCGAGGACCGGCTTGCCGGCTTCGACATCAAGTTCGTCGCCCCGAAGACCGCCTGGATCACGCCCGAGCCGATCGCCATCCTCGCGGGCGCGAAGCATCCGAAGGCGGCGCGCGCCTTCATCGAGTACATGCTCTCCGAGCGCGGGCAGAGGGTGGCCATGGAGCGCGGCGTGTTCCCGATCACGCCGAAGTTCCGCGTGCAGGGGCCTCCGGGCTCCCGGGCGGAAATGGCGGTCGAGTTTACCGGCGGTGTCCGCTCCTACTTCGACGTCGACGTGACCAACATCTACGACGACGACAAGGCGCAGGGCCGCTACGAGCAGGTGAACGAACAGTTCCGCAAGGAGATCGAGACCGTCTGGGACCAGCTCAAGCGCTAGCGGGCCCAAGGGAGCAGCCGGAGTCGTGCGCATCAGCGTGCAGGGTCTCACCAAGCGGTTCGGTCCGCTTGAGGTAGTGAGCCGCGTCGGCTTCTCGATCGAGGAGGGCGAGATGTTCACCCTCCTCGGCCCTTCGGGGTGCGGCAAGACGACGCTGTTGCGGCTGATCGCCGGCTTCTACGCCCCGGACGAAGGCGAGGTTCTGTTCGACGGTCGCGTGGTCAACGACCTGCCGCCGCACGAGCGCGGCATCGGCATGGTGTTCCAGAACTACGCGCTTTGGCCGCACATGACGGTGTACGACAACGCCGCCTACGGGCTGAAGCTGCGCAAGCTGCCGCACACCGAGATCGCCGAGCGGATTCGCGCTGTCCTCGAAAAGGTCAAGCTTGGCGGGCTGGAGGACCGCTATCCCGGCCAGCTCTCCGGTGGGCAGCAGCAGCGCGTGGCGCTCGCGCGCGCGCTGGTGCTGAACCCCAAGATCCTGCTCCTCGACGAGCCGCTGTCCAACCTCGACGCGAAGATCCGCATCCAGGTGCGCGCCGAGATCCGCAAGCTGCAGAAGGAACTCGGCATCACCACCGTCTATGTGACGCACGACCAGGAAGAGGCGCTGACGCTTTCGGACCGGATCGCGGTCTTCAACCAGGGCAAGGTGTTACAGGTCGGCCCCCCGAAGGCGCTGTACGAGCGTCCGGAGAACCGTTTCGTCGCCGACTTCATCGGCATCAACAACCTGTTCGAGGGCGCCATCGAGGCGGTGGATGCGCCGCAGCGGTGGTTGCGCCTGAAAACCGGGTTTGGTGAACTCGCGGCGGTGATGGACGAGCGCTTCCGCCCCGGAGACCGGTGCGTGGTGTCCATCCGGCCGGAGAACGCGGCCCTCGACGGCGAGCCGGCGGCCGGCCGCAACCTGGTGAAAGGCCGCATCGCGTTCGCCGCCTACCTGGGCCATACCCTGCGCTATGACGTGGATCTGGGGCAGGGCATCGTGTTCAAGGTGGACATCCGCGATCCCTGGCACCACGAGCAACGGCCGCTGGGCACCCCGGTTACCGTCAGCTTCGAGGCCACCAGCACCGTGGCGATGCCGGCGGAATCATGAGGCTGCCGCGGGCTTCCGCCGCGATCTTCGGGTTCGGCCTGATCTGGACCTTCCTGATTCTGTTCGTCCTGTTCCCGCTGACGCGGATTTTCTACGACGCGGTCACCAACGAGGCCGGCCAGTTTACGCTCGGCAACTTCCAGGAGTTCTTCACCGACGCGTTCTACCTGCGCTCGTTCTGGAGGTCGATGGTGCTGGGCGTGGCGGCGGTCTTCACGACCTCGGTGATCGGGATCGCGGTCGCGTTTCTCATCGTCCGTTACGAGTTCCCGTACCGGAAAACGTTCTCCTACCTCACCATGCTGCCGATGATCCTGCCGCCGCTGGTGGGCGTGCTGGGCTTCGTCTTCATCCTCGGCCGCGCGGGCACGGTGAACATCCTGCTCATGGACTGGTTCGGCATGGAGGCGCCGATCAATTTCATGTACGGGATGCAGGGCGTGCTGCTGGTGGAGACGGTGCATCTGTTTCCCCTGATGACGCTCAGCATCCTGGACGCGCTCGCCAAGGTCGACCCGTCGCTCGAGGAGGCGGCGCAGGGCGTCGGCGCGACGGGCTGGCACAGGTTCTGGACCATCACCCTGCCGCTCACCACCCCGGGTTACATCTCGGGGGCGCTGCTGGTGTTCATCTGGACCTTCGCCGACTTCAT
>Ga0315281_10008594_pt1 | contig 14272 bp, 13 predicted proteins | sample YL17G07_0_MG_FD_204540 | JGI IMG/M metagenome (GOLD analysis project Ga0315281, IMG submission 204540) | Sediment microbial communities from Yellowstone Lake, YNP, Wyoming, USA - YL17G07_0 | ecosystem: Environmental > Aquatic > Freshwater > Lake > Sediment | place: USA: Wyoming | collected...
TCTTCCCGCGCGGCCAGTTCTACGTGGTGGAGGACCTCGGGAGCACCAACGGGACGTTCGTCAACGAGAAGGCCGTGACGGAGGCGGAGCTCCGGCTCGACGCCCGCGTGCGCATCGGCGAGACCGTCTTCCGCTACGAGGAATGACCTGCCGGTGACCCTCGTCACCCAGCACGCCGCCCTCTCGGATATCGGTCTGCACCGGCAGACCAACGAGGACAGCTACGTGGTCGCGCCGCCCCTGTTCGTCGTCTGCGACGGCATGGGTGGCGCCGAGGCCGGGGAAGTGGCGTCGGCGATCGCCGTCGAGACCCTGGCGACGCGCTTCGCCGCGGGGGACGCGCTGGCCGCCGCCGCGCGTGTGGCCAACGAAGCCGTCTTCGCGCGCGCCAACGCGCGCGCCGAAGAGAGCGGCATGGGCACCACGCTCACCGCCGTGATGGTCGACGGCGAGGAGGGGCGGTTCGCGCACGTCGGCGACAGTCGCGCCTACCGCCTGCGGGACGGCCGTCTCGACCTGCTCAGCGACGACCATACGCTGGTCGGCGAGATGGTGCGCGAGGGCAGGCTCACCCAGGAAGAGGCGGCGGCGCATCCTCAACGCAGCATCCTGAGCCGGGCTCTGGGCACCGAGGCCACCGTGCAGGTCGACGAGTTCACGACGGATCTGCGTCCCGGCGACGTGCTGCTTCTCTGCAGCGACGGCTTGAGCGGCGAGGTGCCGGACGACGCCCTGCGCGACATCCTTGGCGCCCACGACGACCCGGCGGAGACCGCCGCCGGCCTGATCGACGCGGCGCGCGCCGCGGGCGGCCACGACAACATCACCGCCGTCGTGATCAGGCTCCTCGCCGGCGACGAGGACGGCGCGGTCGGGGGCGAGGAGAGCACCCGGGCGCTCGCCGGTGCGGCCGACCCAGGTCTCGACGGCGACGGCGGACCTGACCCGGCCGCCGGGCCAGCCGCGCTCGATCCCTCCGCCGGCGGCGTGGTCGCGGCTGCGCCGGCGTCGTCGGCCGCGTCCCCGTCCGCTCGCCGGCGCCTCGCGCTGCTCGTCGCCGTGCTCGCCCTGGTCGCGCTGCTCGGGGTGGCGGGAGTCGTGGTCGTCAACACCTGCTACTTCGTCGGCGTCGACGACGGGCAGCTTGCCGTCTACAGCGGCCTGCCCTGGTCGCTCGGCCCGCTCGACCTGAACAGCGTGTACCTGAGGAGCGCGCGGGCCTACGTCCTGCTCGACGCGGAGCAGCAGGCGCTCGTCGACGCGCGCCGCGTCCACACCAAGGACGGCGCGCTGCGGCTCGCCGAGGACCTGGGGATGCTGCCGTGAGCCGGCGCACCACCGAGCTGCTCTACCTGGTGCTCGCCGGGGCGGTCAGCACCATGGCCTACGTGTCGGTCTACGCCGGCCGCTTCCGCGAGATCAACCGCGCCTCCATCGTCTACGGACTCGTGTTCGTGGCCATCTTCCTGGCCCTGCATCTGGTCGTGCGCATCCGCTTGCCGCAGGCCGACCCCTACATCCTGCCCGTGACGGCGTTGCTCGCCGCCGTGGGGCTGACCGAGATCTTCCGCATCAAGCCGGCGCTCGCGCTTCTCCAGGGGCAGTGGCTGCTCGTCGGCGCCCTGCTCTTCGTGCTCACCGTCGTGATCGTCCGCGACCACACGCGGCTCGACCGCTACCGCTACCTGATCGGGGCGCTCGGCCTGGCGCTGCTCGTGGCCACCATCGTGGCCGGGACCACGGTGAACGGGGCGAGACTCTGGATCCACGCCTTCGGCATGTCGATCCAGCCGTCGGAGTTCGCCAAGCTGGCGATCGTGATCTTCCTCGCCGGCTATCTGGACGACAAGAAGGTGCTGCTCTCGATCCCCACCCGTCACGTCCTCGGCGTCCCGGTACCGGCGGCCAAGTACTTCGGACCGCTGGTCGTCATGTGGGTGCTGTCGCTCCTCATGCTGGTGTTCATGAAGGACTTCGGCATGTCGTTGCTCTTCATGGCGGTGTTCGTCGCGCTGCTGTACATGGCGACGACGCGCGGCGTCTACGTCGTGTTCGGCGGCGCGCTCTTCGCCGTCGCCGCGGCGGTCGCCGTCTGGCTCGTCCCACACGTGGCCGACCGCTTCAGCGTGTGGCTCGACCCTTGGGCGAAGGCCGACACGACGGGCTACCAGCTCCTGCAGTCGCTGTTCACGATCGCCGACGGCGGCGTGCTCGGCGCCGGCTTCGGTCGCGGCTTCCTTCTGTACACGGACCGCCAGCCGGTGGTGCCGGACCTGCAGACCGACTTCATCTTCGCGGCGATCGCCAACGAGATGGGCCTCCTCGGCGCTGTCGCCGTCGTCCTCTGCTTCCTGCTCTTCTTCTGGCGCGGGGTGCGTATCGCGACGCAGGCCCCGGATGGCTTCTCCAAGCTGCTCGCCGCGGGCCTGGCGACGGCGTTCGGCCTGCAGACGATCATCATCCTCGGCGGAGTCACACGTCTGATCCCGCTCACCGGTATCACGCTGCCGTTCGTCAGCTACGGCGGCAGTTCGATCACCGCCAACCTCGTGCTGGTGGCCCTGCTGCTCATGGTCTCGCACCGCACCAACGTCGTACGCGCCGGCACCGACCTCGAACGCCGGCGCCTGGCCGAGCTGGGGTGACGTGAAGATGCCCGAGGCGCTCATGATGGAAGAGAGGCGACCGTGAACAAGGCCATCGGGCGGGTCTTCCTCGTGGGCGTGGCGCTGTTCGTCGCCGTGATTCTCAACCTGACCTGGTTGCAGGTCATCCGCGCCGACCACCTCGCCGCACAGCCCGAGAACAAGCGCCAGCTCGCCAAGGAGCTGCGCATCAAGCGCGGCTCGATCCTCGGCTACGACGGTTCCGTCATCGCCAGGTCGGTGCGCCGCTCGGGGTTCTTCCAGAGGAAGTACCCGCAGGGCACGCTGGCGCCGCAACTCGTCGGCTACGACACCGTGCGCTACGGGCGCAGCGGCATCGAGGCGCAGATGAACGACGAGTTGCTCGGCAGGGCGCCCGAACTCGGCGTCCAGAGCTGGCTCGACGAGCTCCTCGGACGCCGGCCCACGGGCGCCGACGTCGTCACGACGCTCGTCCCCGACGTGCAGCGGGTCGCCCAGCAGGCGCTCGCCGGCAAGAAGGGGGCGATCGTCGTCCTCGACCCGGCCACCGGCGCCGTCGTCGCCAACGCCTCCGCGCCCAGCTACGAATCGAGGAGACTCGAGGAGGAGTGGGCGGTCTTGAGCAAGGACCCGGACGCACCCCTGCTCGACCGCCCGCTGCAGGGGTTGTACGCGCCGGGATCGGCCTTCAAGGTCGTGACCGCCGCCGCCGGCCTGCAGACCGGCGCGGTGACCCCGGAGACGATGTTCGTCGACACGGGGACCTACGTGGTCTACGGCGGCAAGGTGACCAACTACGGAGGAGCGGTCTACGGGCCTCACGATTTCGAGACGGCGCTGACGCAGTCGATCAACACGACCTTCGGCAAGGTGGGCGACAAGCTCGGCCGTCGGCGACTGGTCGAAGCCATGCGGCGCTTCGGCTTCTGGCAGGTGCCCCCGCTGGCGCTGCCGGCAGGGGCGGTCGTCGCGAGCGGCCGTTACGACGACGAGGGTCTGCTCTCGCCCGAGGCCGAGATGGACCCGCTCGCGGTCGCGTGGGCCGCGTGTGGGCAGGAACAGGTGCTGGCGACGCCGCTGCAGATGGCCCTCGTGGTGTCGGCGGTGGCGAACGGGGGGCCGGTCATGAGACCGTACGTGGTGCAGGAGGTGCGCACCGCGGACGGCAGTGTCGTCGAGAAGGCGGCGCCGGCCGAGTGGCTCACGGCGATCCAGCCGGCGACGGCGCTGAGCCTCAACGCCATGATGCAGCGCGTGGTGACCTCGGGGACGGGCACCGCCGCGGCGATCGAGGGCGTCAAGGTCGCGGGCAAGACCGGCACCGCGGAGCGCGGCGACGGCACCAACCTGGCCTGGTTCATCGGGTTCGCGCCCGCCGACGACCCGCGTGTGGCCGTGGCCGTGGTCGTCGAGGACACCTTGTCGACGGGCGGCGTCGAGGCGGCGCCTCTGGCTGCCGATGTGCTGCGCGCCGCCTTGGCTCAGGCGGCGCTGCCGTGACGGCGGCAGGGAGTGAGCGCCCGGTGTGGTACGTGACAGAAGCGGCGAAGACAAGGAGCGGCAACGGCGACCGACGCCTTTCGGCCTGACCAGGTCGTCAACGAGCGCTATCGGGTCCTCCGCAGGTTGGGTTCAGGCGGCATGGCGGACGTCTATCTGTGCGAAGACCTCACGCTCGGGCGCCGGGTCGCGCTCAAGGTGCTGTCGTCCCGCTTCGCCCGCGACCAGCAGTTCATCGAGCGGTTCCGGCGCGAGGCGAAGGCGGCGGCGGGTCTCAATCATCCCAATCTGGTCGCCATCCACGACTGGGGCGAGATCGACGGCACGTACTTCATCGTCATGGAGTACGTCGAGGGCGAGACTCTCAAAGAGCTCGTCCGGCGGCGAGGGCGCCTGAACGGCAGCGAGGCGCTCGACATCGGACTCGGGCTGCTCGCCGCGGTCGGCTACGCGCATCGCCACGGGGTCGTGCATCGCGATATCAAGTCGCAGAACATCCTCATGGACCGGTCGGGAACGGCGAAGGTCACCGACTTCGGCATCGCGCGCGCCGGCGACTCGGGCATGACCGAGGCGGGTTCGATCCTCGGCACCGCGCAGTATCTGGCCCCGGAGCAGGCCCGCGGCGAGGCGGTCGACGAGCGCTCGGACCTGTATTCCGTGGGCATCGTCCTCTACGAGATGCTGACCGGCGTGGTGCCGTTCACCGGCGACACCGCCGTCACCGTGGCGATGAAGCATGTGAACGAGGTGCCGCCCGAGCCGTCAGAGGTCATCCCCGGGATGCCGTACGCGCTCAACCAGATCGTCATGAAGGCGCTCGCCAAGGACCCTGCCCTGCGCTACCAGACGGCCGAGGACTTCGCCCGCGACCTGCGCGCCGCACAGCTGGGCGGGCCGGTCACGGCGGCGACGTACGACGCAGCCGCCGCGCAGACGCAGCTCATGACGGCGCCGCCGGCCGACGCCACCCAGGTGATGGCGCGCCCGGCGGGGGCGCCGGCAGCCAAGCGCCGCCGCTCGCGGCGCACGCTGTGGATCGTGCTCCTCCTCCTCGCGATCATCGCCGCTTCCGTGGGCGCCCTCCTCTGGACGATGAGCGGCGAGCGCATCGACGTGCCCGATGTGGTCGGGCGCAGCCAGGCGCAGGCGACCAAGACGCTCCAGGACGCCGGCTTCAAGGTCAACGTCAAGGACACGTACTCCGACGACTACTCCGTCGGGCTCGTCGCGCGTCAATCGCCGGACGAGGGCGCCCAGCTGAAGAAGGGCGCCACGGTGACGATCTGGGTGAGCCGCGGCGCGCAGACGATCCTGCTGCCCGACTTCCGCGGCCGGAAGGCGGCCGACGTCGCCGCCTGGCTCAAGGACAACGGTCTCGAAGGCAGGCCGAAGAAGGGCCCCTCCGACAACTACGCCGAGGGCCGCGTCTATCGGCAGGATCCGGCGGCGGACACCGAGCTCGCCCGTGGCGAGACGGTCACCTACTGGGTGAGCAGCGGCGCGCCGCCGGTCAAGGTGCCCGACCTCACCGGCGCTTCGCGTGCCGACGCCATCGCCCAGCTGGCCGCCCTGGGCCTGGTCGCCAACGTCACCTTCGAGCCGAGCACGACCTACGACGTCGACCAGGTCATCCGCCAGGACCCGGGCGAGGGGACGGAGGTCGACAAGGGGTCGGCGGTCGACCTCGTCGTCTCGAGCGGGCCGCCTTCGCCGAGCCCGTCGACGGGGACGCCGGTCGAAGTGCCCAGCGTGCTCTACATGGACGCGGCCACCGCGCAGTCGACGCTCGTCGCGGATGGCTTTGTCCCCTTCGTCAAGGAGAAGGCGAGTTCGGAGCCGGCTGGCACGGTCATCAAGCAGACGCCCGAGGCCGGGACCATGGCGGCGGAGGGCTCAACGGTCACGATCTGGGTCGCGAAGTAGCGGCGCGGCCGGGACGCAGGCGGGGCCGCGCCGGGCGCACCGCCGCCGTCAGCGCACGATGACGTAGGCGATGTAGACGAAGTACATCGACCCCGCGCCCGCGATCGACCACCAGGTCATCGTGTGCGCGATGCGCAGGGTCAGGTAGAAGACCAGGCCCGACACCAGCGCCAGAACGCCGCTGATGGCGGCGACGGTGTCGAGCTCCCACGTCGTGAAGAGCAGGCCCACCGACACCGGGAACGTGCTCTGGAACACCATCGCCCCGGTGATGTTGCCGAGCGCGAGCGTGTCCTTGCGCTGACGGACCCAGAGGACGGAGTTGAACTTCTCCGGCAGTTCGGTGGCGAGGGGGGTGATGAGGAGCGAGACGATCAGGGGGCTCGCGCCCAGCGACTCGCTCACGACCTGCACCTGCTCCACGAAGATCTGCGCGCCCAGGACGATGCCGGCGAGCGCGACACCGATCTGCAGGAAGATCCGCCGCCGGTGGGGCATCTCGGGGTGCCGGTGGAAGTAGAGCGGCTTGGTGTCGCCGTCGAGGTCGCCCTCGCTCTTCATGGTCTCCCACACGTAGTACCCGTAGAAGACGATTAGGGCCGCGGCGAGGCCGTAGTGGAGCGATGGCACGTGGACGATCCCCGCGCCCACCGCGAGTCCGTAGGCGATGAGGAAGTGGCTCAGGTCACGGCGCATCACCGGCTGATTGAGCTTGACGTCGCGCGTCCGGCGGCCGCGGGCCGCGAAGACCAACACGGCCGTCCCCGTGACGAACATCGCCAGGCTGGAGAGCATGAACGGGGCCCCGAGGATCGCTCCGATGCCCACATCCTCGGCGGCCGCTCCGCCGGTGAAGACGATGGCGATGATCGGGACGAGCGTCTCCGGCAGGGCCGTGCCGACCGCGGCGAGCACGCTGCCCACGGCCCCATCGCCGAGCTCGTAGCGCCGGCCGAACCACTCGACGCCGTTGGTGAAGAGTTCGGCCGAGACAAGGATGATGGCGAGGGCGACGATCAGCAGGAACACGGCCATATGGCCGGCAAGGATACCAGACACGAGCGGGGCCCGGCCGGCGTCCCCGCCGGCCGGGCCCCGCTCGTGTCATCCGAGGACGCGAAGCGCCTGCGTCAGACCCAGCCCTTGGCGTCGAAATACGGCCAGACGAAGTAGATCATGAAGGCGATCGTCGCCACCCAGAGCAGCCAGTTGACCTCGCGGGCCTTGCCCTGTACGACGCGGATCAGCGTGTAGGCGATGAAGCCGAAGCCGATGCCGTTCGTGATGCTGTAGGTGAGCGGCATGATCGTCATGATCAAGACCGCGGGGAGGCCGAACTCCAGCTTGCTGAAGTCGATGCCGGCCTTGGGCTCGGCCTCGGAGTGCTCGGCATCCGCCTCGGCCTTGGTCAGCGTCGCCATCATGTAGTAACCGACGATGATCAGCGCCGCCGAGGTCGCCTGCGCCGGCACGACGCCGGCGATCGGCGAGAAGAACATCGCGAGCAGGAAGAGCACGCCCACGACGACCCCGACCCATCCGGTTCGGCCGCCGACGCCGACCCCGGCGCCCGACTCGATGTAGGTCGTCGCCGACGAAGAGCTGCAGGCCCCGCCGGCCACGGCGGAGAGCGAGTCGATGAGCAGCGGCCGGTTCACCTGCGGCAGGTTGCCCTTCTCGTCGAGGTAGCCGGCCTGGCCGCCGACGCCGACCAGGGTGCCCATCGTGTCGAAGAAGTCGCTCAGCATGAGGCTGAAGATCCACAGCACGGCGGCGGCGAACCCGAGTTTGCTGAACGCTCCGAGATCGAAGGCGCCGATGAGACTGAAGTCGGGCCACTCGGTGGCCTTCTCGGGCATCACGGCGGTACCGGGGATGAAGCCGACGTCCTTGCCCATGGCGTAGTTGAGGACGATGGCGAAGATGGTCGAGAAGAGGATGCCGAGGAGGATCGCCGGCTTCCACTTGAGGGCCATCATGACGATCGTGATGCCGAGGGCGAAGATGCTCACGGCGAGCGGCGCCATCGGCACCTTGCCGAACTCGACGAGGGCGACCGGCGTGCCCCCGTTGACGTTGATGAAGCCGCCGTCGACGAGGCCGATGAAGAGGATGAAGAAGCCGATGCCGACCACGATCGCCTTCTTGAGTTCCAGCGGGATCGACTTGAAGATCGCCTCGCGGAATCCCGTGAGGACGAGGATCGTGATGGCCACGCCTTCGAGGAAGATGATGCCCATCGCGCTCTCCATCGAGAGCCCCTGGCCGAGGACCAGGCTGAAGGCGACGACCGCGTTGAGCCCCATGCCGGGGGCGATCGCGTAGGCGCGGTTCGTGACCAGGCCCATGAGGATGGTCATGACGCCGGCCACGAGACAGGTCGAGGTGAGGGCGGCGGCGAACGGCAGACCCTCGGGGGCGCCGCCGAGTCCCAGGATGCTCGGGTTCACGAAGATGATGTAGGCCATGACCATGAAGGTCGTGAGCCCGGCGAGGGTGTCGCGCTTGATGTTGGTGTCCCACTGCGCGAACTTGAAGAACCTGTCGAGTCCGGAGCCGCCGGCCGGCGCCGCTGTCTCCATCGCATCCCTCCTGGCGGTGGTGGTGTCGAGGACAGCCGGAGTCTATCCCAGCGCGTGCCCGGCCGGCAGTGCGTCGTGCCTCGTTCCGGCGCGGACGCGAGCCGTCGCCGAGCGATTGACAGGTACGGACGGCGCCGGTATCGTCGCCGCGCCCTCGTGCGAAAGGATGTGAGCCGCACAGTGGACGCCGAGCCAGGCTCCCTCGCGCTCTCCGAACTCGAATCCCTGAAGGTGATCGACTCCGCCGGAGCCGACGTCGGCGAGCTGATCGACGTCGTCGCCGAGTTCTCGACCGAGGCGCCTCTCGTCACCGCCCTCTTCGTCGCCCGCGGCGACGAGCAGCTCGGTGCGTCCTGGGACCAGGTCGCCGAGATCGACGTGGACGACGACCGGCTGCTCCTCAACTGCCTCGGCGAAGCGCTCGGGGGGGCTTCCCTTCGCGGCGGCGAGATCGCCCTCGTCGACGCCGTCCTCGACAAGCAGGTCGTGAACATGCGCGACCGCTCGTTCGTGCGCGTCCAGGACGTGATCCTCGATGCCCGTGAGGGCCAGCTGGTCGTCGTCGGTGTCGACGCGAGCCATGGGGCTCTGGCGCGGCGCTTCGGGCTCGGCTTCCTCGCCCGCCGGCTTCCGCGCCGCAGTGGCGACTTCGTCCCCTGGGCGGACGTGAACGCGATCTCGCTGCGCCTGTCGCGGCTCAACTTCGTCGAGGCGTTCGCCGAGCTCGCCGAGCTGCACCCCGCCGACATCGCCGACGTCGTCGGCCAGGTGGGGACGCGCGAACGCGCCGCCGTGCTCGGGGCGCTCAACGCCTACCTGGCCGCCGACACGCTGCAGGAGATGGACGAGGACCTGCGCGCCGCCGCCCTGGCGGAGATGCCGGTCGCGCGCGCCGCCAAGGTGCTCGAGAAGCTCGACGCCGACGTCGCCGCGGACCTGCTGGCCGACCTGCCCGAGGAGCTGGCCGAGGAGCTCCTGGCCCGGCAGTCCGACAAGCGAGAGCGCGACTTGCGCGGCCTCGCGAGCCATGCCGAGGACACCGCCGGGGGGCTGATGACGCTCGAGTTCGTCACCCTCACGGCGGGCACGCTCGCCGGCGACGCCCTCGTGTGGCTGCGCCGCGAGCGGCCCGACGAGCACGCCATGTCGTACGTCTACGTCCTCGACCCCGACGGGCGTCTGGCCGGTGTGCTCAGCTTGCGCGAGCTCGTGCTCGCCGACCCTGCCCAGGCGGTTGACGCCGTCGTGGAGGACGACCTGGTCACGGTGGCGGTGGACACCGACGAAGAAGAGGTGGGGAGGCTGATGACCAAGTACAACCTTCTCGCCGTTCCGGTGGTCGACGGCGAGCGCCGCCTGCTCGGCATCGTCACGCTCGACGACGCGCTCGACGCGATCCTGCCCGACGACTGGAAGCGGCGTCTCCCGCGGCTGTTCCGCTAGGGAGCCTGCCCTCTCGCCTACACCGCCTGCGCGGCCGCGCCGGGCTCCACGCTCTCCAGCAGGCGACTGTGGCGCGGGGCCGCGATCACGGTCGCCAGGTCGAGCCGGTACCGCGCCACCTCGCCGCTGACGCAGACCAGCCGGAACCCGCTCCCTTCGAGCACTTCCGGATGGAAGAGGTTCAAAGCGCGAAGGTAGCCGCAGAACCGGTCCTCCGCCCTCGTGCGCCGTAGGGCGAAGGCCTCGAGTGCGCTGACGCGGCGGTGCTTGAGGGCGGCCTCGATTTCGAGCAGCAGCTGTTGGAAGCCGCCGACGAACTCCTCGTCGTAGAAGTACGCGCAGGTCAGGAGCCACGCATCGGCCGAGGGCGGTCCCGTGGGCAGACGCCGCGCCCGCGGCACCAACGCGGCCGGAGCGGTCTGGATCCAGCCGATCACCGCCTCACCCTCGAGAAGGGCGCGCCCGAACAGGCCTGCCTCGCTCTCGACGGCGCGCTCCCAGCGCAGGCGCGGGTCGTCGCCCGGCGCGCACGGAAGGTCGGTTTGCCACCAGGCACAGGTCTGGCAGATCGGCGCGAGGAGATCGCGCGTCGTGGCGTTGAGGTCGAGCGCCCTCACACGGCGTCACGCGCCGTCACTCGTCGTCTGACGTCAAGGCGACGTCGTCGACGAAGACCGCGACGCGCTCGATCGGCGTGCCGGTCGTGCGCGCGAGGTAGGTGAGGCTTGCGCGGCCGACGGCTTCGCCGAGCGACGGCAGATGAGCGTCGGGCGCGGCGACGAGGTGGATCTCGAGAAGGGGTCCGTCGTCGTCCTCCTCGAGGCGGACGGGTCCGTGGCGCTCCATGTGCACGCGCTCACCGAGGCTCTGCAGCGGGTTGCGATAGAGCTCGTGGACGCCGGGGATGTCCTTCACGGCGTCCCAGACCGAGCGGGTCAGGACCTCGGGCGATAAGCTGGGCTTGGGGGTGTCGGCCACGGTGACCTCGCGGGGTCGCTTGCCCGGCGAGTATAGCGCGGCGGCTGTCGGCTGGGTACCTCGCCGGTAGCCGCCGCGGTCATTTGCGCCCTCTCTGGGGCTCTCCTATACTCAACGCTCGCGCGGGCCGTCCTGGAAACGACTTCGTGCGACCGCCGATGACCGACACCACCGCCCCGAACGACCGCGTCACCCTGTACCGCGCCGACTGGGTCCTCCCGGTCGCGGCGCCGGCGCTCGCCGACGCGGCGGTCGCCGTGGCTGGCGACCGCATCGTCGGCGTCGGTCCGGCCGCCGAGACCGCGGCCGTCCACCCCGGCGCCGAACTCGTCGACCTCGGGCGCTCGATCGTCATGCCCGGCTTCGTCAACTGCCACAGCCATCTCGAGTACACCACCTTCCGCGGGATCCTCGACGACGCCGAGTTCGGGGACTGGATCCTGCAGCTGGTCGACGTCAAGGCGTCGCTCACCCCCGACGAGTACCTCGAGAGCGCGCGTCTCGGCGCGGCCGAGTCGGTCTCGTCGGGTATCACCACGGTCGCGGACACCAGCTACACCGGGATGTCCATCAAGGCCGCCGGCGAGGCGGGGCTGCGCGGGCGCGTCTATCTCGAGGTCTACGGCATCGACGACGCGCGCATCGACGAGACGATGAGCGAGATCGACCAGCGGCTCGCGGCGGCCCGCGCCCCGGCGCCGGAGCGTATCGACGTGGGTATCATGGCGCACGCCCCCTACACGGTCTCGAGCCGGCTGTACCAGGCCATCGCCGATCGTAGTCGGGCCGAGGGCATCAAGGTCGCCAGCCACGTCGCCGAGAGCCGTCACGAGCTCACCTACGTGCGTGCCGGCTCCGGCAAGTTCGCCCACGACTTCCGCGAGAAGCTCGGTTGGGAAAGGATGCTCGTCCAGCCCTACGGGGTGAGCCCCATCAAGTACCTCCAGCAGTGGGGCGTCTTCAACGAGGACTTCCTCGCGATCCACTGCACACAAGCCACGCTCGACGACATCCGCATCCTCCGCGCCGGCAACGCCGCCGTCGCGCACTGCCCCAAGAGCAACGCGAAGCTGGGCTGCGGTGTCGCGCCCCTCGCCGACTTACTCCACCAGGGCGTGCGCGTCGGTCTCGGGACCGACAGCCCCGCGGCGAGCAACATCATGGACATGTTCGACGAGATGCGCACCATGCTGCTGCTGCATCGCGCGACCGAGCGCGACGTGACGGTGCTCGACGCCGAGCGCTGCGTCCGTCTCGCCACCATCGGCGGCGCGGAGGCCCTGGGGCTCGCGGCCGACGTCGGCAGCCTCGAGCCGGGCAAGTTCGCCGACTTCATCGCCGTCGACGTCTCTCGGTCTCACTTCGAGCCGATCAGCAATCCGTACTCGGCGCTCGTCTACGGGGCCAACCAGGACGACGTGTTCCTCACCGTCGTCGGCGGGCGCGTCCTCTACCGCGACAGGGTCTTCACGACCGTCGACGACGCGGCCGTCCGCGCCGCCGCTCACGCCGTTCGGCAACGACTTCAGGAACGCGTGCGAGCGGGCGTACAGGTCGGCGCCGCCGAGTCCGGCTGGTGGCGTCCCGCCCCGGCCGAGTCCGGCGCAGAAAGGTAGGCAGCGTGCTCCTCGACCGCAAGCGCGTCAAGTTCTGGCAGAAGTGGGTCTTCCTGGCCATGGCGATCCTCATGGCGGCGTGGCTCGTGAGCATCCCGATCGGTCGCATGGCGGGCTGTGGCGGCTCGACCAGCGGTACCGTCAACACGCTCGACGACGAGATCGCCGCCCTGCGGCGGCAGATCGCCGCCTCGCCCGGCGCTCTGGAGGCTCGCCTGAACCTCGCCGAGGCGCTGCGTCGGAGGGCGAACCAGCGGGTGCAGGGTTCTGAGCAGCAGGCCGCCGATCTGCGGGCCTCGGCAGCGGCATACGAGGCCTACGTCAAGCGCCTCGCCAAGACCGGCGGGACGAAGGCGGATCGTAGGGAGGCGGAGCGCCTCCAGATCGCCGCGCTCGAGGACCTCGTCGCGGTGTACAGGACGCTGAACGACTTCGACTCCGTGAGGAGGGTGTACGGTCAACTGACCGAGCTGCGGCCGAACAGCGCCCAGTACTTCTACGACATGGGGCGGGTGGCTCTGCTCGCCAAGGACACGAGCACCGCGCAGCTCGCGTTCACACGCTACCTCGAGCTGGCGCCCGACTCACAGGAGGCGGCGACGGTGAAGCAGTGGCTCAAGGAGAACGCCGGCGGAGGTTCGGGACAATGACTACCGAATTCGCCGTCGAGAGCAGCACCCTGGACGGTTCCCGCGGGCTGATCAGTCTGAGCGGCGAGGTCGACATCTACACCGCGCCACGGCTCAAGGAGCGTCTGATGGACCTCCTCGACGGCGGCGCCACCGGTGTCGTCGTCGATCTCTCCGACGTCACGTTCATCGACTCGACGGCCCTCGGCGTGCTGATCGGCGGGGTCCGGCGGCTGCACGAGGTCGACGGTCGCATGGCGCTCGTCGTCGCCACGCGCCCGGTGGAGCGCGTGCTGACGATCACCGGACTCGAGCGCGTGTTCAGCATCCATCGCACGCGCGAGGCCGCGGTCGCCGCGCTCGGCTGACGCGCGACGACCGCCCCTGTCGCCGCCGGCGCGTCGCGGGTGTCGCGCGAACGTCATCTCGACCCGTCTCGCGCGGGGTGGTATTAACACGCGATGTCCGGCGCCGCCGCACGGCGGGGCGTCGTCCCTGGCAACACGCCAACGATCGAGGACCACGTGAGGCTCATCGTCACGGAGAAGGATTCCGCCGCGCGCAAGATCGCCGAGATCCTCGGCGGCCGCGTGAGCGTGCACGAACACGGCCGCGGGCGCCAGAAGGTGCGCTCCTACGGCTTCGAGTGGAGCGGCGTGCCGGCCACGGCGATCGGCCTGCGCGGCCACGTCATGGAGAGCGCGTTCCCCAACACGTACCGGCGCTGGAGCCTCAAGTACCTCGGCGACATGATCGAGACACCCGACTTGGCGTGGGTCGTCGACGGCGGCGCCGCCGGCACGCTCGCGGCGCTGCGCAGCGTGGCCAAGGGCGCCACCGAGGTCGTGATCGCCACCGACTACGACCGCGAGGGCGAGCTCATCGGCCACGAGGCCCTCGAGATCCTCCGCGGCGACGCCCTCAAGCGCCACCCCCACGACACGCCCGAGAAGAAGAAGGCCGGCGCCGCC
>Ga0315281_10008595_pt1 | contig 14270 bp, 13 predicted proteins | sample YL17G07_0_MG_FD_204540 | JGI IMG/M metagenome (GOLD analysis project Ga0315281, IMG submission 204540) | Sediment microbial communities from Yellowstone Lake, YNP, Wyoming, USA - YL17G07_0 | ecosystem: Environmental > Aquatic > Freshwater > Lake > Sediment | place: USA: Wyoming | collected...
TCACGATCGAACCATGCTAGCATAGCTCCTCCAACAGGTGCACCAACCTCAAGTATCCACATATTGTCAACGACGTGGCTTGTGCAGACTGAGCCTGTGCCGAAGAGGCGTGTCTCGGGACTCATCGAGATCGTTGACGGCCTCTTCATCGGAACGGCGACCATCAACGAAGTGCCAATCGAGACGAGAGCCTGTTTCTCGGCCACCACGCCTGCACCAAGTGCGCTGCATTCGGTGTCTCCACCCCCAGCAACTACGATCGTGTTCGTTCTCAATCCCGTCTCATGTGCTGCTTGAGGAGTAACATTTCCCACCGCTTCGGTCGAACGTGCGACTTCAGGTTGTTTCGAAACTGGGATTCCGAACAGATCAGCCAGTTCACTTGACCATTCATGCCTTCTCATATCATATAGTAGGCTTCGCGATGCTGTTGACCTGTCAGCAGTGTACTTTCCCGTCAGCTTGAGGAACATGAAGGTTCCGATGGAAAGGAACTTGTAAGTCCTTTCATATGTGGCCGGTTCGTTCTTCTTTATCCACTGCATCTTGAGCGCCGGAAAATCGTAGCCTCCTTGGACAGGTATTCCGGTTTTCTCGTAGATGTGCTCAATCCGGCCTAGCTGTTGCAACTGTCTGTGCTCGATTGCACATCGAGTGTCAAGCCAATGGATGTAGGGTCTCAGCGGCTCACCATTTCCGCCTACAGCGAGTATCCCATCAGTCTCAGCAGAAATTCCTACACATCTGATCTGTTCGACGGGTATGTTTGAATTCTCAACGGACTGCCTGATTGCGGTTGCCACCGCGTTCCACCAAGAGTTAGCGTCGAGCTCGACCCACCCCGGGTGCGGGTAGTCTCTGGGATACTCCTGTTGTGCTCGTCCCTTGACGTTCCGATTGAAATCAAAGACGATCGCTTTGCAGCTGCTCGCTCCGATATCCACACCAAGAAGGCAGCTTGGATCAGCAGCCTTCGCATGAAGTCCCGAAATACGCTTCCCCTCCAATTTCCTAGTCCCTGAGAATCCGTACGATCTGCTAATTATACAATACGAGGAGTATAGGTGCAGTTCTTATCACAAATGGGTCAGCAACCTGGTGGGTGGACGACCACGACGTTAGCACGATCTCACCAGAGTCGATGCTGCTGGCGACATCTCGTGCAATCCCACAAAGTCTTTAATCATCACGGGATCGTTGGTGCGCGGGATCGCAATGTGGCGAATCTTAAGCGATGAACAATTGGAGACTCTGCACTCGTCAGCACTCAGCGTTCTCGAAAAGGTGGGAGTAAGAGTTGTTGACAGCAGCACGCTCCGAATATTCCGCGATCATGGAGCAGCTGTTGATGAGAAGAGCAAGATCGTGAAGCTGCCCCCGTCTTTGGTTGAAGAGGCCGTGAGGAAGGCACCCCGTGAGGTGACGCTCGGAGCGAGAAACAAGAAGTACGCAGTTACCCTCAAACCCGGCCGAATGTACACTCGTGCCTCCACTGGACTCACAGAGGTGATCGACCTGGAAACCGGCCTGTCAAGACACGGTCTATCGAAGGACACGGCTGATGCCTCTAGGCTCATACAAGATTTGAGTAACGTTTCGATCAACGCAACCCACATCTTCCCTTCGGACACGCCTCCGCATGTTAGAGATGTTCATTCGTTTAGGCTGGCCATGGAGAACTGTGAGAAACACGTGGTTACCACGCCTCTGAGCAGGACGACCTTGGAAGTCCAGAAGCGAATAGCTTCTGTATATGAGGAGTCGGATTCACAGTCTCCGATTTTCAGCTCACTCGTATGCCCGACAAGTCCACTGACTCTGAGGGATCCCGTGACCATCTACTGTGCGAGAGAAAGAATTCCGGCAATAGTCGTTTCCGGGGTTGTTGTGGGTGTCGCGTCGCCGATCACGCTCGCTGGCACATTGGTTCAGCAGAGCGCGGAATGCCTAGCTACTATCACATTGATGCAAATCGTGAATCCGGGAGCTCCAGTGATTATCGGCAACAAATCGTCACCACTTGACCAGCGATATGCAACTCCGCTGAGCGGTGTGGTCGAGATCGGGTTGCTGTCTGCAGCCTGCGTTCAAGTAGCGCAGTTCTACGGCATTCCCGGTGAGGGCTTCGGGCTTCGGTCAGACTCGAAGACCATTGATGAGCAAGCCGGAGTCGAGAGAGTCTTTCTAGGCCTGCTACCCGCTTTGGCCGGAGCGAGACTCGATTCCGGTGCAGGGTCCGCTGAAGCCATCAACACATTCAGCTTCGAGCAGCTTGTGATCGACAACGAGGTCTATGGCATGATCGAGAGAGTCCTCAGAGGAATAGACTTTGATGAAGAAAGGCTTGCACTTACCGAGATTGCCAGCGTTGGGCCCGGGGGCAGTTACCTCGGCCTGCCCCACACCAGGAAATTCTATCTCAAGGAATTCTACCAGCACAAGCTCTTCGACAAGAAAACCAGAGCTGCATGGGAAACTTCCGGACACAAAGACATCAGAGAACAAGCACGGCTAAGCGTCAGAAGAATGCTTGCCGAGCACAAGCCTGTGCCACAACTGGGCAAGGATGCACAGCAGAAGATCTCAACGCTTGTGAAGGAAGCGGAATCCAACGTTGGGTGACACCCTCGCTCTGATCCGAGGATAGACGCACGATTCAGCCGGAAATCTCCCTCACCTGAGCAGATATGATGCTCTACCCATCCTGACCATCGTGCTCTCAACCTGCGCAAAAAGACCCTACAGAGTAGGGCAGACACGGAGCACATACGAGTTGGAATCAGGTTATTCCTTAGGCAACCGGCTGGGTTCGCGAGGATTCGTATAGCGTCTTGAATTTGCGGTAGAGAGCTCCATAGATTTCGTGAGCATCTGGGCGTGGCTTGTTCTCTGAGTACGCGCTGGTCTGGGGTACTTCTCCAATGCTCTCAAACACCTGGGCCCCAAGTCCAGCCAAGATCCCGGCTCCCAAAGCCGCCGTCTCCGACTGATCCGGAGATCTGACTGGCCTGTTCGTCACATCGGCGACTATCTGCCTCCAGATGTCTGACTTGCTCCCCCCGCCAACCATGATGACGCTCTTCACCTGAGTTCCAGTTGTTTCTGATGCCTCAATGATCTGTTGTGCTTCGAACGCTACTCCTTCGAAGATGCTTCGGATCATGTCTGCTCTCTTGTGTTCAACCGTGAGATTGAATATCGTGTCATGCGAAAGTACGAAAATAGGCGAGTTGAGACCAGGCGTTGAACTCTTGGCTTCGACGCCAAGGAGATCATAGGCGCTTATTCCAAGGCTGCTGGCCCCTTGGTCCTCGAGATGCCCAAATTCCTTCTTGAACCAAGTCAGCCTTGCTCCTGCCATTGATCCGGCCTCAAGCAACCACAGTCCGTCAACTACGTGGCAAGAGCTGAATACACCCGTTCCTGAGAGTTGTCTGCTTTTCTTGTCTGAAAGGAAAGGCGGCTTTGCGCTCGCCACGAGGACCATCAAGGATGTGCCGATAGAGACCAGGGCTTGACCTTCAGACGTGAGACCTGCACTCAGCCCACTGCATTCTGTGTCTCCTCCTCCGGCAACAACCTTAGTGCCAGCTCTGAGGCCTGTTAGTTCTGCTGCGTCATCTGTCATCGTGCCGGCAATCTCAGCAGACTTGCGAATCGTTGGTTGGGTGGACAGGGGCACGTCGAGAATCATCGCCATATCTTCGGACCAGTCTAGCTTCTGTATGTCGAAGAGCATGGTCCGAGCTGCTACCGAACAGTCATTCACGTATTCGCCTGTGAGCTTGTATGTTACGTAGCTGCCGATTTGAAGAAACTTCTTTGTCTTCGCGAACACATTCGGTTCGTTCTCTCTGATCCATAGCATCTTTAGTCCAGGCGGAGACCACCAGCTCTTGTGCAGGGGAATCCCTGTGATTCGATAGATCCTCTCAATGTCCGCGTTGTTCAATATCCAATCATATTGGGGATAACATCGTGCGTCCGACCAGTGAATGTAGGGCCTAAGTGGTTCTCCATTATCGCCAATGGGCACTACACCGTCTGTTTCCGTTGACACACCAAGACTATTGATCTGCTCAGGGCTGATATCGGATGCTCTGACCGCCTGCCTTATCGTCTCTGCTACTGTCAGCCACCATTGCTTCGTATCGAGTTCGACCCAGCCCGGGGTCGGTGTGTTCCTGGAGTATTCTCGTTGAGCACTCCCCCGTGTCTTTCCACCGGCGTCGAATACTATTGCCTTGCAGCCACTGCCGCCTATGTCCACGCCTACGACGCAGGTATTCTCGAAAGTTCTCCTATGACCCTTCGAGGTCAGTAGTCCCCCAGACAGGGAGGTCTGTTCTATAGAGCTCCCCAGTTTAGCAACGCGAGGCCAATGATCATGAAGACGAAGAACGCGATAGATAGAGCGGCTATGAGCTTGCCAGCATTGCTGAGCTTAATCTCTCGAAGGTAGGAGTATTGTCCTGACCCAAATCCTCGAATGCTTGCGGATAAGGTGAGGATATCCGCCAATACTGTCACTCGTATGACAAGTGGGTGAAACACTTGAGCCAGGGTGCTGACTGCTTTGACCGGATTCTTTGACAACCCAACACCACGCAGTTGTTGTGCATTCATGATTGTTCTTGCGTATCTTAGGAGGATGGGAAAGAAGTTGAATCCTGCAAAGACGACGAACAGGACGTTCTTCGAGACCTTCTTGCTGGCAAGATATTGCATAAGGTCGCTTGGGTCAGTGGTGTACAAGAAGATACTCACAGCAAAGAGTCCAACTAAGTACTTGAGCCCCATTGAGATCAGCCAGAAAAGGCCTCCCCAAGTAAGCTTTGCCACTCCGAGCACAGGTATGTTTGCCACATACAACAGTGTCGTGGTCATCCATTCACTCGCATATACTCTGTAGTACCCACCCGATGAGATGAAGAACGCATTGTAGCTCCTTTCAAGCACTGACATCGCTCCAAAAATGTACATGGGCAGCAGCCACGTGTTAGGTATCTTGGATACTGGTTTCGCCAGAATGATAACGAAAACCAAGATCGGCAGGATGAAGACTGGATCAAAATAGAACTGCGCCAACAGAGTGAGCACTACGAGCAAAATTGCTTTCGGAATTGGGTGCATCCTATGCATCAGAGTATCCTTGTACACGTATTCCAACATCGGTTGATCGAGTATCCCCATTGCTCTTTCACACCCTCCCCACCAGTCCCACCATTTCGTCGACACTCATGACATCAGGTGGGAAACCGAATTGCTTCAGCCTCTGACTCAACTGGGTGATCTGCGGCGGTGCGATGTAGCTCTTGGCCAAGACCTCCGACTGCGCGAAGACTTCACGAGGCGTCCCATCAAGCAGAACAGCGCCCTCATGCATAACAATTACATGGTTCGCGTAGGCGGCGGCAAGATTCATGTTGTGAGTGATCGCGATTACAGTCCTTCCAGTCTTTGTGAGTTTCTCCAGTTCTCTCATAACTGCAAGGCTATCTTGCTCATCAAGGCCTGTGGTTGGTTCGTCTATTATGAGTATGTCCGGTTCCAGTGCCATTATCGCTGATATTGATACATAGGTTCTACGACCTCGATCAAGGTGCACGATGTACTCGTCTTTCAGCGGCTCAAGCCCGAAGATATTCATGGCCTCAGTTGTCCTTTTCTTGATTTCCTCGCTCGTTAGATCTTGAGCTTCCAACCCAAAGGCAATCTCCTCCTGCACCTTCTCGCAGAAGATTTGGTCATCAGGATTCTGGTAGACGTAATTGATGCGTTTGATCAATTCCTTCGATTTGGCCCGTACTGCATTCAACCCTGCGACCTCAATGACTGCGTCTTTGTTGGTGGGCTTCAGTACGCCAACAAGGTGTAGAGCCAGTGTTGATTTCCCGGACCCGTTTTGTCCGATGAGGGCAACGAATTCTCCTTCGCGAATAGTGAAGGACACACCTCTAAGTGCTTCAATCCCTCTCTCTAGGCCCGGATATGTGTGCCTGAGATTCTTCACGACAATCAAAGGTTCACCCTGCGATGTCGTGCCAGCCTCTGGTGACCTACGGGTCGACTTCTTTCCTCGCAGTCTGTCAGCGACGTACTTCTCTGCTTCCGCCAGAGTAACCGGGGTAGTAGGCCCGTGGGCCCCCATCTTCATGCATAACTCCGTGACTTGTGGTAGCCTTAGGCTGCTGCTCTTCATTACTTCAGTGTCAGTCAAGATCTCGTGAGGGGTTCCAGCCTTGAGGATTGTTCCATGGCTCATGACCATCACTCTGTCAGCGTAGTCGGCAAACGATTCGACTTCCATCCCGGAATCTGTCACGATTACGGTCATCCCGGTTTGTCTGTTGAGATTCCTGAGGCGGGAGAGAACATCTGTTTTGCCGATCGGGTCCAGCATCGAGATAGGCTCATCTAGGGCAATTATGTCCGGCATGAAACTCAACACGCCGCCGATAGCCACTGCTTGTTTCTGACCCCCCGACAGACTTCTTGGGTTCCTCTTTTCCAAGCCCTCTAGCCTAACGTTCTTCACGGCAAACTCGACCCTCTCTCTGAGCTTCTCTGGAGGTAGGCCCATGTTCGAGGGACCGAATGCCAGGTCATCTTCAACGGTCATTTGCGTGATTTGAGTGTCCGGGTCCTCAAGGACGAGGCCAATACTGCGAGAAGCATCAGCAACCTCAACGTCCTTGAGGCTGCGCCCTAATACACTCACATCTCCTTCCAGTACTGAGTTAGGAATGAGTTTTGGTATCGTTCCGTTCAGACTGTAAAGGAGAGAGCTCTTGCCAGAGCCCACCGCGCCTGTGATTACAACATACTCCCCTTTCTTGACCGTGAAGTGTACGTTCTTCACAGCCTCAACATCTCCGGCCCGCCTGCGATAGACTATCCTGTCGATATTCACCGACAGTACTTCGCTCAACAACTACTCGACTCCAAGTCCGTGTTTTCCAAGAGAATCGTTATTCACTTTGACAGAAGAAAAAATAAGAAAATGGGGGAATTATTGCGACCTGGCTGTTCTATCGTCTCTTAGTTGCTCTGATGGCTGCGTCTCCGGCAATGATCCCTAGTGGTAGACCAATGAGAATCACTATTGCGTACAGGGGAGCACCGACCACGACGAATGGTACGTATGTTTCCCATGTCCAAGAAATCGAGCTGACGATCACGAACCAGTTGATGAAGAAGAGTACTTGAACCATTATGATGGCAGCAATGATTGCTAGTATGTGTCTGGCGGGTTTTGCGTCTTCAACGAACTTGCGCCAGAATACTGCAAGTATCATCCAGTAGAACCCGTCGACAATTGTGTTTCCGACAAGATCATAGGCATTGGCGAATCCTCCCACAACGCTGCGGAGGAATCCTCCAACGAATGACATTACGAATGTCACTGGACCGCCCCAGAACACAGCTGTGAAACCTCCAGCCAAGAACATCAAGTCGAGCTGCTGGAACATTGGTAGCTTTATCATTGATGCAGCGAGATAAAATCCTGAAGCAACAGCTGCCTCCACCACCCTTCTAGTGGTCCAGACCTTGTAGGTCTTGTTGGAGTCGTATATTTCGGCTCTCGGGCACAGCCAAGCATTGTGCTGGTTGAAGTAAAGATACATTGCATACATTACGGGCAGGAAGAACGTGAAGGCCCAAACGTAGAAGAGCGCATGTCTTCCCAGTGATGGTGGCCACCCCGGCATTCCCAGCATCGAGTCCGGCGACAGCGGATTTGTGTAGATCCAAGCGGCGATTGAAACGACGAGTCCCGCCACAGCGACGAGCAGCATTGTCTTGTATCCGACAATTCCCTTGCGTGTCTTCGTTTCGGATTGCATCTGAAATCCTCTGGGCCCAATTGCCTCCGGCTTCCATATTTAAGTGGCTTGGTGTGTGGCCGAAACCGGAACGAATATCATAAGTACGGGACGACTGCGCGCCGCTGTTGCAGCGCAAACGCTTCAGTCTATTGAAGGGGCACGGTGACCGTGCTCGCATACAGCAGGAGCAGAGAGCTCAAGTATTCTCGCCCCCGGAGGAGCTGCGTGGGACCCTCACAGAGTTGCCATTATCGCTCTTAGTTCCTTGATGAATCTATCGCAGTCTTCCTTTTTGCCGATTGTGATGCGAATCATGTCGTGACAAATGTCAGTTCCGGCGTACATTACGCTCTTGTTTCTCAGGTAGATTCCTTTCTCCACCAGCCTGGTCCATACGCCTTTCCTGCCTCCTGAGTCGTTCAAGATTCCTGGGCGGAACCTAGCGAGCATGAAGTTTGCGTATGATGGAAAGACTTCGAGTCCCAGCTTCCCGAGCTCTTCAGTAAGAAACTTCTTGTTCGCCTCAAGCTTCTTTCTGACATCTTCATAGTAGCCGAGATCTTTCAAGGCGGCCATGGCTCCAACGTACGCAAGAGAGCCGACTCCGAGAGGTGAGAACATCTTGTTCATCTGTTCAACGATGCGTTCAGAACAGAGTGCGTACCCAATCCTCAATCCGGCCAACGCGAATCCCTTGGAGAAAGTTCTGACCACGATCAGGTTATCGAAGTCCTCGACCTTGTCAGCCATTGTCTCGTTGGTGAATGGGTAGGTAGCGCAATCATAGTATGCCTCATCGACTATCACGATGGGATGAGGCGGCTTGCGAGTCTTCTCAAGCAGCTTGACGATCTCAGTCTTAGGGACTCTCGCGGCGAAAGTGGAGGGATTGCAGAGATAGACCATCTTGGTTTTCGGGCTGATCTTCTCACCCAATCTCCTAGGCATTGTGTCTCCACTGAAGTTACTCTCGTGTAGCACTTCTACCAGATTGACTCCATAGACTTTGGCGTAGTTGGGAAGAACCCTGTAGGTCGGATACATCGTCACAAGCTCGTCGCCAGCTTGGAGGAAGACCTGAGCGATCAGCACCATCGTTTCGGCTGATCCGTTCCCCACGAACACTTGGCTAGGTTTCACGCCTGAGTATTCCGCGATCGCTGCTTCACACTCCTTTCTCATCCAAGCGTTGTACCATTGAACGCCCACATGCTCTGTGAAGTTCTTGATTGCTTCAATGGTCTTAGGAGAAGCGCCGAACAGGTTCTCGTTGAGGTCGAAACGTGCGATGCCAGTTTTGGGCGCTTCAAAGATGCTTTGTGCACCAGTTATTATGTGGCCACCGTCAGAGATCGGCATCGATTTCCTTAGTTCAGCTGCTTTCCGCACAAGATCGCTTTCATGACTCATGGCTAGATCCGGCAGCGAAATGCCAGCATCTGATATAAAACCGTAGCAACTTTGCCACCAGTGACTCATTGGGTCACTTGCCAAGATGCGTCTCTAACACACGGTAAACGTCGAGCATCGAATTGCCGTTCACACGATACGTCGCGGTTCTTGACGCTTCCTCTTCGTGCGAGTTGAAAGCAATGGAAAGCCCTACTCCCTTGAAAGCAACGACATCGTTGAAGCCGTCTCCCACATGGGCGCAACGGGCGGTGTCTAACCCATTTTCTAGACAGTACTTGCGTAATGCATGCAGTTTGTTTGTCAAGATACGCATCCTGTTTGTGAGTAGCCCACCTTGAATTTCGATCTCGCTTGCGATGATATCCTTGAATCCATAACTTCTCGTGGGATCGACGGCGAACGATGGATTGTCTGTCAGAACGACAACCTTCGCTCTCTTGAGACTCAGTCTCTCAACGGTTGCCCGCAGATCGCTGACCAAGGGCAGATCGGTCAACCTTGGCACTATCTCCGAAACTTTCATTCCAGCCAAGAGAGAGAACTGCGCTCGGAGAGTGTCATCATACCCGAGCCTTCCATTGTGGTACGATTCATGCAAGACTTCGATTTGGTCGTGACACTCCTTTGGAATCCTTAGGTAGTTCAGGATTCTCCCCCGCAGGATTGTTCCGTCCACGTCGAATGAAACCAATTCGAGCGCTGTTCCTGCCACAGAGATCAGCTCGCTAGCCTCACTAGTGCTCCAATCTCGACTAGGCTCAACTGCCGGGAATGCTACTGGACTCGCATGCAGGAGGCACTATTTTCCACCGGTGATCTTGATGAATTCCCCGGATACGTGCCTCGCTTCATCGCTCGCAAGGAAAACGACAACATTGGCAATGTCTTCTGGCGTGGCGAATCGACCTAAGGGGATGTTTTCTAGCTTCCCTTGTCGTGCTCGATCCTGAGAGATATCTCTCTGCGCTGCGATCTTTTTGACCTCATCCGTCAGCATATCTGTCTCCGTATCTCCGGGGCATATCGCATTCACGTTTATTCCAAACGGCCCCAGCTCCTTCGCTAGGCTCTCAGAGAATGCTAGGACCGCTCGCTTGGATGAGCAATAAGCCGAGTATCCCACATGCCCTGCCAATGCTGCACTAGATGAAACGTTGACTATCTTGCCGGCGATCTTCCGGGCTATCATCTCCCTTGCCACGGCCTTGCAGCACAGGAAAATGCCTTTGATGTTCACATCAAATGTCAGGTTCCACTGCTCTTCGGTCATGTCGACGACTGTCGCGAAGATGAAGACGCCGGCATTGTTGACTAGTACATCGATTCTGCCAAACTCCTGTATGGTTCGTGATACGAGTTGTTCAACAGATCGAGCGTCTCTTACGTCGACAGCAACATAGAACGCAGGTTTTCCTAGAGCACGAATCATGCTAGCGGTTTCGTGTCCGGGTTCCTTGTCAGCGACGACGACGCTCGCGCCTTCATTCGCCAGTGACAGGGCAATGGCTCTTCCGATGCCTCTAGCTGAACCAGTTACGATTGCTACCTTGTCCTCCAATCGCATTCGGGTAATGCTCCAGTGTTCTTTGGCGGTTACCCTTGGAGAGAATACTTAAACCATCTGCGCCATCTTTGGGCCTTGGTGTTCTGATTTGATTCAGGTCCCGAAACTAACCCTGGAGGATGTTCATGTTGCGTTGGAAGCATGTCGCAGGAAGGCCCTCGAAATCGGCGTTCCCATGGACATCGCCGTGACAGATGAGGCAGGCAACTTGCTCACATTTGAGCGCATGGACGGCGCAGTGCTCGGTTGCATACAAGTCGCAATAGACAAAGCCTATACTTCCGCAATTCTGGGATGTCGCACAGCAGATGAGGGAAAACTCGCGCAACCTGGACAACCAGACTTTGGGGCCAACACGCTATGCGGCGGCAGGATCGTCATACTAGGAGGCGGAGTACCAATTGCGTTCAAGAACACGGTCGTAGGTGCCGTTGGATGTAGCTCTGGGACGGTTGACCAAGACATCGCCGTTGCGGAAGCCGGTGTCGCAGCTCTAATCATGAAGCTAACATCGGGATAACCCGCTCATTCCTGAGCGCTGCTTCCATCCGAAGAGATTCCTTAACACTCAGCCCACGACTGGAAGCATGCACTCAGAAAAAGGATTATGAACGCAGTCTACGCGGCCGGGTAGACTTCATCTGGGGGCCTATCGCGTAGCGCTCGTCCTGTTGCCAACTCCAGAATAACCCCGAGCTTGGATTCTGTGTCAAGATAGTGAAATGCGGCGCCCCCAATTCTCGCACTTTGCAGCACCTTTCCCCCATTTTTCCTGAACTTCTCAACTATTGACTCAGCATCCTGGGAAGTGCATTTCAGATGGTGTACGCCTTCGCCTTTCCTGTCAAGGAATTCTCTGAAGATGCTTTCTCCATTCAAGGGCTGGACAAGTTCGATGGAGACATCTCCAACGTACGCCATTCCCACGATGAATGAATACTCAGCGGGTTGTCCACGCAGAGTCATATCAGTAAGATTATGAGAACCGAATCTCCAAACCTTCCAAGGACCTACGCCAAGTTCTTCCCAGAAGTGCTTCATGGACGCCTTGAGATCCCTCACAACGATCGCAACTTGGCTAAGCTTGCTGAACTCCACAATCATTTAGTTGCCCCTCACGCCTGATGGTTCAAAGTCCATATCCGAATCAATTACGGAAACCATGCCCGTGCCATCTTGGCCTTTGCTTCACCTTTCTTTTTCTACGTTCGAGACGCTACTTCTTCCTTTGCCCGTACTGCGCTCTGAAGTCTATGAGGTTCTTGATCTCTATGTCGGGAAGTTTCTCCCACTTCCCTGCGAGTTTCGCAACCAGTGCAACTCGCGCCGCATCCTCGACGACAATGGCGCTGTTCAACGCTTCGCTCAGATTTGCACCTATGACGAGGATTCCATGGTTTCTCAGGAGCACAGCTTTCGAACTCTTGAACGTCTTCTCGATGATCTCGAGGTCGGTTTGGTTCTGGGAGCCAGGTATCACGTATCGCTCAACTACAGGCACGGTTCCGCCAAGCACGAAGGCTTGTTCTGTCGAGACGCAAGGTATCTCCGCGTTAGCTGAGGCGAATCCAGATGCTACCGGGGAGTGAGTGTGGATCACCGCACCGACATCTGGCCTAAGCTTGTGTATGTAGCAATGTGTCTTCGACTCAACTGACGGTCTTAACTTCCCGTCAACTAGGTTCGCTTCCAAGTCCAACACTATGAGCTCCTTTGTGCTCAGTCTTGCTTTGCTGAACCCACTGGGAGTGATCACGACATGATCCGTGTTAGGAATCCGTGCGCTGACAACACCGAAGGTCAGCTTGACCAAGTTTTCCTCAAAGATTGTCTTCGCAGTCTGGATTACCTCTTGCTTCAACGCTTGAATCGTTTTGCTCTCTCGCCCCGCCATGGCTATTCACTTTCCTTTGATCTCCACTTGCCTACTATATCATCGTTGAGCGCACCCACATCGCCCCTGAGACAGCTACGCGAGGCAGCCTGGATCGGCTTCGCAGCGTGCATTGTTCGGGGATGGCAATCCGCATGCTTGGAAGTGCTTGGGAGCCTAGAATCGATGCACGCGTCTCCGAGGAAGGTCTTCCTCAAGCGATGGGAGAACATACGAGAAGCTTCCTCAGCAATTCAGCGATGAGATCAAGTGAGAGAACCCGTTCCCCGCCGCAGACACGCGGCTGGCGATCACAACACTCGTTGGCGCAATAGGACTGTTGACACGCAAGTCATGGGGAGTTCTCTTCGCCTTACTCGCTGGCAGCGCCTCGATCTTCCTTGGGCTGATGGACGTGCTCTATGATTGCTTGAACGGAATCTATGGAAGACTACCCTCTCCTGCGGGTACAGATGTCGCTGTTGGAATTGCCATTAACGCCTTGACGTTGACTCTGGGCCCTATCATAATCCGGTACGTCTGGTCCAGAAGACAAGCCCTGCTCTAGGCCTTCCGTTCCCGAAGCAAAGCCTCCCTCACCCTGGTTCGGCAATTCTGCAGAGCGTGTCCTAGTGAATTGTGTCGATCCGACACGAATCTCGGCAGTGTCTACCAATATCCGAAGGCAGGCGCTGGGACCCATTGCATTGCGTACTGTGGATAAACGCGTGGGGCCATTACCGGATAATACGGCTGATAGTAGTGTGACTGGTAGTAGGGAGACCAGTAGCGATAGTAGTACCACGGGTAAGACGCAGCCACGCCTACTGCGCCACCGAGCGCGGCCCCGGCAAGGCCTCCTATTGCTGCACCAGTGAATCCGCCAAGAGCCCATCCACCGAATCCGCCGAGAGCTGCACCGCCAAGCGCACCTAAGACTGCAAGAGCCATCCTAACCACATGTTCAAGTTGGTGGGAAAGGAGATTCTAAACCATTCGGTTTTCCAAGTCCCATGATCTGGGACATTCAACGGTACGGTACAATCCAGCGTATCAGGATCGTTTCGAATATACATCATTGTAACAATTGCCTGAGATCGCCTAAGACGGAACGACAGTTCCGTCTGAGTTGACGGCCTTCACTTTCTCGACTCCGGCGAACACTGTGGCGGTCAGCTGAGCCTCGAGAGATGCATTGCCTTGGAGTCTCTTGATGGTTCCCCTTTTCAGCTGCTCGTAGGCTGTAAGGTGGCCGGAGCATGGTTCCAGCGCGATGCAGTACGCCTTTCCGAACCATGGATGATCCGGAATTCGGTAGCTCTGCCAGAACCAGAGACCGGGAAATACGGATAGGTCCCATCTGAGGGCGAATCCAAGCTTGAGATCCGGATTCACGACGGCATACCATGGTTCTTTGATGTTCGTGATGAAAGCGGTCTCGTCGGCAACCACATTGTTAGTCAATCGTAGTACTCGAGGCCTAGGTGTGTGATCAGCTCCTCTCCTCTGAGGTGTCGGAGCGTATTCTTCAGTTTCATCAGCTGGATGAATAGGTCATGCTCTGGGTAGAGACCGGGTGCAGTCATGGGGC
>Ga0315281_10008596_pt1 | contig 14270 bp, 26 predicted proteins | sample YL17G07_0_MG_FD_204540 | JGI IMG/M metagenome (GOLD analysis project Ga0315281, IMG submission 204540) | Sediment microbial communities from Yellowstone Lake, YNP, Wyoming, USA - YL17G07_0 | ecosystem: Environmental > Aquatic > Freshwater > Lake > Sediment | place: USA: Wyoming | collected...
ATAATTGCAGCAGCAACGCTTCCGACCCTTACCACGTAGCAGGTGATACTGGGCTGATATTTGACAGCCTACAGGACGAGTGGGCTTTTAGATATGCCGACGGAATAGGAGCAGATGATACTGGAATAAGGTTGAACGTCGAAAATGGCAGATTTGAGTTTACACTGTTAAACACCAGCAGGTTTGACATAACCTCATGGACAGGCGACGTAAATATGTATGGAGACTTATATCTAAATCAAGGAGGCTCTAACAGCATTTTGAGATACAGAAGCAACGAATATCCACCCTATTTTTCAGCTCCGACAGGCTCGCTGATAACAGACCACCCGATAGAGTTCGGGCAGGGAAGCGGAAACTTCATAGGTTCAGACCTCTGGAACAACCTGAGGTTCTGGACTAACAGCGTAGTATTCGGAAGCCAAAGCTTCGACGACGCTTACATATACATAAGCGCAGGGCTGTGGAATACTATGATAATGCATTACAACGATTTGACAAATGAATTAACATTTTTTGCAGGAGACCCTACAAACTATCATGTAGCAATATGGGGATGGCTTAACACAACAGGAGATATAATTTCAAATGAGGATATGATAACAACGTTCATATCCACCGACGACAACGAGTTTTTAGCAACCGACATCATAAGACACTCCGTAAACGCTACGGAAGCAATGTCAGGATATTTTACCGAGCCATGGAATAAGGCAACACCGGATATGGTGACGAGCATAAGCAGCGACACATACTTCCCCGCCTGCAATGAGATTTCCGACCAGAACTGGGGGTTTGGAAACTCTTACAGCGCTTTGACAACAAACTATAACAGCACAGATATATTTGTGGGAAACTCATACGGGGGAGGGTATGGCAGCCCCTGCATAGGTATATGGCAGGATGGGGATGTAGTCACAACAACAATACAATATGAAAAATGAAAAACATAATAATTCCGATACTGATGCTGATTTGCTTAGTCAGCATATCATCAGCCTTAGCCCTGCCGATGTGCCAGGACAACATTCCGATACTTCAGAACTGCACCTTTGTGACACCGAGCATAAGCTGCACAGGTTACACTTACGAGATTTACAACATGTCTGGGACTCAAATATTGAACGGCTCAATGGATTTGTTTGCTGGGTCAACCTACCAGTTCAACTTCACCAATGTAAACGAAACAGGGGACTACAAGATTATATTATGCGATGCGACAACGAGAGAGATACATGTGGTTCAGGGGGAGGATGGTAACATGATACTCGCAGCTTTAATAATTATTCCAATGCTTCTTGCCATAGTCTTTGCCTGGCTTAACATGAGCCTTGACAATGAAGAGCATGCAATACTAAAGATATTCTTCCTGCTCTTCGCCCTGCTATGCTTCTTTGTTTCCCTATCCATAGGGGGCATTGCTCTTACAATATTCTATGCTAATCCTGTGCTTCAGGAGTTTGTAACAACAATCATCTGGGCATTCGGAGGAATCTATGTCCTCGTGATGGCTTACTTCATATTCTATGCAATATGGAAGATGACCTCAAGGTTGGTTGATGAAAAGGAAAAGAGGTTGAACTACTGATGGAAAAGAGAGGAGGAATGATTTACGCACCCAAAATTGTCATAGATGAAATGAACAGCATCAGGAAGGAAGAGCAGATTGATTCGGCAGCCGAAGCCTTGAAGAAGATGGTAAAATACACAAGAGTCGGAAGGGAAACAAGAAGGATAACTCTGTTCAAGTTTGGAGGGGTTCCGCAGCAGGCACCTGTTGAGTCTTACTTCCCTCAGATTGTTCCGAGGAGGAAGAGAAGATGAGTGCGACTGATGTAATTATGATTCCAATAATAATTTTTGTTCTTTGTGTAGTGGGAGTTATTGCAGTTGTTATGTCAACAAGCATTAACACAGCAATGGCAAACACACCTGTGGTTAATTCAAGCCAGGCTGCGATGGTTGCATTCGGAGGGATGGACAAGACAGTATCAAGAATAGATATGCTCGTGATGGGAGTCTTTGGTGGCTTGACAATAGCATTGCTGATTACTTCATGGTTCATCGCAGGCATTCCTATATTTATGTTTATATATTTCTGCATCGTTGTAATTGGGGTCCTGTTCTCAGCTGCTCTTGCTAATGCCTGGGAAACTATGATGTCAACGAATGTTTTATATACTACACTCCCATACTTTCCAATAGCAAACAACATAATGTTTCACCTGCCGCTTTACACAGCAATCATTGGGTTTATAGGTTTGGTTGTCATGTTTGCCAAACCAAGATTTGACTCCGACAAGGGAAATTCCAATGGGTATGATTAAAGTAGAATAATGACAATATGGCAAAAGTTCCGACAAAAGGGATAGCTGACATCACCAGAGAGATAATCAAAAAACACAATTTAGAGGTGAAACTATGAAAAATAAAGATTGTACTAGAATCACTTTGGCAGTCCTGTGCGCTTTCACAGCGTTCACTGCGCTGATGATAATACAGATGCCGAAGACGGAAGCATACAGCCCAGCTTACGGAGCCGACCAGAACCAGCCGCATCAGGCCTGCTATTGGGATACAACCAACCCAACCCTTGCTGACGGAACGCCCACCATGAGGGATTTAACTTACACAGGCAGCCAGACCATTTACCCAATTTGGGACTGGAACACTGTTGAGAGAACGCTGATAAGAAATCATATCAACTACATCTACAACAGCACAAACGGCATTGTGATAAAGATAAGCCAGACTGTAGGCTTGAGGAGTTACAAAGACATCCAGGCCGATACCAACTCAGTTGATAGTTTGCATTGCAAACTTCTTTACAAGAGATGTTTGCTGTCAATGTTCAGACCTGTAAACTGCTACTCTAATGGGCGCATTTACAACAATTATTTGTGGAATTGAAGATGAGTGATCTGTTTAAGTGCTGGGTCGCGTCTGATGAGATTTCAGATGTTGCCAGTTGTGAGACCACATGTTGCTGAGAAAAAAACAGGTAAACAATATCAGGTTTGATAGGAGTTTTTTATGAAAAACAAAAAGGGAGGCATAATGTTCATTAACTCGACGAGGAAAGAGGATTATGAATACTAAACTGTGTGTGTGGATTAGTATATTATTAATCTGCATAGTTCCCGCCCTGGCTACTCCTATTAATTGGAGCAATAAGCTGATGGCTTATTATTCCTTTGACATGATTAATGGGAACACCGTGTATGATAGCAGCCCGAACGGAAACAACGGCACGTTCAAAAATGGGGCTCTGATTAACACGAGCGGTTTTGATAACAGCGCTGTGTCGCTGGATGGGGTTAATGATTATGTTAACATAAGCCGTGCCATGCTAGGAAGCTGTGATAATAGGACTTACGCTGCCTGGGTGAAATACATTAATGTTAATGGGTCAATCATTGGGGGAGAGACTGGCCAGGGAGATACAAACTTGGAGAGCAACCAGTTTTATTGTGTTAATTCATCCTATAATTTTGCTGTCAGGGTTGGAACCAGTTGGACTTGCGCAGAATCCAACGTGCATCCAGGGGCAGGTTGGGATTTTGTTGTCGGCACGTGGAATGGAACTTCCTCAGCCGGTAATCTTTCTGTTTATGTTAATGGGGTTATGAAAGCGTCAAGGATAAACGTACAATGCCCTTTCACTTATGTCACAGCTAAAACTTTTAATATAGGATTTGAAGGCAGCACAGGAACCTATTTCGGAGGGCTGATTGATGAGGTCAGCATTTGGAACAGAACACTGTCCCCGTCGGAAGTTTCTACTTTGTGGAATGGCGGGGCGGGAAGCTTCTACCCATCCAACTTAATAATTGATTCAACAACGCCAGCCAACAAATCGCAGTATGCCTACTCAGCAATTAATTACTCCGTGACATATCACACAACAGTAGCCAGGGGGGATGATGTCAATTGCACGCTCTACATCAACAACACCCTCTCAGGATGGAATGATAGTACCTCATCATCCGCAACCTTAAGAATTGATGGTGTAAGCACTCCTAATGGGAGCAGTAATTTCAGAATCAACTGTTCCGAGGGAAGCGTGCCTACGGATTATGATTCTGGAAACACAACCCTCATCTACGTAGACCTAGCAAGTCCTGATAAGAACACATCATTCGTTAACAACTCAATATATTACCTTGCCAACCTGACAGCCCAGTTTAATATTTCAGATAACATTCTGCTTTATGATTACAACATATCCGTTGATGGGACACAAGTATTTTATAATAACAGCCTCGGAGGAGTTAACAGCCTATCATTTAATATCAGCACAAACATCACAGCCCTGTCAGTCAGCAATCACACGCTGACCATCAAATTGTGTGATGGGCAGTTCTCAGAGTTGAACTGCATAAGCAGAAACAATCCATTCTACAGAATAAGCGCAACGCCCTCTTATAATAACCCAATATATAATGGTTTGCCGACGACATTATCATTGGTGGTCAATAATGCCGGCCTGATAAGCAACGCAACCTTGTGGTGGAATGACACTCAGTTCACCCCAACAAAAAGCGTCGGGGCAGGGTATGATTCATACATTTATTATGTTACCGTGCCGACAACTATAAGCTATGCTATGTCAAACTGGAGCTTTGATGTCAACGGCTACAACTTCACAACAAATAATATTAATCAGACAGTATCAACGACCATCCTAATAATTAATGTCACTGACGAGACAACAGGCAACAAAATAACTCAGAGCATTAGCGTGTGGATGAACAACAACATCAGCTCAACAAACAAAACATTCTACAACCAAACAAACTTCACCAACTATGACAGGGCGGCACAGATATACTTCGCGGCCAGCACGCCTTATGCTGCGAGAACTTACAACCTGCCAGCACCAACAAGTGGCGTAACCTATTTGAATGCTTATTTGATAAACTCCAGCCTGCCAACTGTTCATTTAGTAACTTTCTCAATAAAAGACTATGAAGAGAATATATTGGAGGGAGTAGATGTTAATATAACAAAGCTATACGGAACATCATTAGTGCAAATTGCCAGCCCAAAAAGCAACTTTCAAGGACAATTTCAGGAATACATGGATAGTTCAACAAATTATAATTTTTTTGTTTACATCCTAAATTTTGTTAATAGAAGCTTCAACTTATACCCTTCTGACTCATCTTATACTCTTTTTATGAATCCAATAACTGGAACAGTAAATGTTTCAAACATTACCACAAACATAATCTATTCAAACATCACAGGAAACATCACAGTCACATGGAATGATACTACTCCTTACACTTCAGGAGTGATAATTGATGTCACAAGAGAAACTGTTAGCGGAACTTTAACTATATGCAACACTACAATTTCAGGAAGCAACGGAATATATGTCTGTAATGTCATATCCTTCCCAGGAGTTATTCATGTAGTTGTTTCAAGCAATGAAAGCGGAACTCAAATTGTTAAAACTAGCACTTTTATTAACACACAACTTCCCCCTTTAAGCCTGCTGATTGGGGAGAAAGAAGGTGCATGGTGGTCTTTCGGAATCGTACTGACCTGTGCTGCCTTCGGATTGTTCAGTCCTGTTGGAGCAGTCATTGCAACAATCCTCGGGCTTATAATGGTATACGCCCTGGGCTTGACTTCAGTTGTAACAATAACATTTATTATCATAGCTTGCATGCTTGGAATCATTGTAGGAATAAAGGTGAGAACTTAAATGGAAATCCAGAACCTCGTTATTGGAATTATTATCTTTGTCTTCTTTATAGTTGGAGGAGTATCCCTCATTTCAATGTTTCAGGATAAAGATTCCACGATGGTTGATGCTAATACGTTCTCACAATTCAACAACACTTTTAATCAGTACGAAAAAACCGTTGAATTATCAAATAAAATATCTAATAAAGTAACTGGAATACAGCCAGCACAACAGATAGCAGTATATTATTATATTGATGTGGTAGGACATTTCTTTTTAGGAGTGTGGAGTTTGCTAATTCTCATATTTTCAAGTTTAGGTTTTATCCTGGGAATAATTACTGGTCTCGGAATGTTTGGCATTCCAGTTTGGGTTCCAGTTTTGGTAATTTCAATTATCAGTGTTGCTTTTATATTTGCTATCATAAGGGCAATAACCAAGACGCAGGTGTAAAATGTATGATATGACGGCTATGACAAACGCAAGTAGTATGGTTGGTTTAGTTGACGCTGCAAACCTTTACTCTGGAGGAGTTATGGTTGGGATGTTTATGATTGCAATATTTTTCATCATGCTTCTTGTTATGAAGAAATGGGACTTCTCGCACAGCCTGTTAGCCGGCAGCCTGATTTGTTTTATGTTGAGCTTGTTCCTGGTTTACATCCACGCATTAAACTTCATGTTCAGCCTGATGTTTTTGGTAATCGCAGCTTTCACAGCTTTCTGGCTGTTCGGGAAAGGGGAGCAGGGCTGAATCATATAAAATCATAGAACAGGTTTATATACAAAAAGGTAGTTTTCAAATCATGGAAATCGGAGAACTATACCAATTCGTTTTATTGCTTGTTATGATTGGACTTATCCTCGGCGTGGGGATATTGGTTTTGGATAAATTTACAGCCACTCTGGTAGCAGACCTGCCTGTGAATGTAACAACCTCCAATTCAATCGAGGCAATAAATGGGACAGTTAATGCACTTTCCCCGATTGCGACATCCTGGCTTCCTTTGGTCGTGACCATAGTAGTCCTTGTGATTATTGTGGGCTTGGTCATAAGGGGCTTCGGCTCTGCGGCAGGAGAGAGAAAGTAAGTTTGCTGACAGCAGGAACCAGAAAGGTTCGCTGCGATATTATAATTACACACCAGGAGGACTAAACCAAAAATGGAAATTGGAGAACTATACCAATTCGTTTTATTGCTTGTTATGATTGGTCTGATTTTGGGAGTTGGAATCCTTGTGCTTGATAAGTTCATGGCAACAAGCGGTCTAACTGGCAATTCAGTAGCTGCAATCAACGGCACAATAAACGCAATCTCACCGATAGCTACTTCGTGGCTTCCTCTTGTAGTTACAATAGTTGTGCTTGTCATAATTGTTGGACTTGTTATTAGGGGCTTCGGGGCTGCACAGGCAAGATAAGCCTGCGGTCTGAGTGCTTGGAGGAGCAGCCCAGAATGGGACTCCTTATTTATTTTTTTTAATGGAGGGAAAACGAATGCATGAATATGTAGGAAGGCTTTGCAGAATCACAGTTAATGTAGATGACAAAAACTTATTCTTCACAGGGCTTGTTCAGAATGTGACCAAGACTCATATTACTTTCACAGACAAATTCAATATTCAATACAGCTTCAACATAGCAAATGTGGTGGAGGTTAACGCCAAGCAATGAATTTGCAGGCTGTGGAGGTCTTGATTTAGGATTTGAGCTGGCAAAGCTTCTATCCAATAATTCACAACATTTATATATAACCTATCTTTATTACTTATAATAAAATCCTTTTTCGGCAGGTGGAGATGATGATGAAAAAAACCAAAACAGTTAATGCGAAGATGTGCTTTGAGTCGCTGAATAAAGCTGACTTCAAGTTCGTTGAAGACTTCTGTGAGAAATACACCATAAGAACTGGACAAGGAGTAAGACCTTTTATATGCCTGTTCCTACACGACTACAAAGTCGCAAGGGGGATGGGAAAGAAATGAAAACTCCCACCGTAAGCCTAAGAACCCTTCAGAGAGAAAGGGAAAAGAATAGAGTTCTAGATTGGAAGTTGTTTAATCAGAAGGCAGAAGCTGAATATTGGAAGTTTGAATTGAGCCTGGCAGAGGCAAAAATAAAAATACTCCGTGAAGATAATATAACAATCAGCATAATCATCTGCTTTTTTTGTGCAATTCTATTATTTGTGGCTGGGATGATGCTCGGAGGTGCCTTATGACTCTCGCAGGAGCCTGGGCTTCAGGAAGATACATATTCCTGACTGTTGATGTAGGAGGAATAAACTCTTATAAATATGAAGGAATAATAATTGATGATGACGGCAACGAAGTAACAATCAATGATATAAAAGAAGGAAGGATAACTATTAAAAAAGATAGGATTGTCGTCTGGAAAATGCTTAACCCCAATGAGGTTCCAGATGGAAAACAATGAACAAATAAAATTTCCAACAACCAAAGAGATTGTGGCAAACCTTTCAGAAGCAGACTCTCAAAAGATTGCAGAACAGGGAAGGCGGTGCCCAGAAATGGTTGCCTACGGAGAGAAACTAACGAAGGAGAAAAGCAAATTGTTAAACGCACCCAATATGTTTGAAGTCCTGACTGAAGAAGTCCACAAGCAGGTTCAGGGAGAGGATTTGCCAATTAAAGCCATACTCCTGCACGCTGGAGGAATGTGGGTTGCCAATGCCAAGAAGACTTCTTATAATCTTCTTGTCAATGCAAACTCTGGGGCAGGCAAAGACCACACAACAGACAACACCTTAAAGATTATCCCCCCGTGCTTTCTGCAAAAGAAATCTGCTATCAGCCCGAAAGCTTTTGTTTACTGGCACAATCACAAGGCAGAGCCTGAATGGACTTGGGATGGGAAGGTATGCTACCTTCAAGACACCAGCAATGACATAATCAATTCTGAAACCTTCAAGGTGTTCTGCTCTGAAGGAAGCTCAGTTACTGTGGTTATTGACCATAAAGCTGTTGAGATGGATATTGTAGGCAAGCCTATTCTTATCCTGACAACCGCAACTGTTGAACTTGAGAATGAGCTTCTCAGGCGTATGACTTGCATCAATCTTGATGAGTCAGTCAACCAGACAAAGGCAATTATGGAAAAGCAAAGTAAAGAAGCTATGACTCTGGAGAAGGAGCAGTATCCTGCCGAGAAGATTTGGACTGACATTATGCTGTTGAAAAGGGTCAATGTAAAGGTTCCTTTCGCTGAGAAATTAATGGGTGTGTTCCCAAGCGACTCCATAATTGCAAGAACGCATTACAGGCGTATGATTGACCTAATTAAAGCTTCAGCAGCGTGGCACCAGAGCAAGAGGGTTTGGGCAGCCGAAAACACGATTGAGGCAACCTGGGCAGACTATGATATGGTAAGGGATGTTGTGATGGCAATCACAACTAACAAGCAGCTTATCCAGCTTTCTAAGAAGCAGAAAGAAATTATTGCTGCGGCTTCAGAGTTAATTAAAAAACAAGAGCATTGGAAGGTTTCTGAATTTGCTGAAACCTATCCTCAAATTCTTGCATTGAGCAAGTTATACAAATATTTGCCAAGGCTTGTTGAGCTTGGTTTCTTGCTGAAAAAGACCGAACATGTGGAAGGGACAGTAAAGGATGTGGGTTTCTATCGGCTGTCAGACCAGGCAATCTTCAACATACCTACCTCTGGGGAGCTTATTTCCCCCTATTTGGAGCCGTCTAAAGGCTGTTCCAATATGAAATCTCCAATTTCCCCAAATACGGAAAAACGCCCCTACGCAGAACCCCCTACTTTTATAAAGGGAACCTTAGTTGCAGATGGAGATTTTGGTGAAAATAGGGAAATAGATATAAATAAAGATAAGATAGGGGGAATAAGGGGAAATTGGAAGGAAATGGTAAATGAAGTTCAAAATGAGGAGTTATCACTTTTTTATTCCTTACCAGTAATACTTTTACCATGTTGCCGTTGTGATTTGAAACCAACTTCAGATGAAGTTAGGCTTTACAATCAGAAGCCTATATGCAGTATATGCTTCCCAGAAGAAGCCAAAGCAGTAATTGAATGGATAAAAAAATAGGGAGGATGAAGGAAATGTATAAAGCAATAATAAATGTGGAGATTGTGCTCACAAGGCACTACAACAAATACAAACATGGAGTCCAGCAAGAAATCTGCTATGAGAATGAAGAGGACTATGACATGAAGGTCAAGCAATGGCAATGCAGATGCCGAAGGCTTGTGATGGAAGAAATGAAAAACGATGATGTGGAGGTAAATAAATGGCAAAAGTTAAGATAGGAAGGGGAGAAATTGAGAAAATGCTTAAGGAACAGTTAGGCATTGAGGAAGTAAAATGGGATGATAAAGGCAATGCAAATGTGGAACTGGACTTGGATAAACTGAAGGAGAAGGAGAAAGTGGTTGAGAGAGTTGTGGAACATCACTATAATCATTCATGGAGATACTACCCAGTTTATCTAACACCACCAACAAGACCTAAACCTTACCCATACTGGAGTTATACAACAAGCAATGCTGGCAAGGTACAATCTGGAACGCTAACTTTTCAGTCGGCTAAAACACCACTAACTTTTGGTGGAGGAGTTGAAGGATTATGAAAATACTGAACAACTGCCAAACGATATTTGAGGAGAAAATGAAAAAAACAAAAACAAAAAATATGTCAGGAGATAGAAGATACAGGGAAGTTTGCAGGCTCCTTGACCATTTAATTTTAGATTTTGGAGAGGTCAGGGATGAGATTGCAATCCTGAAACACCAGATAGATGTCATAAAGAGTTATGTTATTTTATCAAAACCAACAGAGGTGAAAGACAATGGGAATATTTAAGAAAAAGAATCAGATGCCACAAGCTCCATTACCACCAACACCAGTAATGGAAGCACAGGAGGAAGACTTCGGACTTGCAGGACAGCAGCCTTATGCACCACAGCAAAGCTATCCACAACAGCCCCAGCCACAACAACAGCAGCAAGCTCCACAAAAGACAAGAGAGCAACAGGCTCAGGAATATGATGTGCAACAGTTCCTGGCTAACAGAATTTATCAGCCAGAAAACTTTGCGATGTCAGACATAGCAAACCTGCTCTGGACAATTTACAGGAAGCTCTGCGACCTGGAGAGGAAACAATGAAGAGAACATTTAAAATATTGAAAAGTCATAGCAATATGACCCTTATCCCTGTTGAGGCTCGGATAAAAAAATTCATAGAGAGTGCTATTCCCTCTATTGAATGCTCAGAGTTCAAAGACAACTATTGGATTACAGTCCTTGTTGAAGGAACAAAGCAACGAAATGAGAGAATAAAAAGATTGAACGCCCAGTTTGGGAAGCGACTTGGAGGAAACAAAAATGGTATATGAAGAAGTTATTGGAAATCCAATTGTGAAATTAGATGAGAACAACAAAACAATTGAAGGAGTGCTGCTTGATATTGAGGAAGGTGTTTACGGACACCAGTTCAAAATCAAGAAGCTTGATGGCAACATAGTTGTTCTGGGAAACCAGACAGTCCTTGCCACAAAAATAAAGAAAGATTTTATTGGCAAGAAGTTGAAGATAGATTATGTTGGAAAGGTCAACAGCAAGAAATCAAAGTTTGCTTACTCTGACTACAAGGTGTTTGTTGAGAAGTGAGGAGAGAACAATGAAAAAGAAACAGAAGGTTAAGAAAACCAAGGAGATGCAGTTTGCCTGCTCATGCTTTGGAGGAGGTGTTCCGCCATGCCGACAAGAAAAATAACTATTGAGGTAATGCAATGCACTTGCAGGAAGTGTGGCAATAAATGGATGTCAAATGTGAAGATGCCCAAATATTGTCCTCGTTGCAAGAATTCAAAATGGGAATAGACCTTGAATTGGAAATTGAGAAATGCCTTGCATCTAATGGAGCATTGCATGTCCTTACGGAGTCAGTAGCTGGGGCTGTGATTGACACTTGCAGGCTCGGCTATGATGCTCTGATGGATTGCAAATATTGCACTAAGGTTGAACAGATTTATCTCTGCATGTATAAAATCATGCAGTATGAATGGGAGCATCTAACATGAGCAAACTAATCAAATTCATAACACTGGAAGATACCAAAAAACTTATTGATGCTGAGAAGGACAAGCATTACAAGCTTGCCTACATGCTTGGCTTTGGCTCCGGATTGAGAATCTCTGAAGTGATTGGGGATGCCAAATATCCTCCATTGAATAAAGACATGGTTGATTTGAAGACTCACCAGATAAGATTGAAAGGTAAAGGAAAGGGAGAAGGCAAGGAAAGAATTACTACAACAAGCCCATGGCTCACAGAAGCCGCCATAACTATGCTTCCTTTGAAGATGCCTCGTAGAACACTCCAGAACCGCATAGAATGCTCATCCTTGCGTGTTCTCGGTCATAAGGTATCTTTCCATACCCTGCGTCACGGTTTCGGGAATTATATGGTTAATGTGAAGAATGTGCCTCTGCCTATGGTTCAGCAGATGATGGGTCACTCAAGGATTGACACCACAGGAATATACACTAAAGCAAACCCTGTGGAAACAATAAACCAGGCTTGGAATGCTTGGGGGGAGAAGTAATCCATGTATTGTGCCAAAACAGGTAGATGTTCAAAAGGGAGGAAAGGTGCAATGTTGCATAAAATACTAATTATGTGCAAGAACAAATGAAATACTCCCATACCCTAAAGGGTAGGGTATCTAACTAAAATGGAAACAAACAAAATATATCAAGGCGAATGTGTAGAACTTATGAAAGAAATTAAAGATAGTAGTATCGATTGCATAATAATTGACCCCCCATATTTCCTACCTGCAACTCACTATCAAACAAGAAAAAAGCAGATAAGGAACTTTGCAGATTTAGGGATACTTGAGTTTTTCTTTAAGAATGTTTTTGAGGAATTTAAGAGAATACTTAAACCAACTGGAACAATTTATGTTTTTTGTGATGGGCAAAGTTATCCTTTATTTTGGTTTTATCTTTATCCTTTTGTAAAGAATGTAAGACCTTTAATTTGGGATAAGAAAACAAGTATAAATGGTTATTCTTGGAGACATCAACACGAACTTATTATATTTGCAGAAATGCCAGAAGCAAAGCCAATTCCAAGTGGAGATGGAGATATATTAAGATTTTCTGCTGTCAAAGTTGATAGTAGAATACATCCTGCTGAAAAACCTCTTGACTTATTAAAATGTTTAATCTCTAAATCAACTAAAGAGGGAGATTTAATTTTAGATTGTTTTACAGGTTCAGGAAGCACACTTATTGCTTGTAAAGAACTTAAAAGAGATTTTATAGGAATTGAGTTAGCAAAAGAATATTCAGAAATAGCAAACAATCGTTTAGATAATTCAAACAAAAGCGAGGAGGTTAAGCAGGAAGCTATGCAATCTGAAGCACGGCATTCCCCCCAAGCCTAAAGGCATTGGGTATCCTGCCTAACGAATTATGACACCCACTCAAGAACTGATTACAGCAATTGTAATGCTGCTTTTCATGGTAATTGGTTTAGGATGTTCTGGTTATATGATGATGAAAGAAGTTTCAGATTCATTTGAAGAATGCTATAATAATAATATTTCTGATGAACATATAATTCAATTAGGAGATTTTAATTATTCCTGTGGAACAATCAGGGCAATAAATGCAACAATTGCAGGAGGTGAATGAAATGACAGAATGGAAGATAGATAATTGGTTTATGAAAACCATGTTTGTGTTTTCATCAGCCATGGGAGCATTGGCAGCATTTTATTTAATTGCATTTCTTGCTGGCTTATTTATTGGAGCCGCAGGTCTTGCATGAAAGCCAACAGCAAAAGGTTTCCATGGAACCTTTTTAATTACGGAAGGTCTTGCCCTAACTGCATTGATGGCAAATATACCATTTACAAAAATGGCAGAGCCATCTGTCCAGGATGCAAGCACAGCATCAAGATTGACTTCTGGAAATGGTCAACAGGAAAATTCTAAACTGAGCCTTTGTAATCCCATTTATCTTGCGGCTCTGAATCATTCCTTTTGAAAGTTTCCTTGACCTTCTGCCACCAGGTCTTATTTGCTTCAACCATTTCCTGAGCAGTTGCGTTCTTAACAATCTCAACAGTTGTCTGATTCTCCAACATGTCTTTAAGTTCTGCCTGCTGCTCTTTGCTTATGTTTGAAATCTTTGAGCCAATAAATTTCTGCATTGTCTTGTTCTGAAAAATCATCTGAATCAAGTTTGCATACAGAGCAACATTCCTGGAAATCTTTATCATATCCCTTGGCGTTGTTTCAACAAGCCAAACCATTTCTGAGTCTTCATCATTCACATAAGTTTCCTTAATCTTTCTTATGCCAAGAAGGAATGGCTGAAGCTTTTTCTGTGTTCCTTTAGCCTGTCCTTTCGGGGTTCGCACTAAGATTTTAAGTTCCATTTGACACCTCTGTTGGGAGCCTTCCTATATTATAGTCATGGCTCAAATTCCATGGCACAATTTCATTGCCAGTTCTGCAAACGCAGTTCGTTGTCATATAGTTCTTGCAGCTTTCAACATCACTCTGAAACATCTG
>Ga0315281_10008597_pt1 | contig 14268 bp, 13 predicted proteins | sample YL17G07_0_MG_FD_204540 | JGI IMG/M metagenome (GOLD analysis project Ga0315281, IMG submission 204540) | Sediment microbial communities from Yellowstone Lake, YNP, Wyoming, USA - YL17G07_0 | ecosystem: Environmental > Aquatic > Freshwater > Lake > Sediment | place: USA: Wyoming | collected...
TGTCGAGGAAGTCGCCCGCCTCTTCGACGACGTGGATCACGTCCTCGTACGCCCACTCGGTCTCGACGTTGTTGATCCGCACGGCGCGGACCTTCCGGCCCCAATCGTGCGTGCGGAGCGCGTGCACTACCTTCGCGCGCGCGGCCACCTTCTCCCTCGGCGCGACGGCGTCTTCAAGGTCGAGGAAGACGAAGTCGGCGGGACCGGCGGCCGCCTTCACCATCATCTCCGCGTTGCTGCCGGGGGTGGATAGCTCGGACCGCCTGAGTCTCATGCTGGTGTCCCTTTCATCGAATCACGCCGCCGTTGCGGAGCGCCGTGATGGCCTGTGGGTCGTAGCCGGCTTCCTTGAGGACTTCGTCCGCGTGTTCGCCGAGAAGCGGGGCGCGGTGTCGCACCCCCGATGGCGTTTCCGTAAGTTTGATCGGCGTGCCTGCTATCTCCGGGCGCTTTGCGCTGCCCGGGTGGTCAACGCGGACAATCATCTCGCGCCGGGCCACATGCGGGTCTTCGAAAATGTCGATGACCGTATTTACGGGGCCGCAGGGCACCAGTCCGCCGATGAGGTCCATCACCTCGTGCTTGGTGCGCACCGAAGTCCACGCGGTGATGATTCCCCGCACTTCGGGGGCGCGGGGCACGCGGTCGGCGTTGAGCGCGAAGCGCGGGTCTTCGCCCAATTCGTGGTGGCCCATCAGGTCGCAGAGCAACTGCCAGTGGCGCGGGCCTGGCGCCGCGATGGTGATCCAGCCGTCGCTCGTGGGGAACGAATCGAACGGGCAGAGTTGCGGGTTCGAAGCGCCCACCGGCCCGGCCACCTCGCCCGAGTACGATTGCAGGTAGATCACTCGCTCGCAGAACGCGAGCACCGCGTCGTACATCGAGACGTCCACCATCTGCCCCTGCCCGGTACGTGCGGCGTGCCATGCGGCGGACATGATCCCCAGGGCCGCGAACAGGGCAGGGGCAAGGTCGCCCACCGGGGCGCCGGCGTTCATCGGGTGGCTGGCATCCGGGCCGGTCACCGCCGTGAGGCCGCCCATGGCCTGTGCGACGACATCGAAGGCGGGCCACTGGGAATACGGACTCTCCGGCTTCGATTGGTCGCCGGTGTGGCTGTCGCCGAACCCGCGGATGCAGGCGTACACCAGCTTCGGATGCTTCGCGTGGAGGTCGTCGTAGGCGAACCCGAGGCGGTCCAGGACACCCGCGCGGAAGTTCTCCACGACAACATCCGCGCCTGCGATCAGCTTCGCCAGTATCTCCCGGCCCTCGGGCGCTTTGAGGTCGAGGGCGATGCTGCGTTTGTTGCGGTTGACGCTCTGGAAATAGCCCCCGAAGGCCCGCAACTCATCGTCGGGGAGGAACGGGCCCATGACGCGCGTGCCGTCGCCGTGCAGCGGCTCGACCTTGACGACGTCCGCCCCGAGGTCGGCGAGCACCATCGTGCAGTACGGGCCCGCGAGCGCATGGGTCAGGTCGACGACCCGGAACCCCGCGAGCGGTCCGCCGCCGGGCGAAGGCATCAGGCGCCCCGCTTCTTGATGAGCACGCGTCGCTCGCCTTCGAACACTGCCTGTCCCTCCTGGTTCACACCGACGTGGCGGAACTTCACGATGCCCGCGTCGCTGCGGCCGGTGTCCTCCGTCTCCAGCACCTCGCTGAAGGCGTAGAGGGTGTCGCCGTGGTGCACCGGTATGCGGAAACGCACCTTATCGAGGCTGAGTTCGGCGAGGGCGTTTTCGCCGGTGTCCTGCATCGCGAGGCCGATGACCATCGAGGCGGTTACGCCGCCGAAGACGATTCGCTGCCCCATCGGCGACCGCGACATCTGGTGCTCGTTGAAGTGGCTCTGGGCGGTGTTCATGACGAGGTTGGTGATGAGCACGCCGTCCATTTCTGTCAGCGTCTTGCCGCGCGCATGCTCGATCGCATCGCCGACGTGAAAGTCCTCGAAATAGGTGTCGTTGCCGGTGAGCTTGTGCGGGGCCATCACAGGCCCTCCATCAGCCGGTCGGAGATGATCCGCAGCTGGATCTCCGAGGTGCCCTCGAAGATCTTGGTGAGGCGGGCATCGCGCCAGTAGCGTTCGAGGGGGAGGTCGGTGGTGTAGCCGTAGCCGCCGTGGATCTGGATGCCCTGGCTCGTGACCCGTTCGGCCATCTCCGACGCGAACCACTTCACCATCCCGGCTTCCTTGTCGCAGCGACGGCGGCTGTCCAGCTCCGTGCAGACGAAGTACATGAGCTGGCGGGCGGCTTCGATCTCTGCCGCCATCTCGGCCAGCTTGAAGCGGATCGCCTGGAACTCGCCGATCGGCCGCCCGAACTGCACGCGGTTCTTGGCGTACACGATTGAATCTTCGAGGGCGCCGCGGGCGAGGCCGATGGCGCGGGCGGCGGTGTGGGCGCGGGCCGTCTCCAAACCCGAAACGGCGTTCTGGAAGCCGCGGTCGCCGGAGCCGAGCCTTTCGGCTTTGCAGTGGTCGAAGTGCAGTTCCCATGTCTTCCAGCCGTGGTAGCCGATCTTGTTCACCGGTGTGCCGCCGCACCCCGGCGGGAGGGTCCCGCGCTCCTTTTCGATGAAGAACGATGCCGTGCCGCGGTGGCGGGTCTTGAAGTCCGTGATCGGCTCTGTGCGCGCGAGCACCGTCATGTAGTCGGCGCCGTCGGCGAAGGTGCACCACATCTTGGTGCCGGTCAGGTACCAATCGTCGCCGTCCTTCTCCGCCTTGCAGCTGATGTTCCCGAGGTCAGAACCAGCGTCCGGCTCCGAAAGCGCGACCGCCCCGAGAAACTCGCCCTTCGCCATCCGCGTGAGGTAGTCGCGGCGACGCTCCTCGGACATGCCCCCGGCGGCGAACCCGTTGCCCCGCGCGATGATGCTCGCCACACTCATCCACGCCCGCGCCAGCTCTTCCGCAACCAGGCAGTATTCGAACGCGCCCAACGCGAGCCCGCCGTACTCCTCAGGGATACGGATGCCGAAGTAGCCCAGCCGCCCCATCTGGTCGCGGATCGACATCGGGATGTCGCCCTTCACCTTGTCCAGTTCGTTCGCGACCGGGAAGACCTCTTTCATCGCGAACTGACGGGCGGTCTGCTGGATCATCCGGCGCTCTTCGGTGAGGTAGGTCATGTCCGTTGCCCCCGTTTCGCCACCAGGTTCGTGCGCGCAAAGTCGATGACGCGCTCGCCCCGTTCGTTGAAGCCCTCGGTATGCCAGGTCACGATGCCGTTCTGCGGGCGGCTCTCGGATTCGCGCATGTCCATGACCATGCTCCGCGCGGTCAACGTTGAGCCGGGATAGACCGGCTGATGAAAGGTGAGGTTGTCGACGCCGAGGAACAGCCCGCCGGCTTCGCTCAGATCTTCCACGGAGAGGCCGAAGACGGTGAGGAAGACCAGCATTGGGTTCACCACCACGCCAGGATGCCCGTGTTCGCGGGCGTACTCGGCGTTGAAGTAGTGAGGGTTGTAGCTGAGCGTGAGCGTGCTGAAGAGGCTGTTGTCGCCCTCGTTGATGGTCCGGCCCCAGTGGTGGTCGAAGACCTGCCCGAGGTGGAACTCCTCGTACTGGTGGCCCTTTCGGCGCTTCACCGCGCGCGAGACCATGTCCTGGCTCACGCGTGGACCCCGGCGGGCGATGCAAGCGCGACCAGGTCGTTAAGCGAATCGAGCTGTTCGAAGTCGCGTACCGCGGCCAGCATCCGGCCGGCTGCGGTGGCCCCGACGACCGGCCCCGCGAGGCTCTGGAACTTGGCCGCGAGGCGCTCCCACTGGAGGTCGAGGTCGGTCGCGGGCTCATTCAGGTTGACGCTCTGCTGGAGTTCGCGACCGTCCTTCAGCTGGAGGGTCACCTGCGTGCCTTCCCAGCCCTGCGCCGCGCCGCCCTCCCGGGTCGCAACTGAGACGCGGTCACGCACCCGGGCTAGGCCCGGCTGACGGACGTGCTCGTCGGTGAAGGCCTGGTCGCTCGTGTCGTCCTCGCTGAGCGCGAGGGCGGCCGTGAAGCGAAGGCTGAACTTCCCTTCGAGTGCCGTGGTGGGTTCCTGGATGTTGCACATCGCAAGGTGACCCTGCGGTACAACGAGTCGGACCGCCTCAACATCGTCGGGTGCGAGGTTGTGTTGTCGCTTCAGCCGCAATACGGCCTCGATCGTCTCGTGCGTGCCGTAGCAGGCGGCGTGGTACTTGAACAGCACGTTCCGGATGGCGAAATCCTCGCCGAGCCCGTGGAGTGCCCGTTCGGGGTTCGGCGACGTGGTCTGGGTGGCGGTGAAACCCTGCGCGACATCGAGCACCTCGGGGTTCGCGGTGAACCCGCGCGCCGCAAGCGTGGCCGCCAGCAGACCATTCTGGGCGGCCTTGCCCGCGTGCAGCGGCTTGCACATCGTCCCGAACATCGATTTCAACCCGGCCGCCTGAGTCCCGGCGATCCCGAGCGCCGTCAGCCACTGCTCCTGTTCCAACCCCATAAGGTGGGCGCAGGCCGCGGCCGCCCCGAACGTCCCGAGCGTGCCCGTGGAGTGGAATCCAATCCCGTAGTGCGCCGGCATCACCAGCATGCCGACGCGGCACTCCAGCTCCACCCCTGCGACAAGTGCCGCGAGCACTTCGCGGCCGGTCGCTCCTCGTTGCTCAGCGAGGGCGAACAGCGCCGGCAACACCGGCACCGAGGGGTGACCGCTCATCGCGAGGCAGACATCGTCGTAATCGAGGGCATGCGAGGAGGCGCCGTTCACCAGCGCGGCCTGGGGCGCCGAAACGCGGTCACCCACCCCGATGAGCGTCGCCTGGGGAGCCCCGCCCTGGTCGCGTACCTCTTCGCGGAGGATCTGCGCGAGCGGCTCGTGCGACCCGCCGAGGGTGACGCCGAGCCAGTCGAGGACACACTGCTTCGCGGTGAAGAGCACGTCGGCCGAGAGCGCATCGAAGCGGACGTCGCGGCAGGCGCGGGCAAGAGCGGAGGTCAACTCCACAGGGTGACTCTCAGCCATGGCAGCGCCTCCATCGCCGGCATCCGAGCGAGACGACCGGCGCGTAATCTTAGCGCGCTGAAGGCACGGGGTGACGAGCCTTGGGGAGGGCGCACGTCCACCGCCCGTTCGGCCTCTCGGGGTCTTATACTCGCACGCACAATTTCCAACACCGAAAGCAGCCTGTCGGGCTGCGGAAAGAGGCACCCATGGCACCCGCGACCCCATCGATGAAGTTTCTGAAAGAAGAAAGTGACCAGGGTGTGGCCGAACGGCGGTTCGATATCGAGGTAGCCGGTGAGACGGTCCCCGGGATCATCTGGACTCCCGAGAATGCAAAAGGTGTGCGTCCGCTGCTGCTCATCGGCCACGGCGGCACGCAGCACAAGCGGATCGACACGATCGTCGCGCGGGCGCGGCGGTTCGTCCGCCACCACGGGTATGCGGTCGTCGCGATCGATGCCCCCGGCCATGGCGAGCGCCTTTCGAAGGAAGAGCGTCTCCGTCAGCGTGAGGACCGGCAGGCGCTCGCCGGCACCGGCAATCTCTGGACGCCGGAGCGCCTGCGCGAGATGGCCGAGCGGACCACCCGCGCCGTCGGTGAGTGGAAGGCGACGTTGAACGCCGTTGAGAAGCTCGACTATGTCGGGAGCGGGTCCGTCGGCTACTGGGGCGTCTCGATGGGCACCGCGATCGGAGTCCCGTTCCTGGCGGGCGAACCGCGGGTGAAGGCCGCGGTCCTCGGTCTCGCGGGACTACGGCCCGGGGCCGCCGACTTCGAGAAGGCGGCGCGCAGCATCACGATCCCGCTCATGTTCACCTTCCAGTGGGACGACGAGGTTGCTCCGAGGGAGCACGGGCTCGCGCTCTATGACGCCTTCGGCTCAACCGAGAAGTCGATGCACATCAATCCCGGCCCACACATGGGCATCCCGCCGTTCGAACGCGAGCACTGGGAGCTGTTCTATCTCCGCCACCTTGGCGTCGCGAACGCCTGACGGTTAACCCAGCAGCTCGGCCGGGTTCCGGCTCACCATCCGCCGGACGTCCGGCTCGCTGAACCCGGCGGCCAGGAAGCGCTCGATCCACAACCCGAAGCCTGCCGGGGGTTCCGGGTTCGCGGCTTGCCCGAGGTCGGTTGCGAGGATCACGTGCTCGGGGCCGACGGCGCGTACCTGCACCGCAATCTCGTCGAATGCCCGTTCCCCGTTCGCGCGGAAGGTCGGCACCGCGCACTGCTCCACGAACGTGCCGAGGCCTGCCAGCTCTTGCTGTACTTCCACCGAAATCCACAACGAGCCATGGGTGATCACGCTGCGAATCCCTCGCCGCCGCGACTCGCGGAGCAGCGTCAGCGTCTCGGACGGCGAAAGGTGGCCGCTGGCAAGCACGGCGTCGTGCTCCTTCAGTTGGTCCAGCACCTCATGGCAGGCGGGCAGTAGCGCTCCGTCGTCATCAACCACCGGCACGGGCGGCCCGTGGAAACCGCTCGCGCTGCTTAACGCCCTCGTCCGCGACTGAATCGAGTCGAACGTCGGCATCCACACCACCCGAGCGCCGATGGTGAGCGAGATGCGGACCGCCTCCGGGTTGATCCCGCCAACCCCGTTATCCAGCGCGATTGCGCCGTGGATGCGGAAGCCAGGCACCTCGGGCCCGAGCGCCCAGGCAAGGGCCTGCGTCGGGTATTCGTGGCTCTTGAGCACCAGCCCGGCCATCCCAGCCGCGGCGGCCATCCGCACGAGCTGGCGTGCATCCAGTTTCCGCGCCGCGTTCGGGTCCGGTGAGGCGTGGACGTGGATATCGATCGCGCCGTGGAGCAGGGCTCGCGCCCGCTCAGGCACGCGGGCGAAGGCCTCGGCAAACTCGTTCGCAGACCCGTCGTGCATCGAAGCCTCAGTTCGGGTTCGCCGACCCCACGATGATGTCCTGTACGACCGCGGGATCGGCCAGCGTGGTCACGTCGCCGACGTTCTCCGGTTCGCCCTCGGCGATTTTCCGCAGGATGCGCCGCATGATTTTGCCCGAGCGCGTCTTCGGAAGCCCCTCTACGAACTGGATCTTGTCTGGCGTGGCGATCGGGCTGATGTCCTTGCGGACGGCGTCGCGGAGTTCGCGCGCGAGGGCGTCGGAGCCCTTCACCCCGGCCTTCAGCAGGACGTACGCGTAGATGCCCGTCCCCTTCACGTCGTGGGGGTAGCCAACGACCGCGGCTTCGGCGCAGTCCTTGTGGCCGACCAGCGCGCCCTCAATCTCGGCGCTCCCCAGGCGGTGGCCGGCGACATTCATGACATCGTCGACCCGCCCGGTGACCCAGTAGTAGCCGTTCTTGTCGCGCAAACAGCCATCGCCGGTGAAGTAGCGGCCGGGGAAAGTCGTCAGATACGTCTGGATGAAGCGCTCGTGGTCGCCGTAGACCGTGCGCATCATCCCCGGCCAGGACTGGTCGATGCAAAGCCGCCCGGACACGTCGTTCCCTAGTAGTTCGACGCCGTTCTCGTCAACCACGCTCGGTTTGACGCCGAAGAACGGGACGGAAGCCGAGCCGGGCTTCATATCGATCGCGGCTGCGAGGCCGGTGATCATGTGGCCGCCGGTCTCCGTCTGCCAGTAGGTGTCGACGATCGAGCAGCGCTCTTCGCCGACGACGCGGTAGTACCAGCGCCACGCCTCGGGGTTGATCGGCTCGCCGACCGTCCCGAGGACGCGCAGGCTCTTCCGGCTGTAGCGCTTCACGGGCGCGTCGCCGTCGCGGGCGATGGCACGGATGGCCGTTGGCGCGGTGTAGAAGACCGTGATCTTGTGGCGGTCCACGAGGTCCCAGAAGCGCCCGGTATCCGGGTAGTTCGGGACCGACTCGAAGACGACGCTCGTACCGCCGTTCCCGAGCGGGCCATAGACGATGTAACTGTGGCCGGTCACCCAGCCGATGTCGGCCGTGCAGCAGAAGATATCGTCGTCGCGCAGATCGAAGACATAACGCTGTGTGAGCATGGTGTAGAGCAGGTAGCCGGCCTGCGTGTGGAGCACGCCCTTCGGCTTCCCGGTGGAGCCGGAGGTGTAGAGGATGAAGAGCGGGTCTTCCGAGTCCATGGGCTCGGGCGTGCACTCAGGCAGCTGGCCCGGCAGTTCTTCGTGCCACCAGAAGTCGCGGCCGGCGGTCATCTCGACGGGGGTGCCGGTGTGCTTGAACACGAGCGTGAACTCGACCGTATGGCCGGGCTCCTTCAGCGCTTCGTCGACGTTCTGTTTCAGCGTGACCGGCCGGCCGCCGCGGCGGCCTTCGTCCTGGGTGATGATCGCCTTGCAGGAGGAGTCGTCGATCCGATCACGGATGGAACGCGGGCTGAAGCCGCCGAAGATCACGGAGTGGATCGCCCCGATGCGGGCACAGGCGAGCATGGCCGCCGGCAGTTCGGGCACCATCCCCATGTAGATCGCGACGCGATCGCCCTTTTTCACGCCCTTCGAACGAAGAAAGTTGGCGATCCGGCAGGTCTCGGCGTGAAGTTCATAGTAGGTCATTGAGCGGCTGTCGCCGGGCTCGTCGCCCTCGAACAGCAGTGCGGTCTTGTCACCGCGTGTGGGCAGGTGGCGGTCGATGCAGTTCACCGAGACGTTCAGCTTGCCGCCAACGAACCAGCCGATCTTGCCCTTTGGGAAGTCCTCGTCGCGCACCTTTTCGAACGGCTTCATCCAGTCGAGGTGTTCCGTCGCCATCTCGCCCCAGAACCGGTCCGGGTCGTTGATGCTGCGGTCGTAGAGCGCCTTGTATTCCTCGAAGCTTGAAACGAGCGCCCCTTCTTTGACGCGCGCGGGCGGGGCATACCATTCGTCTACGGGAAGTCCAACGTCAGCCACGGGCGGTCCCCCTAACGCCAATCGGCGTGATGTGCGGTGTGCCGGCGCATTGTATCGCCGCTACTCGAGCGCGTAGACCTCGTAGGTCACGGTATCGCGCCCCGGTGTCCCGAGGCCGACGGCCTGGACGCCGTTCAGCCATGCGTAACGTGTGTCGCCGGTTTCGAATTGGGGTGCGGTCCTCAGCTTGAAGCCGCCGTCGCCGGCTTTCCCGATGCCGCTGTAGGTCATGAGGATGCTGGCGCCGTCGTCGGTGACGAGGAGGACGCGGACGTCGAGGCGCACAGTGCCGTCGGCGCGGGTCGTCAGCCAGTCCCCGCCGGGGGCGTCGGCCACCTTGCCCTTCATTTTCGGGCCATCGAAAGTGCCGCCGGTTACCGCCACGATGCGCCGCGTGCCCTGGGGGCCGCCTTCGATGAGCGCCGCCGGTGCGGTGGTGGCCGTGACTGTGAACAGATACTCGGCAGGGAGTGACGTGAGGGGCATGCGGGCCTCCAACTGATGTGCGGGCACTCTACCAGACCGCCCGCCGCGGTTCGATTCGCCCTGCGGCAGGCACGTTGCTAGGATTCGTGGCGGCCCGCGACGGAGGAGCCGATACCTGCACAGGAGACGCTCATGCCCCGCTACGCCGAATGGCGAGACGACTACCGGTCGCGACTGAAGTCCGCCGCTGACGCCATGGGCCTCATCCGCGAGGGGGACCTCGTCGCACTGTCCATCCTTGCGCCCGGCCCGCTGGCCGCCGCGTTACAGGTGCGGGGGAAGCAACTCGGGCGGATGGATCTGCGTTTGCTGGCACCGCGCGAAGTTGGCCTGTTCGGCGCCGATGGGCCGGCGGGCGAAAAAGAGATCGAGATCTTTATCGGCGATGCGGCACGGCCCAGCCACGATGCGAAGACGACCACGTACCTCCCGAACACCTTCATGCTCGGGATGAAGGCGTTCGACGATGGCCGGCCGGAGGCGCGCATTCCCGACGTGTTTCTTACGCCGTGCAGTCCGCCGAACGAGGCGGGCTACGTGCACTTTGGGCCGCACATGTGGCTGCGGAAGTCTTATACGCGCCGCTGCCGGACCACGATCGCGATCGTGGACCCGAACATGATGCCGGTGCACGGCGACGTCTGGGTCCACGTCAGCGAGATCGCGGCGTTCATCGAGGGCGAGATCAAGGAAGTGGACTTTGCGGGGCTCGCCCGCCGGGTGGATACGGAGGCGCCGGAAGCGAATCGTGCCGCCCTCCATCGGATCCTCAGCCTGGCCATCCCCGAGTCGATCGCTCCGATTGCCGATCAGTTCCCCATGCTGCCGCCGCAGATGCTCGAACAGGCGCTCGCGATCGGGCCTATCGACGCGGGAGCGCAAGCGATCGGCGACCATCTGCGCACGCTCATTCGCGACGGCGACACTATCCAGGTTGGCGTGGGCCAGCCCAGCCAGTTGATGTTCCGGGCGGGGGCCTTCGATGACGCCCACCACCTGGGCGTGCACACCGAACTCGGCTCACCGGGCCTGGCGAAGCTCTGGGAGCGGGGCATCCTCGATGGCTCGCTGAAGACCATCCACAAGGGCGTCTCCGTGGCTGTCGCGTGGAGTGGCTGCGATGGCGAGGACATGCGCATCATCCGCGATAACCCTGCCTTCGAACTCTACAACCCCGACTACCTGCTGAATCCGCTGCTCATGGCCCAGAACCGCCAGATGACTTCGATCAACAGTGCGATCGCGGTCGACATCCTCGGCCAGATCGCGAGCGAAGATCGCTTTGGCGGACACATGGTCAACGGCACCGGCGGGCAACCCGATACGCACATTTCAGCGGCGCTTTCGAAGGGTGGCCGGGCCGTCACTGTCATGCGCTCAACTGCGCTGGAGGGCACGCTGACCAAGGTGGTGGCGCGCCACGAAGCCGGCGCGATGATCACCGTGCCCCGCTACCTGGCCGACACGATCATCACGGAGCACGGCATCGCGCGGTTGCTGGATAAGAACCACCGCCAGCGGGCCGAGGAGATGATCAGCATCGCTCACCCCGATTTTCGCGCCGAGTTGCGCAAGCAGGCGGACGAGATCGTCGGGTCGCTCTAGTTAGTCGGCCTGTGCGGCTTGCGCCGCTCGCGAACCGCGCAGGTTGAGGGACTCACGTCCCAGGAGCAGGAAGGCCGCCCCGAGGATGCTCACGGGGAGCACGTTCACCAGGTGGGCGAGGATGGCGAACCCGAGCGCCTGGCCCGACTCCACCCCAAACGGGATCAGCGAAAGCGTAGCTGCGGCGTGGAACACCCCCACGTACCCCGGCGATGACGGAAGCAGCATGGCCAGGTTGGTGGTGCAGGTGAGGAGTACCGCCACCGCCACGGGCGCTTCGATGTGGAGCGCGCGCATCAGCAAATAGTTGATCGCGAACGCTCCCAACCACGCCGCGCCCGACCAGCCCCAGATACGAATCACGTGCTGGCGCGAAACGAGTTGACGGAGGCCTTCGCGGAATGAAGCTGCCTCTTCGCGGAGGCGACGGTTGCCAGGGAGCAGACGGCTCGATGCCAGCCTGCCGCCTATCCGCCCGAGTTGTCGCCGAAGCGACATGCTGACGACGCCAAGGGCCACGAGCATCGCGATGCCGATCCACGCTCGGTGGAGCCACGGCAGGTAGTCGTCGGGGATCGGAAGGAAGGGGCTGACGAGTACGAAGCAGGCGATCAAGGTGATCGCATCGGTTACGCGTTCGGTGAGCATCGATGAGATGACGTGCCCGAGGCGCACGCCCGGCTGCTTCGTTGTCAGCGCGATCCGGGCCACATCGCCGAGCCGGGCCGGCAGGACGTTGTTCAGCAGGAAGCTGATGTGGAGGATTCGGTAGAGGCGGGGCGTGGTGACAGGAGCGTCGGAAGGCAAGAGGAGCCGCCAACGTGCCGTTTTCGCCGCCAGCGAAACCACGAGGCAACTCACCGCGAGGACGATGAACTTCCAATCCGCGGCCTGGAGCACGGTTCCCGTCGTCGACCAGTCGATAACCCGGATCAGAAGGGCTGAAGAGACAGCTGTGAGGAGAAGCCCGGCAAGCAGGCGACGCATAGCTCGCTCCCGCGCCAATCATGAGGCATCGGCCCGCGCTGTGGCAATGAAAATCCAGCCTCACCGCCTTCCGCCTGCCCCTTCGGCAGGCTAGGATCCCGGCATGCGCTTGCCCCGGACGCTCGCTGAACCCCGGACTCTCGATGCGCTGGCGGCACGCCTCCAGGCCGGGCCAGCGATCGAACGGACCCTGGCGGTGCTCCAGGTACTGGCGCTGCTCGCGATGGGTGGCGTGGTCGCGTCCAAGGTCTGGCAGGACCACGTGTGGGTGGGGTTCGCGCTTGTGGGCGCCACCACCGCTGTCTGGGCGCCGGAACTTGCGCGTCCCCGTGCCCGTCGCTGGTGGTTCGCGTATGTGGCAGGGATCTTCGTCTACACCCTGCTCCGTTCGTTTGCGGATGACACGTTGATCCCCATCCGCACCGGCTACGTGATCACCATCGACCGGGACCTGTTCTTCGGCACGGACCCCGTGGTGTGGCTCCAGGATCGCCTCTTCTCACCCACCTCCATCTCGCCGCTGGACTGGGCGGCCGTGAGTGTGCATTGGTCGTTCTTCTTCGCGCCGCACCTCGCGGCGATCGGAATCTTCCTCTGGCGCCGTGACCTGTTCCCGCGCTACACGGTGCTCGTTGTGGGCACGATGTACCTCGGCCTGGTGATCTTCTATCTGCTGCCCACGGCGCCGCCGTGGCTGGCTGCCCAGCACAACGCCCTGCCGCAGGTGTTCCGCGTCATGGACTTCGTGGGCGGTCGCGTGGACGCGGACACGTATCGCACGTTTTACGCGTCGCTTGGGGAGCCGAACTCCGTCGCGGCGATGCCCTCGATCCATATGGCGGTGACGTTCGCGATGTACCTCTGGGCGCGCGACCACTACCCGCGGTTCGCGCCCGTGCTGCTGGTGTATTCGCTCGTGATGGGTCTCGCGCTGGTGTACCTGGCCGAGCACTACATCCTTGACCTGCTGGCCGGTGTTGTCTGCGCAGTGGTCTGCCACCTGGCCTCCAAACGGCTGGTGAAGGCGCCCGCGCGTTTCTAAGGCGTTGTCACGGGGCATTCCCAGGGAATGGCGCGCCGCCGCCTAGGGAAGGTGCCGATGCGCCGCGCGCATAGTCTCTGCGACAGTGACCCCCAGTCCGGCTCACCGGCCGGGGGGAGGCGTTCATGGCGGTTGATGGCGGCGTACTGACGCAGAGCGAGATCGATGCGCTCCTCAACGCTGATTCCCAGGTATCCGAGGCCGAGGTCGCGGTCGGGTCGGCACAGGCGCGTAAGGAAACCGTGCGCCGGATCAAGCCGTATGACTTCCGGCACCCCGAAAAGCTGTCGAAAGAGCAGATCCGGGGCCTCCAGATCATTCAGCAGGGGGTCGCGGGTTCGATGGCGGCCGCGTTTTCGGGGCGTCTCCGCGCACCCGTGGAGGCGCGCCTCAGCGCCCTGGAACGCGGGATCTACGAAGAGTACGTCACCCAGATCGGCACATCGGCGCTCGTCGCGATCATCGATATGAACCCGCTGCAGGGGTACGCCGTTGCCGCGTTCGGTCTTGATGTCGCGTTCGGCATTATCGACCGGCTTCTCGGCGGCCGTGGAAAACGAAACAGTGCCGTCTTCGAACGGGACCTCACCGATATCGAGGTCGCGCTCATCCGCCACATCGGCATGGATATCGCAGGGGCGCTGGTGGAGCCCTGGCAACGCGTAGTCGAGCTGAACCCGGACGTAACGGAACTCGCCGTTGGGCCGCAGGTGATGCACGCTATCCCGCCCGCGGAATTCGTGATCACGGCCTGGTACGAGGTGCGGTTCGCAGAACAAATCGGCGGCATTTCGCTCTGCTTCCCGCTCGCGGTGCTGGAACAAATTCTCCCCAAGCTCACCGGGCAGAGCCTGTTCGACCACCGGCCCAATCGCTTGCCGCAGGAAGAAGCGAAGGTGAAACGGGACCAGCTGCTCCCTATGTCGGTCCCGGTGCGGGCAATGCTTGGGAGCGCGCGCATCCCCGCGCCGGACGTAGCGAACCTGGCTGAAGGCGATGTACTGGTGCTCACATGCAAGCCCGATGACCCAATACGCGTGAAGATCGGAAGCACCGAACGGTTCGCGGCAGCGCCCGGGACGCGCGGGCGGAAGATGGCGCTCCAGGTCACTGGCACGGTCGACGGCGAAGGCTGGGTGGTGCCGTTCGAGCAACCGGCATGAAGAACTCGCCGCCGATCCGCGCGATCCTCATCAGCACCGACCTTCGCGACGCTGCGGGGCACGGCTTCCACCGGTTCGTGTTCAGGATTGAAGCGCGCAGCCGAGCGGTCGGGAACGTGACCGTCCAGATCTCGCAGGACGCCTTC
>Ga0315281_10008598_pt1 | contig 14268 bp, 16 predicted proteins | sample YL17G07_0_MG_FD_204540 | JGI IMG/M metagenome (GOLD analysis project Ga0315281, IMG submission 204540) | Sediment microbial communities from Yellowstone Lake, YNP, Wyoming, USA - YL17G07_0 | ecosystem: Environmental > Aquatic > Freshwater > Lake > Sediment | place: USA: Wyoming | collected...
TGGTGCAGGCGTTACGCAGGTATAGAAGAATTAAGAGCGGGCAAAACTTGGTTGTCTAGCGCCCCTCGATGATTATCTCAAAAGGACAGTTTATGGCGCCTGTGGGGCATACGGCTTCGCACCACGTGCACCAGCCACAATTTCCTGTCTCAATGAAAGTTATAACATTGCCTAACAGCACCAATGACTTGCAAGAGCACACACTGATACATAGGCCGCATCCGTTACATTTTTCCGGGTCTATCACGGGAATATCAGACATTCTGTTTAACTCCATACAAAACCATCTTAAGAGCAGGGGCACCTATCTGTATGTGACCTTTGTCTCACTCAACCACCCCTGCCCATTTCTTCAGAGCTTCCTTGTCAGCAACTACTATGCGGTGATGCTCCAACCTGATTATCCCTTCATCCTCCAGCTCTTTGAGCGACCTACCGATCATCTCTCTGGCAGTTCCGGCCATAGCTGCCATCTCCTGCTGTGTCAGCCGTGGCTTAGCAGGACCTACCCCATCCCCGCCATATTCCAGAAGTATCTTAGCCAGCCGGGCAGTAACGTGCTTGAAAGATAGGTCTTCCACCAGAGATACCAAATGCCGTAGCTTCTGTGATAAAACATGGATTACATTAAGAGCCACCTGTGGGTGAGAACGGAGGATAGCCCCCATGTCGCTATTTTTTATCCCGTAAAGGATAACCGGCCCCATGGCTTGGGCACTGGCCGGATTCAGGCCGCCATCGAAGACAGGGGTATCATTAAAAGATTCACCGGGACGTACTATTTGGAGAATCTGCTCTCTTCCGTCAGCCGATGTCTTGAACACCTTTACCACGCCGGAAACAACAAAATACAGCGCATCAGCAGGTTCACTTTCAAGCAATATGAATTTACCTCTCTCAGCCGTAGTCTCAAAGATAAGCCCCTTGAGAGAATCGAGTTCAACAGGGCTCAGGCCTGAGAAATAGGGAATGGATTTTACGAACTCTGCCTGTATAGCCATATCTTCTGAAGCGCTCCTTAGCTACTCCTCTTCATGATATTTTTTCAAACTCGCTCTTAGCCGCACCACAGACGGGGCATGTCCAGTCTTTCGGTAGTTTCTCGAACGGAGTGCCGGGTGGTGTGTTGCTCTCCGGGTCTCCTTTTGCCGGGTCATAGATATATCCGCAAACAGAGCATTTATATTTCGCCAATTGGACACCTCCTTCTTTCTTCTCCTCAACATAATGAGGGGCTGTCTTGGGAGTAGTACCCCGCTTGACCTCATGATAGTAGGCGTAGGTCATCGGCTCGCCTTCCTTAATAACACCCGCATCCACAAGCTCCCCCACAAATATAGTATGTGTTGGCGTATCCAGCGAACTTACCATCTTGGCTTCCATATAGGATAGAGCGTTGTCCAAAACTATGGGCGCTTTAGTCACACCAGCCTTGTAGTTTATTCCCTCAAACTTGTTTACATCACGTCCCGATTTGAAACCAAAACGGCCGATGAGGCTCAAAGGCGTCTCTTTGGACAGCACCGAGACAGCAAAGACCTTGCTATCCCGGATGAACTCATGGGTGAGATTACCCTTATTAATGCATACAGAGATGGTCGGGGGATCGGAGCATACCTGAATCACTGTGTTGGCAATCTGAGCATTGATCTTGTTCCCCTTTCTGGAACCTACCACATACATACCGTAGCTTATGGGATATAAAGCTTTCAGGTCCATCTCATGTCCTTCCTTTTTAAGATTATTCTAGAGAAGCTCCTTTTCGCTTGTCTCGATCGCCTGTTTTAGTTGAGCAGCAAGCTCAGGCGGCAGCCCTTCGATATCAACATGCAAGAAACCCCTCACTATCGTCGCCGTAGCCTCATGGCGCGTAAGGCCACGCGCCATGAGATACTCCACTTCCTCTTCAGCGATCTTGCCTACCGCTGCTTCATGTGAAAGGTCCACACCCGCGATCTCCCCCCTGAGTTCCGGGATGGCATGAATAATACCTTTCTCTGATAGAATCAAACCTCGGCATTCCAGGTGCCCCTTAACGTTGAGAGCACTCCCTGCTATATAGCCTCTGGCTATGATAGTGCCCCCCGTAGTAATAGTTCGTGCTATGACCTCAGCCCGAGAGCCTCTTGCCTCAAGGAGCACCCTGGAGCCAGTGTCCAGGGTTGAGCCTGGCGGAGCGACCAGAATAGTGTTAAACCTGACAATAGCGTTTTCTCCCACGCACCGGGCTACAGGGTACATCTGGAGTGTATGAACCTGCTTCATGTTGACATAATTACTAAGGAAAACACCACCTTCCTCAACAATGGCGCCACTGCGAGGGCGCACAGCTACTTCGGGGGCCCAGTTATGAATCATGGTGAAAGTCAGCTTCGCCCCCCGTTTGATGTAGAACTCAGAGACGCCGATGTGCAGCCCCGAGGCTGTCATAGGGCTGGTAGCGCAACCAGTGATAATGTGCAACTCTGAGTTTTCCTCGGCAATAATGATATTATGCACCTTTTGCGCCAGGTTCCTGTGCGCAAGGTAAAGACACGCCTGAACAGGGTGGATAGCCTTCGCGCCGGGGAGAGCCCTTATGAAATAGCCGTTATCCAGGTAAAGTTCGGCATGGGCAGTGAATTTGTCGGCATCCACACTAACTGCGCGCCACCAGTAGTCTTTAAGCCAGTCATAGGTCTCCAGCGCCTTCTTGATGTCCATAACCTCCAGCCCCTCCTGGCTTGAAGAGCTATGGACCACAGACCGGTCCATCTGGACGAAGGTTCCCCCCCTCTGGCTCGATTCATCCAGGGCAACCCCTACCTCCATCATGCGCTTCTTGTCCTGGGCTGAAAGCTGAGATGGCTTCTTCTGGTAAGGATGTTCTTCAGCGCTCGAGTCATAAGAGGCTATGTCGATGTCCTCGCCTATAGCCGGCTTCTTATCCAGCGCCTTTTCAGCTAACTCCCTGGTTTTCTGGGATCTTACAGCTCTTTCTGACACAGACACTTAACGCATCCCTCATAGCCATTTTGTTTTATAGAATCTAAAACCTCCAGGGCATCCCGCTCACAGGGAATCGTTCCATTTAAAAGGACATATCCTTTACTGGCATGAACATAGTCCAGGATATGGCCAGTGTGTGTGATGATCAGGCCGGAACGTGTCCGCTGCCGCTGCGGGTGCTGCCCTGGGCCTTTCTGCAAAAGTTCGTTTATCATCTGCCCTATCAGGGCCATATTCACCAGGTCGACTCCAGACTCCGGCTCATCCAGAAGCACCAGGTCAGGGCTCTGAGCGATGAGTTGAAGAAGTTCCGACCGCTTTATCTCACCGCCGGAAAACCCGTAATTTATATCGCGGTCCATTAACTCAACCATATTCAGTCTCTCTGCCATCTTGCCGACAATCTCTCCGTCTCCCCCCGAACCCAGGCAAGCGGTGGCCATGTCCCGTGTCTTGACTCCACGCACTACTGGTGGGCGCTGAAATGACATGCCAATGCCCATGCGCGCCCGTTCATCCAGAGATAGCTTGGTTATATCCTGACCTTTGAATATAATCTGCCCTCTCGTCACCCGATAGCGGGGGAAACCCATTATCGCCATCAACAAAGTAGTCTTGCCCCCGCCGTTGGGGCCGAAAAGTGCATGAGTCTCACCGGCTCCCAGTGATAGATTAACGTCGTGCAGAATCTGTTTGCCTTCTACCTCAACGCTTAAATCTTTAATTTGCAGCATATCCTCCTCCTGTTCAACACCAGCTCTGCACTATGAATCTTCTATTTTAAACTCGTCCCTTCCAAGTCCTTCAATTGCTCGCGATTCCCGATGACAATCAACTGGTCTCCAAGCTCTAACATCATCTCATCAGATAAACTGGTAAAAATCGTACCATCCTTCTTTCTCACCGCCAGAATAACTGCTCCGTTACCGCATCGTTGCCCTTCCTTGCAGGTCTTTCCCACCACTGGCGATCCGGGACCAACTCCTATGTTCTCCAGAACTAATTCTTTGCCACGGCTCTCTAATGCTGTGTCAACGAAATCTACGACGAGAGGGCGCAGGGCAAGCATAGCCAACCTTCGCCCACCTAGGACATGTGGATATATTGTCCTGTCAGCCCCGGCCCGCTTTAACTTGAACTCCGACTCGTGGGCACTAGCGCGAGCAGTAATAAAAATGTCCGGTCTCAATCCCCTTGCTGAAAGTGTTATAAAGACATTGTCGGCATCGCTGCCCGCTGCTGCCACCAGTCCCCGTGCCTGAAGGATACCGGCCTCTTTTAAAACTTCATCACTACTGGCATTGCCTTTTACATATAAATAGCCGTTAGCAGCAGCTTCAGCGATAGCTTCTTTGGAATTGTCAATTACTACAAAATCGACACCCTCGTCTCGAAAGACACGCGACACTTCCTTTCCCACACGGCCAAAGCCGCACACGATAATGTGGCCTTTGAGCTTTGAAATTTTCTCTTTCATCCGACGTCTCCCCAATATACTTTCGAGATTACCCTCGACAATGTATTGCACAATAGTAGTGACGGTATAGAACAGTACACCCACGCCGGTAACGATAAGAACGATAGTGAAAATTCGCCCGGCATTTGATAGCTCATGCACCTCCTTAAATCCTACGGTGCTTATGGTGGTAATCGTCATATAAAGGGAATCAAGCAGTGACCACCCTTCTATCAGTCTATAGCCGATGACACCTATAGCTATAACTGCAATCAGGGCAAATATTATCTGTGAAAACCGTCGGAGTGGATTCATCCTAAATACTTCTATAGAATAGCCTTATTACAATCTAATAGCAACCTCCTTGCCGCTGGATACAGACCTATCACAACGCCGATACGCAACTAAGCAGTTCTCATCGCAGAAACAACCGTTATCTGCTTTCCCACTGCTTAGTTAAGTCAGCCATTAACATTAACAAGGATTATGAATCCCGGCGGTGACTTTACCTGAGACGAGCCTCCGCGGCACCCCAGTTGATGTTGTTGAAAAAGGATTCGATATAGTCCGCTCGTTTCAGCCCGTAGTCTATCATAAAGGCATGCTCGAAAACATCGAGCACCAGGACCGGAGTGCATCCTGCAGGATGACCAGTATCATGCTCATTGATCCACTGATTCATCAGTTTACCAGTCAGGTTATCCTGGTAGAGAATAGTCCAGCCGATTCCCCGCATAGCGCCAGTGCCCCTGAAGTCCTTCTCCCAGTTCTCGTAGCTGCCGAACTCTTCAGCCAGCTTCTTGCCCAGCTTGCCTGACTTGTTTAAAGGTGCCTTTCCACCGAGGTTATCGAAATAGAGCTCATGAAGCCGCATCCCATTGAATTCCCAGCCTGACCGTCGTTTGAGTTCAGCATATTCGGGAGTCCCGACCTTCCCATCCTTTAGCATGGCAGCAAGAGTGTCAAACAGCTTATTGGTGTTGGTCACATAGCCCTGATAGAGCGTGAAGTGATTGTTGAGCAAGGTATCGCTGAAACCCTTCATTCCGATTAAGCTTTTGTAGTCTTTAGCAGTGTACGCCATTTTTTACCTCCTCATAATTTTGCTATTGGGGCTCACGTTCCTAAAAACAGCGACTCTGGGCTTCATTTCTTGAGCAGTTCCATATCCTCCCCGCAGCAGACCAGAGTTCCGCCACCGGCATTCGTCACCGTTACCTCGTTGCCGCAGATGTTGCACCTGTACTTTTCGCCTACCTTCTTGACTGCCATCTTGCTCACCTCCTTTTATTCCTATAATGGTTAACGGTTACCAATTTGGATTTCCCTCAACTCTTCCTGAGACCTTTCTTGATATCCATGAGCTGTCTCAGATGAGACCTCTCCGCTTCGATTATTTCGCTCACTACCCTACGCTCCGAGCGGCGAACTACGCCTCTCACCTCAATATAAAACAGAATCGAGTCTTTTTCTGCTCCCATAGCGACCTGAATTGCCTCAGCATCGCTTTTTACCTTCCGTGCCATCTCAAGGGTAACCTTATCATCTGTAAATACGAGTGAGTCTATCAGCGCCTTCAGGTAGAGGTTGTACTCTTCAGTATATGTCTCCGGCGGCTTGTACTCACCCACCGAACCCAGCATCCTCTGGAATACCCCAGCATGTTCCTTTTCCTGGTCAGCCAGATATTTATAGGTACCTTTAGCCTCCAGATTTTTAGTGGAACCAGCCAGCGAATCATAGAATGTGGCACCATTTTTCTCGATCCCGATAGCGATTTCGATAAGCTCCCTGCCTGAAAAGAATACGCCCATGCTGATAACCTCCTTATAGTCTCTGCAAGTAGCGGTGAGCCTGTAGCGCAGCCTTGGCACCGTCACCAGCAGCAATAATGATCTGCTTCTCCGGTGCGTTCGTCACATCACCAGCAGCGAATAGGCCGGGTATCCCAGTCTCACAAGAACAATTCACCTCAATTTCACCAAACTTGTTGACTTCGGCGATACCTCTGGCCAATTCTGAGTTGGGCACACGCCCGATCTCCACAAAGACACCTCCGACTTCGAGCTTAATCTCCTTTTTCGTTTTCAGGTCCCTGATAACGATTCCCTCCACACGGCTTGTACCCTCTACTTGAACAACCTCGTGTTCCAAGAAGGATGTCAGGTTGGAGGCATCTTTCAGCTTATTAATGAGTAATTGATCCCCGCTGAGCTGCATAAGGGATACTAAATAGATATGTTCCGCGATCTCAACCATATCATTCGCAGCTTCAAGAGCGGCATTGCCACCACCCACTATTGCTACCTTCTGCCCTGCAAATATAGGGCCATCACAGATAGCACAATACGTCACCCCTCGCCCCCTCAACAGCTCCTCACCAGGCACATTGAGCTGACGGGGACGTTTCCCTGTAGCAATTATCACTGACTCCGCTTGATAGCTCTCACCGCTGTCTATCTCGACCTGAAATCCTGTATTCAACCGAGACAAAGCTGTTGCCCCTTGCCCGATCTTTTGCTCCACTGGGAATTTCTTCACCTGTTCTTCGAATTTCTGCATTAGTTCAGGACCCTCAATATATTGATAGCCCATATAATTCTCCACCCTGCTTGTCCACAAGGGTTGGCCTCCCAGGTCTTTGCTCAGGAGTAGGGTATTTATCCTCTTCCTGGCAGCGTAAACAGTTGCGGTCATCCCCGCCGGCCCAGCACCGATGACAATCAACTCATACATAGTGTACTCTCGGCAGTTTTTCAGTTAGAGCCCTAGCTTCTCTTTTAATTTCGTCTGATCGAAACCGACAACAATATCGCCATCGATCTCAATGATAGGCACTACCATTCGCCCTGATTTACGGAGCATCTCATCCCGGCCTGCTTTATCTTCCGCAATATTTACTTCCTTGAAGGTGACTTTATTATCGGTCAAGAAACTCTTGACCATATTGCAGTAGGGTCAGGTGTTCGTAGTGTAGACTTTAACTTCTTTAACGTCCATTTCCCCTCAATTCATGTCTCACATAATAGCAAGACATGGAAAGCTTTGCCGTACAAGTCGTAGTTGAAAAGATATACAGCAACAGCATATATAATAGCAAGCTGCATATGGAGAAATCATAAAATGAACAAGCAAAAAGTTAAAAAGTTATCACATTTAACTCTATAAACGAACTGGTCTGACAGCCAGCCAGCACCAGAAGATAATCAGGCCATAATTTCAGTTATCAGAGGCACTTGACAAAGTGCCCTTAATCCTGTAAGAAAATGATACATAAATTCGTTTCTATTCGGGACTGATTAATTCTCCGCCTGCACGCTGCGTAAAGTACGAAAGCCATCGAAAGGCACGCCATGAGAAAGAAGGACTCTATAGTAACTAAAGGCGAACGAGACGTCCTTGTCCTGGTTGCCCGGGGTATGACTAACGAGGAGATCGCGCAACGGCTTTGTACATCCACCAATAAAGTCAAAACGCTGATACATCAAGCGTGCCTCAAGCTGGAAGCACATAACCGAGTCGAAGCTGTTTTTAGGGCTATCAGACAGAAGACTCTCACAGTTGATGAAATCTTCTCCCTGGATGAGATGGCTGATTTGCTCTCCTCCCTGAGCCCAGAGACTATAGAGGCAATAGCCAAACTGCTGAGACATAATCCCTCCGGCAATCCCCCCACCACAGTAAGCGAAAGCGACCCACAACAAAGGAGGAGACAGAGCACGATCCTGACCCAGAGAGAACGGGATGTCCTTGCCCTCGTTGCCCGCGGGTTGAGCAATCAGGAGATCGCTGAGCAGCTTTATACATCTGTCAGCACTGTGAGGTCATTCCTCTATCAGGTGTGCACCAAATTGGAAGCACCCAATAGAGAACAGGCTTTTATATTGGCCGTGAAGAAAAAAGCTATTAAGGTCAGCGAAGTTTTCTCTCTGGGCGAGCTGGTAGAGCTACTTGCTTCAGTGAAGCCAGAAGTAATCGAGAAAATAGCGCAGCTTCTCAGGCAAATGTTCCACACGAACACTCCCTTCGGTTAGCTAACAAACGCCCCCTCAAAAACCATGCTTAAGCCAGACAAAAATCATATAAAAGTTGATGGTTTTTGCTTGACTGAGAAGAACCTGCACGCTACCCTAATTCCCACAAAACTCCATTTCATGTCAGGTTGAATTCGCCGCCGGTATTCGCTCTGCTCTAAAAGAAGGTCAGACCTTCATAATGAACAGCAGTGCATCATACGGATCATTCATATCTTGGGCAATCTGCTAATTGCAGATAATTCTGCTTCACACCTAAATAACCAGAGGGAGGTGTCATGGTAAACAAGTTCGATGTCCTCATCATTGGAGGCGGTCCCGGCGGCCTATCCATAGGAAGTTTGCTTGCCAAGGAAGGCGTATCCTCAGCGATTATAGAGAGAGAGCCTACTCTTGGGGGACGGTATCGCGCTGTCAATTTCCATGGTTGTCGCTCGGATAATGGCGTTCGCATGCCTACGGCATTGGTTCGCACCCCCAAGGAAACCTACATGTATAAGTTCTTGTCTTATATGGGATTCCCTCCCGAAGCCAAGGTAGTAGATTGGACTATGGGTAAGGTCAGTAAAGACAACCCCAACAGGACCGAATATTTTTCCATGGACCCCAAGAAGGGGGTAGAGAACTTCTTCGATTTTTTTGCTTTTGGCAGCGGCCTTCCCATGGAGAAACCATCGAGGCAGGCGCTCATGAAAGCCTTTCGTATTATGGAAGACACATCTGAAGAAGAATGCCGTAAGCTGGTAAATGTAACTTTTGCTAGCTGGATAGAGAAAAATATTGAAGACCCAATTGCTAAGGCGGTTCTCGAGCTGGCCGCTCCTCTTATGGGTGCCCCTGCCACAGTCGTTAATTACGGAGCGTTTGCCAATGTCATGGGCACCTTTCCACGAGTTGGCGCCCTCTTATTCTGGTATCCCAAGAAGGGAAACATGGAGGATATGGTAATAACCCCCTTGGCAAATTATTACAAAGACCACGGGGGAAAGGTGCTAACGAATAGGAGAGCCAGAAGTATCTTGATAGAAAATAAAAGGGTGAAAGGGGTTGTGGTTCAGAATAATAAAACAGGTTTCATAGAAGAATATAGCGCTCCGGTTGTTATATGCGCAATCCCTATCTTCGAAGCGGTAGCAAGAAACATCCTTAGGTCTGAATTCCTGACAAAAGACTGGGCCAAAGCTATCGAGTTATGTGCAAAGCTATCCTACGAAGACCTGACCGGATTCTATCTTCTACGTGAGGAGGTTATCCCCAGGAAAGGCCCTGGCTGGGTACATATCTTTGATGTTGACTATGGCCTCCCCACCTATGTGGGAGACTGGTGTGTGGGATCGCTTTACAATGCTGTCGAGCCACCAGGAAAGCAACTTATTTACTCTTACATCCCTGGCGGATTGCCCGATACCCACTTTGGGCTTACCTCCCCGATGGAAACAGTGAAGGAAGCCAATAGAAGATGGGAAGAGGCTGTGGAAAAGGCTTTTCCAGGTTTTAACAAAGCCATTCAATTCAGGGGAATGACTCTTCAGCTCAACTGGGGCAGATATTCCTGGGCTGCGGTTCCCACGGAGATCGACATGCAGTCACCCAACATACGTGGTCTCTACTTTGGAGGCGATACAATTCGGTCTGTAACCAGCATGGTCTCAGACAAGATTTATCAGATGGTCTTCCCGCTATGCGAAAGAATCCTGAAGTACATTCGCTCATAAACAGGAGGAGACACAAATGCCAGACGCAAGCTTCGATACTGTGATAATCGGAGGAGGTAAAGAAGGGCTGGTGATGGGTTGTTACCTGGCCCTCAACGGCATGACAGTAGGCCTCTTCGAGCAGGGGAACGAGCTCGGTGGTGCTGCCTGCACTGTCCCCACGCCGGCATCTGGCTTCCGTGGCAACCCTCATGCCGAGATCTGCGCCTTCTGGATGAGCCCGGCATACTACGACTTCAATCTTGGAGAAAAGGGATTGAAGTTTATTTTCCCCGAAGTAATGATGTCCAAGATATTTCCCGATGGTAAATGCATAGTCGTCTATCGAGCCTTAGAGTGGAACGAGGAGTTGGGGACAGCTATCCCGAATCAAGCCATCATTGACAAAAACCTTAAAGAACTGGAGCGGATATCGCCGAGGGATGCCGAGAGGGTGTCAAAGGCCCTGGAGAAAAAGCTGTATAACTGGATGTATTCACACGGGCAAATCCTGTTCAATCCTCCCCCTCTCCCCGGAGAGACCGACTACATCGCTGACTTGCTGAAAGACCCAGAGGGTGGAATAGACCCCAGGTATCCCTTCATGACAGAGTACGAGATAGTCTGTGACCTCTACGACAGCCCGGAAATGAGGTCCTTTGCTCTGCAGTGGCAGCTTATGAACGGGATAGCCCCTGGCGATGTGGCCCCTCCCTTGCAGGCTTTATTGCCCATGCCATCCTTTGCCGGTCTCCAGGCATTTGCCATAGCTGAAGGCGGCTTCCACAACGTTGCCCATGCCCTTCAGAGGGCTTTAAGCGAACAGGGCGGTAAGTTCTTCGTAGGAGCTGATGTCGACGAGGTAGTGGTGAAGAACGGCCGTGCCTGTGGCATCAGGCTAGCTGATGGCACTGAAATCGAGGCTAAGAAGCTGGTGATAGATACTGCCGAGATCAAGCAGACCGTGAGAAGACATCTTCGTAATGTGCAGATAGACCCGGAGATTCGCAGGAAAATCGATAATATAATGACAGACAGGTCACAGCTTTTCTGGGGGCATATAGCCTTCCACGAGCTGGCTCAGTATAAAGCGACTGATTGGAATCCCGACTGCGGTAAAGCCCGCCTGGTATTCCTCGGTGATGCTGATATTGAATACATGTACACTCACTACGGTTATCAAATGCACACCCTCAGGCCGGGCCGCTGGCCAGAGAGAACTTACATGTATGAGCTCACCACAACTCCCTGGGACCCAAGCTACGCGCCTCCCGGGAAACATATAGCCCTCGTAGGTGAGGGACACCCTCCTCCTGCCAGCTACCTGACTGAGAAAGAGTGGATACAGGTGAAAAGGGAGGTGGGCGACCGCCTCATAAAGGAGTGGCAGAAGTATGCCCCCAACATGACCTGGGACAACGTGATAGCTGTCAACATCCCTACGCCCTATGAATATTCGCAGAAAAACCCTAACTGGGTAAATGGTTGCATGTATACCTCGAATCAAAGCCCCAGCCAGTGGGCAAATTTCAGGCCGATTCCAGAGCTTTCCCAGTACCAGGTTCCCGGGATAGAAGACCTCTGGTTGGCCTCGGGCTCCCAGCATTGCGGCGGCGTTGGCACCCTGGGTTTTTCCGCCTATAATTGCTATAAAAGGATATCGCAACGTCTGGGGCTGAGAAAGCCCTGGGAAGAGAAAGGCCGCATGTTCTAACTTGATTCTTTTCCGAGGGTGCGATAAATTGAGACGCAAGGAAATTAAAGTCTAAAAAGGGAGGCGTCAGATGCTTAAAGATAAGAAAGAAGTAAGGGAAGTCTTTAACTACCCCCTTCTCAAAGCAATGGCTCACAGGAGAACCCGCAGGTTCCCGCTGGGCTGTAAAATGGAAGAAGGTACACTTCAATATACCTCCAAGAATCCGCCGGTGCCATTGAATGATATAGAGACCGCCATCCTTTGCTGGGCTGGTACAGGGATAACAGGCACTATCGCTGCCGATATGCCCACTAACGACGTGCAGGGTAGTATGTTTACAAGCTGGGTAGGAAGGACTACTCCCTATGCTTGCAATGTACATAATATGAAGCTCTTTTTCACTAATGACAAAGGCCTTTTCGTCTATGACCCTAAAAAAGCAACCAAGCCTGTAGAAATCGAGACGGAGGAAGATTGGGACAAGATTGCCAAATATTTCAAGCAGGATACAGTCAAGATCTCCAATGGCAGATTCGCCATGATACCTGAGACCTTGATCAGGATGGTTCACTGGAATACCAACAAGCCCGGCACCACCCTGTTCATGCCCATACTGGAGATTTCGGAAGAATATCTTGATGCCGTGATCACCGTGTTCATGGGAGAAGGCTACAAGGTATTCGATGACATTAAAGGAACAGGCCCGGCAGGGATAAAAAAATGGATTGACAACGGCACATTGAAGGGCACCGATGTCCCCCTCTCCTCTATGGAATATACTATATTCCTGGGCAATCTCGCTCCCCCGTTTCATGCGTTACAGAACATGCAGTTGACGGCTGAAGCCATGGGCCTTGGCTCGATTATTATGACCGGATACGTAGGGATACTGGCGCTGCAATCTTTAGGCTTTCGTTACAGCATGGCCAAGGAGGGGTCAGGCGCCATGCTGGGTCTGAATCCCGTTGGCCTGGACGGAATCTTTGAAAGCTACCAGCCGCCGTATTACAAGACCATGAACGACGCCGTAGATGCCTTCATCGAGAAGAAGTTCGGTAAGAATGGGATGTATACGTCCAACTACAAAGGTATGGTGCCTTTCAACAGGAATTGGAAGAAGGTACAGCCGGGTTATCCGGTGCCGAGCAAAAAGGTCATCCAGATAACCAAGGATTATTGCAATTATGTATTCGACACCTATGGCAGATTTCCTGCCACTTTCGATACTATCGTGATGCCCGAATGGCTGCAGGTGCACCACCTGGAGCAAGAGTTTTACAATAAGTACGGGCTGGACAAGCTTTTGAATGAGACTCACAAGAAGCATATGGGGCTGTGGCATAAGCAGTCAGGCAAATGAGTGAAGCCAAAGGAAAAGAGAGTCTCGGAAAGTTGTTTAGCGCAGAACTAGGTTTATTTAATTGTATTCAACTTACGATAATGCTGTGAGTTTTTCACAGACCTGTCTAGCGGGGAACACTCAACTCACGTCTGGCAAGCAAAGCAGCTCCCAGGGCCCCTACTATCTGAGGCTCCGCCGGAATGAGGATGGGAAGCCCGATTCCGGCCTCCATAGCATTCTTAACCCCCATATTCTTGGCGACGCCTCCGGTGAACACCACCTGCTCCCTGTAGCCCACGGTTCTTCCCATCACCACCACTCTGGAAGCTACAGCCCGATGAATCCCAGCAACTATGTCCTCCCTGGTTCTTCCATCGGCGCGCAGTGAGACCATCTCAGTTTCGGCAAATATAGTGCAAGTGCTGCTTATGGTGCAGGGCTCCTTGCTGGTCAGGGATGTCGGCCCCATTTCCTCGATATCAAGGCCCAGAACCCCAGCCATAACCTCCAGGAATCTACCTGTCCCGGCAGCGCACTTGTCATTCATGACAAAATCGCTGACAGTGCCGTTTTCACGCACTCCGATGACTTTGCTATCTTGACCGCCTATGTCGATGACTGTTCTGGCTGCTGGAATTAAAAAGTTGACCCCCTTAGCGTGGCAGATAATCTCAGTTACCGCCTTGTTGGCAAAGGCAACTGAGTTCCGCCCATAACCTGTGGAGATGACAAAACTGAGGTCAGGCAGGGAGAGTTGAGCTTGCTCCAGAGCTGCTCTAGTGACTTTTTCTGCGGCTCGAGCAACGCTGTCGCCTGTCGGCATAACAGCGTAGGACAGAATCTCGCCATCTGCCACAATGACTGTTTTGGCAGTGGCCGCTCCAACATCAACTCCTGCGGTAAACATCTTTCCTTTACGCCGCCTTGGCAGCTTTGGCCGCCCTCAGCAGTTCCGCAAATGTTTCTACTCTCGTCCTTAGTTGGCCGGCACTGTAGTTACGGGTATCATAGCAGTCCCCCTCCAAGACCAGCACCGGTATGCCCAGCTCTCTCTCTAT
>Ga0315281_10008599_pt1 | contig 14267 bp, 7 predicted proteins | sample YL17G07_0_MG_FD_204540 | JGI IMG/M metagenome (GOLD analysis project Ga0315281, IMG submission 204540) | Sediment microbial communities from Yellowstone Lake, YNP, Wyoming, USA - YL17G07_0 | ecosystem: Environmental > Aquatic > Freshwater > Lake > Sediment | place: USA: Wyoming | collected...
TCCGCCACCCATCGCCGCGTAATGACCACCTGCTTGAACAGGGCCTTTGCCTGCATGTTGATCTGGGCCATGGTCAGCTGTTCATGCTTTTTGTAGATCACCAGGAACGTCAGGCCCAGAACGGCAACGAGCACGGCCATGATGAAAAACGCATATTTGACACTGAGAGTATATCGCATCGTTTGTGCCCGGTCCTCCCTGAATTTGCCCGAACCGAAAATGAGCCGCCATCGTCCGGTAACATCGCGACTCCCCGGAAGAGTGCTGGTGTGCCCCGTTCTACGTTTGCGGGACCTCGTCCCCGGAGGGCATGGGCAGCGTTATAGTAAAGGTCGTCCCCCGGGAAAGCTCCGTGCTCACCTCGATCCTTCCGTTGTGAGCATCGACGATCTTTCTGGCGATTGACAGCCCGAGTCCGGTGCCTCCCTTGTCCAGCTTCGTCGTAAAAAACGGCTGAAATAATTTTTGGAGATGTTCCGGCGGGATCCCCGGTCCGGTATCGCTGATCCTGATCAGGACCGCGTCCTGCGCCGCGTCGGTCCCGATCGTCAGAACACCTTTGCCGTCCAGGGCGTCGAGCGCATTCGTAATGATCGCAAGGAACACCTGTTTCAGTTCCCCCTCGCTGCCGTGAATGAACGGCAGCGCCTCGTGATACTCCTTGATGACGTCGACGGTCCTCAGCCTTCCCTGGAAACCGATGATCTCCAGCGTTTTGTCCAGGACCTCGTGGACATCGACGGTTTTTTGCACATAACTCGTCTGTCGCACGATCGAGAGCATGCTCGTCGTGATGCCCTTGCACCGCGCGATCTCCTCGTTGATGATCGTGAGATAGTTCGCGAAGAATTCAGGATCGAAGCGGTCCTGGCGCACCCGGTTCAGCAGCCCCTCGGAGCACCCGGCAATCGCCGCCAGCGGGTTGTTGATCTCGTGTGCGATACCCGACGCCATCTGGCCCAGAGAAGCGAGCCGCTCGGACATAATGAGCCGCATCTCCTTTTCCCGCTCGCTCGTAATATCGCGCGCGATATGGACGGTCCCCCGTTCCTCCGAGTCGGGGAAAACATAGGGGAACGTGGACACCTGCAGGACCCGTTCCGTCTTCGGATCGCGCACCTCCTCGGTCATTGGTTGATTCAAGGCCAGGGAGCGGGAATGGGGGCAATTTAGTATAGGGGCATCGGTGTGGTGGAAAAGGTCATAACATTTGCGGTTCACGATTTCCTTGAGACCGAGCTTAAAATGGTCCGCGAACGCCTTGTTCGCCTTCACGATCATATGGCGCTCATCGTGAATGGAGACCAGGTCCGTGATGCTGTCGAAGGTCACCTGCCATTCCTTCTGGGACCGGACGACTTTCCTGTACGTTGCCTGCAGTTCCTGGTGCAGTTGTTCCCGTTCATCTTCCGCCTTCCTGCGCCTGATAATCCCGGCGAGGGCATTGGCGACGGCAACAAGAAACTTTTCTTCCTTCGCCGACCTCGCATGCCCATCCTGCAGATAGATATTGACAACGCCGAGCAGAATGTCGCCGTGCAGGATCGGGACGCAGTAATGGCCGTGCTGATCGTTGCGGTCCTGGAGAAGGTCATGCCGTTCATCGATCCGTGCCGCAAACACGAGTTCCTTGGTCAGGGCCGCGCGGCCGCAGAGGCATTTGCCGGCCGCGAGCCGTGCGCAGCTCTTCAGCGTGTGCTCATGCATGTTCCTCTGCACCGCAAGCACCAGTTCCTTCCCGCCTCCCTCAGCGAGGAAGATGCACCCCCGCGATTCAAAGGAGATCCACGTCACGGACAGGATCAGGTCGATGGCGCGCTGCAGCACCGAGAAAAGGTCCGAGTCAAGCAGCGAATAGCTGAGCAGTTCATTGATGACCGTCTGCGTATCATTGCCCTGTTGGAGCAGCTCTTCCGCCCGCTTGCGTTCGCTGATGTCCTGGACCGTGCCGGACATCAGCACTGCGGCGCCGGCCTCGTTGCGGACAAGCTCCGCCTCTTCGTGGACCACGCGTTCCGATCCGTCGGGCCTGATGATCCGATGGTCGATGCTGTAGGGCGCCGTGCCGGCAAGCGCCTGTTGCACCGCGCCTTCCACCATGGCCCGGTCTTCAGGATGCACGTAACGCAAAAAAGCGTCGTACGTTGCTTCGAACTCCCGGGGCTGCACCCCGAAGATCCGGTAAATCTCATCCGACCACCAAAGCTCGTTCGCTACGATGTTCCAGTCCCAGTTCCCGACATGGGCGATCTGCTGCGCTTTTGCCAGGCTTTGTTCTTTTTTCGCGAGCGCTTCCTCTGCCCGCTTGCGTTCGCTGATGTCCCGGTCAAAGGCGAGAATATAGGTGCGGCTCCCCAATTCGAGAAGACCGGCGCTGATCTCCACGGGGAACACTGATCCATCCTTCCTGCGGTGTTCAACTTCTTTTTTGACCCATTCTCCTTTCAGTATCCGGGAGATCAGTTCAGCGGCTTCATCGCCCGTATCTGAAGCATTCAGGCTCCATATCTTCATGCCGCGCAGCTCTTCGACGGTGTACCCGTGCATCCGGGCCGCCGCCTTGTTCGCGTCCTTGATCCGGCCGCTCTGGCCGCCTTCGGTCTCGATAATGTAGATGGCGTCCCCCGCCCGCTCGAAAAGCGTGCGGAACAGCAGTTCGCTCTCCTGGAGCTTCTTACCCATGGCGTGTTTGTACAGGGCGACCTCGATCGTGGTGCGAAGTTCGATCTCCTCAAAAGGCTTCATAAGATACCCGAAGGGTTCGGTCAGTTTCGCCCGCTTGAGTGTTTTTTCATCGGCATAGGCCGTGAGGAAGACCACCGGAATGTTGAAGCGCCGCCGGATCTCGGCGGACGCGTGGACCCCGTCGATCTCTCCGGCCAGCATGATGTCCATCAGCACCAGGGCCGGCATCGTTTTTTGCGCCGCGGCTATGGCGGCTTCACCCGTCGACACCGACCCCGCGATGCCATAGCCGAGCTTGGTAAGCCGCCCCTCGATCTCCATGGCAACGATCGCCTCATCCTCGACGATCAGTATTTTCTCTTCAGCCATTGTTCCGTTCCTTTCCTTTTCGTCCATGCAGGGGGATGCTCAGGTGAAATACGGCGCCGTTGCCGGAATCCGCGGTGATGCGTCCATGGAGCTGGCCCGTTAATTTATGGACCAGGCGCAAACCGAGGGTATTCGCGCTCTCAAGCGCCAGGCCCGGGGGAAGACCGATTCCGTCGTCCCCGATGATCAGATCGAGGTCCCCGGATGCGTCCAGGGATGCCGTGATGTGAACCACGCCCTTCCGGCCTCCGGGAAAGGCATATTTAAGGGCGTTCGACAGCAGTTCGCTCAGGACCAGCCCGCAGGGGATCGCCGTATCGACTTCCAGAAAAATGCCGCTCCCCCGTGCTTCCAGGCGAATTCCCCGTACTGCCGCGCCGTACGCGTTGAACAAATATGCGCCGAGACTCCCGCAATACTCCATAAAATCGATCCGGGACAGGTTGTTGGTGCTGTACAGTTTTTCATGCACGAGCGCCATGGACTTGATCCGGTCCCGGCTTTCCTTGAGCAACCCCCCGGTCTTAGGATCTTTCACCTCTTCGGCCTGCAGATAGAGCAGGCTGGCGATGATCTGCAGGTTGTTCTTGACGCGGTGATGGATCTCCTTTAAAAGCAGTTCCTTCTCCGCGAGCGCGGCCAGAATTTTTTCCTCGGCCCGCTTTCTCTCGGTGACATCGCGGGCGATTCCCGTTGTGCCGATGATTCTGCCCTGATCGTCCATGATGGGGGTTTTGATCGTCTCGATCCACTGCCGCCGTCCCGTGCTGTCGATCAACGGCTCTTCGACCTGTTTGCGGGCGCCCGATTCCATGACAGCCCGGTCGTCGGACCGGTATTGCTCGGCAAGTTCTGCGGGCCAGATGTCGAGATCGGTCTTCCCGACAAGCGCATCAGGAGAGCTCCCGCACGCCTTGCCGAACGGTTCGTTCACCGCAAGAAAGCGGCCCTTGCTGTCTTTGAGCCAGGCCATATCCGGGATGTTGTTCAGGATCGCCTTCTGCCGGCGGTCAAGCTCCCGCAATTTCGCCTCCGTCCGCTTCCGTTCCGTTATGTCCCGGAAGATGCCGATGGCGTACAGCCGTCCCTGGAATTCCACGGGTGACGCGCTGATATCGGCGTAAAAGACCCGGCCGTCCTTTCTGAGGACCGGTACGTCCTCCGTCATCGCGGTCTTTCCCGCGAGGATGTCCTGAAAACTGGCGATGACGCGGGGAAAGGCCGCATCCGGATGAATGTCCTTTACCTCAAGGACGTGCAATTCCCCGGCGGTGTATCCCAGCATGGCGCAGGCCTTTGCATTGGCCATGAAAAAACGCGACGTCTCCGTATCAGCCACAAGAATGCCGTCGTGCGCCTGGTCGAATATCGTTCGGAATTTTCGTTCCGACTCCTCAAGCTTTTTCAGGGTCGCTTTTTGCTCGGTGATGTCCAGGAACGACCCGAGCACGCTGATCGGCGTGCCGTCTGCGTCGGTCACCATGCTTGCGGACATCAGGCGCGGGACCAGGGCGCCGTCCTTTTTTCTTCCGGCAATCTCTCCGATCCAGCCGCCGTTATTGCGCAGCGCTTCGCGGACCGCATGGGCTGCCTGATCGGACTCCGAAAAATCCGTGAGCGTCCGCCCGAGGATTTCATCCGCTCGGTCAAAACCGAGCATCGCGACGTACGCCTTATTGACATAGGTGATGATTCCCCGCATGTCTGAAATCGCAATACCGTTGATGGAGGTTTCGATGGCATAGTTCTTGATCTTAAGGTCCTGCTCCACCCGTCTGCGCTCGGTGATGTCCTGAAGAAAGACGACCATCAAATCGCCCAGTTCGCTTGAATGCTGCACGCTCACTTCGACGTCCATGATCGATCCGTTCTTGCGGCGGTGCTTTGTTATAAACCGGTCGCTGCCCTGGGCGATAATTGTTTCGATATGGCCTCTGGTCTCCTCCGGTTTTTCGGTGATTTCCAGGTCCGGAATGCTCATCCGCAGCAGCTCCTCGCGGCTGTACCCGCTCATGCGGCAGTAGGCCTCGTTCACTTCGAGCAGCCGTCCCTGTAAATCGACGGTCCAGAACCCGTCAATGGCGGTCTGCAGGATGTTCCTGTATTTTTCTTCCGCCTGCTTTCGTTCGGTGACATCCAGCCCGATCGAGAGCATTGCCGTGACCTGGCCCTGTCCATCACGCATGGCCCGGGCGTTCCACTCGATCTCCCGCTCTTCGCCGCTCTTCGTAACAATGGGATTAATGTTGGCCCGGACCGGCGCATCATGCATGGCGGTCCGGAACAATGCGCGGATGCGTGCCCGGTCCCGCTCGGGCAGGAAGGTCCCGGACCATTCCCGGCCCTTTATTTCGTCCATCCTGTAGCCGCTCAGCTGCTCGAAATAGGGATTGACGTACTGGACCATTCCTTGGGTATCGAGCAGCAGGATGATCACCGGCGCGGTGTCGACCAGGCTCGCGCTGAAGTCGTGTTCCTTGCGGAGCACTTCCTCCCCTTCCCTGTACCGCTGCTCGCTCTCGGTCACGGCCGCCATCATCGAAGCCAATCCGGTTGTAAGCGCTCCCAGTTCATCGGCCTGTTCCCCGCGTTTTCCTGGACCAGGGAGCACCTCTGTTGCCAATGGCTTCCGCTCCCGGGCAAAAAGGTCGGTGCTCGTCTTGAGGTCCACGATGTTGCGGATGATCCCGTGGATCCAGGCGCCGAGCAGCAGCCAGCTTGCCAGGGCAAGGACCGCAAGCGAGGCCAGAACGATCATTACGATATCGAAGCCCGACAAAGAGTCGCGGATCTGTGTGCGGATAACGAGCGTGGGAGCGGCAGTGCTGCGCTCATGAGGAATCTTCCAGGGCATTGACGCTTGCGCATAACGCGTCCCTTTGACTATCGCCTTCCCGTCCACCCCGGAAAACTGCTCAACCCCTTTCCCTCCCAGGGAAGAGGCCACGGGCTGCCCGTCAAGAACAAGGTACAGGTCGGTGCGGGGGTAGGCTATCTGTCCGAGCAGGGCATTGTCCAGGGGCTTCAGCAGAAACAGGAAGCCCGTTTCCGTATTGCCCAGCCAGACAGGGACCGTGAATACGTGGTACAGCGTCTTTTGAGCGCGGTAATAAAACCATGAATCCTGCTTCTTGATCCGGCCCAGGGCCTTTCTCGCTTCATCATCAGCGCCGTACTGCAGGAGCAGCGCGCCCCGGGAGTCGGCAATGATCGCATAGGTAAAGTCCGCGTTGCTGCTCTGGGTGAGAAAGAAGGCCTTCAACAAATCAAGGCGGCGGGATTCGAGGATGCGCGTAAATTCGAGACTCTGCTTGAGCTGCGCCGCATGTTCCTCCCATTCCCGGTGAAGATCGGCTATGCGCCCCTGAAAATGGTCGGTAATGTCCTGCTGCCTCAAAAGCACTCTTCCTTCCAAAGCCCGCGACTGGAACCAGAGCGTGGAGGCGATGACCACCAGACCCGATGCGATAAAAGCCGCCAGGAGACGGTAAAGAACCTGTTTTTGGAGGGAACTCGCCATCAGCAAACAGTCAATCCTTTCTTCCCGACCATTGGTCACGGATCATGCTTTCAAGAAACGCGGGCGGGACGGTTTCAATCGAGGTCTCCCGAAAAAACCGCTCTGTTTCGGCAAGCTGGGACCGGGAAAACCGGCCGTCGCTGCTGTAAATGTTCGGATATTGTTTCAGCGTGTGAATGATCCAGTGTTTCTCCACCGGATCGGTCATCGCGAGTTTATCGGCGATCTCTTCAGGAGTGGCTTTGGCCATCCATGCCAGCGTGCGTTTCAGGATCTTTACCATGATTTCCGCTTTGAGCGGGTCCTGCTTCAGCAGTCCCTCTCGCGTCTCCAGGGCCGCATGAAGAAACCCGCCGCCCGGTATGCTCCGCGCATCGTTTCTGTCGGCAAGATTGACCAGGAAAAAAACCTTGTTCCCGGCTTTGAGCCGCGAAGCAAAGGGTTCATCACCCATCACCGCGTCGGCAACACCGCTCGCAAGGACCGAGGACTGGGAGTCCCAGCTCTGGCCCGCCGGCACCATGTGCACCATGCCGGCCGTAATTCCGTGTTTTTTCAGGACCAGCATTGCAAGCTGCTGTGACGTGGTCATGCTGGACAGAGAACTGGTGTTCACGCCGATCACCTTGCCTTTGAGGTCCGCGACGGTCCTGACCTGCCGCCGGAGACCGGAGCGGACCATCAAGACAAAAAGGGGGGCCCCGCTTACGGGGGCGAGGACCACGACCTTGCTGTCATGGGCGCGGAGCGACATTGCCGCCGGAAGTCCCGCCACGGCAAAGTCCGCGTTGCGCGACATGAGGTCCTGGAGCGCGACTCCGCCGCCGCCGAAATGACGGACCGTCACAACCGCTCCTTCTGCCCGGTCGGCCCCGATCTTGCTGATCAGGTCGACGGGCAAATAGGTCAGGTTGCGCGGCCCGGGCGTGCTCACCACGATTTCCACAGGTTTGTCAGCTGCCCGCGCTATTGACGCCGCGCAGAACAGGATTGCCGGGCATACGACTGCGACAACCATTCGCTTGATGAACAGATTGATCATCTCTCACACCCCCTTTGAGTGATAGCCTTCCGGGCTCATCTGTGCGGTATCACAAGTTTGTATCATGATGGTGCCGAAGCTATTCATTCACGCCGTAGGACTGCAGCTTGCGGTAAAGCGTCTTGGGATCGATGCCCAGGACCTCGGCGGCCTTTCCCCTCTGGCCGCCTGACTCCTTAAGCACTTTCAGGATATGGTTTCGCTCCAGGTCCTCGAGGCGCGTCCCTTTCGGTCCACGGCCCCGGTCCAGGTCCTGGGGCAGCTCGGTCACGTCGATAACGTCGCTGTGCGAAAGAAGCATGGCCCGCTGGACCACGTTCCGGAGCTCCCGCACATTGCCCGGCCAGGCGTATTCGGACAGGACCCGCAGCGCTTTGCTGCTGAATTTTTTGTTCCTGAACCCGGGCATCGTGCGTATGCAATGCTCGATCAGGAGCGGGATGTCCTCCCGCCGCTCGCTGAGCGGCGGGATCGTTATGGTCAAGGTCGAGACACGGTAGAACAGGTCATGCCGAAACGATCCTTTTTCGATCTCGGCCTTCAGGTCCTTGTTGGTTGCCGATACGATCCGCACGTTCACTTTCAGTTCGCGCGTCCCGCCCAGACGGAAAAAACTGCCCGTCTCGATGACCCGAAGGAGCTTCACCTGGAGCGGCGGGGGCATGTCCCCGATCTCATCGAGGAACAGCGTTCCCGTATGGGAGATCTCCAGCAGTCCCGGCTTCTTTGCCTGCGCGCCGGTGAACGCACCTTTCTCGTACCCGAACAGCTCGCTCTCGATCATGTTCTCCGGGATCGCCCCGCAGTTGATGGCCACAAAAGGGCCCTCGGACCTCGGCGATTCACGGTGCACCAGACGGGCGATCAATTCTTTTCCCGTGCCGCTGTCCCCGGCAATGAGCACCGGGAAATCGGTGAACGCGATCTTCCTGACGGTTTCCAGAAGCTGCAGCATGACCGGGCTTTTCGCAATGAACTGCTGGTTCTCCGCGTCCCTTCTGAGCTGAGACTTGAGCAGAAGGTTCTCGCTCCGAAGCTTCTTTTTCTCGACAGCCTTCTCGATAAGCGGCATAAGCTCTTCCAGTTTGAAGGGCTTTGTCAGGTAATCATAGGCCCCCAGTTTCATGGCCTGCACCGCCGACGTGACCGTGGCATCGGCGGTCAGAATGATCACTTCCGCGGAAACATCGAGTTTCTTCATCCGCTTCAATACCTCAATGCCGCCAAGACCGGGCATATTCAGGTCCAGCAGCACAATATCATACTCGTCCTTCTCCACCAGATCGAGCGCCTTCTGACCGCTGTCGGTTTCAGTAATCTCAACCCCTTCAGCAACAAGCTCGTTCCGCAGCACCATCCGTATATTTTTTTCATCATCAGCAACAAGTATTTTCATGAGCGCCGGGCCCTTTTCCTATGCACGTTGAGATAATGTGCCGATAGCAGCAAAATTGTACCACAAATCCTTATGAGAATACAGGATTTATACTATAAATAGCAAAAAATGTGGCCACTAAACACATTGCTTTCATTGAATTAATTTAAAAAACATGTCTGTCGAGGCGTTTTGATTATGCGGTCAGGCAAAAAGCCCTGTGAACGTAAGAAAACAAGAAAGAGGATTGGAACGGCGGGATGATGCAAAATACTTTTATTGCTCGAAGCGCCGTTCAAAGCTTGCATCGCTGAGATACGGTGACAAAAAGGGGGCTTCCTCCGCCGAACATGAATTGAGTCAAAGAAAGAAGCCCTGCTAAAAAAACTTTCTTCGTTAGCCCTTGGCGGCCTTCAGGAGCTTCGCGAGTTTCTCGGCGCCGACGCATTCCTTCGCAAAGGCGCACCACTCGACGCAGGACGTGCCGATGGGCCGGGCGTTCAGATGACCGCACTTCTGGCACGCAGTATCCGGTTCATCGCTCCAGATCTCGATTTTTTCGCCGCACTTCTGGCACCGGATGTCTTCCGGCTTGGGCGAGCGTATCTCACTGCTTCCTGGGCATCCTTCTTTAAACATGGCTTCACTCTACGTGAATCGCAAAAAAATACCTATGATGCACATCATACGAGGGCCTCAGCCTGTCCGGAAGGCTTGTCCCGGGCCTGTCGAAAAACTCAGCCTTTGATGATCTCCTTCACGGAATTGGTAATCTCGATCTTGAAATTATAGGGGATGATCTGCCGGTTGATCTCCACAGGGATGAACAGGATAATGGACTTTCCCTTCAAAGCGGCTGCGCCGTCGTTCTCAAGCAAGAAAAGGGGGCTGACCTCATAGCCCTTTTTCCGCTGAGACAAATGTACGTTGCCGATCGGGATCACCGCAGTCTGTACCGAGCCCCTGGACAGCACCAGCTGATCGGGAATGGGATTGTTCCGGTCCGGGAAGAGGATCCCGGAATGCATAATCCGGTGCGTCCGTCTGTTCTCGTCCGTATATTCAGCGCGTTCCCACAGGAGCTTGATGTCGTAGTCTGTGAGGTTTTCGAAACGCATCTGAAACGACTGCTCGCCGACGGCCAAGGAAACCGACACGTTCCGGTCCCGGAACTGCAGTTCCTGGGACACCACGGGGCTGACGAGCCGGTAGGACAACTTGTATCTGATGATGTCCCTTAACATTCTCTCCAGTTTGATATGGAGGGTATCGCCGTCCGCGATGTCGCTGAGCGCGATGATCTTCGGCTGATAATTTTCCTTGCTCACCTCCACAACGGCCTTTGCCGCAAGAACGGGGTCCTTCGGCAGCCCCGCGGTAATGGTTGCGGGCGAACGGAACTTCAACGCCTTCAACTCGACGCCCGAAACAACACGGATGTCGGCCTCGGACGGGGATGTGACAACCTGGAAGTTCTTCATGGCCACGTTTGAACAACCCGATGCGGCAAGTGCTGCCGCCATCGCGACAAGAATAAAGCGCTGTTTGTTCATTTACCCCTCCTCGGCATAAACGTATTTCAGGCACGAAATCGTTTTTTGTATGATACCACATCACACGCCGCTTGTCACAAAAAACGTTTTTCCCATGCTCGCGGCCATGTTGACGGTCCCGTGATAAAGATATCGATAAAAAACGGGTTAGGGGTCATGGGTCTGGGGCAGCTGAACCCCGCCCCCCCGTACCCTGAACCCTTGGTTTTGGTGAAATTATATTCAGACCCTTGACTAATTATCTTGAATTTGTTTTCATAGATAACTATAATAAGCATCCATGTTGCCTATCCTGGTCAGGAGGGAATACTCGTATGGCGGTAAAAAAAGTCGCACGGAAGAAAAAGGCTGCCAAGCCGGCTAAAGCAAAAGCTGCCGTAAAAAAGACGGTCAAAAAAGTCGTGAGGAAGTCCGGTGCCAAGAAGAGCACGGTCAAAAAGAAAACCGTCAAGAAAACCGCATCGAAACCAGTGAAGAAAACGACAAAACCCCCGTTCTCCCCGGCGACCGCGGCGCCCAAACGACACCTGTCCGCTGCCGAGCGGAAAAGGAATGAGCTGTTGAAAAAATTCCTGCTCAAAAAAAGAAATGAAGTGGTGGAAGGGCTGGAGGCCCAGATGGGCCGCAAACTGACCCGGGAGACGGGACAAAAGATCGACTCGGCCATGGACAGCGCCGACCAGTCGGCCCAGGACATGGACCAGGGCATCGATTACTCGCTCCTGGAAATGAAATATGAGCAGTACAAGGACATCGCCGACGCTTTCCGCAAGCTTGAGAGCACCATGTACGGCCTGTGCGAGGAATGCGGCGAAGAGATCGATATCAAGCGTCTGGCTGTGAATCCCCTTGCCCGGTACTGCATTGCCTGCAAAACAAAGAAAGAGGAACTGGAAAATATCCAGAAGGAAGAAACACGGTTTAAGGAATAGGTTTTTCTTGACAAAAAGGCCGCAATACCGTATTTTAGGCCTCTAATTTTTGACGTGGCGGTGTAGCTCAGCTGGTAGAGCAGGGGAATCATAATCCCTGTGTCCGGGGTTCGAGTCCCTGCACCGCCACCATTCTTCCCCCTCAATCTTCTCCTTGCAATTTCAGCCTATCTGTAATATTGTTTCGCAATGCCGTTATCCCTGAATGAAATCAAAGACCGCGCACTCGCTTTCTCCCGTGAATGGGAAGGCGAGCGTTCCGAAAACGCGGAAGCGCAGACCTTCTGGAATGAGTTCTTCAACGTCTTCGGCGTGTCCCGCAGGAGGCTGGCGAGCTTCGAGGAGCCGGTCAAGCGCGCGCGAAAGCGATTCGAGGAAAAACACCCCCCTCAGTCCCCCCTTATTAAGGGGGGAATACAAGGGGGGTTCATCGACCTTCTCTGGAAGGGAATGCTCATCGCCGAGCACAAATCAGCCGGCAAGGACCTCGATTCAGCGTACAAGCAGGCTTTGGAATATTTTGAAGGCATTGCCGAGCGCGATCTTCCCCGCTACGTTATCGTCTCCGACTTCGCGCGCATCCGGCTGTACGATCTCGAAACCGGCATTCGCGAGGAATTTCCGCTCAAAGACCTCTACAAGCACATCAAACTCTTCGGTTTCATCGCCGGCTACACGACCCAGCGCATCGAGGCCCAGGACCCGGTAAACATCAAGGCCGCCGAGCGCATGGGCAAGCTCCATGACCGGCTGCGCTCCGCTGGCTACGAAGGCCATATTCTCGAAGTGATGCTGGTGCGCCTCCTGTTCTGTCTCTTTGCCGAGGACACGACGCTCTTCGAACCGCGCGGCTCCTTCCGCGATTTTATCGAGAACAATACCGACGAGGACGGCTCCGACCTCGGGCCGAAATTATCCCTCCTGTTTCAGGTCCTGAATACGTCGGAAAGCAAACGCCAAAAAGGCCTTGATGAGGTATTCACCGCCTTCCCTTATGTGAACGGCAAGCTGTTCGAGGAAGCCCTGCCCATATCCTCCTGCGACAGCGCGATGCGCGCGTTGCTTCTCGACTGCTGTGCCCTTGATTGGGGCCGTATATCACCGGCCATCTTCGGCGCGCTTTTTCAGTGCGTCATGGACGAAGAAGGGTCCGCACGGAGGAGAAATCTCGGCGCTCACTACACCAGCGAAGAAAACATCCTCAAACTCATCAAAGCCCTGTTCCTCGATGACCTTTGGGCCGAGTATCATGCTATAAAAAGAAATGGCAACAAACTCTTCGAACTACTAAAAAAGATCGCCCACCTGAAGTTCTTCGATCCCGCCTGCGGATGCGGAAACTTCCTGGTGATCGCGTACCGGGAACTGCGTCTGCTCGAACTGGAAATATTGCGCTCCGCCCGGGCCACGGGCCAGATGCACCTGGATATTTTTCAGCTTGTGCAGGTGGATGTGAACCAGTTCTACGGCATTGAGATCGAAGAATTCCCGGCCCAGATCGCCCAGGTCGCGCTCTGGCTTACGGACCATCAGATGAACATGCTCGTTTCGGAGGAGTTCGGCCAATACTTCCGCCGTTTGCCGCTTATCCACTCGGCGTCGATCGTCTGCGGCAATGCTCTGCAAATGGACTGGAACAGGGTCATCTCCGCCGAGCTAGTTGACTATGTGTTCGGGAATCCTCCGTTTGTGGGGAAGCACTACCAGAATGCGGAGCAAAAAGCCGATATGTCGCTCGTATTCAGAGGAATTAAAGGAGCAAGCGACCTCGATTACGTTTCAGCTTGGTATATAAAGGCTGCGCATTATGTGCGCGGCGATGACAGAATAGCCGGTTTGCTCGACAATTTGCCGGGTATGCCTAAACCTCCGCGTCAGCGCGTGAAGATGGCATTCGTGTCGACCAATTCCATCACTCAAGGCGAACAGGTCAGCCTGCTATGGTCTGAACTATTGCGGCTCGGGGTCAGGATTCACTTTGCGCACCGCACTTTTCGCTGGAGCAACGAGGCGCGGGGACAGGCGGCTGTCCATTGTGTGATCATCGGCTTTGCCCTTTTTGATATTCCCAAGAAACGCCTCTTTGAGTATGCTGATCTTACGAGCGAGCCCCACGAAATCGTAGTTGACAATATTACCCCCTATCTTGCGCCCGGACCGGACGTTATCATCAAGAAGCGTCAAACGCCGATCTGCAATGTTCCTGTTATGCGTTACGGCAATAAGCCGAGCGATGACGGCAATTTTATTTTAGATGACGAAGAAAAGAAAGCACTCATCAAGAAAGAACCCGGTGCGGCGCGCTTTATTCGTCAGTATATGGGTTCAGAGGATTTCATTAATTCAAAGAAGCGCTGGTGTCTTTGGCTTAAAGATGCAACGCCGCGCGAATTAAGAGATATGCCCGAAGTGCTGGCTCGTGTTGAACGGGTACGTGAATTCCGGTTAAAAAGCAGCGCCGCGCCGACCCGCAAAACCGCGGACACACCCGCGCTCTTTTTCTATATCTCCCAACCTGATACAGACTATCTCGTAATTCCTGAAGTATCGTCCGAACGTCGTCAGTTCATACCGATTGGCTACGCATCGAAAAAAGTGATCTGTAGCAACACAAACTACCTGATCCCGGAAGCGAACCACTATATTTTGGGTATGCTTTGCTCGACCATGCACATGGCATGGGTGCGGCATGTTTGTGGAAGGCTTAAAAGCGACTATCGCTATACCGGCAGCATGGTCTACAACAACTTCCCCTGGCCGGACCACCCCCGCCTCGCATGCTCGGCACCCC
>Ga0315281_10008600_pt1 | contig 14265 bp, 7 predicted proteins | sample YL17G07_0_MG_FD_204540 | JGI IMG/M metagenome (GOLD analysis project Ga0315281, IMG submission 204540) | Sediment microbial communities from Yellowstone Lake, YNP, Wyoming, USA - YL17G07_0 | ecosystem: Environmental > Aquatic > Freshwater > Lake > Sediment | place: USA: Wyoming | collected...
CTTCAATGCCGTTTATCCACAATCATCGGTGAGCTCATCGGATCCGGCGGCAGCCCTCGCCTTGGCCCCTAATTCCCGCGCAGATGAGCTTGCCGGCCGGATGGGCGATTCCATGCGGCGTCTCGGAGCGGTACGCAACCAGGCCTCGGACAAGGCCGAAAAGGCCTACCGGGCCCTCGAGAGACTTCCGGGATTCATTCGTGACGAAGATCTGAGAGGGATCAGGCAAACCCTCGATGCGGACGACCCGACCCCGGCCTTTGGGCGATTGACGAGCTATCTGGCCCCTCTTTATGGCGCCTTGGTCAGGCAGCGGACTCAGGCCGAGGCCGATCTGAGAACGAGGCTCGGCGATCTCCAACAGATCATCGCAGGCGGCCGGCCCGTCGCTGGATTGCCCGCGGTCCGTTTGGCCTCAGGACCGTTGCTCCCGCCGTCCGTCCCCGATTGGGCCAGAAATTTCACGGTCAAAATTCAAAAAGACGAACACCATGCGGATGAAGTCGCGTTCCAACTCGATCGGAGCGGGAGCTTCTACGTGGGTCTCCCGGTCGCTTCCGGAATTCTTTCCTTCGAAGAGAGCAATTTGGCTCATCAGCATGCGGAGATTTCGTTTCAGCACGGCGGTTTCTGGATTCGTGACGTCGGAGAACCGTCCGCCGGTGTGATGGTGAACGGACGTCTTCTCAGACCCGGTCTTCCGGAGCCGATTTCGGGCGAAGTCAGGGTCCAAATTGGAAAAGACGCGGGCGACGATTTCATTATGGTAGTGCCCGAGCCTCCGATTCTCGAGTCCCTGCGCCTCGAAATCGCTCAAGCGGATTCCGTTCAGTCCCTCGCCGATCGGCTTCATGCACAGCTTGATCCCCAAAGGCATGCGAATGAGGTTCAGATTTTGGCCGGTTTGGATCGTTTCTTGTCGGGGGAAGGGCCACTGGGAGACGTTCCCGTGGAGGGCGGACTCCGCGCACGGCTTCAAGAGATGATCTTGGAGGAGCGCTACGGTGCTCTGAGGGCCCGGTACACGCCCGATGCGGGCGAGTGGACATCGCAGAGGCGTCTCTCGATCCTGACCCACGACGTCGGACAGGCGGACTCGCCGGAGGCGTTGGTTCAAGTCTTGAGATCGTCGCTTCTGCCCGGCATTTCGGATCTGGCCGAGCCTCTGATACGCTTTTTCTCGTCCAAGGGCCCTAAAAAATTCGCCGACCTTCCCGAAACCTTTGGGATCCGCGCGAAGGTGGAGTCTCTGATGATCGCCGCGTCGATGAGCCCCCAAGAGATCGCGGCCCTTGAAGAGATCTCGTTGGAGCCCACCGCTCTGATCGAGCGGCCCTGGGCCAAGTTCGCGCCGTCGCCCCGCCTTGAGGAAGAGTTTGAGACGATCAAAGGCATGGCGGACGGAAAACTGAATTTGGAACGATTGGCCGCGGTGGCGAAGGAGTGGTTTGACGCCGATCCCGGGTATCTCCCGGAGGCGCCGGAGACCAAGCCGGTCGACGGACGGATCGGCGACTGGTTCTACGGAGGACAGTTGGGCGGCCACGCCTTCAATGGGCGTTTCGCCTTGAATGTGAAGCCGAAATACGCCGCTCAGGTCTGGAAGACGCTGGCCGGTGTCGAGGCGGATCTGTCGAACGACGGCGTCGTCCTCCAATACCGTATGCCGGCCCTGGAGAGCGGCTTCGCGCGGCCGGGATCCGTCGTTCTCTTTTTTCATGCGAAGGATCAGGAGGCTGTCGTGAGGGGCCTGCAGAAGGTCGCCCAAGAACATCCGCTCTTCTTTCGCGAAGGTCATCCGCCGTTCATGCTGCCGATTCAGGACGACGAGGCCGAAGAGCTCCCGGGCATCGCTTTTGGGGAGGAGTCGGAATCCACGGTGGCGAGTTTCGTGGAAGAAAGAATGACCGCCGTGAACGAGGCCGTGGACCTCGCCAAGATCCTTATGGCGCGGCGGGAACCGGTCACCTGGCAGAAGCTTTTGCAGATCGTGGCGTATTTCCTGCATCGGAGAGACGTGTCTTCCGAAGAGCCCGCGCTCGAGGCGCGAGGACGGGAACGGTTTGCGGCGATCCTGCGATATTCCTCGCATCGGCCATCCGTGCCGGTTTCCGAGTCGGAGGCGGCGGAGCTTGCCGCGCTCGGCTTGAATCGCAAGACCGCCATGGATCGGCGTCCTTGGGAAACGGCCGACGTCACGCCCGCCTTGCGCGACGCCTTCGAAATGTTTCTTGCAAACCGGGCTTCGGGTGTCCAAGACAGGCCGGATTTTGCGGCCGTTGAGGGCGCGCTGGATCACTGGATCGCGGCTTCCGGAAGCTATCTGAGATATGTGGCGTCCGGGATGAGTGAAGCCGCCGTCGGAGATTGGCTCTATGCGGGCGATCTCAATCCCCGGGACCCTTTCGATGCGCGGATCGAGATGGCGATGAGCCGATCGTATTTGCCCGAGTCCTGGATATTCCTCAAAGACGTTCTTCGTCTCATGCTGGCGGCGAACGGCATAGGGATTCAAATTCGTCTGCCGAAGGAGATCGAAGATTTCGACCGCGAATCCGTGATCTATTTCCGTAAGAGTGACTTCGACAAAGTCTCTCAACTTCTGACCGAGTCCGTCGCCGCGCACCCGGATTATTTCGGCGAGCGGAGTTTTCGCTTCGGTCGGGACGTCGCGGATTCTCAAGGGAGGGCCGTCCCGTGTCTGTCTTTCGGCGAAGAACCGGCCGGGAGCGATGAGACCTTTGTGACGCTCCGGGCCAAGGCGATGAAGCAAGGCCTGCGCCTGGCCCATCTCCTTCAGGAGCGGGGAGAGCCGGTGGATCGGGAGACTCTGTATCTTTTGTTCGCATTTTTTCTGAACCGTGCCGGAGTGGACCCGCTAAGACCGGCCCTCCTTCGGAAGGAGAGAAGCTCAAACGGCTGATACTCCTCATGTTTTTTGCGTCCGGTTTCCGGCAACTTTTTCAAAGTCCTGTCGATAAGCACGGCAACGGGGGAGGATCAGGGTTTGGGTGTAAAGCACTATGCCAACGATTATCACATCGGCTCAGGTGGCTGCGGCCTACGGCCTGTCGGCGGCGACGGAGACCACGGTCCCTCTGAGCCTTCGTTTAGAGGAGGCGGTTCGTTGCCTCCAGACGATGGAGTCCTGTCACGCCCAGGGATGGTATGACCTTCCCCAGGCCCTTCGCGGTGAATCCACCGAACGTGTTTTTTCTTCGCTCAAGACGATTCCCGAAATCGTTTCGAAAGACGAGATCCGCGCCTTGGAGACGGCTTCGGCCGATCCGCGAGGTTTCGCGGTCGAAGTCGCGAACTTGCGGGCACCCCTCCAGCAGCAACTGACGTCGCTCCGCCAACTCCAAGACCAAGCGCAGACGGATCAGCTTTTGACGATGACCCAGATCGTTTCGGGAGGCCGGCCGTTCGCGGGGCTTCCGGACGTACGATCCGTGGTTGCTTATCAGTCGCTTCCCGATTGGGCCCGTCGCGTTGTTTATAAGAACGGCGGCGAGCGGAGCTTTGAGCTCAATGCCCGCGGCGAGGGCGTGTTCCAACCCGAGGGTAGCGATGTTGGTGTCGAAATGGCGTTTCAGTTCGGCCGATTTTGGGTACGGGATTCCCGGGATCCGTCTTTACTTGATTTGAGAAATCTGGTTCGTTCCGGAGGTGTCTTCGTCGGGACGGACGCTGCTCTCCGGTTGAAACCGGGAGTGAGCTGGCCGATTGCTCCCGGCGAGGCGGTCCGGTTGGGAAAAAAATCCTCCGCCGGGACCCTCCTCACGCCGCGAGTTCCACTCCTCGAAAATCTTCGGGCTGCGATCGCCGTCGCTCCGTCGCTTGGCGCGCTCTCGAAGCTCCTGAGGGACAGCAAAATTTCCGAGGTCGCAGACCAAATCGATCGTTTTCAAAAAGACAAATCCCCCTTTGACCGCGTGCCGCCCGAAGGCGGGCTGGCTGTCAAGATTCAGGAACTCGTGCTCAAGGCCGAGTTTTATCGCCTGCACCAGACCTACATGCCTCGTTTGAGCGAGGGGATGGTGGGGCCGATGTTCCGGTCTCTCGCCCTCGCGATTCAGAACGCAAATTCGGCGGAAGAATTGGTGAACGCCGTCAGAACGAGCCCGATCCCAGGGGCGTCGTCCATGGCCGAAGGGATCGCTCTCTTCATCAGCAAGCCGAACAAGTCGTCGATTAAGGCGATGACGGAAGACTTCGGTCTGCGCGAGCGCGTTGTTTTCTTCTCCAAGCAGGCCGCGGCGCAATTGCAGAAGGACATCGAAAGTCTCGGTCGGCAGGTTGCGGGTTTGACGGGAAATCTTGAGTCAACACGATCTCAACTGGCCGATAAAACGGCGGCCCTTCAGGCGGCCGAACAGACGGTTCGCGAACAGCTCGCTCAGATGGAGGCCGAGAATACGGCGCGCGAGGGAGAGCGGCAGCGTGAGAAGGAAGAGCGCGAGCGGTTGGCCGCGGAACACGCGCACACGAGCCGTGAAAAAGACGAGCGGCATCACAGGGAGCGGGACGAACAGGACGCAAGGCATCGCCGGTCGCGTGAAGACGCGGAAGAGAGAGCCCGTCTCGATCGCGAGGACCGCGAGGAAGAGTTCGGGGCAGAGAAAGATCGTTTGGAACGTGAGAAAGAGCGTCTTGCCGAGCAGATGACTATCTTGGAAGGCGCCCGCGCCCAACTGCAACGCGAGAAGGAAATGGCGGAAACGGCGGTTGCAAAGATCACGACGCAGATTGAGTTGGCGCGGGAAGACGTCAAGCGCCTTGACGGAGATCTCGAGGCCGCCAGAACCGAAATCGCCCGTTTGGAAGGGTCCGTCGGAGGCGAGCAATTCAAGTACGGCGAACTGGAACAAAAACACGGCGAGCTTCAAAAAACGCGTCTCGGGCTTGAATCAACACTCGCCGAGGCCAAGCCGTATCAGGGGCGTTATGAGCGGGAGAAGACGGATCGTCTCGCATTGATCGGCGAAAAGGTGGTGGTCGACGCGGCCTTGGATTCGGCCAAGGAGGAGTTGGAGCGCATCGGGCGCGATCTCGAAGATGCCAAGGCGGAGGCGGGAAGATTCAAGGACGAGTTGGCGTCGGGACAGAGGGTGTGGCTGGAGTCGATGGACGCCGAGCAGCAGACGCGCGCCAAGGTCGAGGCGGAGAATGTCACGCTCTCGCAACACGCCGGCCGGGCCGAAGATCTGGAGCAGCAACTGCTGGGCGCCCGCGAGGATCTCGCGAGATTGGAACGCGAACTGACCTCTCTTCGCAAGCCCGCGAAGGGTGAGGAATTGAAGTTGGGTCAGAGCGCCGCTCTCAAATACGGTGGGAACGGCTATGTGGTCGGGCGAGGAGGGAATGCCGATATCCGCCTCGATGGGATGCATGTCTCCCGCTCCCACTTCCAGATCCGATGTCTTTCCTCCAGTGAGGTCTTGGAACATGATTCCCGGGGTAAACCGAAGACATTCAAGACGTCCTATCTCTGGGAAATCAAGGACCGGAGCGAATACGGGACACGTGTCAACGGCGTCGAAGTACAAGGCTGGCAGGCCCTCCCCGATGGTGCGGTGATTTCTCTGGGGCGTCCGGGAGGTGAGACCCGTCTGACGTTCCTTCAATCGGATCCGCAATCCGGTGACGCCAAACTCGTCAATCCGATCTATCAGACGGTGGATAATTATGAGCTTCAGGAATTCGTTTCCGGCCATGCGGTGACGCCCGATGCGGGTGTTTTGAGGAGTCTCTTCGGCAAATGGAAAGGGCCTTCCAAAGAAGATCCGGATTTTCCGGAGACGGCTGAAGCGGCGCAGTTACGAAACGAAGTCTTGGAGGCCGTCAGTGCCTTCGCCCGGCTTCTGGCGAACGTTCACGAACTGAGGGGTTTCTTCTCGCCCGAGGCGATCGCCGCCGCGAAGGCCGCCGGCAAGGAGCTTGCGCTTTTTGAGAGGGCGGAAGAGACGATTACGAACCTGACCGACGATAGAAACACCGATGAATTCCGAACCTATGCCTTGGGCGATCTCGAAGTGCTTAAGGTGATCGAACCTCTCTTTGAGGACGACCTGACCGCTCTGTGGTCGCAGATCTTTGAAATGAAGGAGACGCATGCCGCCGAGCTTGAGACCCTTTTTGGAATCGAATCGGAGAACGCGGCGTATGTTTTCGCCGTCCTTCAAAAAAATGTCCCCGAGGTGGCTTCCGGTTATACGCCGCAGCATCTCTGGGAGACCTTCCAGAAGGATGGCAAGAAAGGCGTCGGCGTATTTTTCAAAGATCTGTCCCAACTTTTGGATCCTCAGCGTCATATGACGGGCCGGAACCGTTATGAGTGGGCCGCCGACTTTTTGATCGATCTTCATCGCATGGTGGGTTCTCCACAGAGGGTTCGGGCCTCGTTTCGTTCGGACCAGCCGCCGCTCAACGGAAAATTCTTCACGATGGGAAGCGGCGATGAATCCGATTCTCAGATCGTTTATCCGGGAAAAGAGTCCTTGCAGATCGCGATCTATCGGGATCCTCAACACGGCTGGTGCATCGCTGAAATGGGACAGTCAGGAATCTTCTTGAACGGCCAACCCGCTCCGAGCCAGAAGTGGCATGTGATCACGGAAAAAACACGGGTCCAGTTCGGAGACTTGTTGATGGAAGTGACGAGGGCCGATAACGACACCCTGGAAATCACCCAGGTGAACCCCCGCATTTTGAAAAAGACCGTCGCATGACCCTCGCCACCCAAAATTTATCCTCTCTCTTTTGCCTGCAGAACGCCGTGTATGAGTTGCAGACGCAAGCCGTTATGGAAGAGCGTTCTCCGGCGTCCCAACAGGAGGCCCGCGAGCTTTATAACGTGGCCGTTCGGGCTCATCAGCAGTTGGGGGCCTTAGACGGTATTGTTTCTCAGCGCGAGGTTTGGGAGATCGGTCACCAATTGACGTCGCCTCAATACACCGAGGCCTACCGGCGTTTGCAACTTCACTTGCCCTATCTGAGCAATATCTATTCGGAGCGGCGAAAGAGCGAAGACGTGGCCATCCGCGCAAAACTCTCGCAAGTGCGGAGGATCGTCGGCGGCGTCCGCACCATCGACGGGCTTCTCAAACTCGATGAACCCGTGATTCCTTCGGTGCCGTCCTGGGCCAGGAAGTTCGCCCTCACGCAACTCGAGTCCGAATCAGGAGCCGATATCCGCACGGCGTTCCTCAATAGAAGCGGGCGGGCGGTGATCGGCCGCGCCAAGGATGTGGAGGCGCGCATCGACGAGAGGACGGTTTCGCGAAGGCATGCCGAGATCTTGTTTCATCAAGGATCGTACTGGATCCGCGATCTCAAGAGTCTTCTGGGCACCTTCGTGCGGGGGCAACGGTTGGTTCCGAACGCCTGGTGCGCCCTCTGGACGGGGTCTAAAATATTCGCCGGAGAGCAGCTACAGCTCGATTTTCCCGTCCGTCCCGAACTGGACCGGCTCGCGGCTCAAATCGCCTCGCAGTCCTCGATCCCGTCGCTTGTCTCCCTCCTTCACGGATGCGGTTACGCAGAGCTTGCGCAAAAGATCGCGAACGGCTCCGTGGACGTCCCCCAAGAAGGCGGATTGTCACTGAAGGTCTACGAGCTTCTTCTCGAGACGGACTACCGGGCGGTGAAGGAAAAGTTTTTCCCGAAGATCGGAGACGGCCTGGCCTTCGACCTCCTGAGCCGCACTGCGGACGCCATCGCGTCTGCAAGGACCAGAGACGAATTGGTCTCCGCATTGAGCCAGTCTCCCGTTCCGAACCTGGGGCGTTGGGCGGAGGAGGCCGACAAGCATCTTCGAGGGGCGATCTTCAGTTTTCTGCGCGGTTTCCCGGAAGAGTTAGGGATCCGCTGGAAGGTCGAAGAACTCTCGCGAAAAAAGTGACCCGAGTGACCCCGAGTGACCCCGAGTGACATTGATGAAAAGGCGGGCACTGCCGCAAAACACGGCACGGTTTCATTTCCCTCCCCATTAAAAGATCAAAGATTTCCGGATGCTTCAAGCGCTGCTCTTGGCACCGGCATTGCACATAGAGCTTGAATCATGTCACCGCCAACGCCCTCAAGGGTCCAGGCCGTCTTGGATGGAACCGGTATCGTCGGGGGACACGGTCCCTATCCGCCATACTCCGGCAGTTTCTACGGCCAACCGGGCGTTCATCCGAACGGCGAGTTTCTTTTTGAGTTGAGGCCTGTCGAGGGACTGACCATCGCCGCTAATTTCGGCGTCGGAAACAATTACATCGCGACGCAGTCCTACGGTTGGCAACATGGATATCCGCTCGATCTGACTCAGGCCTATCTCGAATATTGCCGCGGCATTTTTTGCATGAGGGCCGGCCGCGAATACGAAACCATGGGCGTCGAGACGGTCCGGCCGGATCAGAGGGATTTTACGATCGTCAGTCCGAATTTCAGCCTTATGCCGTTCACGCGCTCGATGGTTTCGATCGGATTGGTGAGCGATCAGGCGACGTGGAGGATCGGCGTCAGCCGGGGCCCCGACAATATCGCCGACACGACGCGCTCTCCATGGGGCTTTACCTATTTCAGTTATACGGGGACCAAAGCGTCGTTTTTCACCAACTTTCAAGCGGGTCCTGGAGAGCCGGGCGATGCGCGTCATGTGAGGATCAACAGCGATGTGGGCATCACCTACGATCCATTGCCCGCTCTTCGTCTGGGGATTTATGGGCTCTTTTCGGCTGAGGAAAGTCCGACCTCGGGCTGGCAATATACCGCGGGCGGTAATTTTTATCTCCGCGCGCGCCGCGAAGGAAGCCCCATTGCGGGCGTTGTTCGCCTCGGCATCACGCACGATGACGGGTTGCGGGCGGGGACGCTGACGGACCTCGCGCAGATGTCTGGGGGAATCAACGTCTATGCGGCCGATTGGTTGCAATTCCGGTTTCAGGGAGATCTTCTCGTCTCCATGAATGGGAGCCGTCCCTTCGACGGGCAGCAGGTGTTGCCCCGCGCGACCCTCCAAATCATCATCAACCCCTTCGCTGAGTTTTAGATTCCTCCTTGATCGTCCCTCTCCTTTAGATTAGAAGCCGCCCATGCGTTTTTCTGAAATGTTGATTCCGACCCTGCGCGAGGTTCCTGCGGAAGCCGAAGTGATCAGCCACCAACTCATGCTCCGCGCCGGCATGATCCGCAAGCTGGCGGCGGGCGTGTACAGCTATCTGCCGTTGGGACTTCGCGTGATCCAAAACGTGGAGCGCATCATCCGCCAAGAAATGAACGCCGCCGGGGCTCAGGAACTCCTGCTTCCGATCGTGATGCCGAAGGAGTTATGGATCGAGTCGAAACGTTGGGACGTCTACGGCAAAGAGTTGTTGCGATTCAAGGACCGCCATGAACGCGAGTTCTGTTTCGGCCCCACGCACGAGGAGGCGATCACCGATCTCGTGAGAAATGAAGTGCGTTCCTACCGGCAGTTGCCGCAGTCGCTCTATCAGATCCAAACGAAGTTCCGGGACGAGATCCGGCCCCGGTTCGGCCTCATGCGGGGACGCGAGTTCATCATGAAGGATTGCTACAGTTTCGACCGCGACGAAGATTCGTCGATCAAAACGTATTGGAGGATGTACGAGGCCTACCGGAGGATTTTCACCCGCTGCGGATTGACCTTCGTTCCGGTGGAGGCGGGGACGGGCGAGATCGGCGGAACGCTGTCGCATGAGTTCCATGTTCTGGCGAATTCGGGCGAAGACGAGATCTTTGTCACGGAGGCGGGGGACCTCGGGTACAGCGTCGACAAGGTTCCGGCCGACAAAAAAGACCCCAAAACGGGAGCGCTGCTCAAGAGTTATCGCGGGATCGAAGTCGGGCAGGTATTTCATCTCGGGACGAAATATTCGGAAGCCTATCGGGCGGTTTATCTGGATCCGGAGGGTAAGGAGAAATTGATCGTGATGGGGTGTTACGGCATCGGCGTCGGCCGGTCGGCCGCGGCGGCGATCGAGCAGAATCACGACGACAAGGGAATCATTTGGCCCTTGGCGCTCGCCCCGTTTCAGCTCGAGATCATTCCCCTCGGTCCGGCAGGTTCCGACGTGCGCGCCGTCGCGTCCGATCTCGCGCAGAAGCTCGAAGCGCATCACGTCGATGTCTTGGAAGACGATCGCGAAGAGACCGCAGGGGTCAAGTTCAATGACGCCGATCTCTTGGGGATTCCCTATCGTTTGATTGTCGGCAAAAAAGGTCTCGAGAAGGGCGAGGTCGAGATCAAGGAGCGCCGGTCCGGCCAGGTGACGCCGGTGAAGAAGGAAGCGGCCGTTGAGGCCGTTCTCCGTATGGTGCGTGGTTCATGAAGGATCGCATGAAGGACCGGCTGATCGTCGCTCTCGATGTGCCCGATCGAAAAGAAGCGCAACGGGTCGTTCGCTTGCTCCAGAAACAAGTCTCTCTTTTCAAAGTCGGTCTCGAGCTTTTCACCGCCGAGGGGCCGGACGTCGTCTCGATGATTCATGACGAAGGCGGCCGTGTCTTTTTGGATCTCAAGTTTCATGACATTCCGAACACCGTGGCCCGGGCCTGTGCCTCGGCGGCGCGCCTTGGAGTTTTCATGATGAATGTCCATGCGCGGGGCGGTCGTGAAATGATGAAGGCCGCGAGTCAGGCTGTTCGCTCCTCAAAGGGGACCAAGCCGATTCTCTTGGGGGTCACCGTCCTGACGAGCGATCCGAAAAAATCTCAAACCTCGCGGGACGTCGCGCGTCTCGCTCGCGATGCGAAGGCGTCGGGTCTGAACGGCATCGTCTGTTCCCCTCAAGAGGCCGCGTCCGCGCGCAAGGCCTGTGGAAAACAGTTTGTCATCGTGACGCCGGGCATTCGCCCCGCCGGTGCCGAACGTGGAGATCAGAGGCGGGTAACGACGCCTTCCCGAGCCCTTCGAAACGGCTCCGATTACCTGGTGGTCGGACGTCCCATTCTTCAATCTCAAGACCCACAAGCCGCAGTCTCCGAAATTATCGTGGAGATGATGGCAACGACCCGTCCCCCGGTTTGAGGGGTCGTGTCACCATCCACGGTTTCGAAGTCCAAGTTCCCCGGCGGGAAACTCCATAAAATAGTAAGCAAATACATATAGTTAAATAAATTTATCTTTACCGGCCATCATGGCAGAATAATTGCTTATCTAGAGATCTAGGAGGCCGCTTATGGAACTGGATCTCAGCCAACTTTCTCCGGAAGAGCATGATGCCGTCCTCAGGGATTTGGCCGCCACTGAGAAGACCGATCTGGTGAACCTCCAAATGATCCTGGCCACGAGTTCGATGAACCACGAGTATACTCGCAAGGCCTACGATCAAACGCGCTCGTATGCGCGCAAGCAGGAACTCTTGGTGAAGATGTCGAATTTGAAAAACCTCTATTTTGCCGCCCGCAACAAACTGGCCGTCCATAACCCGGAACGCCTCGATGCGATCGAGCGCGAGCTGTCCTTCCAAAAACAGTCCGTGCTCTCCGAACACGGGATGCATTAAGGAAACCTTGCTCCATTCGCTGTAATAAAATAGCTAGAGATCATGCCTGAATTGGTCTTTGGCCGTCATGCCGTTTTCCATCTCTTGTCCGCGGGCCGGCGCCGCGCCCTAAAACTCTATCTTCAAAAGGGCTCGGAAAAAACAGATCTCGAGATCGTGAAGCTTGCGGAGGCGAAAAAAATTCCCCGTCATCTTCAAGACGCGGCTTTCTTCAACGCAAAATTCGGAGTCCAAGGCCATCATCAGGGAATTGCGGTCGAGGCCGAGGCGTATCCTTACGCCGATTTTGAAGACCTCCTTTCGGAAAATTTCATCCTGATCTTGGACGAGATTCAGGACCCGCACAATCTCGGTGCCTTATGCCGATCCGCCTGCCTCTTTGGAGTAGGGGGTGTGATCATTCCGGAGACGCATGCCGCCTCCGTGGGACCCGGGGCCTGTCACTCGTCGGTGGGGGCTGTGGAGTATCTTAAGATCGCCCGTGTCTCGAGCATTGCAAAGGCCATGGAACAGCTAAAGGAGCGGAATGTTTGGATTTATGGGGCTGATCATGGCGCGGAAAAGGTTGTTTTTCAGGAGAGTTATCCTCAAAAAGTGGCCCTCGTCATCGGAAGCGAAGAGAGGGGGCTCCGAAGGCTTGTGAAGGAGCGTTGCGACATCCTTGTGCGAATTCCGAATGTCTCCGGGGCGGTCGATTCCTTGAACGCCTCGGTGGCCGGTGGAGTGATCCTCTATGAGATCTTCCGGCAAAAGACCCTAAATTCGCATCAAACATAACAGAAATATTGACTTTTTCCAGGCCGCTCTCTATACAATAACAACTTTGTCCCACCGCCTTATCTTGAGGCTGGGGGCCTCAACAAAGCGAAAATTTCGAAGGGAAAAAATTTTAGTTTTTTAATTGCAAGGCCGCTGCTGGCGTAGCTCAGCGGTAGAGCAGCTGATTTGTAATCAGCAGGGCTTCATAGGGGCTCGCGTCGCCCCCTCCACCGGCGAAGCCGGATGGAGCCTCCCCCTCAACGGCCCGTTGGGCCTGGTTTTTTTGAGGAAGGTTTTAAAATGCTGGCGTAGCTCAGTTGGTAGAGCAGCTGATTTGTAATCAGCAGGTCGCCAGTTCGATCCTGGCCGCCAGCTCAAGAGTGAGTGAGCAACAATCAAATTCGGCTTTGCCGATTTGATTGGGCGGAGCGAACGGTCGATTAAGTGGAGATCAGATGAGGGGCCATCGGGGCGAGAGCGGTATCTCTCCCCGATTTGAGCGAAGCGGAAGGAGGGGTGCCCGAGTGGCCAAAGGGAGCAGACTGTAAATCTGCCGGCGTTTCGCCTTCGAAGGTTCGAATCCTTCCCCCTCCACAGTAATATTGACGGGTGTGGCTGTGGGAAGAGGGTTGATGCGTCGAGGTTTTGGTTCGGCGCCACTGCGGGAGTAGCTCAGTGGTAGAGCTCCTGCCTTCCAAGCAGGAGGTCGCGGGTTCGAATCCCGTCTCCCGCTCATTGTAGCGGGGGAGGCCTCCGGCGCTCCCCCGAGCCCCTTGAGCGCGGCGGATCAAACGGGCAAAGCCCGATTTGATCCGAGCAGATGAGGGGCTATCGGGGAGAGAGTGGTATCTCTTCCCGATTATAGCGAGCATCTGGCTTTGCCAGTGCGAGTGAAATGCCCACGTAGCTCAGTCGGTAGAGCATCTCCATGGTAAGGAGAAGGTCACCAGTTCGATTCTGGTCGTGGGCTTATGCAGAGATAGAAGGTAATTTTTTTAGGAGGCATTTATGTCAAAAGAGAAATTCGCACGGACCAAGCCGCACGTGAACGTAGGGACGATAGGGCACGTGGATCATGGGAAGACGACGTTGACGGCGGCGATCACGAAGGTATTGGCGGAAAAGGGCTGGGCGAAGTTCATGGCGTACGACCAGATCGACAAGGCGCCGGAAGAGCGGGCGCGTGGGATTACGATTGCGACGGCGCACGTGGAATACGAGAGCGCAAACCGGCATTACGCGCACGTGGATTGCCCGGGACACGCCGATTACGTGAAGAACATGATCACGGGAGCGGCGCAGATGGACGGGGCGATTTTGGTGGTGTCGGCGGCGGACGGACCGATGCCGCAGACCCGGGAGCACGTGTTGTTGGCGCGGCAGGTGAACGTGCCGTATATGGTGGTATTTTTGAACAAGTGCGACATGGTGGACGATAAGGAGTTGTTGGATCTGGTTGAGTTGGAAGTGAGAGAGCTTTTGACGAAGTATGATTTTCCCGGGGACAAGACGCCGATCATCAAGGGATCGGCGTTGAAGGCGATGGAAGGGGATAAGGGAGAGTTGGGGGAACAGGCGATCCTGAAGTTGGTGGATGCGCTGGATACATATATTCCCGTTCCGGAGCGGGCGATCGACAAGCCGTTTATTATGCCTGTTGAGGATGTGTTCTCGATATCGGGCCGCGGGACCGTGGCGACGGGAAGAATCGAGAAGGGAAAAGTGAAGGTTGGCGAGGAAGTGGAGTTGGTGGGGATTAGGCCGACGCAGAAGACGGTGGTGACTGGGGTTGAGATGTTTCGGAAGCTTCTGGATGAAGGGATGGCTGGGGATAATGTGGGAATCCTTCTGAGAGGCTTGAAGCGTGAGGACGTGGAGAGAGGTCAAGTGTTGGCGAAGCCTGGCTCGATCACGCCGCACAAGAAGTTCAAGGCGGAGGCGTACATCCTGACGAAAGAAGAGGGCGGTAGACACACGCCATTTTTTAACGGAT
>Ga0315281_10008601_pt1 | contig 14264 bp, 19 predicted proteins | sample YL17G07_0_MG_FD_204540 | JGI IMG/M metagenome (GOLD analysis project Ga0315281, IMG submission 204540) | Sediment microbial communities from Yellowstone Lake, YNP, Wyoming, USA - YL17G07_0 | ecosystem: Environmental > Aquatic > Freshwater > Lake > Sediment | place: USA: Wyoming | collected...
GGCGCTGGTCGGCGACGCGCTGCCGGGCCAGGTCGCGGCGCTCGCGGCAGGGGTGTTTGCGGTTTATGGCGGCTGGCTGATGAAATTCGCCATCGTCGCCCGCGCCGCGTACAACCAGGGTTTCGCGCTGCCGAAACTGCCGGTGCGCGGGCAGCGGATGGCCGCCGAGCCGTCGATGCGAAACGCGCAGCCGGGTTGGCGCGCGGCGGACCACTAGACGGGCCGATTCCGATGCAGGGCGCCACCGGCGAAATGCCCCGGAAGATTCCCGAGCTCGTGTGCCCGGCGGGGAGCCTGCCGGCGCTGAAGGCCGCGGTCGACCACGGCGCCGATTGCGTCTACCTCGGCTTCAGGGACGACACCAACGCACGCAATTTCGCCGGCCTCAATTTCGACGAGGCCGCGCTGAAATCCGGCGTGCGCCATGCGCACGCGGCGGGCGCCAGGGTCCTGGTCGCGATCAATACCTATCCGCAGGCGGGCGCAGGCGAACGCTGGCGCCGTGCGGTCGATCATGCCGCTGCGCTCGGCGTCGACGCGCTGATCATTGCCGACCCCGGCTTGATGGCCTACACCTGCGGCGCGCAGCCGCAGTTGCGCCTGCATCTGTCGGTGCAGGGTTCGGCGACCAATTACGAAGCGATCAACTTCATGCACCGCGAGTTCGGCATCCAGCGTGCGGTGCTGCCGCGCGTGCTGTCGGTGGCGCAGGTCGAGGAGGTGATCGCCAACACCCCCGTCGAAATCGAAGTGTTCGGCTTCGGCAGCCTGTGCGTGATGGTCGAGGGGCGCTGCGCGCTGTCTTCGTACGCGACCGGGGAATCGCCGAACAACGTCGGCGTGTGCTCGCCGCCGAAAGCGGTGCAGTGGCGCGACACCCCGGAGGGAGTCGAGTCGCGGTTGAACGGGATCCTCATCGATCGTTACGCCAAAGGCGAAAAGGCCGCCTATCCGACCTTGTGCAAGGGCCGTTTCGAGGTCGAGGGCGAAGTGCATTACGCGATCGAGGACCCGGCCGCGCTGAATGCGCTGGAGATCCTGCCGGAGCTGTTTCGCATCGGCGTCGCGGCGATCAAGATCGAGGGGCGCCAGCGCAGCCCCGCGTACGTGGAACAGGTGACGCGGATCTGGCGCGCGGCGATCGATCGCTGCACCGTCGACGGCGAGGCTTTCGCCATTGCCGCCGCATGGAACGAAGAACTCGACAAGGTCGCCGAAGGCCGCACCCATACGCTGGGCGCGTATCACCGGCCGTGGAAATGATCGTGCAAACGATCATTTGCGGCACGAAATGAGATGAACGCCAGCGCCGAACCCTCGCGATTTCCGCCGAACCGGCCGCGGCTGTCGCTGGGGCCGCTGCTCTATTACTGGCCGCGCGAAAAGGTCGAGGACTTTTACCAACGCGCCTGCGGCTCCGAATTCGATGTCGTCTACCTCGGCGAAGTCGTCTGCTCGCGCCGGCACGAACTGCGCCTCGCCGACTGGATCGCGATCGGCCGCATGCTGCGCGAAGCCGGCAAGGAAGTGGTGCTGTCGACGCAGGCGCTGCTCGAATCGGAGTCCGACCTCAAGACGCTGCGCAGGATCGCGGACAACGGCGAGTTCGCGGTCGAGGCCAACGATCTCGGCGCAGTCGGGCTGGTCGCCGGCAAGGGTCCGTTCGTCGCCGGCCCGCACCTCAACATCTACAACCGGGAATCCTTGGAATGGATCAACGGCCTCGGCGCCATGCGCTGGGTGATGCCGGTCGAAATCTCCCGCGACGCGCTCGCCATCCTGCAGCGCGGACGGCCGCCGGGTTTCGAGACCGAGGTGTTCGCCTGCGGCCGCCTGCCGCTGGCGTTTTCCGCCCGCTGCTTCACTGCGCGCCACCGCAACCTGCCGAAGGATGATTGCCGGTTCTCCTGCATCGATTACCCGGAGGGCCTTGAGCTCAGGACGCGTGAGGCAAAGTCCTTCCTGGTGCTGAACGGCATTCAGACGCAGTCGGCGCAGGTCTACAACCTGGTCGGCGCGCTGCCGGAGTTCGCTTCGCTCGGCATCGACCTGGTCCGCATCTCGCCGCATTCCGAAACTGCGTTCGACATCGCCGGCCTGTTCACGCGTGTACTGGGCGGGGATCTCGCGCCTGCCGAAGCGCGGCGGAAAATGGACGCGATAATGGCTGGCGGGAGTTGCGACGGCTACTGGCACGGCCGCCCCGGGATCGAATCCGCTGGAAACGTGCGGTGAGCGCCCGCCGGAAAAAGTCCACCGGCGAAACCGGGGGCGCCGCAATGCCGGCGATGGTTCGCGCCGCATTCTCCCGGTTGCCGCAACTGCCGCATTCGATGGCGCTGGCGGCGCTGCTGACCGCGGTGCTGCGCCCGTTGCTCGCCGAAGACGTTCGCCGCGCGCTGCTCGGCCGCGTGGTGGAAATCGACGTCACCGATGCGGGCATCCGCGCAAGGGTGCGTCTTGCCGGTCTTGCGTTCCTGCCGGTGGCGGCAAACCGGCCGTTTGCTCTGGCGATCCGCGCCGAAGCCAGGGACTTCTGGCTGCTGGCGACCCGTCAGGAAGACCCCGACACCCTGTTTTTCGGCCGCCGCCTGCTGATGGAAGGCGACACCGAACTCGGGCTCACGGTGAAGAACGCGCTCGACGCGCTCGACTGGGAGGCGGTCTCGGGGCATCCGCTGCTCAGGCCGTTGATCGATGCCGGCCGGCGCATCGCAGCGCTGCGCGCAGGGCGTTGATCCCCGGCATTGGCTGCGCAACGACGCGTCCGGCGGCAACCGGCGAATTCGTTGACGTCTATCAAATATCGCCGACACGCCACCGGCTACACTGCCCGCAGTGCTGCAACCGATTTCAGCATGAAACAGGATTCAAGCCGGCATTGCCGAGCCACGGCATCCGGCATCGACTGACCGGCAAACGGAGAACAGCGGATGCAATCCATCAGTGACTACATGGCGGAGCGCCATCGCGAGTGCGACGAATTGTTCGCGCTCGCCGAGGAAGCCGTCGCAATTGACGACTGGGACAGCGGGGCAAAAAGATTTGCCGGGTTTCACCGGGGCATGGAGGCGCATTTCGTGCAGGAGGAAGGCACGCTGTTTCCGGCCTTCGAGGAGGCGACCGGCATGACCATGGGCCCGACCTACGTTATGAAAAACGAGCACCGCAACATGCGCGAGGTGTTCGATGAAATGAAGCAGGCGGTCGAGGCGAAGGACGCCGACCGTTACCTCGGCCTTTCCGAGACCCTGCTGGTGTTGATGCAGCAGCACAACCTGAAGGAAGACCAGGTCCTCTATCCGATGATGGACCAGGCCCTGGCGGCTTCCGCCGCGCAGCTCATCGCGCAACTCGAACTCGCCCGTGAGCCCAAGGCCGTTGCCTGCCAGTGCGCAGGGCGGTGACGCGCAGCCGCTGAGAACCCTGCCGGCGGCGGCGGCTCGCCCTCACGCCGGCGGCATCGCGCGTGGCATTCGCGAATGAAGGAAAGCGGCCTCGCGGTGGAGCAGGCGCCACCCATCTGGGTGCCGTTCCGCTTTTTCTTTACCGCGCCGGCGTTCGGCGTGCTCGCCGCAGGGACGCTCGCCTGGGGCGGTCCGGACGCGCTCGCATCGCTCTACTCGCCCGCCACGCTGGCGGCGACGCACCTGCTGACGCTGGGCTTTATGGCGATGGTGATGCTCGGCGCGGTCATGCAGATCATGCCGGTGGTGGTCGGCTCGCCGATTCCGGCGCCGAGGCTGACCGCCTGGTGCGTCCACCTGCCGCTGGCCGGCGGCTCGCTTGCATTGTCGATGGGCTTCGTTGTCGACGGCACACCGCTGTTGAGAATCGGCGTGGCGCTGCTCGGATTCGCGTTCGGGGCATTCATCATCGCCGCCGCCGCGGGCCTCGCGCGCGCACCGGCGAGCAGCACCACCCGCAACGGGCTTTGGCTCGCCGTCGGCGGCCTTGCCGCAACCGTGGTCTCCGGCATCCTCCTCGCCTCGAGCCGGGGCTGGGACATCGCGCTGCCCACCTTCGCGCTTACATCCTTGCATCCGGCGTGGGGCCTCGTCGGCTGGACCGCGATCCTCGTCATCGTCATCGCCTACGTGGTGGTGCCGATGTTCCAGATGACGCGGCCGTATCCGCTGCCGATGACGCGCTGGTTTCACCCGGCGATCGCGGCGCTGCTCGCTGTTTGGTCCGCGCTCGCCTGGAACGGGGTGGAAGGGCCCATGCTGAATCTTCCTGGCTACGCGGTTGCGGCGTCCTGCCTGCTGTTCGCCGTGGTCACGCTGAAGCTGCAGGCGGGCCGCCGGCGGAGGCTCCCCGACGTGACTCTGGATTTCTGGCGCGTCGCCATGGCGTCGCTCGCCGCGGCGGCCGTGCTGTGGACGCTGCGCACGCTGGTGCCGGAAACGGTGCGCCCGCGCGCCGACATCGTCACCGGCATCCTGATGATCGACGGCTTCGCCATGTCGGCGATCACCGGCATGCTCTACAAGATCGTGCCGTTCATGGCGTGGTTCCACCTGCAGGCGCTGAACCTCGGCCGCGGCGTCGCGCCCAACATGAAGATGATCATCCCCGACAAGAACGCGCGGCGGCAGTTCAGGCTGCACGTCGCGGCGCTCGCCGCGCTGCTCGCCGCCGTCGCCCTGCCGGAGGCGCTGGTGCCGATGCCGGAGGCATGGGTACAACTTGCCGCAATCCTGCTGGCGGCGGCACAGGGAGCGTTGCTGTGGAACCTGATCGGCGCGGCGCGCCTGTTCCGGCGTTACCTTCTGCTCCAGCACGGATAAATCATCAACATTACTTTCGCGAAATCGGCGCGGCATGGGCGCTGCGGGCATGCAACGGTGTCAAATACGACAAACACAATGCCGATGCGAGCCGCGTATGGCAGGTCAAGGCCGCAGCCCGGATCCGCCGCCATTGCGCCGAATTCGCGCCCCGGCGCAGGCAAGCGCAGGGCGCCGGCGCGAAAATGCGCTACTCTGCCGGGCAGGATGAACGAACCCGCTCGACCCGCGCTGCCGCCAGGTATTGCCAGCATCATCTCCCGCGAGGACATGGCCCTGCTGCCGGTGCGCCGCTACGAGGGCGAGATCTGCATGGTGGCGACGCCGCAGGAACTCGATCGCGCACTGCACGACCTGTTTGCGGAAAGCGCGGTTGGCTGGGATACGGAAACGCGTCCTGCGTTCAGAAAGGGCGAGTCCTACCTTCCCTGTTTGTTCCAGGCGGCGACGGCTGCTGCGGTCTACCTGTTCCGGCTGGAGAGCGGGGACGTTCGTTCGGGGCTGGCTGCGCTGCTCGAAGATTCACGCATCGTCAAGGCCGGCATCAGCGTCGCCGATGACCTGCGTGGGCTCAGACAGGTTTTCCCGTTTGAGGAACGAGAGGTGCTCGACCTCGGCAGGATCGCGCATCGCCGCGGCATCGAGCAGACCGGGTTGCGCAACCTCGCGGGAATTTTCCTGGGGATTCGCATTCCCAAGGGCATCAAGACGTCGAACTGGGCGGCAAAGCGTTTGTCCGGCGCGCAGATCGCCTACGCCGCCACCGATGCCTGGGTTTGCCGCGAACTCTACCTGCGCTTCCGCGAGCTGGATCTGCTCTCACCGTGGAATCCGGTGGACCTTGCGCAGCGTTTACCGCCCGAACAGGAAGTGTAGGGCGGATCAAGGCCGCAGGCCGGATCCGCCGCCAATGCGATGTCTGTCGCACGGCGCAATATGCCTTCGGCTATTGCGCCCTACAGGGCTTCTCACCGTCCGAACAAGGCCTTGCGGCGCTCCAGGCTTTCCGGCGGCCAGTAGTCGGCACTCTTGTAGTATTCGGCGACCGCGGGCATGCCCGGTGGCAGCACCATCCAGGGCTGCTTCGAGGACGTGAAGATGTGGATGTCGGGCGGCAGGCGGTCCGGTTCGTCGAGCGTGCCGACGCGCACGAAACGCAATAGGTCGCCGGCGCCGCCGTAATTGCTCCACAGAGCGACGCGGCATGTCGGGCAGCGCGCGATCATCTGCCCCTTGCCGCTCAGAGACGGCGTGTTCACGACCTCGACCTCACCCTGCACGGCCATGCGGTCCGCCTCGATCAGCGCATTCAGCGCGAACGAGGCGCCGGTCTCGCGCTGGCACCAGCGGCAGTGGCAGCAGTGCACGAACAGCGGCCGCGTCGTCATCCGGTAGCGCACCGCGCCGCAGGTGCAGCCGCCTTGCAAGGCAAAGGCATCGCCGGTCGTCATCGGATGGTTCCTCCTCGTAAGTCAGGCAATTCCGTATCGCGGATATTGCGTCCCAGATCTTCAGGTCGGCGCCTCGCCCTTTTGCGCTTTCCGCGCAACGCCGGCGAGCGCAGCATACGCCGCGGCGGTGGCAGCGCCCACGATGACGACGGCCGCGCACGCGGTCCAGAACGACGCGTCGGTGCCCGTTTCCCAGATCAGCGGCGCGGGTTTCGACGATGCCTGCCACTCGCTGTTACCCCCCGCGAGCAGGCCGATGCTGCTGAACACGTTGCCGAACGCGTGCAGCACCATGCTCGGCCAGATCGAGTTCGTCAGCCAGGCCAGCGCACCGTAGACGGCGGCAACCGCCAGATAGTATGGCATCAGGATCAGCGTGACTTCCGGATGGGTGAAGTGCATAAAGCCAAACAGGGTCCCGGTCGTGAGGATCGCGGCCAGCGGCCCGTGCCGCCGCTCGATCGGCCCCTGCATGTAGCCGCGGTACGCCGCTTCCTCGACGATACCGGCGACCGCGGCGCTGGTGAGCAGAAAGGCCGCCACCGTCAACGTTGGGATTTGCGACAGGTCGGGGATTTGCTGTTGGGGCAGCCTTGCCAACCGGTTCAGCACGCCCGACAGCAGCACCACCGTGATGAGGCCCAAGGTGCCGGCGAGGAGCGAGGCCCCCCATACTTCTGGAGACAGGCCGTTGGCGCGCAGACTCGTTCGCCGTGCTGCCGCAGTCGACCGGGGCCATCCTTCACCCTGCAGATACCGCCAGAACAGCCACAGAAACAGAATGGTCGGCGGCACTGCCCACGGCACGCTCGGGAGAAACTTCAGGTTGCCTCCAACCAGCAGGGCCCATGGGATGGTTCCTGCCGCGGCCACCAGCATCCCCGAGAGGATTGCCCGTACCATGACCGGTAAACCTTGCCAAAGCGAAAGCATGCCGCCTCCTGGTTTCGGATTGCATCAGCTCATGTTGGGTGGCCACAGTCCATGCAGCACCGCCGGGATCCACAGGTTTCCGGAGCACCTAGCCATCGACGACCAGTACCATTGGATTGTAGACGACGCCGTTGGAGTCTCGCGGCAGCCCCGCGCGAACGAAGCCGAAGGCTTCATACACCCGCACCGCATTGTCGGATGCATTGACGGTGAAGCGGCCGGGATTGCCGCATTCGAGGCTGGCCTGTCTGGCGGTGTTCCAGAGTTTCCGCCCGACGCCCCGCTGCTGCATTTCCTCCGCGACGAACAGGTGGTAAAGATGCGAGTGTCCCCGCATGCCGGCGAAACCGACGATCTGTCCCTGTGATTCCGCGACCCAATAGGTATGGCCATCGCGCACGAAAACGCCGATCGCGGCAGCATCGTTTTTGCGCAGGAAATCGGCTTCGGCTTCCTGCGGAAATCCCGGCGTGATGAATTTTCTCGCCAGGCGCTCGAGCAGCGCCGCGACCGCCGGGAGGTCGGCGGTCGCCAGAGGTCGAATCGTGCTTGCGTCCATGTCGGGTGGCGAGTCGCCTTCGACGGAGTTGCGATGCGAAGTTATCTTACGATGTCATGGAGTCCAGGTGTCCGGATTGAAAACGGCACGCCTCGCGCCCGGCCCTAGGGCTTGGCCAATACGATGTACGCGAGAACAGCGCCCGCGGCCGCGACCGCCAGCCACCACAGCGCCTGCGTGCCGGACTTGGCTGCGGCGGCGAGGACGGCCTGCGTGGAAGGGTTGGCCTCCAGGTACGCGTCGACCATATCCTTCGCTTCCTTGAGGCCGGTGTGGTGCGCCTCGCGGACCAGCTTGATCGCCTCGATCTTGTTGCCCTGGTGCAGGGCGGCAACGGCGGCGGCGGGCATCGGGGTTTTCAGCGGATCCTGTTCCATCTCGCTACTCCGGTTGGGCGGTTGGGCGTCATGCCGGGCGGATGCAACAGGCCGACGCCGCCAATTCTAGCCGCCTTTCACCCAGCGGACCAGGACGGCGCGGGAGAGCGCCGTTGCAGGCGATCCAGACGCGGTCGCGGCGCCGCTTTTCGTGTATTATGTGCATATGCACCTAAATCGCCTGCCATGAACGCCGCGGTCCGCAAAATCCGCCCCGCCGCCGGCGTCTCCGCGCCGCTCGCCTGCACCGGCGCGCACATGCGCAAACTGACGCGCCGCATGACCTCGTTCTACGGGCAGTATTTGCGCGGCATCGGCATCACGCTGGGACAATATTCGATACTCGCGCATCTCGGCGCCGAACCGCAGACCCTGCTGCAGCTGGCGGACCGCCTGGAGACCGACCGCACCACGCTCACCCGCAATCTCAGGGCGCTCGTCGGCAGTGGCTGGGTCGCCGAGGTGCCGGGCGGCGACGCGCGAGAGCGCCGCCTGGTGCTCACCGCCACCGGCCACAAATTTCGCAAGCAGGCGCATGCAAGCTGGAGCCGCGCACAGCTTGCGCTGGAATCGCAGCTGGGCCGCGATTTCGCGGCCAATCTCAATGCCCAACTTGAAAACGCGCTGGCGAAGCTGAAGCCGGCGCTCCCCGAGGAGAACTGAGATGACCGACACCAGGCCCGCCACCCCCTTCTGGGGCGTGACCCTGGTCGCCGCCGCCCTGCTGATGGTCACCATGGGCGCGCGGCAGTCGATCGGCCTGTTCGTCTCGCCGCTCAACACGTCGACCGGACTCGGCATCGTCGCCATCAGTTTAGCGATGGCGGTCGGCCAGTTCGTGTGGGGCGCGGTGCAGCCGGTCGCGGGCGCCTTCGCCGACCGTTACGGCCCGGGCCGCGTGCTCGCCGTTGGCATCGTGCTGATGACCATCGGTACTGCGCTGACGCCGTTCATGTCGAGCGCCTTCGGGCTGACCATGATCATCGGCGTGGTCACCGCCGCAGGCGCGGGCGCCTGCAGTTTTTCGGTATTGATCGGCGCCGCCTCGCAGCGCGTGCCGGCGGAGCGGCGCGGCATGGCGTCCGGCATCATCAACGCCGGCGGCTCGTTCGGCCAGTTCGTGTTTGCGCCGCTGCTGCAGCGCCTGATCACCGGCTTCGGCTGGATGAACGCGATGTGGTCGATGGCGGCGATTTCGCTGCTCGCGCTGCCGGCGGCGTTCGCGTTGCGCAGGCAGGATTCGCACGCCGCGCAGGCGGCCCATGCCGCCGCCGCCAATCCGGCCGACAAAGGGCTGAAGGCCGCGATCTTCGGCGCGATGAAGGACCCGAGCTACCTGCTGCTGCACGCGGGCTTCTTCACCTGCGGCTTCCACATCGCGTTCCTGGTGACGCACCTGCCGGGCGAAGTGCAGCTCTGCGGCCTGCCCGCGCAGGTGGCAAGCTGGTCGCTCGCCATCATCGGCCTTGCCAACATTGCGGGCAGCCTCGCTGCCGGCTGGGGCATGGGCCGCTACCGCGGCAAGATGATCCTGTTCTGGATGTATGGCGCGCGCGCCCTGTTGATCGCAGGCTACCTGATGGCGCCGAAGACTCCGCTCACGTTCTATGTCTTCGCTGCGGGACTCGGCGCCACCTTCCTCGCCACCGTGCCGCCGACCGCGGGCGTGGTCGGCAAGCTGTTCGGCACGCGCTACCTGGCGACGCTGTTCGGCCTCACGCTGTTCACGCACCAGATCGGCGGCTTCTTCGGCGCGTGGCTCGGCGGCATCGCCATCACCGAGACCGGCAGCTACGACTGGATGTGGTACGCCGACATCGCGCTGGCGTCGCTGGCCGCGGTGTGCAACCTGCCGATCAAAGAAGCGATGGTGGCGCCGAGGCTGCAGCCGGCGTGAGCGGCGCTGATGCGCGGCGCAACGTCAGGCTCAGCGGCCGCGGGCCTGCGCGCGGTCCGCCGGCGCAGGTTGTGGGGCGTGGTTTGCACGACGTTTCTTCACGATGACCAGGGCGATTCCGCCGAGAATGGCGAGCGAGGAGAGGACCAGGCGCAGGCTCAGCGGTTCGCCGAGGAGAATCACGCCGCCGATGGCGGCGATCACCGGGACGCTGAGTTGCACGGTCGCCGCGCTGGTGGCCCGTAATCTCGGCAATGCCGTGTACCAGATGACATAACCGATGCCGGAAGCCAGCGTGCCCGACGCCGCCGCATACCAGAATCCGGCGTGGTCCAGCGACGCGCCGTTCGACATCAATGCGCTCAATGCGGCGGCGATCGGAACGGCGCGCAGGAAATTTCCCGCAGTGACCCTGGTGGGATCTCCGGCGCCTTTGCCGCGCAGCGAATAGACGCCCCACGCAACGCCGGCGCCCAGCATCAGCACCGATCCAACCAGCGGCGGTGCGGTGAGGCCGGGCAGCAACAGGCCGACCAGTCCGCCGAGCGCCAGCGCCAGGCCGGCGATTTGAAGCCCGTGCAGGCGCTCCCCCTTCCACAAGCCATGGCCGATCATCGTCGACTGGACCGCGCCGAACAGCAGCAGCGCGCCGGTCGCCGCGGGCAGGCTGACGTAGGCAAATGAGAATCCGGCGGCATACACGAAAAGCGCCAATGCCGAGGGCCAGTTGCCGCTCCCGACCTGTGCGCGCCGGCTGAACCGTACCACCAGCCAGAGCGTCAACGCGCCGGAGACCAGGCGAATGGTGGTGAAGCTCGCCGGGTCGATGGCGGTGTGCCTGAGCGCGACGCGGCACAGCAGGGAATTGCCGGCAAACGCGATCATCGCCAGCGACGTCAAGGCGGCGATGCGGGCCGGGGATAGGATGGGCCTTGCTTCAGCTGGCGATCCTGGTGACCCTTGGCTCGGCATCAGGTAGGCTCAGGCTCCGCGCTTCGCCGCCGGCTGATAGGTGAGGATCACCGCGCCGTTGCCGAGCGTAATCGTGCCAACGAGCGTCAGCGTCGCCGCGTCGTCCGCTTCATCGAACAGCCGCATCACGCCGTCGAGCGACAGGAATTCAGAGACGACAACTCTCGCCATGGAAAATTCTTTCGCAGTGAAGGTGGAGCCGAAGTCGTGGTGCCGGCGTTCTTACGCCAGGCGTCAGCGACTGCGAATCGATGTCGAGCCTATCTAAATCGTACGCCGCAGCAGTTCAATGGAAAACGTCACGAACGCGATCCACGCAATCGTAAACAACACCGTGCGCGCCCGGAACATGCTGAATCCGGTGATGTGGACCACGGCATGCGCGGCGCGCGCATAGAAATAGACCGCGGCGGACGCCGCGGTAACCGGCGTCGACACCCCGGCTGCGTGCGCGATCAGGACGACGGTTGCGAACGTCACCAGGTTTTCGACCGCGTTCACGTGCGACCGGTTGGCGCGGTTGACCCAGGCCGGGAGCGGTCCCGACGGCGCGACGACGTAGTCGGAGGGTTTCAGCGGTCCGCGCGTCTTGACGTAGCCGATGACGACGGGAATCCACAGGACGCCGGTGAGCATGGCGGTAAACAGGAGATAGAAAAGTTCGGTCGTCATCATTGCCTCCACTCTAGTGATTGTCCGGACGCTGCAAGCATCGATGGTTTCACTGCAGCAATACGTCCGATTTGAGATGGCGCGCGCCGCAGTCGCGCGGGTCCACTTTCGAACACGATCCTAACGGTTATTCATGCACTACGGTCAACTTCATCAATGCGCGATATACCATCACCCCCAGCGTGACCGAAATCGGTATCACGATGAGCAGTTCCACCAGGGTGAGCACGAAAATCATCGGCAGGCCGCCGATCAGGATTGCCCAGGCCAGGGCCAGATAGAAATTGTCGACCCGCAGGGCGGCGCCGCATCCGGGGCAGGGAAATCCGTCCCGATGCGCTTTTAGTATTGAGACGGGCTTGTTGCAGGATGGGCAAAGTACGCTCATTTGTGATTATGACCAGTAACGTGATTTTCTGTGGCGCGCCAAGATGCCGATCGCACCGGTACAACGCTGGTGGCCTGTCCGCAGCAACAAATGGTTATCCCCAATTTGGTCAAGCGTGACGAGTTGATAAGGGTACCTCACCAAACTGTGTAGACCATGATGAACCCAGCAGCGACCATTCCAGTGAGCGCCAGCAGGAACAGGACATCGGCAGTCTTTTCTAGGGTGAGCGCGAGTCCGTCGCGCTTGGATCGAAGAGCGAAGAAGATCGTGTACGTACACACCAAGAACAGAAGGGCTGAGATGGCCAGGGTATCGTCAGCAATTGTCTCCGGCAGGGATGACCTGCCAAGTGTGTGGAACAGCGCTACGCCAGTGATGCAAAGACCCGCCAATGTCCCCGACAAAGAGAGCAGATGCAACAGCTCCTCGCGTTGCCACGTGCCGTTCCGATTGGAGGAGGTCATTGGGGGCTAATGTTCTAGTGTGCGGCGGGCTAGCGCAGACATTCGATCTTGCAGAGCACTTGCAGCCCGTCCGCACCGCCAAGGGTTAGCCCTCATGCTTTGGGTCCTGATTGTTGCTCGTGAATCAGCAATGGGTCTCCGCGTACCTCAAGCGCAGGTTCCCAATGCGTGATGTGCTCAACACCAAGCGACTCATCGCCAATTAGCAGTTTGCGTGCCATTAAAAGAATCTCAAATGGACTTTTCGCATCCGGTCCGTTTTGGAGGCGCTTCGATAGTTCAATTGCGAGCTCTCCTGGAAGCCATAAACTGGCTCGAAAGGATAACCTTGTGAGCAGCAGCCTTTGCTCTCGATCCAACCTTTCTCCCTTTGGAACCTTCAGAAACTCGGCCATCAAATCCGCTACAAGCTCAACTTTTTCCTTTCGATCGAGATCTCGGGAGAACACTTCGAACTGCTTCTTGTATTCGTGCTCAATTGATGCCTTGACGCGCGCCTCGAACCATCCTTTACCTACAAAAACAAGAACCGCAACCGTAAGGGCACTTGAAAGAATCGCGACCCCAAGAGCTTCCAACATTGCACTTCCTTCCAATTTGATGGCTAACGTAGAAGTGTGCGGTGGGCGGCGCAATGCCTGGATGAGGCAGGGCCCTTCCTGGCTGTCCGCACCACTGCCGGGTTCGGCGACAACGTCATCGCTGACTTTCGAACCCCTCGAACCTCGGCCTCAAGCGACACTGGAGGAAAGATTCGAGAAGCGTGAGTACCGGAACCCCGCAACTAACGTCGAGCAGGTAATTGGTTCGATCGACGTTGGCCTTGATCCACGCGCCTACATTCGATTCCGACACGGCGTGCAGCATTAATGCGTCGCGTGCTGAGAGAATGGATTTGGCCAGATTGCTGTTGGAGCTTGATGCACCGTAGTGCTGGCTGGTATAGCGGGCGTGACTATTCGGCCCGACCTTTCCGACCTTCAAGCATTGCCCCTTCCACGCGAAAACATACACCGCCATCTTTCCTTTCGGAAGTGCCGACGGCGGCTTGTGCGGCGCGGGCAGCCTCTCAAACGCAAGGGCGTTATCCGGGACGCTGACGCCAGCGAGCCCTGCGACCTGTCGGAAATCCTCAATCAGTGGCTGCGGATCAGGGAGCATGCTTTCTTGTCGCCGAACGCAGATCTAACCGGCGGGCGCCGCCGTTGCGCGAGTCCGGTTGAGCACGCAGTTGGACGCTCGCACTCTATTTGCTGAGTTCTTGAACAAGACGCTTTGCTTCATTGGAACGCTCATTGTTTTCATTCGGTATCTGCGCCAACGCGTCAGTCACGATGGCAGCTACATCTATTGGGATAAGCATGCCGGACTTCTCAAGATGTCTTAGAAGAGCGCGAACAATGGCAAGAGCAGCCACTCCGTTTGCCCCACCCGGCTGCCCCTTTGATGCGAAATCATTCATTGGACCTCTCCTTCAAAGGATGCCGAACGCCAGCATTAAACGGAGCACCGCTACTTGGTCTGTCGGCTTTCGGACGCATTTTTTGGCCGCAGGACGCGCATTATCGCGACTACTGTATTTGGGCGACCCATTTTTCGCTGACCTATCACCGATTGTTCTTCAGACCGTATGTCAGTAGTGTCCCAACGTTTTCACGAGTGACGGTTATAGGTTAATGATTGAAATACGGAAACGAGTATTTTGTTCTGGTGTCGATTTGAACGTCGAGGCGCAGACTTTGGGCTTTTTGCGGACAT
>Ga0315281_10008602_pt1 | contig 14264 bp, 11 predicted proteins | sample YL17G07_0_MG_FD_204540 | JGI IMG/M metagenome (GOLD analysis project Ga0315281, IMG submission 204540) | Sediment microbial communities from Yellowstone Lake, YNP, Wyoming, USA - YL17G07_0 | ecosystem: Environmental > Aquatic > Freshwater > Lake > Sediment | place: USA: Wyoming | collected...
TTGCCGACGGCGATGCCGCGCGATTTCGCTCGGCGCGCTTCGAGATCGTATTGCCCGAGCACTTCAGGACCACCAAACCGGGAACGGCCACGCTCGGCATCCGTCCCGAGCACGTCGGCGTCGCTTTCGGCGGCAAGGGTGAGATCGAGCTGCCGCTCCGACTGGTCGAGCCGCTCGGCAAGGATACCTTGCTCTATTTCGACGACGGCACCGAGCGGGCATTCATCGCGGTCAGCGAAGGCCTGGAGATGGCCGACGTCAAGAGCGGTGCGGGCGTCACGCTCGCCTTCGACCCTCGCCGGCTCTACCTGTTCGGCGCCGATGGAAAACGGATAGGCGTCGCCGAATAACTTCAACCCGAACCCCGAGAGACCCATGGATTACCGAGAGAAAAGTGAAATCCGTGATGGCATGCGGATCGATTGGGACATGCCGATCCGGATCGACGACGGCTTGGTGCTGCGATGCGACATCTATCGGCCGATCACCGACGGCAAGTATCCGGTGATCATGACCTATGGGCCATACGGCAAGTGGCTGCACTTCGATGATCTGTACTCGGACCAGTGGCGGCGCATGTGCGCCGACCAGCCGGACGTGCCGACCGGCTCGACCAACAAATATCAGTGCTGGGAGGTGGTCGATCCGGAGAAATGGGTTCCGGACGGCTACGTTTGCATCCGCGTCGACAGTCGCGGCGCGGGTCGCTCGCCCGGCGTCATCGACATCTGGTCGTTGCGCGAGGCGCAGGATCTGGCGCAGTGCGTCGATTGGGCCGGCATCCAGTCCTGGTCGAACGGCAAGGTCGGCCTCAACGGCATCTCCTATTATGCCGAGAACCAGTGGCAGACGGCAGCATTGCAGCCGAAGCATCTCGCCGCTATTTGCGTATGGGAAGGCGCCGCCGATTTCTACCGCGACATGGCGCACCACGGCGGCATCTTCTGCCGGGGCTTCGTTCAAGACTGGTCGAAAGCGCAGGTCTACACCGTTCAGAACGGCCGTGGCACCCGCGGATTCAAGAGCCGCATGAACGGCGACTGGGTATCCGGCCCGGAGACCTTGTCGGAGGAGCAACTCGGCGAAAATCGCCGCGACTTTTACGAGGACTGCCGCTCCCGCAAGCTCGACACCGACGACTATTGGCAATCGCGCATGCCCAATTGGAGCAAGGTGAAGACGCCGCTGCTCTCGTCCGCCAACTGGGGCGGCCAGGGCTTGCATCCGCGCGGCAACTTCGAAGGCTTCGTGCGCTCCGCGTCAGACCAGAAGTGGCTTGAAGTGCACGGTATCGAGCATTGGACGCACTTCTACACGGATTACGGCCTCGGTTTGCAGAAGAAGTTTTTTGGCCACTTCCTTAAAGGTGAGGACACTGGCTGGAGCAAACAGCCGAAAGTGGTTCTGCAGGTACGCCATCCCGGCGAGGAATTCGTCGAGCGGCCCGAGGACGAGTGGCCGCTCGCGCGCACGCAATGGACAAAGTTTCACGTCCACCCGGCCGCCATGACGATGTCGACGGATACGCAGAAATCAGCCAGTTCCGTCACCTATGCCGGCTTCAGCGACGGCGTTACGTTCTTGACCGAACCGCTCAAACAGGAAGTCGAGATCACCGGGCCGATCGCGGCGAAGCTGTGGGTATCCTCGGTGACGGAAGATGCCGACTTGTTCCTGGTGGTCCGCGCGTTCACCGCCGACCTTAAGGAAATCACCTTCCAGGGCGCGCTCGATGCCCATACGCCGATAGCCCAAGGCTGGCTGCGCTGCTCGCACCGTAAACTCGACCAAAAACTGACGCTGCCATACCGCCCGTATCACACCCATGACGAGGAGCAGAAGCTCACGCCCGGCCGCGTCTACGAGGTCGATGTCGAGGTCTGGCCGACCTGCATCGCGCTACCGAAGGGCTGCCGGCTGGCGCTTTCCGTACGCGGCACCGACTATGTGTTTCCAGGCGAGCCCGGCGCCGGCTTGGAGACGCTCGGCAAGGTATGGACCGGCTGTGCAGTCTTCACGCATAACGACCCGCGCGATCGACCGCCGGCGGTTTTCGGCGGGGATGTGACGCTACACGCCGGTCCAGATCGCCCGACCTACCTGCTGCTGCCGGTCATCCCGAAGAAGTAAACGTCCGTAAGAAATTTCCAGGAGTGAGAAATCATGAGCTATCGTGAGGTCAGCGAAGTCCGCGACGGCATGCGGATCGATTGGGACATGCCGATCACGATGGACGACGGGCTGGTGCTGCGCTGTGACGTATTCCGGCCGGTCAAGAAGGGCCGCTATCCGGTGCTCCTCAGCCACGGCCCTTACGGCAAGTGGCTGCATTTCGAAGACGGCTACAAGACCGCCTGGAAACGCATGGAGGAGAAGCAGCCCGATGTGATAGCGGGGTCGACCAACAAGTACCAGAGCTGGGAGGTCTGCGACCCGGAAAAGTGGGTGCCGGATGGCTATGCCGTCGTGCGCGTCGATTCACGCGGCTGCGGCCGCTCCCCTGGCTATGTGGAGCACTGGTCGCCACGCGAGACCAAGGACTTTGCCAACTGTATCGAATGGGCCGGCGTGCAGTCGTGGTCAAACGGCAAGGTCGGCTTGAGCGGCATCTCCTACTACGCCATCAACCAGTGGCAGGTCGCCAGCCTGCAGCCGAAGCACCTGGCCGCCATTTGCGTATGGGAAGGCTTCGCCGACTTCTATCGCGAACTAAGCCACAATGGCGGCATCTACAATACCTTCGCGCAAAATTGGTACGACATGCAGGTCAAGACCGTGCAGTACGGCCTGGGCAGCAAAGGTCACCGCAGCCGCATGAACGGCGACTGGGTGTCCGGCCCGGAAACACTCACTGCCGAGCAGATGGGCGCCAGCCGCTACGATCTCGGCAAGACCTACTTCGCGCACCCGCTGGACGACAAGTTTTACAAGGCGATGGCGCCGGACTGGTCGAAGGTCAAGGTGCCGCTGCTGTCGGCCGCGAATTGGGGTGGTCAACCGCTGCACCCGCGCGGCAATTTCGAAGGCTTCGTCCGATCGGCATCGAAACAGAAATGGCTAGAGGTGCACGGCATCGAGCACTGGACTCATTATTACACCGACTACGGCGTCAGCCTGCAGCGGAGGTTCTTCGACTATTTCCTCAAGGGCAAGAAAAACGGCTGGGACAAGCAGCCGCGGGTACAACTTAACGTCCGTCATCCGGGCGAGAAGTTTGTCATCCGTCACGAGACCAACTGGCCGCTGCCGAGCACCCGATGGACCAAGTTCCATCTTGCAACGGACAGCCAGAAACTGGTGACCGAAGCGCCCAGGGATTCGGCCCAGGTGACGTTCGAAGCAACCGGCGACGGCGTCACCTTCCTCACCGAACCAATGAAGGAGACGACCGAGATCACCGGCCCGATCGCCGCCAAGCTTCACATCTCATCGTCAACCGAGGATGCCGATTTCTTTCTGGTGCTGCGGGCATTCGCGCCCGACATGAAAGAAGTCGTGTTCCAGGGCGCGCTCGACCCGCATACGCCGATCGGGCAAGGCTGGCTGCGCGCCTCGCACCGCAAGCTCGACAACAAGCTCACACTGCCGTTCCGCCCCTATCACACCCATGACGAGAAGCAGCCGCTCAAGCCCGGCCAGATCTATGAACTCGACATCGAAATCATCCCGACCTGCATCGTTGTGCCGAAAGGTTATCGCGTGGGATTGAGCGTGCGCGGACGCGATTATGTCTATCCCGGCGGCTCTGGCGGCAAGCTCTCCAATATGAAGAATGAGTTTACCGGCAACGGCCCATTCCTGCACGACGATCCGCGCGATCGGCCGGTCGCGATCTACGGCGGCAAGACCACAATCCATCTCGGCGGCGGGCGGGAAAACTTCGTGCTGTTGCCGATCATTCCGGAGCGGTCGAAAGCGAGGGCCGCAAAACCGAAGATAAGCCAGCGCGCGAAAAGCAAGACAAAGTCAGGCAAGGCACCAGCCAAACCGAAACGGCGCCGGTAAGCCCTGTTATTGTTTACCTAGCCTACCTGTAGTCCGCACAAAACGGTATGCTGCAAAATCGGCATACCGTTTCGTGCTTCACCGCATCCAGAAAATAGTAGTCGGCGAGAACGCTTACAATCCCAATCGCGCCATCATCGCCGCCGGATAACGGTCGCCTTGGGTGACGCCTGGCTTGAAAGCGCTGTCGAGCGCCGCCAGCGTCGCCGCCGCGGGCGTCACATCGACCGCCTTGGCGTTCTCCTCCAGCCATTTCCGCTTGCTGGTTCCGACCAGCGGCACCACCGGCGGTTTGCGAGCCAGCAGCCAGGCGATGGCGAGTTGCGCCGGCGTACAACCTTCTTTGCCGGCGAGCTGCTTGAGCGCATCGACAAGTTTCTGATTATGCTGCGCATTGTCGCCCTGAAAACGCGGCATCATGCGGCGCACGTCGTTTTGCGGCAGGTTATCGCCGGTTGCAACGGCGGCCGTCAAAAACCCACGGCCAAGCGGCGAATAGGCCAGAAAGCCGATGCCGAGCTCATGGCAGAGCGGAAGAATTTCGTGCTCGACGTCGCGGGTCCACAACGAATATTCGGTCTGCAGCGCGGCCATTGGATGCACTTTATGGGCACGGCGGATGGTATCCGGCCCCGCTTCGGAAATGCCCAGATGTCGAATTTTTCCCTGCGCTTTCAGACGCACCATGGCGCCGACGGTATCTTCGATCGGCACGGTGTCGTCGACTCGATGGATGAAGTAGAGATCGATATAGTCGGTACCAAGCCGCTGGAGGCTCTTGTCGCAAGCCTGCATGACGTATTCCGGGTCGCCCTTGGCGCCCGGCTTGCCGTCGGGCAGACGAACATTGCCGAACTTGGTCGCCAGGATGTACTTTTCTCGCCGTCCTTTCAGCCCGCGCCCGACCAGATCTTCGTTGGCGCCGTTCTGGCCGTAGGCATCGGAGGTGTCGATGAAATTGATGCCCATATCCGGTGCGCGCTGCAGCGTCGCAATCGCCTCGTCGGGATCGGGCGTGCCATAGACCGGCGTCATGCTCATGCAGCCAAGGCCAATGGCCGAGACTTCCAGAGCTCCGAGTTTTCTGCGTCCGATCATGTTTTTCACCTTGGCTATGGATCACGAGAGCAAAGAGAGAATCGATGAGCCTTGAACTGGTGTCAATCGAAACCAACAGCTATCCGCTGGATGGCGCTTTCTACGTGCCGGAAGGCGGCCCGCGCAATGGCGCCATCCTCATCATGCACGGAAACTGCGGAAATTTTTACAGCGGGCTGCCGCGCCATTTACCGCCGCTGCTGACCCGGCTTGGCTATGCCGTTCTGGCTTACAACCGGCGCGGCCATGACGTCCTGACCACCAGCGGGCGGCAGGCCACCGGCGGGGCGTACCAGCGTATCCACGAGATGGTCGAAGACAATCGGCTCGCGGAAAACTGGCTCGCCGCGCGCGGTCACGCCCACCCCATCGTCATCGGTCATTCCAACGGCGGGATGCTGGCGGTGCAGCACTGCGCGGGGAATCCACGCGTGCGCGCGCTGGTATTGCTGTCCGCCCACATGGGCGGGAAAAACCTGTTCCAGACGATCAGCCAGACCGGCCTGATGGCCGGCGACCGTTACGAAGAATTCAGCGCGCGGGCCCGCGCCCTGGTCGCGGCCGGCAAGAGTGACGAGTTGATGCAGGTCCCAGGCTGGTGGTGGATCATCAGCGCTGCCACCTTCGTAGACTATCTCGACTGCTGCCCCGACATTCTAGCGTTGGCGCCACAGATACGCTGCCCCGTGCTGTTCCTGCGCGGCGATCGGGAGGTCAAGCACATCTATCCCGGCGAGGCCTTTGTCAATCGCGCCGGCGGCCCAGCGGAATTCACGGTCGTGTCAGACTGCGACCACTTCTACGGCAACCGCGAGCCGGCGATCGTCGATCTGATCGCGGGCTGGCTTGTCCGTTCCGGCATCACGCCGTAGCCCCCTCCAACCGGAACTGATTCCACCGTCGCGCTTGCAAAAATCCAGATCTCGAGGATTTTGCAAAATCGCACGCTGGTGCGCCAGAGACTCAAAATAGCGGCGTCGTCTCTGGGCGTTAGACGACAATTCCCTGCGCACCGAAATAACGAGCTACTTCGGCGGAACAGGAAATTCTGGCGTATCAACAGGAAATTTCACCTGCCAAAAAAAATCACCGCCGGTTCAATTTTTCGGCACACCCAGGACACGGGCTTGCATGCGAACCCATCCCGACTCAGTTGTTGGCGGCGATCTCTTCCCATTTCGGACATGAACGCGCCTCGACCGGCTTGTCGAACTCCTGGAAGTTGCTCTTGTCGATCACGCTCGGCTTCAGAATGATCTCCTGCTTGATCGGCAGCTTGCGCAGGTGGCGGATGGCGATGATGGTGCCGATGCAGGCCTGCATAAACGGATCGGCCTGACCGCTCGACAGCAGCTTACCGGCCTTGATCGCGTCGACCGCCTCTTTGGTGCCGTTGATGCCGACGACAATCGCCTTCCGGCTGGCCCCGTCGAGCGCCTCGATCGCACCGATCGCCATGGCGTCGTTAGCGGCCAGAACACCGTTGATCTGCGGATGGGACTGCAGCAGATTCTCCATGACCTGGAGCGCGTTGAGGCGCTGGAAGTTACCGGGTTGGGAAGCGAGGAGCTTCACGTCCGGGTACTTCTTGATCACATCGTTGAACCCCTTGACGCGATCCTGACTCGAGATCGAACCCTTGACGCCTTCAAGAATAACGACGTTGCCTTTGCCGCCGATAGCCTTCATCAGGCTTTCAGCCGTCGTCATACCCACCTGAACGTCATTGATGCCGACGAAAGCAACGATCTTGCCGCCGGCCAAATGATCGGTGATGTTGACGACCGGGATGCCGGCCGCGTTCAGCTTCTCGACGCCGGGCACCATGGCCTTGTAGTCGACGGGCACAAACACCACCGCGTTTGGCTTCTTGATGGTGACGTCCTCGATCTCGGACAACTGCTCGGGAATGCTGTCGGGTTTCGTGGGGGTATACTGGATCACCTTGGCGTTGAGCTGCTTGGCCGCATTCTCCGCGCCCACCCGCTCGTTCTGGAAGAACGGATTGGTCAGGTTCTTGGTAAAAACGGCGATGGTCTCACCATCGGCCATTGCAGTCGCGCTCGATATCAGCACCGCGGCGGATGCCGCCAGCAGCAAATGACAGAGTCTCATGCTTTCCCCCATTATCGTGCGAATGATTGTTATTCGAGCAGGCTCGTGACCAGATCCTTCCTCACACGCGGGCCGCGCTCTCCCCACGCGTCTTCATGTCGAGCCAGACGGCCGCGATCAGGATAACCCCGGTAACCAGCGGTTGCCAGCTTGCGCTGACGGCGAGCAGATTCATTCCATTCAGAATCAAAGTCAACAGCAGGGCGCCGACGAAGGTGCCGAACATCGTGCCGATACCGCCGAACAGAGACGTGCCGCCGATCAGCACCGCCGCGATCGCCGGCAGCGTCAACGCGTCACCGATGTCGCCTTCGGCCGAATTAAGCCGTGCCAAGAAGATCAAAGAAGCCAGGCCCGCCATCGCGCCCGATACCACGAACACGAGGACAAGCCGCCGATTGCCCGGGATGCCGGAAAGGCGGGCCGCCACCGGATTGCCGCCAATCGCATAGATCTGTTGACCGTAGGTCGTCCGCTTGGCGAAAAAACTGCCGAGCGCCAGGAATACCGCCATCAGATAGACCGGGATCGGTATGCCGAGAAAGTAGCCGCTGCCGATGGCGCGGAATTCCGGGGGAAAGCCATGGATCGTCTCGCCGGCCATGTACCAGTAGGTGATCCCCTGCGCCACCCACAGCATGCCGTAGGTGGCGATAAAGGAGGGGATGCGCATGCCAGTCACCATCAGGCCATTGACCAAGCCCACAAGGCTACCGGTGCCAATTCCGACCAGAAATCCCAACCAAGGCGATCCGGTCGCCTTGATGACCGATGCGGCGATGCAGGCCGACAGCGCCACGTTGGCACCAACCGACAGATCGAGGTTGGCGGTGAGGATGACCAGCGTCAGTCCGGATGCCATGAAGAAAACGAGGCTGGCCTGGCGCAGCACGTTGACGATGTTGTTAATGGTGAGAAAGGAGTCACTGAGCAGGGCAAGCCCGGCACACAGAATGCCGACTGCAATCAGCCGATAGACCACTTGCAAAACGTCGTGTGAGATGACGAGGCGCCGCGCCATTGGCATGGATTGGGTCGCGCTCATGTGCCTTTGCTTCTGAGACCATCGAGGAACAGCGCGACGATGACAAGGAAACCGACGCAGGCTACCTGCACCGATGACGGCACCGCCAGCAGATTGAGCCCGTTCCGCAGCACGCCGATGGTGATCACGCCCAGCACGGTGCCGAACAGCCAGCCGTTGCCACGCTCAAACTGTGTGCCGCCGAGCGCAACCGCAGCGATCGCATCGAACTCCATTCCAATGGCCGCGGTCGGATGCGCCGAGTTCATGCGGGCGCACAACAGCGGCGCCGCAATGGCCGCCGCTACGCCGCCCAGCACATAGACCGCGATCAGCATGAGCTTGTCATTCACCCCCGCCTGACGCAGCGCCTCCCGGTTGCCGCCGAGCGCCGAGATTCCGATACCGAAACGGGTCTGGTACAGCAGCCAGTAGCAAAGAAAATAGCAGACGACGGCGACGATGACCGGAAACGGAATCCCCAGCACCGTACCGGCATAGGCGAATTGGACGCTGCGCGGCAGACCCACAATGCTCTGGCCGTCGGTGACGATCAGGCTCAGTCCCTGCGCAACGCCAAGCGTACCAAGCGTGGTCACGAATGGGGGAATGTCTGCCACCGCGATCAGCCAACCATTGAGGAAACCGAAAGCGATGCCGAGCGCGAGCGCGGCGGCCAATGCCATGACAAATGAGCCGCTGGCCAGGAGGGTGGCGGCATAGATGATGGTTGCCAGAGTCAGCAACGCGCCCATCGAAAGGTCGATGCCCTCGGTCATGATGATGAGTGTCATCGCCAACGCGATAATCAGCAGGATCGCCGACTGCACCAGAACGTTGGACAGATTGGCAGAAGTGCCAAAACCAGGACTCATGACCCCAAACAACGCCAACAGCACCACCAGCATGACCGCGACACCGGGTACCCGCGCGATCCAAGTTAGTCTGGCTTTTTTAGGACGATCGAGGATCGTGGTATCAGTCATGGTGCATGATCAGCCGTATGATGTTATGCTCGGTCAGTTGATCGTGATCGAGCGCGCCGACGATCCGGCCCTCGCGCATCACGTAAGCGCGGTCGCACGCATGCACGATCTCGGATTGCTCAGAACTGATCATGAGCACGGCGGCTCCGCCGGCGATGATCTCGCCGATGGCGTTGAATATCTCGGTCTTGGCGCCTACATCGATGCCACGCGTCGGTTCGTCGAAAATGAAAAGGCGCGCGCCGACCGCGAGCCACTTGGCGATGACAATCTTCTGCTGGTTGCCGCCTGACAACGTATTGGCCGGACGCAATGGCGAAGGCGTCGCGATCCGGAGCTTCTCAATCATGTTCTCCGCGACCCGCCGCGCAGGCCCCGGTTGATAGATCCTGCTCGGGAACAGCCTCTCGAGCGCGGCCAGCACTATATTGTCGCCAACGGATCGGATCAGCGCCAAGCCTTGCGACTTACGGTTCTCCGGAATCAACGCGACACCGTTGCGAACGGCCGTCTCCGGTCCGCCGCTGAGCGGCTTGCCGAAGACGCGCACCTCGCCGGCCGTGATCGGATCGGCGCCGAAAATAGCTCGCGCCACCTCCGTCCGCCCCGAGCCGACGAGCCCACACAGTCCGACAACTTCGCCGGTGCGCACTTCGAGCGAGATATCGGCGATTCCGCTGGTGGCGCTCATGCCTTTAACTTCGAGCGCCAATTCGCCGGGAGCGCCGCGCGGGGCCTGCTGGTAGCTGGTGTCGACTTTGCGGCCCACCATCATCTCGACGAGTCGATCGGGCGTGGCTTCCGTCGGCCGGATGCTCGCCACCTTGCGGCCGTCGCGCAGAATCGTGATCCGGTCGCCGAGCAGAAATACCTCGGCCATACGGTGCGAGATGTAGATGATCGCCACGCCATCCTGTTTCAGGCGGCGGATCATCTCGAACAGATGCTCGGTTTCCCGATCCGACAGCGCGGAGGTCGGCTCATCCATCACCAGGATACGGGCATTCTGCGACAGCGCCTTGGCGATCTCGACGATCTGTTGATGGGCGATGCCCAACTCATGGACAGGCGTGTCCGGGTTGATGTCGGAACCGATGCTTTGCAATACGCGGTGGGCTTCGGCGCGGATGCGCTGACGATCCATGGTGCCGGGAAACCAGCCAGCGAACTCGCGCCCGAGAAAAATATTCTGAGCGACACTGAGGTATGGGACGAGCGAAAACTCTTGAAAGATGACAGCAATGCCGAAGCGGCGAGCATCAGCCGGCGAGCGAATTTGAACGGGCGCTCCGTGGTGGAAGAAGGAACCCGTGTCGGCAAGGTAGGTGCCACAGAGAACCTTCATCAGTGAGGACTTGCCGGCGCCGTTCTCGCCCAGCAGCATGTGGATCTCGCCCGGCCAGATTGAGAACGAGACGTCATCCAATGCCTTGACACCGGGGAACGACTTGGAGATTCCACGAAGCTCGAACAACGGGACGGAAGCGTCGGCATGCATAGCCACAGGCTCGCCGGCCGCAGGTCCCGCGCTGGCCGCAGCGGTTATCGGAGCCATCGGGGCAACCAGGGCATCCCCCTTCACGCGCGCGCTCCTCAGGGGCCAACCCGTGTCGCAACAGTCGGCCCGAATAGTCTTTTTACTTTTCGTCCGGCTATTCTATGCATGGCCCGACGCCCCGGGCAACACAGGCACTGACCGGCGAGGCCCGCATCGCGATCCAGACAATTCGAAGGGGGCCAGCCGTGGAGAAGAAGCTTGCCGGCAAGATGACATTGATCACCAGGGGCAGCCCCGGGGTCAGGGAGCCGCCATAGCGCGGTTGTTCGCACGCTCCGAAGCAACCGTGGTCATCTGCGACATTGCCGACGAGGATGGCCGCAAACTGACCGAGATGATCCAACGCAACGGCGGCGGCGCGTCCTACCACCGTCTCGATGTCAGCAGCGAGGTGACTGGCGATCGGTTATTGCCGATGTGCGGGATGAACGCGGGGCGCAAGGCGCCGATCAAGCGTTCCGCAATGCTATTTACGCCACGGCGATCAAGGCAGCTTGAGCACTAAACATTATCTGAAGTAAAACTATTTGGCGATTTCCTCAGCCAATTTTGTCAACGCTGCCCGTTGGGCGGGAATCATCTGCGAGTAAGCGCGCAACAGGCGGACCGCCCCCGCGGTCGTCAAGAACTCCAGCCCTGCCTCAACCGAATCGGTGTCGGGTTTATTCGCTCGCGTTGTCGGGCCATAAAAGAACATGACCGGGACATTAAGAGTTTCTGCAATCTGAAGCAGGCGGGTGGCTGATACCCGATTCACACCCTTTTCGTATTTCTGCACCTGCTGAAACGTCAGACTGAGCGAATCCGCCAGTGCGGTTTGTGAAAGGCCGCGCTCTAACCGGAGCGCGCGAATGCGCACTCCTAATTCGGCATCCCGGGAGTCACTCCGCCCTCGCCTGGCTTCGTTGCGTTTTTTCATTTTATTAGATCCCCAGATCGATGGCACATTCGATGTCAAACTGAACCCATGTGTGAGCCCGAAAAACATTGCGATTCATGAGTCAACCAACAGTAGAGTAGTCATACGGCCTGTCATTAGCGCGGCGGCAGCATTTTATTAGTTTGAAACTTATAATCCAGGAGACGGTTTTGCTGCGATGTTTGCGGTCTCCGGAAACCCGGCGCAAGTTTTCTGAACAGCACGGCGCACAGAAACGCTGCAGGATGCAGGTCTTTGCGCCCACCGCTTGGCGTACGCCGCATTGCAATGGTAGGTTTCCCGAGCGGTGATTTCCGGCATTTCGATCGTATCGTTTTATAAACGCGGGAACGGCTTTGCTCACCAGACGGGTTCTTCTATCCACCGCAGCGGCGCTCAGTCTCAGCGGCGCCCGTCTGGCCATGGGGCAAGCCTACCCCGAGAAACCGATCAAGCTCATTGTGCCCTATCCAACCGGCGGGTCGGTCGACGCCATGGCTCGGCTGGTGGCGCAGTCGCTGTCGTCGCGACTAGGCCAGACCATCATCGAGAATCGTCCGGGTGGCGGGGCCAGCATCGGGGCGCGCTCGGTAGCGCTGGCCACTCCCGACGGCTACACCCTGCTATTCGGGTCGGCCGGCTCGCTATGTGTCATCGCAACGCTTTACAGCAATCTCGGTTATGACCCGCTAACGGCGTTTACCCCGGTCGCCACCGTGTCGGTATTGCCGCCGGTTTTTGTCGTCGGGCCCTCGGTTCCGGCGACATCGATCGCCGAATTCGTCGCCTATGCGAAAGCCAACCCGGGCAAGCTGAATTACGGCAGCGCGCTTGGAGCCCCGCCTCATCTGTCCGGCGCGCTGTTCAAAGTCAAAGCCGGAATTGACGTCGTCTATATCCCTTACAAGGGCGCGGCGCAGTCGGTGACCGACTTGTTGGGCGGGCAAACTCATTTCACCATCGACAGCCTGACCAGCCTTTATCCGCTGATCAAGGATGGAAGAGTCAAAGCGCTGGCGGTCGCCAGCACAACGCGCTGGCCGGAACTACCCGATGTCCCGACCCTGATTGAAAGCGGCTATCCGGATTTTACACTGGACGCGTGGACCGGGGTGGTGGCTCCGGCCGGCACGCCGCCGGACATCGTGAACAAGCTCAATGCCGCCATCAACGAGGGCTTGCGCTCGCCCGAACTGCAGACAAGTTTGATCAACATGAGTGCGCTCCCCAAAATCGGCTCGCCCGAGGACTTTGCCGCCTTTCTGGCGGCTGAAATGCCGAAATGGGCGGCCATCGTGAAACTGTCCGGTGCGAAGATCGATGGGGGCTAACCTTGCCGGCGCGGTTTCCATCGTCAGCGATAGCGTTTTAGCTTCGGCCAGGAAGCGCGCCCGCCGGCTCCCGGCTGCCATGCCGCTGTTTTTTTCTGCAGCCCGATGCACCGGCCATGACTAAGAGTTACGATTTAATTCTCAAGGGCGGCACCGTCGTCAATCATGACGGCATCGGCATACGCGATATTGCGATCGCCGACGGCCGGATTGCCGCAATCGGCGACATTCCCGGCCTGCCGGCCGAACGGGTGATCGCTTGCGGCGGGCTTGTCATCCTGCCGGGCGTCATTGACACGCATGTGCACTTCCGCGAGCCGGGCCATCCCGACAAAGAGGATATGGAATCGGGATCGCGCGGCGCCGTCCTCGGCGGCGTCACCGCGGTATTCGAGATGCCGAATACCGATCCGTTAACGGTCACCGCCGCGGCACTCGCCGATAAAGTCGCGCGCGCCCATCATCGCATGCATTGCGATTTTTCTTTCTTTGCCGGCGCCACTCACACGAATGTCGGCGAGCTGGGCGCGATCGAACGTTTGCCAGGCTGTGCCGGCATCAAAGTCCTGATGGGCTCCTCGACCGGTTCCCTGCTGGTCGAGGATGACGCCAGCGTGCGCGAGATCCTCCGGGGCATCCGCCGACGCCCATCGTTTCACTCGGAGGACGAATACCGCCTGCGGGAACGCCGGGGTGAACGGATTGAAGGGGATGTCGGCTCGCATCCGATTTGGCGCGACGCCCAGAGCGCCCTTCTTTGCACAAAGCGGCTCATCGCCTTGGCTCGCGAGACCGGCAAGCGCGTCCATGTCGTCCATGTTACCACCGCGCAGGAAATGGAATTCTTGCAAGATCACAAGGATGTTGCTTCGATTGAGGTGACGCCGCACCACCTCACGTTGGCGGCGCCGGACTGTTACCAGCGTCTCGGCGCTTTTGCTCAAATCAATCCGCCGATCCGCGACGCCGCCCACCGGGCGGCGCTCTGGCAGGGCCTGAGCGCCGGCATGGTCGACCTGCTCGGGTCCGATCACGGACCCCACTTGCGCGAAGAAAAAGCCCTGCCCTACCCCAAAAGCCCCTCCGGCATCACCGGGGTGCAGACGCTGGTCCCCATCATGCTGGACCACGTCAATGCCGGCAGACTCTCGCTCCTGCGTTTCGTCGACCTGACCAGCGCCGGACCGGCGCGGGTCTTCGGGGTCGCACGCAAGGGCCGGGTCGCCGT
>Ga0315281_10008603_pt1 | contig 14263 bp, 17 predicted proteins | sample YL17G07_0_MG_FD_204540 | JGI IMG/M metagenome (GOLD analysis project Ga0315281, IMG submission 204540) | Sediment microbial communities from Yellowstone Lake, YNP, Wyoming, USA - YL17G07_0 | ecosystem: Environmental > Aquatic > Freshwater > Lake > Sediment | place: USA: Wyoming | collected...
CTTACCGCATCTCGGTGAAGATTCGTCTACCCGGTGCACACGAGTGGATAGAAACCATTTTCGAATATCGCCATTCATGAATCGCGGGTTGTTTATTTACGAAAGGTTATAAGTTTAGATCAGGATTTCTGAAAAATATTCCTGAGGATTGATTAATGCAGAAGCAGACACAGATCAGTATCTGGTATTTCATTGTTGCCCTGTTCGCCGTGCTCTGGCTGCAGAGCCTCTGGACGGGGATGCAGCAAGTTGAACGTATTACTTATAGCGAATTCCAGAAGCATCTCAAGGAAGGCAAGATAGAGGGTATTGCGGTCTACAGCAACCGTATCGAGGGAACTTTCAAAGAACCGATGCTGGACGGCCGGACGCGCTTTGTGACGATACGCGTCGATCCCGAACTCGCGCGCGATCTCGCGCAATATAACGTCAATGTCACCGGTGCGGTGGAAAGTACTTTTCTGCGCGATCTATTGTCCTGGATCGTGCCGACCGTTGTTTTCGTCGCCATCTGGATGTTCGTGATGCGGCGCTTTGCCGATAAACAAGGCGGCAGTTTTCTCTCTATCGGCAAGAGCAAGGCCAAGGTCTATGTAGAGAAAGATACCAAGGTCACTTTCGATGATGTTGCCGGTGTAGATGAAGCCAAGGAAGAGTTGAAGGAGATCATCAATTTTCTCAAACATCCGCAGGAATACGGACGGCTTGGCGCCCGCATTCCGAAGGGTGTGCTGTTGGTCGGGCCGCCCGGCACCGGCAAGACTTTACTGGCAAGGGCGGTGGCTGGCGAAGCTGGCGTGCCCTTCTTTTCGATTAGTGGTTCTGAATTTGTAGAGATGTTCGTTGGCGTAGGTGCGGCACGCGTGCGCGATCTGTTTGAGCAGGCACGGCAACATGCTCCGGCGATTATCTTCATCGATGAGCTGGACGCGCTGGGACGCGCGCGCGGTGCTTATCCACTCACAGGCGGGCATGACGAGAAGGAACAAACTCTCAATCAGTTGCTTTCCGAGATGGATGGTTTCGACCCGGGAACCGGCCTCATTCTCCTTGCCGCCACCAACCGCCCGGAGATCCTGGATCCGGCGCTGCTCCGCGCCGGCCGCTTCGACCGGCAGGTGTTGATAGACCGGCCGGACAAGATCGGACGGGTGCAAATCCTCAACGTGCATCTCAGAAAGGTGCACTTGGCACCCGCTGTTGATCCGCAGCAGATCGCGGCACTGACACCCGGGTTCACCGGCGCGGACCTCGCCAACCTGGTGAACGAGGCGGCCCTGCTCGCGACACGCCGCGGCGGTGACGCGGTCATACTTGATGATTTCACCCGCGCGGTGGAACGGATCGTCGCCGGACTGGAGAAGAAGAACCGCCTGCTCAATCCCAATGAGCGGCGGATTGTAGCCTATCACGAGATGGGACATGCGCTCGTGGCCATGTCCCTGCCGGGTGTCGATCCGGTGCATAAGATTTCCATCATCCCGCGCGGTATCGGCGCATTGGGTTATACCATCCAGCGCCCCACGGAAGACCGCTTCCTCATGACACGCGAAGAGCTGGAAAACAAGATGGCCGTGCTGCTCGGCGGCCGGGCGTCCGAGCATCTCGTATTTGGGCACCTGTCCACGGGTGCTGCTGATGATCTCGCCAAAGTAACCAACATCGCTCGCAGCATGGTGATGTGCTATGGCATGGACGAAAAACTTGGACACGTGGCGTACGAGCCTGAGCGGCCTAATTTCCTCGGCTATTCAACTCCAGGGGAACCGCGAGAGTTCAGCGAAGAAACGGCGCGGGAGATCGACTGCGCCGTGCGCGAAATCGTGCAAAGCGCGTTTGATAAGGCTGCGATGATTCTCAAGGACCGGCGCGAAACATTGGAGCGTGGTGCACAACTTCTGTTACAGAAAGAGACACTTGGTGAAGATGAATTAAAAAATCTGCAGGGGGATTTGCCTGCTCCAAAAGAGGTTTAGCCAAATGAACAACTTGATTGAATAAAAGTTTCCAGAAAGTACTGCCTCAGATCGTTTTAATGACATTAATATTAATCAGGCAGATAAGACATTAAATAAACGTACGTCAATCTCAAAATTTATCAATGATTACATATTTCCAGATTGTGAATTAGCCCGAATCAGCGATATCATTAATGCGATGGGAAGAGCACTTGATAAAAATAAAAAGGAACAATAAAGGATGCAGGCGAATTTACTTATCGGTTTTGGCGTTTGTAAATGGCAGGTTCTGCATATTATCTTAATCAGGTCAGCACAGGCATATATCAGGTATTGTTTATAATGATAGACAGCCATTTTATATATTATGTCAAAACAAAATACAGAAATGAAGCTGAGTAAGTCAGCATACAAAAAAGAGCTTCGCAGATTGCAGATTGAGCTGGTCAAGCTACAGCGGCATATCATCAGTTACAATCATCGTATCCTCATAATTTTTGAAGGCAGGGATGCGAGCGGTAAAGACGGCGTGATAAAACGCATCACGCAACACCTGAGTCCCAGAGAAACGCGGATAGTGGCGCTGGGTAAACCCACTGAACGTGAAAAAAAGTCATGGTATTTTCAGCGATATGTTTCTCACCTCCCTGCTAGAGTCGAGTGCCCGGAAAAAAAATGAGCATCTCTGCATACCTGATCCAAATGTTGTTTTCAAATACAAACTCTCTTTGCTAAAAGATGGGTGGATAACGCCCTGATATATTCTGACTACACCATTAAGTAGAGGAAATCAGGGTAAGATCAGCCTGAGTTCCTTGTCGGTCGTGATGAATGCCCTGCGCTTGAAGGCAATGAGGATATAAATGTGGCCAACTTAACGTCGGCGCCGGGAATTTCCCAATAGTGCTATCATCAAAGGATAAAAGAACTCTCGGAGCATGCGGCAATGCGTAATATATACATCGGAATAACATGTATGGTTTTTTTGCTGGTGACTGGTCCTGGATGTGCGGCCAATCTGTCACCCATGGAGGTTTCTGACGGGTTTTGGAAGGGTGTCAAGGAGAAAGACACCGCAACTGTATCCAGATATGTGACTTCAGAGTCGCTGGAATCCCTTAAACAGCAGGACCCGGCGAAAAATATCCTTCCCATAAAACAGGTGACACTGGGCAGGACCGTGATTGAAGGAGAACGTGCATGGATTGATACCACCGTTGAGGTCGCAGGCGAAGAGCCGTTGCATATGTCCGTGCGTACTGTTTTGCAGCAGGAAGACCAGCAGTGGAAGGTAGACTACAACGCTACTGTTGCGTCAATCTCTAATGACAGTGACCTTGGTAGGGCACTGGACGACATCAGCAAGCTGAGTAAACAGTTCACGGATAAATTAAATCAATCTCTGGATCAGGCGCAGAAGGCGCTTCCGGAAATAGAGCGGGAGATCGGAAAGATCGAGTCTGAACTCAGACAGAAACTGCCGGAACTCAGGCAGCACATGGAGGAATTAATGCGGCAACTGGAGGAGGCCCTGGGCAACAAGCGCAGACCGGAATCTCCGCCACCCCCTCGTACCCGGGAGATCTAATCTGGTTCTTGCTGCCTGATTCTGAAGTGAACCAGCACGCCATAGTGGTCCGACACCGGGATATTTTCTCCGTTGGGCAATGAGACGCAGGCGTCGTTCAAGACAATCCGTCCTTTTTCAGCCACCCACAGAGCCGTGGCGCAGGGATCCAGAAAAACATGATCGATGCGTTGTGCGGGCAGGTGATTTTCACCATGGCTCGCCACCAGCGGATTGTCCGGTTCCCAGGTTACACCTTTGCCGCCGCAACTCAGAAACGTATCGATAAATCCACGATTGATAATTTCATCGTAATTTGCTTTTGAGGTTTCCAGGCCGGCATTCAGGTCACCGACGAGTAATGTAGGTATCTTTCCGTCCAGTGAAGCCAAGAGTTGCCTGACCTGCAAGGCGCGGATATATTCCATGCGCGGACTTTCCGGATGATGGTAGATGCCACCTGCCGTCATGTGAAAGTTGATCAGTCGTATTCTGCCCGTTCCCGGCAAGGCGACGTATGTCTCGTAGAAGCCTTTGCTGGTAAACAACCGTTCTTCCAGGGCTGCATGCCGGAACCTGGACAGCCTGCCGAAGGACAGGGGAAATTTCGAGACGACCAGCAACTCGTTATCCAGGCGGTATTTGATCCCCGCCCTTGCCAGCCCTGCCATATACGGGTATCGGTCTCTGAGGAGGGCATGAAAACGGCTCTGGAGATCGTGATGAAACATCTCCTGTATACAGATAATGTCAGGATCCAGACTGCGGATTTGTCCGGCAAGGCCATGCAGTCGTTCCAGGGTATGCCCGATAGGACGGTATACGGAACGGGAAAACAGGCGCACATCCTGGATCGCTGCATTGATGGTAAGAAGGCTGAACAAGGTCGGTTATAACAATAGATGCCAGATTTGGATAGTGCTGGTATTATTAGCTTAGATACAAGGCTGATCCAGTCATTGATTCAAGCTGCAAATCACAGGAGTTGGGGGGATTGATTATGCGTATCCTGATAAGTGTTTCTTTCCTGCTGGCGTTTTATTCGATGAACCTGTTTGCTGTCGAGCCGGTCGATGAACAGCAGATCATGCTTTATTATCAGGTTCCTCTGGGCGCCGGCAAACCACAGGACAGCAAGCATCAGTTCGGCCTGCGCTTCGATCGGGTCACACATGCGCCCGGTGAGGACGTGCAAATCAGCACCCTTGAAAACAGGCCTGCGGTGATGGATTTCAGGATGGGTTACGATGGCATCAAGTCGCTGAAGATCCACGGCGTGGATTATGCGTCCTATCTCATTGCCCGGGCCGCCAGAGGCGAGGCTGCGCCGACCAAAGCTGAACCTGCTGCCGGTGCCGCCACGAAGGACTCCCCCGCTGCAGTTGCCGAAGGGGCAACCACGGAAACCTCCGCGGCCCCTAAAGAAGAAAAAGGTCCCATCCAGAATGCACTTGGCGACGTGCCTTTCGGTGTTTACATCGGCGTGATAATCGGTGTTGTTATTATTGCCGGAGTGGGTGGCTGATCCCTAGCAGGTTGATGCAAAACTATTGCGCTTGCCATGACTACGTTGCTCCCCCCTCAAAATCCTCATGTACTGCCATGTACACTCCGGTTTTTACTCCGGGCGTCCTGCCCTTCGCCCCTGCGGGCCAGCTCAAGCTGTTCAAAATCGCTCCTGGCGATTTTGTCGGGGGCTCGCGCCTTGTTCTGGCTGCGCTCATAACGTTTTGCAATCAACCTGCTAAATCCCCATATTGCTGAGCGTTACCATGATGTCGTTCAGGATGGCGGTGGCGCGGGGATGTTCAGTCTCAAAGTGTGCAATCGCCTCCTTCAGGTTGTTCATCAGGCCGTCATCTTCCCCGGCATCCGGGTTCTCCAGTTTTGCTTCGACCTCGCTGATGAGGCGATTCAATCTTTTTCTTGAGTCAACATCATCTGCGGCAAGATGATTGATTTCTGCCCGCAGTCTTTCAAGATCGTTATGTAATTTACGGCTGGTCATATCAAACAATTGAGTTAAAAAAATATAGTGGGCCCGGTAGGACTCGAACCTACGACCCATGGATTATGAGTCCACTGCTCTAACCAACTGAGCTACAGGCCCGTGTTTTACATTCTTGCCAGAGTTCTGGCAACTCTGGCCTTGCTAACCTAAGCCCTAAGCTCGACCATCCTGGTCTTGCTAATGGCCCGGCCTCGGACTCCTGTCCAAGGCGCTCGCCGGGTAGTGATTCACTGGATCAATTTCTTTTCCCGGCTCGCCCAACTGAGCTACAGGCCCTTCAAATAACATCTACAAGTTACAAGTAAAAAGTAAAATGTCAATAACAAAACAGGGAATCAGCCTTCCACTGATTCCCTGTCGATTCAGTATTATTCCGGATTAATCCAGGAAGGTCTTCAGTTGCTCGGACCTTGAGGGGTGGCGCAGTTTACGCAACGCCTTGGCCTCGATCTGGCGAATGCGTTCACGGGTCACATCAAACTGTTTGCCGACCTCCTCCAGCGTGTGGTCCGTATTCATATCAATGCCAAAACGCATGCGCAGCACCTTGGCCTCGCGTAGCGTGAGGCTTTCAAGGGCCTCGCGCGTGGAACGGCGCAAACCTTCAAAACCCGCTGATTCACTGGGTGCGAGGATGTTCAGGTCCTCAATGAAATCACCCAGGTGTGAATCTTCATCATCACCGATGGGCGTTTCCATGGAGATGGGTTCCTTGGCGATCTTCAGCACCTTGCGGATCTTTTCCTCGGGCATCTCCATTTTTTCCGCGAGTTCTTCCGGCGTGGGTTCGCGCCCCTTCTCCTGCAATATCTGGCGGGAGATGCGGTTGAGCTTGTTGATCGTCTCGATCATGTGCACCGGAATGCGGATGGTGCGCGCCTGATCAGCAATCGACCGCGTAATGGCCTGGCGTATCCACCAGGTGGCATAAGTGGAGAATTTATAGCCGCGGCGATATTCAAATTTGTCGACGGCCTTCATCAAACCGATATTGCCTTCCTGAATGAGATCGAGGAACAGCAGGCCGCGGTTGGTGTATTTCTTGGCGATGGAGATCACGAGACGCAGATTGGCCTCGACCATTTCCTTCTTCGCGCGGCGTGCCTTGGCCTCACCGATGGAGACGCGACGATTGATCTCCTTGAGGTCGGAAATGGACAGGTCTTCGTTGAAGTGTTCAGCCAGTCTTTTCTGAACGGCGATGATATCGCCCTGCATCTCCTTGATCCTTTTCGCGTAGGGTTTTGTACGTGATTTCGCCAGGGAGCGGGACCACTGGATTTTCACTTCATTGCCGGGAAAGAGGCTGATGAATTCCTTGCGTGGCATTTTGCAATGCTTGACGCAGATTTCCATGATATCGCGCTCCGCAAAACGGATGATCTCGATCAGCTTCCGGATATTTTCCGTGAGGACCTCGATAAACTTGGGCGTCAGCCGCAGGGCGATGAAACTTTGGCACAATTCCTCCAGGAGTTCCCTGGATTTTTTGTGACTGCGGCTGTTGCGCTTGATGGCGCGCATCAGTTTGGCATGGGTTTTTTCGATGGCCACGATATGGGTGCGCACCAGTTCCGGGTCGAGCATGGCCTCCAGCTCATCTTCTTCGCCACTACCTTCCGCGCTTTCCTCCTCATCCAGGTCTTCATCATCCGGGACGGGCAGGGGGCCGGCGGCAATGGGCAGGGGACCGCTGTCGGGATATTCTTCAGTGTCATTGAAGCCGATAATGATATCGCTGAGCTTGATTTCCTGCCGCTTGACGGCTTCATAAGCGTTAAGCAGGGTGTCGATTGTGCCGGGATAACAGGCGAGCGCCTCCAGCACCTGGTTGGTGCCTTCCTCGATGCGCTTGGCGATCTTGATCTCGCCTTCGCGCGTCAGCAGGTCGACTGTACCCATTTCACGCATGTACATGCGCACGGGATCCGTGGTGCGACCGAATTCATTTTCCACGCTGGCGAGAGCCGCCGCTGCCTCGGCCGCTGCTTCCTCATCCGCGACGACTTCCGCGTTCTCGGCCATCATGATCTCGAGGTCAGGGGGCGACTCGTAGACCGTAATGCCCATGTCATTAATCATGTTGATGATGTCTTCGATCTGTTCCGGATCGACAATGTCATCGGGGAGATGATCGTTGACCTCATGATAGGTCAGAAAGCCCTGCTCCTTCCCCTTGGCGATGAGGGCCTTTAACTGGGACTGATCATCTTCGTGTTCGATGGGTTCTAGGTTTTCCATGGTTGCGATTGGCTCGAGATTTGCTATGATAAGTCATTGATAAATGTGTAATAATTATTTCGACCTAAACGGCAAAGTTTAGCACAGATTTGCAATTCCCGCTAGGGCTGTCCATCTTTACGAGTATTGCCACCCTGCCCATAAAGCTGTCGTAATTCGTCCAGACTGCTGATATTTTGCGATTGAATTTCACGTTGCCGCTTGTGGAAGTTCTCCTCTATCTTGGAAATATAGCCCATGAATTCATTTTTGACGGCATTTTCTTCCGGGGTACCTTCGGCAAGGGGGTTTTCCATGGCCGCCAGTTCCTTGAGACGATGCTCATATTTTGTATCCCGCCAGTGTTCAAGAATCCCGGCACAGGTAGTCTCAGGATGACCGGTAATGTAATTCAGAAGTTCCCGTAGAAAATCCACGCCCTGATCGCTGATCCCGTCAAGTTGCCCAATTAGCGCCTGATCCAGACCCATGCCGGGATGCTGCAGCAACAGACGGATGGCCTTGCTGACCAGACTGGTATGTCCCTGTTTGACCACGGTACGGCTTATATGGCGCAGGCCTTTTTTGTGAGGTGTTGATGCTAACTTGCCGCGTAGTAATTCCTTGATGGAATCAGACGGCAACTGGCACTGGACCGCCAGGTCTTTGATGAGTAATTCCAGCAGTGCGCCGGCGGGCAGCCGAGCCAGCAGGGGGAAGGATTTCTCGGCCAGAAGCGCGCACCCTTCACGGGTGTTTACATCGATGTTTTGTCGCAGTGTGTTCAGCAGGTAATCGGACAAAGGCACGTAGCTTGCTTTATCAGTGAATTTTTCAGGACCATACCGGCGTACGAAGCTGTCCGGATCCTCGCCTTCAGGCATGAACATAAAGTAAACCTGGCGGCCGTCACGTATCAGCGGCAGGGCAATCTCCAGTGCCCGCCACGCCGCATTTTGCCCGGCCACATCACCATCGAAGCAAAAGACAATCTGCGGACAGGTCTTGAACAGGCGTTCAAGGTGATCGGGTGTCACGGCCGTGCCCAGTGTGGCCACTGCATTGTGAATCCCGTACTGGGAAAGCGCCACAACGTCCATGTATCCTTCGACTACGAACAGGCTCGCAATGTCTTTCTGTTTGCGCCGCGCCTGATAAAGTCCGTAAAGTTCACGGCCCTTGTGAAAGAGGGGGGTTTCCGGTGAGTTCAGATATTTGGGCGTGCCGTCACCGAGGACCCTGCCGCCGAGGCCAATGGCGCGGCCACGCTGGTCGCGGATCGGAAAGATGATCCGTTCGCGGAAGCGGTCGTAATGACCGCCGCCTTCCTTGTTGATGATCATTCCGATCCGAGACAAACGCTGCAGGGAGGCTTCAGATTTGCCGATACTGTTTATCAGGTTGTCCCATCCCGGCGGGGCAAAGCCCAGTTCAAAGTCGGCCGCAATCTGGCCGGAAAGTCCCCGCGCCTTCAGGTATTCCACTGCCTGAGGGGCGGCAGGATGTTCGCGCAATTGCTTGCCATAGAAACGTATCACGATCTCCATGAGTTCATAGAGTTCCGTAGTGTCTTCCTGTTTAGGGGAAGGGTCGCCACCTTCGCGCGGCACCACGACACCGGCGCGGGAGGCAAGGTCTTCCACGGCCTCGACGAACTCCATTCCGGCGTAATCCATAAGAAAACCGATGGCGGTACCGTTCGCTCCACAGCCGAAACAGTGATAGAACTGTTTCTCCTGGCTGACGGTGAAGGATGGGGATTTTTCTTCGTGGAAAGGACACAGAGCCTGATGATTGCGGCCGGTTCTGCGCAACGGCACATAACCGTCGATGACATCAATAATGTCAATGCGGGTCAGGAGATCATCGATAAAAGTCTGGGGGATGCGGCCGGCCATTATTCAATCAGTATAATCATCGCCCCAAGATAGAGCACGCAGCAAATGCAGGTGTATGGTGACTGGTGATGGGTAATTAGTGATTGGTAAAAAACAGTAGATGGATTTATTTAACTTATTGGCCACAAATGTCCAATCACCATTCACTAATCACCAATCACTCAACAAGACAGCTTTTCCTTAACCAGGCCGGATATCCTGCCCATGTCGGCCCGGCCCTGTACTTTGGGTTTCAATATCCCCATGACCTTGCCCATGTCCTGTATGGATTTTGCGCCGGTCTCCTGTAGCGCCTGTTGCAGCAGTGCGTTGATCTCGGCATCCGTGAGGGGTGTGGGCAGATAGGACTGGACGATGGACAATTCCCGCGTTTCCTTGTCCACCAGATCGGCGCGCCCTCCCTGCTGAAACTGGGCGATGGAATCTCGGTGCTGCTTTACCATCTTGTCCAGGACGGCCAGCGTCTGGACGTCATCAAGCTCAATATTCTCGTCGACTTCCTTTTGCTTGATTGCAGCAAGGATCATGCGCAAGGTGGAGACGCGCTCCTTGTCCTGGCCGCGCATGGCCGTCTTTACATCATCCTGGATACGTTGCTTGACGGGTGCCATGGAGTGCGGCGCCGGGCGAAGATCAGTAACGGCGGGCCGACCTTGGATTTACGAGCCTGAAGGCCTTTTTCTGATGGCGTTTCACGGCCGCGGCAGCCTTGCGCTTTCTGACCTGCGTGGGTTTCTCGTAGAATTCGCGTTTGTGGATTTCCGCAAGGATCCCTGCCTTTTCACAGGTGCGTTTGAAGCGGCGCAGGGCGATATCGAAGGGTTCATTGTCTCTTACTTTTATAAATGGCATATAGGTGATTTCCTGAAATCAGTTCTCCGGTTGCGCAAAAGGTGCAATTCTAGTGGCCGGAGCAGGAAATGCAATGGTTTAATAGCAATTTTTCACCGGAAATACGGCCAGAATGCGTGTATTAGGTATAGAAACCTCCTGTGATGAGACAGGTATCGCTGTCTATGACGAAGAGCAGGGGCTGCTGGCCCACGCCCTGCACAGTCAGGTGGACATGCATGCGGTATACGGGGGAGTAGTGCCTGAACTCGCCTCCCGCGACCACGTGCGCAGGATTATCCCCCTTATCAAGACCGTGTTGCATGAGGCGCACATCAGCGCCCGCGATATCAACGGTGTGGCCTATACGGCCGGACCGGGGCTGATTGGCGCCCTGCTGACCGGAGTGGCGGTCGGGCGGGGCCTCGCCTATGGCTGGGAGGTGCCTGCCATTGCTATTCACCATATGGAGGCCCATCTGCTGGCCCCCCTGCTGGAGGTCAACCCGCCACGGTTCCCCTTTATTGCATTGCTGGTGTCCGGCGGGCACACCCTGCTGGTGCAGGTCAATCAGCCGGGAGATTATAAACTTCTTGGCGAATCCATGGATGATGCCGCCGGCGAGGCCTTCGACAAGACCGCCAAATTACTGGGGCTGGGGTACCCGGGAGGCCCGGCACTTTCCGCGCTTGCCGAATCGGGTCGGCCGGACAGATATCATTTTCCGCGCCCGATGACTGGCAAACCGGGGCTCGATTTCAGTTTCAGCGGTCTTAAAACCCATGCGCTGCTTACCTTGGAGAAGGCGCCAGATGACCAGCAGTCCCGGGCCGACATTGCCCGCGCCTTTGTGGATGCCGTCGTCGACACTCTGGTTATCAAATGCCGCCGCGCCATGGAGGAGACAGGGCTGCGGACGCTGGTTGCCGCTGGCGGCGTCAGCGCCAACCGCCAGTTGCGTGAACAGTTGACCAGCCTGGCAATAAAGATGGGTGGAGAGGTGTATTTCCCACGGCCGGAATTCTGTACCGACAACGGCGCCATGATTGCCTATGCCGGGTATCTGCGCCTCAAGGCCGGACAGCAGGAACCATTGTCATTTTCGGCACGGGCCAGGTGGAAAATGGATGAATTGTCCGTGGTCCGTGGTCCGTAGTATCTTGTTTTTGGTTTTTAGTTCATGGTTTGTAGTTTGTTGGTATTTGGCAACTGGTTTTGGCTATGGAACAACTGACGACTAACAACACATAACGCACCACAAACCAAGAACCAAGAACCAAGAACCAAGAACCAAGAACCACTAACCTTTCCTCCCCAACCTTCCTTCCGTGCCGGAGATCAAATTACGTATATTGGAGCGGTGGCGCCAGAAGAGGACAACGGACATCACTGTGATCACCGCAATGTAATCCCGGGATGAATGTAGCAAGGCGCTGCCGACAGGGACCAGCGCGGCAGCGGTCAGGGCCGCAAGCGAGGAATAGCGAAACAGCAATGCTACAATCAGCCAGATACCCACGAAAACAAGACCCAACGACCAGTGCATCCCGAACAGGACGCCGATGAACGTTGCCACCCCTTTGCCTCCGCGGAAACCGAAAAATACCGGATATATGTGACCGCAAAATGCTGCCAACGCGGTTAATCCCACAACCAGATCATGGGCGTTTGTATTCATTGGCATTAAGTAGTGAGCGGCCAGTACCGGCAACAAGCCCTTGAGCGCATCACCGGCCAGCGTCAGGGCCGCGGCCTTTTTCCCATGCAGGCGCAGCACATTGGTGGCGCCGGGGTTGTTGGAACCGTGCGTGCGCGGATCATCAAGCCGCATGAGTCTGCAGATGACGACTGCCGAAGAGATGGAGCCGACGAGGTAGGCCAGAACCACTAAGGATATATACAATAACATGAGCTTATTGAAAGCTGGTCTTGCCGGGAGGTCAAGCCGGAATTTATCCGTTGCAGTTGTCAGTGGTCAGTTGTCAGTGTACAAATAGCAGCACCATTCAATCCACAACCAGCCTTGCGCCTTACAGCATGGACATCATCTACCTTAAAGACCTGCGTATAGACACCATCGTCGGCATCTACGCATGGGAGCGCCGCACGCGGCAGACCGTCATCTTCGATATTGAGATGGGCGCTGATATCAGCAAGGCTGCCAGGACTGACGCGATCGAGGACACCCTGAATTACAAGGCGGTGGCCAAACACATAATATCCTTTGTGGAAAACAGCGACTGCCAGTTGATCGAGACGCTGGCGGAACGCGTGGCCGATATTCTGCTGCGGGAATTCAAGGTGCCGTGGTTGCGGTTAAGTCTGAACAAGCAGGGCGCGGTGCGTGGCGTGCGTGATGTGGGCGTAATCATTGAGCGCGGCAGCAGGCAATGACCCGTGTCTATGTCGGGATCGGCAGTAATATCGATCGTGACAAATACATCAGGGCCGGAGTGGGGTTATTGGCCGACGCATTCGGCAAGCTTTCCCTGTCGCCTGTCTATGAGAGTCCGGCCTATGGCTTTGAGGGAGATAACTTCTATAATCTGGTCGCGGGCTTTGATACAACCCTGGACTTGCAGTCTCTTGCCACAAGGTTGCGCGATATCGAGTACGCCTGCGGACGGGAGTGGCACACAGGGAGATTCATGCCCCGGACGCTGGATGTGGATTTGCTGTTATACGGCGATCTTGTTCGCCATGATGAGAAATTTGATCTGCCGCGCAAAGACATTGTGCATTATGCATTTGTGCTGTGTCCGCTGGCTGAAATCGCCGTCGCGGAACGGCACCCGGAACTCGGCAGAACCTACGCTGAACTATGGCAGGAGGTTGCCGCTGACAAACGACAACTCCAGCCGGTACGTTTTTCTTTTGAGGATTGATGCCGGCGGGAACAGTGATGAACGGAAATTAAATTTTATAGAGAGATTTTTTTGAGTGCATACGGCCTATTGGGGAGAAAGCGAATGAATCTGAGATATCTGTTATTAATGCTCGCATTGGTCCTGAGCGGAGCGTGTATGGAGAGTATGAATATCAGGAACCAGGCCGACAGACTGTCCATGGCGCTCGATCAATACGGAGCGGACTTGCGCTGGGGACGTTATAACCAAGCATACGTTTATCACATAAACCATGACGGGGTGAGACCAGAGGTCAATCTGGAACGTCTGGAAGACTTCAGCGTCACGTCGTTCACGCCCAGTGGTCCAGTTTTGAACGCTGATGCCACCGAGGCCGTCGTTCCGATCGAGATCAAATACTATGAAAAGCAGTACGCCATGTTGCGCACTCTCAAAGAGACCCAAAAATGGTGGTTTGATGCCAAGACGAAATCGTGGTTTGTTGAATCGGATTTTCCCTTCCTGAAATGATCTAACAGGTTGATGCAAAACGTTGCGAGCGAAGGCAAGACGCGGCGCGAGGGGCAAGAAAACCGGAGTTTACACGACAGTAAATGAGGATTTTCGAGCCCCGAGCAACAAAGTACTGCCGAGCGCAGTAGTTTTGCTAATCTCAGGAGTATAAAGTTCTGCCTCCGTCAATCACCAGCACCTCGCCGGTGGTGTAGTTTGCGTCCTCGACCAGGTACCGTACCGCACAGGTGATGTCTTCCACTGTGCCCGGTCGTTTCAATACGGTCCGTGCCAGAATCTTCTTCCGGGTTTCATCGCCGAGATCTTCAGGCCACAGGATCGCGCCGGGTGAGATGGCGTTGACGCGGATCATGGGGCCCAGTTCCCTGGCCAGCGACCTGGTGAGCATGATCAATCCC
>Ga0315281_10008605_pt1 | contig 14261 bp, 9 predicted proteins | sample YL17G07_0_MG_FD_204540 | JGI IMG/M metagenome (GOLD analysis project Ga0315281, IMG submission 204540) | Sediment microbial communities from Yellowstone Lake, YNP, Wyoming, USA - YL17G07_0 | ecosystem: Environmental > Aquatic > Freshwater > Lake > Sediment | place: USA: Wyoming | collected...
CAGCGTCGCCGCCTGGCTCCACCGCATCACCGCCAATCACTGCCTGAACCTGCTGCGCCGGCGGCGTCCCCTGGAGTCCCTGGACCGGGAGGATGTCCCCATGCCCTCGGACCCCGGGGCCACCCCCTTGGAGGCCCTGGAGGAGCAGGACTTGAACCGCCGCCTGGAAGAACTGCTCCGCGGCCTGCCGGAGAATCAGCGCCGGGCCCTGCTCCTGAAACGCTTCGCCGGGCTCTCTTATCAGGAGATCGGCGCGGAGCTGGGACTCAGCCCCCAGGCGGTGGACGGCCTGTTGAAGCGGGCCCGCCAGTTCCTCAAAAAGGCCCTGCAGGATTATCTTGACTAGTAGGGCCCACTACCAAAACCGCAGCTATCATAAATTGTCATGGTCAAGACTTGAACGGACAACGTCCCCATCAATTTCTCTTGACCTGTGATTCGGGGAGCGGCCCGGCCAGGGGCAACGGTGGCTCCAACCGTGCTGAACTCCGCCCAAATCCCCACCGGCAACTGGGAAGTGGTTGACAAAGGAAATTACTTTAATAGTATGTCTATCAAATATAAGGGAACGCAGACCCCTTTAATTAGGCAAACTGAATCTGACCTAATGAGCCGCTAATGCCTGACCCAGCCGGGGGGGGCGGAAGCGGCTCTTTTTTAAAGTCTTGAGATCAACCATTTTTAAGAGGGGGAAAACTATGCGGGAATTAATGGTGCGCCAAACGATTTGGCTTATCCTGGCCATGGTTTTGGCATTTCATGGGACTCTGGCCTTACCGGCTGCGGCCCAGGGCCCGGGGGTCGGACCCTTGCTGGAGAAGCCGCAGCCGACCTCCGAGCTGCCGGGACCCGGAGAGAAGAAGGAAGAGGTGCCCACTACCTGCGGCCCCTTGATCAGCGACAGTTGTATTCCCATCGAGGAGCACCATGCCAGCCTGCAGGTCCTCGCGGCCCTGTCCTGGTACACGGGAAATTTCTCTCCTAACTGGCGGGTAGTGAGCGCCAAGGGGAATTTCTACACCTTCAATCTGCCCGTCAAATTCACCTACGGCCCCACCAAAAACCTGGAGACCTACATCGTTGTCCCCTTCATCAATAACTGGTGTAACAGTTTAGACAGAGGCAATCTTCTGGTCGGCGCCGCCCCCAATGGCGAACGCTCCGCCAGTTACGCCGGCGTCGGGGATATCACCACAGTGGCCAAATATAACTTTCACCCGGAAGGCGATATTTGCCCGGCGATGACCGCCGTGGGCGGGATAGGGTGGCCCACCGGCCACGCCTCGCACCTCAACCCAAGATTATTGGCGCAAGATGCCGTCGGCACCGGCTCGCTCAACTTCATCACCGGCCTCAACCTCTACAAGTGGATCAAACCGTTCTTATTCTACAGCAATATCTGGTTAAACAGTCCGATAAACATGTTTAAGCTGAGAGGTAGTGACACACCTCAAGCCGTCCGTAACCGTGAAAATGTGACCTTCAACCTGGCGGCGGAATATCCCCTCAACAAGCAATGGATTCTCCTGCTGGAAATGTACAGCACTTGGACCTGGTCAAATCCCGGTACGGAATCCTTGGGCTTCCAGTCTCCCACCACCGTGGTGGGCTTCCTGCCGGGGATTGAATTCTTCGCCACCGAAAAAATCGCCTTCACTGCCGGCTGCGCCTTCGACACCTTTGGCAAATTCGGCGGCAACAAATTCACTCCAGCCTTTACCGGGTATTACAATTTTTAGCTGAGCCCGCCGGGAACTTTTTGGGGGGCTGAGGGCGTGGGCCTTCAGCCCCATTTTTTTATTAAGCCGGAGACCGTGTTCGTCTGCTATAATGCCCCCCAAAAAAGGACCGGCTCCGCTTTGACCGAGAAAGTCCGGATTATTCTTGCCGCGCTGATCTTGACGGCCCTGCTGGCCCCCTGCCGGGCCGGGGCGGCGGAACCCTCCCCGGCCCCGCCCGGCACCGCCGGGCCCATCATCGCCGATACCGCGGTGCCCATTGCCCCCGGCCATTTTTCCCTGCAACCCTTCTGGGGCTTCAGTTTTACCCGCGGCAATTTCACTCCCGGCTGGCGGCGGACCTCCGCGGGCGGCGATTTCCGCTCCATGGTCAACGTCCTGCGACTGACTTACGGCCCGGTGGAGGACGTGGAGATTTATACCAATATCCCCGCCATCCTTAATTGGGCCGGCCGGGTGGACCAACCGGTAGCCGGCAACCGCGTGGCTGATTTCGGCGGCCTGGGGGATGTCAGCCTCAACTGTAAATACCAATTAATTAAGGAAACGGCACTGCGTCCCACCGTCACCTCCCTGATCAGCGTGGACTTCCCCACCGGCCATGCCGCGGGTCTCAACCCCGGCCGCCTGGGGACCGATGACCTGGGCAGCGGCGCTTACACCTTCACCGGCGGCCTGTTGCTATCCAAATGGCTGCGTCCCTTCTACCTTTATGCCAACCTGCTCTACGGCGTGCCCACCAGCGCCCCGCCTCTGGTGAAGCATGGTGAATTCGGCCCCCTGCTGCCGCCGGTCTTGCACCGGGGCCAGGTAACGTTCAACCTGGCGGGGGAATGGGTCTGGAGCCCGCGCTGGGTGGCTCTGCTGGAGTTTTACAGCTCCTGGGAGGTGGGGCCCTTGATCGGCCATAGGGCCGGCCCGCCCGCGGCGCTGCTGGGCGTTCTGCCGGGACTGGAACTTATCCTTAGTCCCCGCTGGAACCTGGAGGCGGGCGTAGCCGTCGACCTGGCCGGGAAAAATTCCACCTATAACCTGACGCCTATCTTTACTGCGACCCTCACTTTTTAGGGCGGCTTAACCAAGACTAGACTGGTTAGATTTGCAAAATTCAAAGATATATTTTTTTATATTGATGTTATAATAGCATCAGAAAATTAATTGAAATAACGAGGCCTTGAAGTAAAAATGAGCTTATCGCCCAAAGAATCCATTGCGGTAACAGGAATAGCAGAAATATTGGCCGAATTTCTGCCCTATTCAGGTGCATATGAGCATAGCGGGCAAATAACTTATCGTAGTATCCTAGTCAAAATGGGACTTGGAAATTATTGGGAGAAGATGAGTAAGCGACCGGGAATTTCAAGGGTTCTTGAGAAAATATTGATTTATAGACGAGATCTTTTTGAGCCTTTTATTCTTGAGTCAGTACGAAAAGGATTTAGTTATCGGCTGAATAAGAATCAACCTATAAGGCGTGAGGAGATCGAAAAACTTAATGGTTTAATAATTGATGTGGGTTTCAAATTTCCTGATTTATTGGACCAGGATTTTTTAACTAGGCTTGAAATGGGAATTTTTGACCGGGCTAAAAAAATATTGAGGAATTAAAAAAAACGGAAGCAATTAAGATAAGTGAGCAGGACCTTAAAAGAAGGGCATTACAAGACTTAAGAGAAAGATTTTATGGATTATTTAAAGAAGAAAATCGCCAAGCAGCAGGATATGCTTTTGAAAAGGTTTTAAACGAACTTTTCAAATTATTCGGTCTTGAGCCTAGAAGCCCATTTAAATTGGTAGGCGAGCAAATAGATGGCTCATTTTGCTTAGACAATGAAATTTATCTCGTGGAGGCGAAGTGGCATAAGGAGCCAATATCCAAAGGCATTTTAGTGGAATTCCATGGGAAAGTAGATGACAAATCGCAGTTTACCAGAGGGATTTTTATATCTTTGAGTGGAATCTCCGAAGAAGCGAAAATCACATTCGCAAGAGGGCGGAGAGTAAATTGTTTCATTTTGGATGGGTTCGACATAACCATAATCTTAGAAGGTCAAGTCCCCCTCGATACCCTTCTTCGAGCTAAGCTTAGAAAACTTGCTGAAGAAGGTGCTTTCTACATACCTGCAAGCCAATTATTCACTAGTTAAAAAAAGAAGGGTTGGCTGGGGGACTAGGATTCGAACCTAGATCAGCGACGCCAAAGGCCGCTGTCCTGCCATTGGACGATCCCCCAGGGTGGCGTTGAGGCTTGGTGGGAATCCCGGTGAACCGGGATAGGCTTCAGGGAAATTATAAATTTAATCTTTAAGACCGCGCAAGTCTTTTGTCCAGCTTCGTCCCGGAGTCCGCAAGTCCGGGTTCCCCGTAAGGGCGACCCAACGGGTCGCCCGGTAATCCCTTTCTCAAGCTCCTGTTTGGTTGGAAGAAAATCTGCCCTGTTGCGTTTAATCTTAGGTAGAATATAATTGTGAATAGTTTCACGCGAATTGGAGGACGCACCCTGTGAGTTTCTTGATCGCCATGGCCGGGAAGGGCGGCACCGGCAAGACCACCACCGCCGGCATGTTGCTGCGCTACCTGGTGGAGCGCAGCAAAACCCCGGTGTTGGCGGTGGACGCTGATGCCAACAGCAATTTCAACGAGGTCCTGGGTCTCACCGTGGAGATGACGGTGGGCCAGGCCCGGGAAGAGATGAAAAAGGGCGGCGGCCTGGTGGACATCACCAAGGACCAGCTCATCGAGATGCGCATCAATCAGTGCCTGGTGGAGACCGACGGCTTCGACCTCATCAGCATGGGCCAGCCCGAAGGCCCCGGCTGTTACTGCGCTGCCAATAACCTGGTGGCCCACTTCATGGATGTCCTGGCGAAAAATTACCCTTATATCTTGATGGACAACGAAGCGGGCATGGAGCACATGAGCCGCCTCACCACCCATGCGGTGGACCTCCTGGTGCTGGTCTCGGACCCCTCCTGGCGGGGCATTCAGGCAGCCAGTCGCCTGAAGGACCTGGCCCAGGCCCTGAAAATCGTGGTGGGGCGCGCCGTGCTCATCGTCAACCGGGCCACGAACGGCTTGAGCGGCAAAGCCGCGTCGGAGATCGAAGCCACCGGCCTGAAACTGGCCGGCCTCATCCCCGAGGATCCCCTCATCGCCGAATTCGACGCCCAGGGGCGCCCCACCTACAAGCTGCCCGCCAATTCCCCAGCATTACAAGCAGCTTATGAAATCTTCGCCAAATTAATCTCTTGAAAGCGCGTAAGCGCGGCGTGTAGCGTGATTTTTTACTTGACAGGTTGACCAATTAATTATTATTTTCACAATGTTTATACCTCCGCTGGTCTAAATAAAGTTAACCCGCCGGCAATTCCGGAAAATTTAAGGAGGGAACTACCTTGGCCTTCGAGATTCCCAAGCAAGTTTACTCGGGCGCGATCAAAACCGTAACCATTGGCACAGGCCCTAAAGCCATTACCCTGGGAGGCGAGACCTCCTACCCCTTCCATGTCTTTGAAGGGGTGATGCCCAACAAACCCCGGATTGCCATGGAGGTGTGGGACAAGGACCCGGGCGAAGAGTGGGCGGCTCCTGCTTATGCCGCCATCAAGGACGTGGCCAAAGACCCGGTGGCCTGGGCCCAGAAATGCATCAAGGATTTTGGCGCCGATGCCATCGCCCTGATCCTTAACAGCACCGACCCCAACGGCGACAATGCTTCCCCCGAATCCGCCGCGGCCACGGCCAAAAAAGTGGCCGCGGCCATCGACGTGCCCCTCATCGTCTTGGGCACCAGCAATATTGACAAGGATGCCGAGGTGCTGCCTGCGGTGGCGGAGGCTTGCAGCGACAAACCCATCGTCATCGGCCCGGTGCAGGACAAGAACTATAAAAAAATCGGCGCCGCCGCCCTGGCTTACAACCACACGGTCATCGCCAACTCCCCCATCGACGTCAACCTGGCCAAGCAGTTGAACATCCTGCTGGGCCAACTGGGGGTTAAGGACAGCCGGATCCTGGTGGATCCCACCACCGGCGGCCTGGGCTACGGTCTGGAGTACAGCTACTCCGTCATGGAGCGGGACCGCATGGCGGCCCTGACCCAGGAAGACGAAAAACTACAGCTCCCCATCATCAACTACGTGGGGCAAGAAGTGTGGAAGGTGAAGGAGTGCAAACTCAGTAACGAAGAAGCGCCGCACCTGGGCGACCAGACCAAGCGGGGCATTCTCATGGAAGCCATCACTGCCGTGGACCTGCTGCTGGCCGGAAGCGACCTGCTCATCATGCGCCATCCGGAAGCGGTGAAACTTGTCAAATCCATTATCCAGGAACTGGCTGGCTAAGGCGCCCGCGGCTGCCCTGGAATAGAACCATTCCCTGTCCCGGAGCCCAGCCCTGCTTCACTTCGCTGGATACGGACACCACCCCGGAGGGTAGGCTCTTTTTCCTAAGGAGGGGCCATGAAGGTCGTCTCTTTAAGTAAGAAACTGGAGGAGAATTTTAATGGCTGAACTAGATTTTGACTTACTTACTATTGATCCCGCCACCAAAGAAATGATGAAGAAGGCCAAGGCGGAAGGTGTTGAAACCATCTGGGACCGGGCCAATGTCATGAAACCCTGCCCCATCGGCGCCGAGGGGGCCTGCTGCCGCATCTGCGCCCAGGGTCCCTGCCGGGTGCCGCCGCCCAAGAAGGCGAAAGAGGGTGAGGAGCAGAAGAAGCAGGGTGTGGGCCTGTGCGGCGCCACCGCCGAAACCATCGTGGCCCGGAACTTCGCCCGCATGGTCTGCGGGGGCGCGGCGGCCCACAACGACCATTCCCGGGGAACCGCTTTGTTGTTTAAGGAAGTGGCTCATGGGAAGGCCCAGGGGTATCAGATCAAGGATGTGGCCAAGCTGAAGAGGGTGGCCAAGGACTGGGGCGTGGCCCTCAGCGAGGGTGAAGGCGACGAGGCCAAAGCCCGCTCCAAAGAAGCCATCGCCCAGGACCTGGCCGACAAGGTCTTGTTGGAATTCGGCCAGCAGACCGGCGAACTCACTTACATCAAGCGCGCCCCCAAAAAGCGCCAGGAACTCTGGCGGAAATTCAACGTGGTGCCTCGGGGCTGCGACATCGAGATCGTCGAACTGATGCACCGCACCCACATGGGAGTGGATCAGGAATACCATAATATCATCAAGCAGTGCACCCGCACCGCCCTGTCCGACGGCTGGGGCGGCTCCATGATCTCCACCGACCTGCAGGACATCCTGTTCGGCATGCCGGTGCCGGTAGCCGGCGAGATCAACCTGGGGGTGCTGAAGGAAGACCACGTCAACATCATCATCCACGGCCATGAGCCCCTGCTGCCGGAGATGATCTATGTGGCCTCCATGGAACCGGAGGCCATCCAGTACGCCCAGAACAAGGGCGCCAAGGGCATCCAGCTGGCCGGCATGTGCTGCTCCGCCAACGAAATCCTCATGCGTCACGGTATCCCCGTGGCCGGCAACTACCTGCAGCAGGAGATGGCCATCATCACCGGCGCCGTAGACGCCATGGTGGTGGACGTGCAGTGCGAGATGCAGTCCCTGGCCAACGTGGTCAAGTGCTACCACACCAAACTGATCACCACCGACGACCGGGCCCGGATCGAAGGGGAGACCATGCACATCCCCTTTGACGAGCACCATGCCCTGGACGTGGCCCGCAAGGTGGTGCGGGAAGCCATCGATAACTTCCCGAACCGCAGAGCGCCGGTGATGATCCCCGCCATCAGCCATCCCATGGTGGTGGGCTTCAGCTATGAGACCATCCAGTATCTGCTGGGCGGCTCCATCCGCGGGTCTTACTACACCCTGAACGACAATATCATCAACGGCCGGGTGCGGGGCGTAGCCGGCGTGGTGGGCTGCAACAACTGCCGCACCATGCATGACAACGCCCACCTCACCATGATCAAGGAGCTGTTGAAGAACGATGTCATCGTCCTGACCACCGGCTGCTCCGCCATGACCGCGGGGAAATTCGGACTGTTGACCCCGGAATCGGCAAAGGAGCATTGTGGTCCCGGTCTGGCCGAGGTCTGCGAGACCGTGGGCATTCCGCCGGTCTTGCACATGGGGTCCTGCGTGGATAACTCCCGCATCCTGATGGCGGCCACCGCCTGCGTCAAGGCCGGCGGCCTGGGGAGTGACATCAGCGACCTGCCCGCGGCGGGCGCCGCACCCGAGTGGATGAGTGAAAAAGCCATCTCCATCGGCCATTACTTCGTGGCTTCGGGCGTTTACACCATGTTTGGCGTGACCTTCCCCAGCACCGGTTCTGAGCTCCTCACCGACTACCTGTTCAAGGGTCTCGAAGAAGAACTGGGCGGCAAGTGGGACTTCGAGCCGGATCCGGAACTGGCGGCCAAGAAGATGATCGCCCACATCGACCTGAAGCGGAAGGCCCTGGGCATCGACAAGGCCCGGGAGCGGGTGCTCATGGATATGGAGATGCGCCGTACCATGGACGCCGCCGCGGCGGGCGAAGAGCACTAAATTGAGCAGGGACCGCTCCATGACGGCGCGGTCCCGTGTCAGATAATTTCCTTTACGAAAAAGGAAGGAGGAAGTCACTGTGTCAAAGATCATCATTTCCGCCGCCATTCGCGGGGCTCACAAGATCGTCGGAAAATGTGCGGCCAAGTTGGATGAGGCCATAAAGAAATATGGGGAAAACCAGGCGATCGGTTTTCCGAATACCGCTTATTTTCTGCCCATCATTTACGCCCTGATGGGCACTCCCATTGCCAAACTGAAGGATGCCGTGCCGGTCATGAACCGTTGCAAAGAGTTGCTGCCGCCGGTCCCCGCCGAACACAACTATCTGCCTTATCTGGGACCCGGTCTCGATGCCGGTCTGGCCACCCTGTTTGCCGAGGAAATCTTCGAGGCCATTCGCTACGTAGAAACCCCGGACTTTTATGAGCCGGGTGAGGAAGTCTACAGCAAGGGCGCCGAGAAATTCTGGGTGGGCGCGGCCAACGACGTCATCCTGCGCAAACGCGGCGTCGAGTTCGTGGACGGCTCCGCCCCCGGGTTCGCCGCCATCGTCGGCTCGGCCCCCTCGGTTCAGGAAGCCGTGGATCTGGTGACCGAGTACCAGAAAAAGAACCTCTACATCTTCTGCGCCGCCCGGGACATCGAAGGCAAGACCTCGGTGCCCGAACAGCTCCTGGAAGGTGGCGTCCAGATCGGCTGGCCGACCCGCATCGTCCCCTTCAGCCCGGACATCTCCGGCGCAGTTTTCGCCCTGGGATTCGCCGTGCGAGCCGCCATGGCCTTCGGTGGCGTCAAACCGGGCGCGGCCTTGAAGAACCTGATCTACAACAAAGACCGCATCTTCGCCTTCGTCAATGCCGTATCCACCATCCCCGATGAGTGGTACGCCAATGCCGCCGGCGCCATCAACTGGGGCTTCCCCACCATCACCAACCAGGACATCCCCCAGGTGCTGCCCACCGGCATCTGCACCTATGAGCACGTGGTGAGCAACGTGCCCATGAAGGAATTGGGCCAGAAGTCCATCGAAGTCCGGGGCCTCAAGGTCAGCATCACCGAGATCGACATCCCGGTGAACTTCGGCGCCGCCTTCGAGGGCGAGCGGGTCCGCAAGGATGACCTCTACGCCGAATGCGGCGGCGGCAAGACCCAGGCCGTGGAATGGGTCACCAGCAAGCGCATGGAGGAAGTGGAAGACGGCAAGGTGGAAATTTTCGGTCCGGACCTTCCCGACCTGCCCCAGGATAAAATCCCCATGCGCCTGCCCATGGCGGTGGTGGTGGAAGTGGCGGGCCGGAACTTCCAACCCGACTTCGAGCCCATCCTGGAGCGGCAGATTCACCACCTGGTGAACTACGCCCAGGGCGTTATGCACATCGGGCAGCGGGACATCGCCTGGTACCGCATCGGCAAGGCTGCGGTGGAAAAGGGCTTCAGCCTGAAACACATCGGCACCATCCTGCACGCCAAATACCACCAGGACTTCGGCGCCATCTTCGACAAATGCCAGGTGAAGATCTACACCGAGCCGGACAAGGTGAAGGAGTTAACCGATAAGGCCCGGAAAGTCTACCACGAGCGTGACGCCCGGGTGGAAAACATGCGGGACGAAACCACCGAGACCTACTACTCCTGCACCCTGTGCCAATCCTTTGCGCCTAACCACGTCTGCGTGGTCAGCCCGGAGCGTACCGGCCTGTGCGGCGCTTACAACTGGATGGACTGCAAGGCGTCCTTTGAGATCAACCCCACCGGCCCCAACCAGCCCATTCAGAAAGGGGAATGCCTGGATGAGAAGTTTGGCATGTGGCAGGGAGTCAACGACTTTGTCTTCAAGGCTTCCCGCCAGAAGGTGGAGAAATACAACTTCTACAGCCTGGTTTATGATCCCATGACCACCTGCGGCTGCTGCGAGGCCATTTCCGCGGTTCTGCCCATGTGTAACGGCATCATGACCGTCAACCGGGATTACACCGGTGAGACCCCCTGCGGTATGAAGTTCACCACCCTGGCGGGCGTCATCGGCGGCGGCCAGGTCACCCCGGGCTTCGTAGGCCACAGCAAGTACAACGTCATCCAGCGGAAGTTCGTCAAGGGCGACGGTGGCCTCAAGCGGGTGGTCTGGATGCCCAAGATCCTGAAGGAAGAACTCCGGGAACAGCTCCTGAAACGGGGCGAAGAAGAGGGGATGCCCGATCTCATCGATCGCATTGCCGATGATACCGTGGGCGTCACCGAAGACGAGATCCTGCCCTTCCTGACGGAGAAGAATCATCCGGCCTTGAGCATGGATCCCATTATCGGCTAACCCCGAAGGGGGCTTGGAGGTGCGCCCCTCCAGGCCCCCTTCTCACTAGGAGACCCGGCGGAGGGGGTAGCCTACCCGGCATAGACCTGCGCGGGCCGCCAGCCCTGGATAAGGAGAGAGACGATGGCTTTAACGGGAATTGAAATCTTCAAACTTCTCGCCAAAACTAACTGCAAGGAATGTGGCTTCCCCACCTGTTTGGCCTTTGCCATGGCCCTGGCCAGCGGCAAGGCGGAACTGGAAAAATGCCCCTATGTCTCGGAGGAAGTGCGGGAGAAGCTGGCCGCGGCCTCGGCGCCGCCCATCCGCCCGATAAAGATCGGCATGAAGGACGGGGTCAAGACCGTCGGCGGCGAAACCGTGATGTTCCGCCATGAAAAGACTTTCTTCAACCCCACCCTCATCGCCGGGCTGGTGACCACTGCTATGGCCGATGCCGAAGTCGACAAGAAGCTCGACCAGTTCATGAAGCTGCAATACGAACGGGTGGGCCTCATGCTGCGGCCGGAACTGATTGCCGTGCACGACAAGAACGGCGATGCCGGCAAATTCGCCGCATTGGTCAAAAAGGTAATGGACAAGACCGATGCCGGCTTGATCCTGGGGAGCGATAAGCCCGAAGTGGTCAAGGCCGGGGCCGAGGCCGCCAAAGAGCGCAAACCCCTGATCGGCGTAGCCACGCCGGCCAACGCCGACGCCATGGGCGCCCTGGCCAAGGAACTGGGGCTGCCCCTCATCGCCAGCGCTAAGGGCTATGACGACCTGGCCGCCCTGGTCACCAAGCTCACCGGTATGGGTCTTAAGGACCTGGTCATCGACTCGGGTTCCCGGGGCCTCAAGGAAGCCTTGCAGGATCAGATCGTCATCCGCCGGGCCGCGTTAGGGCCCAAGTTCAGGCCCTTCGGCTTCCCCACGATCACCATGCCGTATGCGATGACCGACGATCCCATGATGGAAAAGCTCTACGCCGCGGTCTTCATTGCCAAATACGGCGGCATCGTAGTGCTTAAAGACATCTCCGCCGACGGGATCTTCCCCCTGCTGCTGGAGCGGCTCAATATCTACACCGACCCGCAGAAGCCCATGATCATCACCCCGGGCATCTATGAGGTGGGCACCCCGGACGAAAACTCCCCGGTGGCCGTGACCACCAACTTCGCCCTTACCTACTTCATCGTCTCCGGTGAAATCGAAGGCAGCAAGATCTCCACCTGGCTGCTGATTCAGGACACCGAGGGCCTGTCGGTGATGACCGCCTGGGCCGCGGGGAAATTCTCCGGCGACACGGTGGCGCACTTCGTCAAGAAATGCGGCATCAATGATAAGGTCAAGACGCGTACCCTAATCATTCCGGGCTATGCCGCTGGTATCAGCGGCGACCTGGAAGAGGAGCTGCCGGATTGGAAGGTCCTCATCGGTCCACGGGAAGCGTCGCATATCCCGGCCTTGTTGAAGTCCCTGAAGTAATTTTGGGAAGCTCCTTATGATAACCGGGGAGGATGGCCGTTGGGCCTTCTCCCCCTTTCTGCCATTGCTAAGAAGGGGATCACCTGATGAATAAATTTTACCGAATCGGCGAAAACCTGAACGTGGTGACCAAGGTCTATGGTCAGGCGATGAAGGAGCGCAACCCCAAACCCCTCCAGGAGCTGGCGCTGAAAGAGGCCGAAGCCGGGGTGGACTTCATCGACGTCAATATCGGCCCGGCCCGCAAGGGCGGCGAAGAATTGATGGAGTGGATCGTCAAGGCCATCCAGGAAGTGGTGCCCAACATCCCGCTGGCCCTGGACACCTCCAACATTGCCGCCATGGAAGCGGGCCTCAAGGTCCACAAGGGCAAGGCCATCATCAACTCCATCATGGCCCGGCCCGAACGCATGGACGGCATGATGCCCCTGGTGCGCAAATACGACGCCTACATGATCGGCTTGCTGTGGGGGCCGGAGGGTATGCCCCGGGATGAGCACGAACGCGGCATGCTCACCGCCGAAATCTTGGCCAAGGCGGCGGAATATGACATCGCCAATGAAGATATCTGGTTCGATCCCATCATCGCGCCGTTGAACATCCAGCAGAACCAGCTCATGGCCGACCTGGAGTACATGAAGTTCTTGCAGGATATGGCCCCGGGGGCCAAATCCACCTGCGGCCTCTCCAATGCCAGTAACGGCGTGCCCGATGAGCTGCGGCCCATCATCAATCGCACCTACGTCGTCATGATCCAGCGCTACGGCATGGTGAGCGCCATCGTGGACTCCTTCGACGATGATCTGACCGCGGTGGTGACCGGTAAGAAACCGGAGATCGTGAAAATCGTTCACGATATCATGGACGGCAAGTCCGTGGACATCCCCTCCATGACCAAGGAGCAGCAGAACTACGCCAAGACCGCCCGGGTCATCATGGGCCAGGTGCTGTTCTCCGACTCCTGGCTGGAAATCTAAGGCCATTATTCTGTAGGGGCGAACCTCGTGTTCGCCCTGTTCCTGCAAAATCACAGGGGCGGGTTTTAAACCCGCCCCTTTTTTTGCTTTTGGTGGCACAGGCGTCTCGCCTGTGTGGCGCAGGCTAAAGCCTGCGGCTACCTTTCTCTCCAAATGGCAGCATCACCTCTTCCACCGCCCTCTCCAACAGTTCCAAATAAAATCCCACGTCGTAGTCGTCCAGGGTGTCCAAAAACGGCGCGGCCTGGATGCGGCACTCCTTGGGGCCGCCTTTTTTCTCGGCGTGGACGTAGCGCACCTTTTCGCCGGGCTGCAACTGAATACCCGCGGCCTCCAATTGCCTCGCCGCCAGGGCGGTGGGCGTGTCCACCTTGTAGTCCGCCACCGCCTGTGACAGCACCCGGGTGATCACCAGGTCCTGGGGCCTGATGCTCCCTTCCCTCAGGCGCTGGCGGAAGCCCTCAGCCATCTCCTCCAACTCGGGGCGTAACGCAGTCAGATCCTCTGGCGTCACGGCCTCGGCCATTTTCGCCAGCAGGGCCTCCTGGGCCCGGCGCACGAAGGGCGGCGTGTCCCGGCGGCGTAACGCCAGCCCGCGCACCTTCAGCGAGCCGTCCTCAAAAACCCCGAAATACCGGGTGGCCACCGGCCGTTTGGGGTCCTGTTTGGAGGGCATGAAGCAGAGCCAGCGGTACACGCCTTCCAGGGCCAGTTTGACGCCGGTGGCCGCGGAGATTTTTTGGCATAGTTCTTCCAACTCATACTCGATTGTAGGGGCGAATCCACGTGTGCGCCCGCCCGGGGGCGGACACGCGGGTCCGCTCTTACAAAAATCTCCCCCGGGCTTGTGCAGCCAGAGGCAGTCGGTGAGGCCGTGGAGCACGGTGAAGCCCGCGGCCTCGCTGATCTCCTTGGCGGTGAGCAACTTGTCCCGCCCGTGGGCGGTCACCGCTTCGTGGGCCTCGATCCGGCCGAAGCGGGCGTTCTTGTAGCCCAGATAGCCGAAGCAGGTCACCAGCATCCATTTCAGGGCATTTTGCCTTTCTTTATACTGTACCGCCTCTTCCGGCGATACCTCCTTAGCCCGGGCCTTGAGCTGCTCCCTGAGTTTCAAAATCGGCTTTAAGGTCCGGGGCACCAGCCCTTCCCGGCGGCGGCAGAGATGATAACCCGCTTCCGGGACCGGAGAGTGGGGGGAGGGCCAGGGGCTTCCACAGGCGGGGACGCCTGTGCCACTGGCCCCTG
>Ga0315281_10008607_pt1 | contig 14260 bp, 14 predicted proteins | sample YL17G07_0_MG_FD_204540 | JGI IMG/M metagenome (GOLD analysis project Ga0315281, IMG submission 204540) | Sediment microbial communities from Yellowstone Lake, YNP, Wyoming, USA - YL17G07_0 | ecosystem: Environmental > Aquatic > Freshwater > Lake > Sediment | place: USA: Wyoming | collected...
ACTGAGCATTTAGAATGGTTCGCAGAACATCTTAAGGGTTTTGCTCAGAATATCATTATCCTGAGGGGCGGCATGGGCGCAAAACAACGTAAGGCAATAGCCGAACAGATTAAAGCAGTTCCCGACTCAAAGGAGAGGGTGATCATTGCCACAGGGCGGTATATCGGCGAGGGTTTCGATGATGCCAGACTGGACACGTTATTTTTGGCGATGCCCATCTCTTGGCGTGGCACACTCCAGCAATATGTAGGGCGTCTACACCGACATCACGATAATAAGCAAGTCGTGCAGGTTTACGATTATGTGGATATCCATGTCCCGACCCTAATGCGCATGTATAAGAAACGACTTAAGGGTTATGAGGCAATCGGGTATCTGATGCAGGAAGACCGTGAAAACTCATGTAAGGAAGCAACCGAATACCAATATGTCCTAGGTGAAAAGGGTCAATAATTCCAAACTGAGAACAGTAGTGGAATAGTTAAAAATAGGCGAAATAGCTTGCTTATATAGAAAAGGGAGAAAGATGTGAAGATCGCTCCACATATTGATAGATTTGGGGACATCAGGAAGATGTTGGTGGATTACTTTCAAAATGTGGCCCTGAAAAAGGATAACAGGCTTAAGGAGGATTTCTTCAAAGCTGCCCGAAAGGAATATGGAAATCCGTTGGTCATAAAATCAGAGGACGAATTTCACGAATTTACTGATAATTTTGTGTATTCCTACAGATTACCTGATAATCTGACGGTCATTGATAGGTTTGTTTCTGAGACCCAAAATCTCAGTGAAAAAGAAAAGGCAATCGTTCTGAGATGGAAAGAGCCCGTGGTGGGATTATTTCAAGTCAAAAGAGCGCTTCCTGATGGATTTGTTGCAGAGAATTTAATCAATGAAGTTGACTATACAATCAAGCCCACAAGAATCCCTTTGAGCCTTGAACGGTCCGCCAGACCGGGTGCATTTTTCAGGGCAAAAATCATCCCCGTAGGCAATAATGAATATATATTTTCAGGTGTTCAAGAGTTCCTTGATATTTCGGAAAAAGAGATATTGAAAGTCGTTGCATCCCTTCAAATAAAACATCCAGAGTTTGCCTTTAGAGATAATGAAGAAAGGATAAGACGGGGTTTTGAATTACAGAAGGAGGATAGAGAACTTTTTATTGAGTATTTTAGAAGTGACGAGGTTCTGACGGAAGGTAGAAAATTGCCTGGGTTGGCAGCTGAGTTTATGGATTACAGATTGAGTAAGCTCACAAAGCCGCTTCCCGAAGGGTATAAGCCTCCGGAGATGCATTTCCCAAAAGGATTGTTAAAGAGTAAGGATGTTGGAATCGTTTTTAATGAACTGAGTGGCCAACATTATTTGGTAAATTACGGTATTATACTTAACGTTTTTCAAAGTCCTGATGAGGTAAAAATCCAACGATATAAAAGGGATATTTTGACATACCTGGAAGATCAAACGATATCACCCTATGTTCTTAAGAAGCTCTTTTTCAAGTTTCCGCAAAATGCAGAGGCAATCATTCGAAGAATATTGGACAGACCTGAATTTTGCCTTGAAAAGGATTTTGATTCCCTTATGGATGAGTTTAAGCCGTCATTCAAAGGGAAGAGGATATACCCATACATACTGCCCATGTCCCCGAGGTTTGTAAAGGTTATGAGACCAGAACTTGACCGGACAAAGGAATATGGACAAAAAGTTGGAAGAAATGATCCCTGTCCCTGTGGAAGTGGAAAGAAGTATAAAAAATGTTGTGGGAAGTGAGAAGGTGACCGCCAGCATTAGCGCAATTGATTACACCCCCATCTTTCAAAAGGAAATGAATGTTATTTAAAGGATGTTAATTTTCCCACTCCCTAGGTGGAAGCAACGTACTCTTTTTTAACTCTTTCTTTACATTTTTCGTATATTCAACCCACCCCAGCTCAGTTATTCTGCCGGGAGCTTCACACACGCCCGCCTTCCAGATGTCTGCCACCTCCGCAATGGTCTTGCCGTCGTAGCGTGTGTAGGGGGCGGACATGATGTTGTCATAAATGTGCCACTGGTTGTCGTAATCCACTTCGGGAACAGCGTGAAGGCTGATATCCCGGTATTTGGTCTTAAGTCCCATCGCAGCCCAAATAAAGCAGATACAGAATTGAAAGGTATTGCCCAAGAGTTTGGAACTCTGCTACGCACAATAATCCAGACAGTAGACTGTTACGGCCTCAAGAGCCGACACTTGCGCAAGCACAAACCGGCTGCTTTTCGATTCCTTAATTCAGTGGGTTCAAGGGATCTCTCGTCCGAGCTAGCCAACAAGTACAAGAAACGGTTCCAGAAATATGGGGCAAAGATGTTCACTTTCCTGAATCATGATGGTGTCCCGTGGAACAACACAAATGCGGAACACGCGATCAAACGCTTTGCGAAGTTTCGCGCATTTGCCGATGGGCGCTTCACGGAGCGATCATTAAAAGAATACCTCCTGCTGGTAAGCATTTTTGAAACTTGCGAGTTCAACAATGTAAACGTTCTCAAATTCTTACTCTCGAAAGAGACGACTCTGGAAGGTTTGTTCAAGATGGCCGGGCGAAGGGCTAAAACTCCAGGAGGCGCACGGGTTGGAGCCGGATGCGAGGAGAGCCGTCAGTCTTTGGATGAATTCACCATCGCAAGGGCTTCGACTATCGCAACACCGCAGATGGTGTTAGACAGCCGAGGGGAAGGTTCGTAGTCCGCCTTCAAGCGGTGAGGCATTTTCGGTTTAGAACGCCGTTCGCTAATTCGTAGCCGTGCTGAACAGGGAACGGCCACAGCGGTTGAAGCCGAGACTCCAGACCAAAGATGGGGAAAGAAATCCTTTGATGCACTGGAGTGCTTGCGGCCATAAGCAGTTATGTCCCCGACAAGGTCACGTCCGTAGGGGTAAGCGGAAAAAGGAAAACGACGATGGGTTGATTTCCTGCATCCTACAGTGGGAGGAATCATCCAAACAACACCGGAAAAATGGGCTATAGACTCATTCAAAAGATCTACGAGGTCGGCACCTTGACTTGCTCCAATTGTCAAGGGAGAATGAAGGTCCACGAGGTGAAATGCCTCGTCCCTTTTGTTATACGTATAGCTACCCGAAATCGTTAACCTTTTTTGTTGTTTTCAAGTGAAGAGTAGGTGGAATCTTCGTTTGGGCTTTTCCTTACACTGTCTCTAAGGTCAAGCCTTTTCTAATGCAAACGAGTTTGTTTTTTGATCTGATGGACCAGCCTCTTTTTGTAGTTCTTTTTTCTTTCGTTGCTCTTCTTTCTTTTTCTCCTTTGCTCTGAAGACTTCCTCAATGGATTTCACGTCAACAGGTCTATCTCTGCCGAAACGTTTGAGATAAATATGTTCAATGAAGGCAGGCAGCGGTGCTTTCCAGGGTTCCTGTTTCTCGTTTGCGATTTTCCCGAATTTCTTAGGATTCATCCCCAGCTCTCTTGCCATCTGGATATGGACATCAGAAAGACGGTATCGTTTTCGAACATCAATCCATGCTTGAAACTTCTCTGGTATCCCCTTTTTCTTGGACATGGAACCTCCAGACTTTCTTCACTCAGTGGTTAATACTTGCCAACCGCCCTGTAATGTCAACCCACGCCATTGGATGATATTGACCGGTTTTCAAAATCAAAATTGATACCCTCTTTGAATCCAATATTGCCAGTCTTCCATTATCTGTTTGTTTTTCTTACTTAGTTTGATTCCTTCCAACTGAGATAATGGAACTGACAAGACATCCTTATTCCATTTAATGTTTACATACATATCATGCATACAATCGTCCTCTTCACCCATTCCGATCACCTCAACCAAATCTCCAATCTTCAAGGGTGAAGTTGATCTTTTTTGGATGCAACGTGTTTTAAAGGGGAATTTCAAACCATCCTGGAGGTAATAATACCACCCCATCGCCCGTTCCACTTCATTGTAGGCATCAACAACGATCTCCATATCAATTCGTTTTTCACGCTCTTTGTTTTCTTTAATGCGGAGCATAGCAATATCTCAATGCATTGGATGGCTTCGGTTTTGATAGGAAATTACTAAACCATTGGGAAAAAGTCAATATTTGCATTTATAGCCATACATTGTTCTTTCCCTCCGCTTAACAGGACTGGAAAAAAGATCGTTCAATTCAAGTTTCTATTGTTTCCAACCGGGGCCAAGGATTTGGGCAAGTAATTTTGTCATACTGCCCAGTACGGATTCGTCTGGAATCTCCCCTTCCTCTGATTTTTCATTCCTGTTTGACTTCACTGTACGAATTGCATAAACTCTAAACAAGTCGAATGTCATCCTTCGATTAATATAAAGCCAATACCTCAGTTGTTTTCAAACCCTTTCTTGAATCCATGGAAAAAGTTATACTATTGCATAAAAATCTATTGAAGGTGGAGCGCGATGGTAGAAAAAGAGATTAATGAAGAGACCAGTTTTGAGGAACTTTTAAAGGCTAGTTCTGAAGCCCCGGGTCGCAAGCTTTTTCCTGGGGAAACGGTTTCAGGGAGAGTGGTCAAGGTCAGCAAGGATACGGTCTTTGTTGATTTGGGAGGAAAGAGTGAGGGCCTTGCGGATATCCAGGAATTCCTGGACAAGGGCGGGAACCTCACCATCAAGCAGGGAGATGGGGTTGAGATGAGGGTCGCATCGATCCGTGATGGAATCCATCTCACAAAGGGAATGAAGGTTCATGGTGCTGATGCTCTTGAGATCTTACGGGAGGCAAAAGAAAACCTCATCCCTGTAGAAGGAAGAGTGATAAGGGCCATTAAAGGGGGCTTTGAGATCGATCTTTCTGGCATTCGTGCCTTTTGCCCTTTAGGTCAGATCGACATTCAGTTCTGTGAAAGACCTGAAGAGCATGTTGGAGCGAGGTACCCATTTTGCATCATGGAGATCAAAGAAAAAGGGAAGAATATTGTCGTCTCCAGACGTATGCTCCTGGAGGAAGAACAGGAGAAAAAGTCAAAAGAGACCTTAGCAAGACTTAAGCCTGACCTTGAATGCGAGGGAAAGGTGACGAAACTGACTGACTTTGGTGCATTTGTCGATATTGGAGGCATCGAGGGGATGGTTCATATCTCTGAGATATCCCATGGAAGGATAAACCATCCGTCAGAGATTCTCAAACCCGGCCAGCAGGTGAAGGTAAAATTGATGAAGATCGAAGCGGATAAGGAGGGCCGTCCTAAAATTTCCCTCTCCATCAAAGCCTTGGAGCCTGACTCGTGGGATAAAGGCCTTGAGTTCGAGGAAGGGGATATTATCCAGGGTAAAGTCTCCAGGCTCATGGACTTTGGTGCCTTTGTTGAGGTGGCGCCGGGCGTGGATGGCCTCGTTCATATTTCTGAGATCAGCTACGAACGTGTCTCGCATCCGAGCAGATTTCTCCATGAAGGGGATAGTGTGGAGGTGCTGGTGATGGGAATAGATCGCCAAACGCACCGGGTTTCCCTGTCGATCAAAGAGGTGGCAATCAAAAAAAGGATGGAGATGGAGGGGGAAGGGTCGGAGAAGGTGCGCCTTGAAGTGGGACAGATTCTGAGAGGAATTGTTGAAGATGGTAAGCCTTACGGCCTCTTTATCAGACTTCCACAGTTCGGACCAAAGGTGAGGGGCTTGCTTCCCATGGAGGAACTGAGAGGTTCTGAAAAGGGTGATGTAAAAAAGAGGTTCCCCAGGGGTCAGGAGATTCAGGTAGAAATCATCTCCATAGACGAAAAGGGGAGAATACGTCTGTCACAGAGGGTGATGGAGGAGAGAGAAGATCGGGAAGGCTACAAAAAGTTTCTGGAGAAGGAGGATAAAGGCGGGAAGCTGGGAACTTTAGGAGACATTTTTAAAAACTTGAAGCTGAAATAACTCAATAGAGACTTTAGTTGTCATTCCCGTGAAAACGGGAATCCAGACTTGGCTCTATTAAAAAAGGGAATAATAGAATAGGAGACTGGATTCCTGCGTCCGCAGGAATGACATTTCAAGTAGAGGAATTTCTGACTCAATACATTAGGATTTCTTTCTATGAAGAAAACGAATGTAGCAAGGTTTCTGGATAGTTTAAAGATGGAGTACAAGCTATGTGAATATGAGATAGACGAGTCAGACCTCAGCGCCGAAAGTGTGGCAAAGAAGGTGGGGCTGCCTCCCGAACAGGTATTTAAAACATTGGTTGCCCACGGTGACAAAACAGGAGTATTGATGGCTTGTATTCCAGGAGATACTGAACTCGATTTGAAAGCCATTGCTGCGACAAGCGGCAATAAAAAGGTGGAAATGGTCCATGTAAAAGAAATTCAACAACTAACAGGATATATCCGGGGCGGAGTCTCACCGATTGGGACAAAGAAGCACTATCCTGTTTTTTTGGACGAGAGTGCCATGAAATTTCCATTTATCTCGATCAGTGCGGGTGCACGTGGCTCCCAAATTTTTATTTCGCCAGGTGATTTGATCAAAGCGCTGGATATAAAGCTATGCAAGATCGCCCGAAGTTAAATACAATCCAGCTCGGACTCTTATCAGAAACTCAGGATCATCAGGAGGCTGCTCGGTCTTTTCTTGAAAAGAGAAAGCCGATCTTTGTTGGAAAATGAAGACTGAGTTGGCATGGAGGGGATATCCTGGGTTATGATACCTTGTTGGGTCTGTATGAAAAAAAATAAATAAAGAGAAAGGAGTTTCAATGAAGTTAAAACTGATCGTAATCTTAGGGATTCTGTTTTTGGTGAGCCAGGTGAATGCACAGGAAAATCTGGTGCTGAAAAATCAGAAGGACAAAATTAGTTATATCATCGGTATGGACATTGGGACTAACCTAAAAAAACAGTCGATTGATATCGACTCGAATATTCTTGCAAAAGGGGTGAAAGACGCCCTTGCCGGCACGAAACCATTATTGACCGAGCAGGAAATTCAGGAAACCATGGTCGCTTTTCAGAAAGAGATGATGGCGAAGCAGGCGGAGGTTGCCAAGAAAAACAAGGCGGAAGGAGAGGCTTTCCTTGCGGAGAATAAGAAAAAGGAAGGGGTGAAAACCTTGCCGAGCGGTTTGCAGTATAAGGTGATCAAGGCGGGAACCGGCAAGAAACCTAAATCAACCGATACCGTGACAGCCCATTATCGAGGTACCCTGATTAATGGGACTGAGTTTGATAGCTCCTATAAGCGCGGACAACCTGCAACCTTTCCAGTTTCCGGTGGCATGATTCCTGGCTGGACCGAGGCTTTGCAGCTCATGGAAGAAGGGGCGAAATGGCAGCTCTTTATTCCCTCGAATCTCGCCTACGGCGAGAAGGGTGCAGGCCGTGATATCGGGCCAAATGCCACCCTGATTTTCGAGATTGAGCTGGTCTCGATTCAGGAGAAAAAATAGGATCGTTGAAGGAAGCCGCAGCAGAAAGATGGAAAATCAGTTTAGATGGATCATTGTCGTCCTTCTCTTTGTCATCTGGTTAGCATCAATATCTTCTCCGGAATCAGCTGAGATCTATAAATGGAAGGATAAGGATGGAAATATTATTTTCTCGGATACGCCTCCTCCACCTGGGGTGGACGTGGAGGTAAAAGAATTTAAAGAAAATACGATAGAAAGGCCGAAGGCAAAAGAAAATATAAATCTCCCAAGACCTAAAAGTGAAAGTTTTAGAGAGAAAAGATCCTACAGCGATATCCATGTGATCATGTACATGACCTCCTGGTGTCCTTATTGTGATAAGACAAGAGCTTATCTTCGTTCACTTGATGTGAATCTAGTCGAATACAATATTGAGAGAGACAGAAGCAAGAGAGAGGAAATGTTGAGCAAAAGCGGTGGCTCAAGTGGCGTTCCCCTCATCGATGTGGAAGGGATCATCATCAGAGGGTATAACCCCAATGCCTTTAGGGCAGCCATCGAGCGAAGAAGAAGTTTATAAATTTGGAAAATAATGTGGTGAAGTCAAAACCTGATTTACCAGATATCATCAGATTAACTCCTGATCAGCGACTTCACCTACAAAGAGTGAGGATTATGCCATATCTAAGGTTGACGATTTCAGTTTGAAAGAGCGTATAATGTTTAAGGCAAAAAGAAGGGCAATAGCCTTTGGATGTTAATCTTTTGGACTGCCTTAGTTGTAGGTTTTATTTCTCTCCATGTCTAACTTCCTCAAGATACTTTGAGATTTCCTCATGGGTAGGTTTTTTAACATTTGTAACGTAATAATGAAGGAATAAAAACTCACCTGTTTTATTACATTCGCTTATTCCTTCTTCTATAACCTCCCCGACAGCTACGTCCATTGGAATTAATATTCCTATCACTACATAAGTAGTTTCAAAATTAATCTCCTCAATCTCAAACTCATATTTATGACTGGTTTTTTCAAATCCTCTTTGTAGGGTATTCCTATGAGTTTCTGAAAATGGCAGACCTCCCTTTGAACTGACAATAAAATAATATCTGAGTTTGTTGTCCTTCCCTCCCAATCCTGTTGATATAAACCCACCTTCCTCCTTCAAAAGAACACTTTCAAGAAACATTCTACATTCCTTCAGAGATAATAAAGCCCAATCTCTCAAATTCCCTTCTGAAATCTTTAAATACTTTTCAAGTATTCTACATGATTCTGCAGTTCTAAGATGAGCCAAAAGGATTAATATCCTTTTCTTTGATTCAATAGGGGTATGTTTATAAAATAGTTTATCACTCTCCGTTAAGACTTCTTTATAATCGACATTATCAAAGTCGATTGTTTCTGAGAAACTAAAATATTCCCCCTGTATAGATAAATCGATTGGTTCTTCAATGAGGATAAACTTATCCAAAACATTTTTTGAATTTTCACGATTATCTTTATTTCTTTTCATGTCTTTCATAAAGCAAGCCCACAGCTAACATGTTCATTGCTGAACTGGTTCGGAAATCCCATCTTGTCGATTACCATTTAAAATCTACACTTTTCAGTAGACAATGTCAAAAATAGATTACAGGAAGAAGTCCACAGTGTGGACTTAACATACAAGGATTATAAATAATCCTACCACGAAGATCAGAACACCGTAATCTGATGCAGGTACTTGTAGACTTCCTTCTTTTATTTACCTCTGAAGACCGGGGTCCTCTTTTCCATAAAAGCGCGCATGGCCTCCGTGACGTCCTCGCTCGGAAGGGCAGCAGCGTTTTTCTGCGCCACATAATGCAGACCGGCGTTGACACCGTGATCCCTGCTGTAAAGGATCACCTCCTTGGCTCCTTGAACCGCAAGAGGTGGACAGGCCGCTATCTGGGAGGCGATCCCCTTTGCCTCTTCATAAAGCCCCTGCCGATCCTCGCCTATTCGTGTGATGAATCCCATCTGAAGAGCCTCCTGCGAAGTAAAATCCCGACCCGTTAGAGCCAGTTCCCTAAACCAACCGTGCCCGATGATATGCGGGAGACGCTGAAGAGTCCCAAGATCAGCGATCAGGCCCATACGAGTCTCACGGATGCTGAAGATCGCATCTTTTGTTGCCATTCGGATATCACAAGCACAGAGCAAGTCAACCCCACCCCCTATACAATGGCTGTGGACTGCGGCGATGACTGGCTTGCGACATCTTTCTATGGCGTTCATACCCTCCTGACACTTGAGGATTGTTTTTCGCAATTGCTCCCTTGTATCTGCGCCGATCCCTCCTCCGAGCAGCGATCCAAACTCCAACAGGTCAAGACCTGCTGTAAAACTCTTCCCTTCCGCCTTGATCACTACCCCACGGACACTCGGGTCTTCGTCAAACCGTTCAAAATGCTTTGTCAGCTCTTCGAAAAAAGCAAGACCCATGATATTTCGGTAATCAGGCCGATTCAGCGTTAACCAGGCGATATACCCATCCTGCTCCACCTTGAAAGGATCCTTCTCGCTCATACTGCACCTCGTTTCTCCTTTTTTCTCTTTCAAAATTATGACCAATTTAGAATTCATCCAATTAAGACATTTTTACCTTACTTATTCAGGAAATAATTCCGCTTGCTACTATACCACAGATTGCAGTGGTAAACAGTTGGTAATTCTGAATTGATTTCCACATGAAATGTCGATTGACGAACCTATTTCATAGAATCAATCTTTCAGGGAGAACTTAATACTCAATACTATCCTTGGCACTGTCTGGCGGATGAAAAAATCCTTTTTTTTCTTATGATTAAATGTGACACTTTACCCTCCTTATTTTTAAGCCCTCATTAACTCCTTAATTTTCTTGAAAAAAATTGGGACTCGTGTTAGTTTTGTTTAAATGATGAATGAAGCGATGATTGAGATGCACCATGTTTTTAAGACTTATCCAAGTCAGATCTCTGCTCTTTCGGATATCAATTTGGAGATCTTACCAGGGGAATTCACATTCATCGTTGGTCCCAGTGGTTGTGGGAAAAGCACCCTTCTTCGCATTCTTTGCTGTGCGGAAAAGCCAACTAGCGGAGAAGTGGTTGTGAATGGGATCCATATCACCCAACCCGGCTTCAAGAAAATCCATCAATTGAGGAGAGCGATGGGAATCGTCTCCCCTGATTTCAAACTATTGCGGGATCGGACGGTGAATAAAAATGTCGCCTTTGCTTTGGAAGTAACCGGTCATACCCGGAGGGGGGCAAAAAATAAAGCCTCGGATATGTTAAGGCGAGTGGGGCTTGAAGAAAGGGAAGAAGATCCGATCCTCGCCCTTTCCGCGGGGGAACAACAGCGGGTGGCCATCGCCCGAGCTCTGGTCAATAACCCGTCCTTACTTTTCGCCGATGAACCCACAGGAAATTTGGATTACAAGATGACCCTTGAAGTCATGGGGATCTTCACCGATCTCCACGAAAAGGGAACCACCATCGTGTTCGCCACTCAATATACAGGATTGATCAAACGTTATCCCTATCGGGTCATCTATATCTTGAATGGAAGAAAGGTGGAAGTCAAGAAAGATAAAGAGGTGAAAGCAGGGGAATGATGTTTTTTCTCCAGAATGTGATAAGGCGGACTTTTCAAAACATGATGGGAAACCTATTTCCCAATCTCATCACCATCGGCATCATTGCCATCTCGATGCTCATCTTTTCGACTTTTACCTTGCTCGCCTTCAACCTGACCAACTTCCTCAAGATCTGGGAAGACAAAATCGAGGTCATTGCCTACCTGAAGCGAGGAACCCCTACCAGTGAGGTGGAACCTCTTTTAAAAAAGACTCGCCTCCTCGAAGGGGTGGAAGTCGTGAGATATGTCTCCCCCTATGATGCGATGGCCTTTATGGAAACGAAGTTGGGTAGGCAGAAGAACCTTCTCGAAGGGATTCAACCAGCGGTCCTTCCGCCTTCTTTTGAAATTCAAATGAAAAAGGAATATCGAAATTCCACAAAGATGAAGGAGGTGGTCACTCAATTAAAAAAGATTCCGCAATTCGAGGAAATTCAATATGGCCAGGAATGGGTGGAAACATTTTCTGTCCTCGTCCACATCCTGCGCCTCACCCAATGGATCCTGGGAGGGCTTCTCCTCATCGCGATCGTATTCATCACTTCCAACACCCTCCAGTTAACCATTGCCTCCCGTCGGGAGGAGATCGAAGTCATGCACTGGGTGGGTGCGAGCCCGGGCTTTATCCGAGTCCCCTTCTATTTGGAAGGACTCATTCAAGGGCTGCTCGGAGGAGGATTGGCAATTCTTTTTCTTTTTTTATTGCATCAAGGGCTTTTTCTCAACATCCCTCCCTCGATGCAAACGTGGTTGGCAAAGATTCCTGTCCTTTTTTTACCACCGGAGACCATCGCCTGGATATTATTGGGGGGAATGGTTCTTGGTTTTTTTGGTAGCATCGTCGCTTCGATGAGGGTTCTGAAATATAAATGAAAGGATCTGTGAGTAGAAGATGGATATGGGGATGGATCGGATGCTTCCTGATAGGATGGATGTTTTTCTTCGGGACACCTGACCTTTGGGCCGCCCGAACCGATCAGATTGATAAGGACATCACTCAAAAAAAGAGGGACCTCAAAGACATTAAAAAAGAAATTAACTTAACCAAGGAGAAGGAAAAGGAAGTTCGGGGGAAAGAATCCTCCATCCTTGGAACCCTCCATCTCCTGGAAGTGGAACTTTATCAGAAGGAGAAAGAATTAAAACAGATGGAGACGCAGTTGGGCCAAACCCAGGAGAGACTTCGTCAGACAAAGCACCAGATCGTCATACTCAGCAAAGGAATGGAGCACACCAAAGAGGAGCTCTTTTCCAGGCTGATCGCCCTTTATAAGACGGGAAGGATCCCTACGGAGGGTCTCCTTCTCACTTCACAATCTTACCCCGATCTATTGAGGCTTGATAAATATTTAAGAGTCATTATTGATTACGATGCTCGCCTGGTCGAAACCTATCGTTATCAAGTGGTTTTGAAAGAGCGATATCAAGAGGAATTGGTTCAGGATCAGTTCCAATGGCAGCGAAATATTTCTGGGATAGAGAAGAAGAAGAAGGAGATCACGAAGGTCAGTGGGGAGAAACGGACACTGCTCAAGTCCATTCAGAATCAAAAGGTGGTTTACCAGAAACTTATTGGGGAATCAGAGGAGAGGGCCAAGGAGCTTCAAACGCTCGTTGATAAACTGGAACGGGAGAAGAGTCTTCTGTCTTACGGGAAATCGAAATACGAGACCCTCAAGGGAAAGTTGATCCCGCCTGTCCAGGGGAAAGTGCTCAGTTTATTTAAAGAGAAGGGACAGAATGGGATTGAAATCAAGGCCCCGATGGGAGCCGAGATTCGAGCGGTCCTCTCTGGGAAAGTTCTCTATGCCGATTGGTTCAAGGGGTTTGGAAATATTGTGATCATCGATCATGGGGATCATACCTTTACTGTTTCCGGCTACTGTTCCGAGTTATTGAAGAAACCTGGAGATGCTGTTTCCCAGGGGGAAGCGATTGCCCTGGTAGGAAGCGCGGGATCGTTGAAAGGTCCTTGCCTCTACTTCGAGATTCGCCATCACGGGAAACCTCAGGATCCTATGGAATGGCTCTCTCATTTAGATCGAGTCGTTTCCCTTCCTGAGGAGAATAAAAAAGGAAAGAAGGGATACTAAAGAGGTCTCTCAAAAACCACTAAGTCTTAAGAGCCCTCTGATTACACAGATTTCGAAAAATGGTTAAATAGATTTTCTCTATTTCCAATATATTTCTAATCTGTGTTATCGTATCATAATCTATGTAATCAGAGATTTCTGGACTTTTTCAGAGATCTCATAAAGGAGGATGATATGTCTCAATGGAAAAGGATAGGAAATTTTAAAATTGTTTTGGTGATCTTTGCGGTCTTCCTCATCGGAGTCCTCATCGGGTCGGGCCAATCTCAAAAGGTTTCAGCCCTTTCCAATAGTATGTATGAAGACCTGAAGGTTCTTACGGATGTCATCGGTCTCATTCAGAAGGATTATGTCGAGGAGACGAAATCAAAAGACCTGGTCTACGGGGCCATCAAAGGAATGCTGGAAACCTTAGATCCCCACTCCGGCTTCATGCCATCCGATATGTTTAAAGAGATGCAGGAGGAGACAAAAGGTCGGTTTGAAGGATTGGGAATCGAGATCACGATTAAAGAGGGTATTCTCACCGTGGTCTCTCCCATCGAAGAGACGCCCGCCTACAAGGCTGGGATCCTGGCGGGGGATCAGATTGTTAAGATCGACGGAGAATCGACAAAAAATTTCACCCTCATGGATAGCGTGAAACGAATGCGGGGCCCAAGAGGAACCAAAGTCACAATCACCATCATGCGTGAGGGCTTCACCAAACCCCGAGATTTCACATTGATCCGGGATGTGATCCCCGTCCGAAGTGTCCGCCATGAATTGTTAGAGAAACACTATGGGTATATTCGCCTCTCTCAATTTCAAGAAAAGACAGACGGTGAATTTGAGAAGGCGATGAAGGCATTGGAGGAGGAGAGCAAGGGAACCCTGAAAGGTTTGGTCCTCGATCTTCGGAACAACCCAGGGGGCCTTTTAGATCAAGCCGTCAAAATATCAGACCGCTTCATCGACTCGGGTCTGATTGTTTCTGTGGAAGGAAGAAAAGAAGACCAGAAAATGAAATTTTATGCTCACCCTGAAGGGAGTACCACCCATTATCCACTCGTCGTCCTGGTCAACGGCGGGAGCGCCAGCGGTGCAGAGATCGTGGCAGGTGCCATTCAGGACCAAGGTCGTGGCATACTCGTCGGGACTCAGACCTTTGGA